>Ga0308165_1003528_pt1 | contig 16641 bp, 12 predicted proteins | sample PhyWR2_FD_201032 | JGI IMG/M metagenome (GOLD analysis project Ga0308165, IMG submission 201032) | Phyllosphere microbial communities from UC Gill Tract Community Farm, Albany, California, United States - DLSLW.R2 | ecosystem: Host-associated > Plants > Phyllosphere > Unclassified | place: USA...
TCCTCCACCCGGAACGGCGCCGACCAGGCCCGCAGCCTCGTCAGGTCGACCTGCGCCGCGCAATCCTGGCGGGCATCGCGCTCTGGGCGGTGGCAGCTGCTGTGCTCGCCGTGGTGGGGCTCACGACGGACCTCTCGGTGCGGTCGAACCTCGTGGTCTGCGCGACGGGCGGGGGTCTCGGTCTGCTCGCCCTCGCGTGGGAGCAGAACAACCGCCGCCGCTACAGGGCCGTGGCCGAGACTGTCGACGTGGTCGACGGCACCGCAGCCCAGGACCGCACCCAGGACTGACCCGGTCCGGACGCGACCGGTGCGTTCACCTGGACCACCCTGCCGTCACACGCGCCGGGGACCGGCCTCGAGCAGCACACGCAGCTCGTCCGCGAGCGCCTCGTCCGTCGGACCGCTCCGCGCGACCGAGGCCACCACCCCGAGGAGGTCACCCGGGGTGTCGAGCCAGGCCCGCGGTGCTCGCTCGGAGACGAGCAGCCGCAGGAGCGCCTGGACCGCCCGGGCGTGCGGCGCCCAGTAGCCGCGCCCGGCAAAGCCGTCGCAGGCGACGATCCCGACACCTGAGGCCGTGGTGATCTCGACGTCGAAGGCCGCTCCCTCGGGGTACCACTCGATGCCGATGTTGCCGACGACCGCAGCGACGACGGTCGACAGCACCCCGGGGTAGCGCCACCGGGTGGTCGGGGCGTCGATCTCGAGGGCTGCGAGGTCGCCCCACCGCAGGAGTCCGCGCGGGAAGCCGTCGTCGGCGTCGTCCTCGTCGGTGTCGTCCTCGTCGGCTCCGGCGTCACCGTCTGAGGCGCCGTCACGGTCGCCGAAGTCGTCGTCGAAGTGGTCGTCGCGGTCGAAGTGGTCACCGTCGATGCCGTCGTCGTCGAGCTCGTCGTCAGAGTCGACGTCGTCGGCTGCAGCGCCCGCGCCGGGCGAGGCGTCGAGCCCGTCCACGCTCAGCCTGACGTGGCGACCACCGGGGTCTCCGAGGCAGAGCACGCCGCCCCGGACATTCGCGAACGCCACCCGCACAGACCTGCTCCTCATCTCCTCGGACACTGACGTGCTCACAGCTTCGACGTCGCCCCGCCATCTTGCCGCATGTGCAGGGCTCTCGCCCTGGACACGTGCAGGGCCCTCGCCCTGGGCACGTGCGTCCTCGCCCTGGGCACGGGTTGTCGTCCGAGGTGCGCCGAGCCACGCCCGGAGTCGGACGTTCTGTCTGCTCTGCGCCCTTCATGAGACCCTGGGGACCATGAGCCTGCGCATCATGACTGTCTACGGAACACGCCCCGAAGCGATCAAGGTCGCTCCTGTGATCGCCGCCGTCGAGGCTGACGAGAGGTTCGAGAACATCGTCGTCGTCACCGGGCAGCACCGGGAGATGCTCGACCAGGTGAACGAGATCTTCGGGATCGTCCCCGACGCGGACCTCGACGTCTTCGGCCACGGGCAGAGCCTGTCTGGCATCGCGGCCAAGATCCTCGCCGGTCTGGCCCCCGTGCTCGAGGAGCACCGGCCGGACGCCGTGGTCGTCCAGGGAGACACGACCACGTCGACCGCTGCCGCTCTCGCCGCCTTCTACGCGGGCATCCCCGTCGTCCACCTCGAGGCGGGGCTGCGCTCGGGCGACATCACGTCGCCGTTCCCCGAGGAGGCCAACCGGAAGATCACCTCGCAGATCGCCGCCCTGCACCTCGCGCCGACCTCGGAGAGCAGGGCGAACCTCGTCCGCGAGAGCATCGACCCCGCCGCGGTCGCCGTCACGGGGAACACGGTGATCGACGCCCTGCTGGCGACGGCGCGGAGCGAGCACCCCTTCACCGACGCTGCCCTCGAGTCTGCGACGGCGTCTGGCCGCCCGATCCTGCTCGTCACGACGCACCGTCGCGAGAGCTGGGGCCCCGCGATGGAGGGGGTCGGCCGGGCGCTGCGCCGCATCGCCGACGCGCACCCCGAGTACCTCGTGGTGCTCCCCCTGCACCGCAACCCTGTGGTGCGCGACGCGGTCCTGCCGCCGTTGACCGGAGCGGAGAACGTCGTCGTGACGGAGCCTCTGGCCTACGGGGAGTTCACACGGCTGCTCGGGGCGTGCCGGATCGTGCTGACAGACTCGGGGGGCGTGCAGGAGGAGGCCCCGAGCCTCGGCAAGCCCGTGCTCGTCATGCGGGAGAACACCGAGCGCCCAGAGGCCGTCGCCGCCGGGACCGTGAGGCTCATCGGGACCGACGAAGAGCGGATCGTCGCCGAGGTCGAGCGGCTCGTCACGGACGACGAGCACTTCGTGTCGATGTCGACGGCCGTCAACCCCTACGGTGACGGCGCGGCGAGCGGGCGGGCCGTCGCCGCGATCGCCCAGCTGCTGGGTGTCGGGAGCCGCCTGGAGGACTTCGTAGCCTGACCGGCCGGTCCCGTGCACGGCTGAGCCCGCTCGACCTCGCGGTCGGGCGGGCTCTGCTGCGCTCGGTGGCTACTTGACCGTAGCCCCGAGCACTCCGAGCGCGTCCTTGTTGGCCTCGATGTACTCGGCCGAGGTGTCCTGCGCGATCGCGGCCACGAGCGGGTCGAAGGCTGCGCGGTCGAGCAGCACGATCGACTGCCCGTCGGCGCTCGTGCCGGTCCCGGCGTTCGGGGCCGTGAGGAAGGTGATGTCGTTGGTCGCGAGGCCGTCGAGGCTCTCGGCGATCGCCCGCATCTCGTTGATGCCGAGGCTGTCGTCGACGGACACCGACCGGCTCACCACGGTGAGCAGGTTCGTGAGCCGCACAGGGTTCGAGATCAACCCGTCGTTCTTGGTCTTGGCGACCATCGCGCGGATCCAGTTCTGCTGGCGCTTGACCCTGTCGAAGTCACCACCGGGGAGACCGTAGCGCTGGCGCGTGTAGGCGAGCGCCTGCTCCCCGCTCAGGGTCTGCTGGCCGGCCGAGAACAAGAGCTTGTCGTGCTCGTAGACGTCCTCGGGGACGGTGATCTGCACACCACCGAGCGTGTCGGTCAGCTCGACGAAGGACGTGAAGTCCGCCACCACGAAGTTGTCGATGCGGATGCCGGTGAGGTCCTCGACGGTCTGGATGGCCAGGGTCGGTCCGCCGAAGGAGAAGGCTGCGTTGATCTTCGCCTCTCCGTGCCCCGGGACGGGGACCCAGGAGTCGCGCGGGATCGACATGACCACGGCGCTCTTGCGGTCGGCGGGGAGGTGCACGACCATCAGCGCGTCGGTGCGCTGGCCACCCGCCTCCCACGAGCTCGGGTCCCCTGCGGAGATCCGGCTGTCCGAGCCGAGCACGAGGATGTTGAGCGGGGTCGCCTCGGCACCCGGCTCGGTCGGGGCGGGGGTCGGCCGCGCTGCGGGGTCGAGGTCGTCGAAGGGGTCGGCGATCCGCTCGATGTTGTTGTTGACCCATGCGAGATAGCCGGCGACAGCACCACCACCCAGCACGACGAGGCCGAGGAGCACCGAGAAGGCGATGATGACCGCACGACGGCCACCGGAGCGCCGTTCCTCGGGTTCCGCGTACGGGTCGTCGTCGCCCGTGCCGCGTCGAGATCGGCGTGCCGGTTCGGTCGTCATTCCCTCGAGAGGGTCCCCTGTGCTCACAGTCGACCATGGTACGGCCTCGGGCGGTTTGGCTCCGTTACCCGGAACATCGGGTTTATGATTGAGTCCGCACTCATCACACACATGATCTCCACGCGCGGAGCACGTAGGCGTAGGGCAGGCACGACGACGAAGACCACAGGGGGGCCGACGGGTGCGCATCTTGCTGGTCAGCCACCACTACGCACCGGAGAACAACGCTCCGCAGCGGAGGTGGTCCGCCCTCGCCCCACGGCTGCTCGACCTCGGGAACGAGCTCGTCGTGTTCGCCCCGCCGCCCCACTACCCCACGGGCACCCTCGACGACCCCCGAGGCGAGCACGCCGTCGGGTCGACGTCGACCGGACAGCACGGTGAGACCGTCCACCGCGTGAGGTTCCGGGAGCACGGGCCAGGACTCAGGTCGCGGTCTGCCGACCAGGCCGTCGCCGCCCTCGACACCGTCTGGCGAGCGCTCGTCAGGCTGCGCCACCGCGCCGACAGGCCCGACGTCGTCGTCTCGACCGCCCCCGGCCTGCCCTCCCTCTTCGCAGGCTGGTTCCTCGCGCTCCTCTGGCGGGTCCCGCACGTGGTCGAGATGCGCGACGCATGGCCCGACCTCATCCACGCGAGCGGCGTGCTGCACGACGGCCGGCGGACCGTCTCACTCAAGCGCCGGGTGGCGACCCATGCCGCCGACCGTGCTGTCACCTGGGTCCAGCGCCGGGCTGCCGCCGTGGTGACCACGACCGACGCCTTCGCCGAGGTGCTGCGGTCCCGCGGCATGCGACGGGTCGAGGTCGTCCGCAACGGTGCCCCTGTCGACGCCGTGCCGGCGCTCGAACGGCCTCGAGACGAAGGTGGGCTGCACGTCCTCTACGTCGGGACCGTCGGGCGCAGCCAAGGACTCGAGACGGCCGTCGAGGCGGCTGCGGCAGCCCGCGCGCTCGGGATCGACGTCAGGCTGCGCATCGTCGGCGGCGGCGCCCTGCACTCCGAGCTGCAGGCTCTCGCCTCGACCCTCGGCGCACCGGTCGAGTTCGTCGGACGGGTCCTCGCCGACAAGGTGCCCGAGCACTACCTGTGGGCCGACACCGTCCTGGTCTCCCTGCGCGACTGGCCTCCCTTCGCGTGGACAGTCCCGTCCAAGCTCTACGAGGCCCTCGCCGTCGGCCGGCACATCTCGGCCGCCGTCACCGGGGAAGCCGCGCACCTCGTCTCGGGCACGGGCGCCGGGACCGTCGTACCGCCCGGCGACGTCGAGGCCCTCGTCACGCTGTGGGGCGAGCTGGCCGACGACAGGACCCTGCTGAGCACACCGTCGACAGGGCGCGAGTGGGCTCGCGCCAACGCCGGGTTCGCCGAGCTCGCCGCCGGCTACGACGCGCTGCTCCGTGAGGTGGTCCGGTGACGGGCCGCGCCGCCGAGCTGGTCACCAACCTGCGGCTGACGGTGAGCACCGTGGCCGGGCACCTGAGGGAGGACCCGCTGCTGCTCGCGGTCCAGGTGAGCCGCAGGGCGCCGCGCCGCGCCACGCGTGCGACAGGGACCGCACTGACCCGTTCGGGAGAGCCGCTCACGCGCGCCACGGGAGCCTGGCTGCTCGGAGAGCTCGACGACGCCCGCGACCACCTACGCCAGGCAGTGGCACTCCCCCGGTCCCGGGGCGGGCTCGTCCGGGCGGGTCGGGTGCGGCGCCGCTGGCTCGTCGAGCTCGCGGTCCAGCTCGGCGCTGCCGACGACCTGCCCGCCGAGCTGTTCGACGGGCTCCGTCAGAGCCGCGCACGGGCGCTGTGGCAGCGCGGCGACCTCAGCGGAGCTGTCGCCACGCTCGACGCGGCGACGGGCGGCACGGCGTCACGCAGCCCAGGTGGGACCGGAGAGGCCGATGAGGCCCAGAGCACCGCTCGACAGGGCATCGCTGCACGACGGGACTCCCCGCTCCGTGCGCGGCTCGCCTCCGAGGTGCGGATGATGAGCCCGGGCGTCGACCTCGTCGTCCCGAAGACCTCCGCCCCTGGCGCCCCGGGCCGTGGAGAGACGTCCACGACGACGCCCGCCGGGATCTCCGTCCTGCACGTCCTCACCAACTCGCTGCCGCACACCCAGAGCGGGTACACCCACCGCAGCCACGCCGTGCTCCGCGCCCAGCAGGACGCCGGTCTGCGCGTCACCGCGGCCACCAGGCTCGGCTACCCCGTCACCGTCGGCACGATCGCTGCACGGCACGCCGACACGATCGACGGGGTCGACTACCGCCGGCTGGTGCTGCCGTCCCCGGGCGCGACGGTCGAGGCCCGGCTGCGCCAGAGCGTCCAGATGCTCCTGCCCCTCGCCGAGGAGGTCGGGGCCCAGGTGCTGCACGCCACCACCAACTACACCAACGGCCTCGTCGCCCGCGCGGCAGCCCGTGAGCTCGGCGTCCCGTGGGTCTACGAGGTCCGCGGGCTGCTGGAGGAGACGTGGGTCGCGAGCCGACCCGCAGGTGCGCAGCAGGAGCACGCCGCCCAGAGCGAGAAGTACCGGATGCTGCGAGACCGCGAGACCGAGCTCGCCGCAGCCGCCGACCACGTCTTCACGCTGAGCGAGACGCTCCGCGACGAGCTCGTCGCCCGCGGGGTCGACCGCGACACCATCTCCCTCGTGCCGAACGCCGTCGATGCCGAGCTGCTCGAGGGCTCGCTCGACGCTGTCGACGCACGGCAGGCCCTCGGGCTCCCGGCCGACGGGTTCTGGGTCGGCACCGTGAGTAGCCTGGTCGACTACGAAGGCCTCGACACCCTGCTCGGTGCCGTCGCCCTGCTCCGCCAGCGCGGGATCGACGCACGAGCGCTCATCGTCGGGGACGGCGTGTCACGGGGTGCGCTCGAGGCCGAGGCCCGGCGGCTGGGGATCGACCGGGTTACGCTGTTCACCGGCCGGGTGCCACGTTCGCAGGCGCTCATGTACCACCAGGCCCTCGACGTGTTCGTCGTCCCACGACGCGACGTCAGGGTGTGCCGCCTGGTCACCCCACTGAAACCGATCGAGGCCATGGCGTACGGACGACCTGTTGTCGCGAGCGACCTGCCGGCGCTGCGCGAGATCGTCGGAGGGCCTGGGAGCGGGGTGCTGGTGACGGCAGGTGACGCGTCGGGTCTTGCCGGAGCGCTCGCAAGACTTGCCGGGGATCCGACTCGGTGCCGCTCCCTGGGCGCCCGCGGGATCGCGCTCGCTCGGTCGAGGACGTGGGCGTCGGCCGGCGTGACCTATCGCGAGAGGCTGACCGGGGTCGTCGCATCTGGTGCCGCCGCGTGACTATGGCCCGCGCAGAAAGCCCCAGGGTCGAGTCGGTCAGTCTGGACGGCTTGAGACCTGTCGGACGCCGACCGAGTCTGGCCACCTATCTGTCCCAGCTGTGGGATCGTCGTCACTTCATCGTCGCCGACTCGCAGGCGCGCGTCAGCAGCAGCACGCGGCAGCTCGTCCTGGGCAACCTGTGGCTCGTTCTCAAACCCGTGCTCGACGGCACCGTGTACCTGCTGATCTTCGGGATCCTGCTCCAGACCAACCGGGGTATCGAGAACTTCATCGGGTACCTGCTCATCGGCGTCTTCATGTTCAGCTTCACAGCGCGGTGCCTCAACAGCGGCGCCTCGTCGGTCTCCGCCGGGCGCAACCTCATCCGGTCGTTCTCGTTCCCCAGGGTGTCGCTCCCCATTGCAACAGTCCTGCGCGAGACCCTCAACACCGTGCCCGGCATCCTCGCGATGATGGTCCTGATCATCGCCATCCCACCGCACGCGGAGATCACCTGGCGATGGGCGCTGTTCCCCGGGGTGCTCGCCCTGCAGATCGTGTTCAACCTCGGCATCGCGATGGTCGCTGCACGTGCAGTTGCGAAGGTCCGCGACCTCAGCAACGTCATCTCGTTCCTGACCCGCTTCTGGCTCTACGGCTCGGCGGTCTTCTTCTCCTACGACCGGTTCGTCGACCACCCCACGATCCTGGCGCTCATGCAGGTCAACCCGTTGTTCATCGTCCTCGACATGACGCGGGACCTCCTGCTTTACGGACAGACCCCAGCGGTCTCCTCCTGGCTGGTCCTCGGGGCTTGGGCACTCGGGATGCTCGTGGTAGGTCTGGTCGTGTTCTGGCGCGGGGAGGAGTCCTATGGACGCGACTGACCTGACGTGGTCGAGCGACGTGACAGTTGCCGTCGCCAACGCGCACATGCACTACCACGTGAGCTCGACTGAGGCGAGGGTCCGTCGGGCCACCCCAGCGCCACTCCGCGTCCTCAACTCGATGGTCGGACGGCAGCCGAAGGTCGTGGTCCGGGCGCTCGCGGGGATCTCCCTCGCAGCACGACGGGGCGAGTCGATCGGGATCATCGGCACCAACGGATCCGGAAAGAGCACCTTGCTGCGCGTGATCGCCGGCCTCGAGACTCCCACCCGCGGAGAGGTCCTAGCCAGGTCCACCCCCGTGCTGCTCGGCGTCAACGCAGCCCTCATGCCCGAGCTCTCAGGCGAGCAGAACGTCCGGCTCGGATGCCTCGCCATGGGACTCACCCCTGAGCAGACCGAGAATCTCATCCCCGAGATCATCGACCTGTCGGGGATCGGCACGGCGGTCTACCTGCCCATGAAGACCTACTCGTCGGGGATGGGAGCACGGCTCCGGTTCGCGATCGCTGCGGCTGCCAACCCGCAGATTCTGCTCATCGATGAAGCACTCTCGACGGGCGACGCTGCCTTCAAGGAGCGCAGCGAGGAACGGATGACGGCGCTCCGCGAGCAGGCCGGAACCGTGTTCATCGTCAACCACGCCGCGCAGGTCATCGAAGAAACCTGCACCCGCGCGCTCTGGCTGCACAGGGGCCGCATCGTCCTCGACGGCCCCGCCCCGGAGACCGCGCGACGGTACAGGCAGTGGGCCTGGGCCGTGGCGAAGGGAAACGACGACAAGGCGGCCGGTTTGCTGAAGGACGCACTCGCCGACGGGCTGGACACAAGGCTGCGGCTGGTCCCGGCACCGCCGAAGGGCGGACCGCCCCGCCACGCGGTCCGAGGATGAGCGAGGACGGCACGCGCAAGACGCGCGTGGTGATCTACGGCAGCTGCGTGTCTCGCGACACTTTTGAGTTCCTCGACCCATCGCGGTTCCAGCTGGACCGGTACATAGCTCGGCAGTCGCTCATCTCGGCATACTCGGTGCCGACTCCGGTCGACGAGTCCGCTCTTGAACAGCTCACGTCGGACTTCCAACGGCGGACGGTCCGAGACGACTTCCGGGGATCCTTGCACCACGACCTGATGGCTCTGGGATCGTCGGCCGACGTCGTGCTCTGGGATATCACCGACGAACGGTTCGGTGTCTGGGACCTCGGACAAGGACGCTACGTCACGCGGTCCGTCGAACTGATCGCCTCAGGCCTCGACAAAAGACTCGCGCTCCAAGGCCGGCTGATTGCTTATGGCACTAGAGAACATCGTGCTCTCTGGGGAAGGGCCGTGAGCCACTTTGCAACCTCAGTCCGCGCAACGGGCTTCCGCCGTGCTCCAGTTCTCCTTGCACTCCCTTGGGCCGACGTCGACGACCTCGGACGCAGGGTTCCGACGCCAGGATTACCAGCCAACAGGAAAGCAAACAAGATTCTCAAGCGCTACGTCACGAAGGCTGGAATGCTCACGACCCTCGCCCTGCCAGCGAGAGATGTTATCGCGAATACGCACCACCGCTGGGGCCTCGCCCCCTATCACTATGCGGACGAAAATTACGAAGCAATCGCACCCCTTCTAGCGAGGGCCTTGGAGTCACAATAACAGTGGGCGCATGGGAGGCCATGCGTCCTACACGGTGGGGCCGAACTCGACCGCGAATTCCGCGACCCCCACATCTACGCGAGGCGTCAATTCCACCAAGTAGGCTGGTTCGATGGAGTTCAGAGCAGGCGACACCCATCCTTTCATGTCTGGAGCACCCACACCATAGTGCACAATAACCGCGGTCTCGCTCGACCACGACAATGTGGCCGCGGATCGCAGCCCCTGAACAGTCACCGAACTTCGAGAGACCCTGACTGCACATGAGGCCGGTACAAGGAACCGGCTCGTAGGAGTTTCGCCTTCAAGAGAATCCCAAGAGTCAGAGATCAGGAAGCCTGAACCACTAATTTCGGATAGCGTTCGCTCGAGAAGACCCTTGCCAAAAACCTCAACTTTCGCCACGACTCGGTGTGGACCATCGAGCGGACCTTCGACGCTCAGCGAGGACGAGAGCATCTCCTTGCCCGGGCGGTAGGCCGTCGCCGGGTATACGTCGTCGAGAGAGCGGAAGAACAGACCCGAGTGCCCGCGTTGAGACTTTACCGCCACGGTAGTCTCGTTCTTCCAATCGTAGTTGTGCAGGCCGGCATCGGTGAACAGAAACTCACCGTCTCGCCACAGCGTCAGGGACGTGTCGTCGACTTGCTTATGCGTGACGCTCGCATAGCCGCATTTCATAGAGAGGTAAGAGGTTTCATCTTTCTGAATATAGAAGCCGTTGGACGATGAGAAGTGGATGCCAGCGATGGAAGAGTATTGCTCAGAGAACAAAGCGCCGTCGCCGTGAGGAGGTAGGTCACCATCGGGGAGACAGAGTTTCCTGATGGCTAGCTCCGCATTCTCTAGTAGCGAGAACAACGCAGGAGGAAACGCATCTGGAACATTAAAGGACTCGGCAAACTCCAACATCTGCTTGAGGAACACTATGTAGAAGCGGTGATAAGCTGGGGTGTTCTCATTACAGTACCCGAACTCGTCGAAAGCCAACTGCACCGTGCGCACGAGCGACTCAGTCGCGAAGCTCAGCAGGATTTCGTCCCTCTGCGGCCGGTGGATTACTGCGGCATGGACTAGAGCCGCCGCGAGCATCATTCCATGATTGTTGTTCTTGATATATCCCGGAGCAGAGGCCAAATCAATGGCGTGTTCGATCAACTGATCAATGACATCGAGCGACACATCGTCGCGCCCGCAATACACTGCCTTCAGCAGGATGAGATTACGAATCCGCGCCGCTAGGCAATGATCGAGCGACGTCATCGAGGCAAAAAGAAGAATCCCCTCGTCTGAGCTAGCAAACCGTCGGAAAGACGAAAGGGATCGTTCGACCGACTCCCATGGCGCCCCCAAGTACGCCAGCTTTGCCAGATTCCCAAGCGAGAAGCGCCACAGCATGGCGCTTTGACGCTGATCCTCAGGTACCTCACTCCATTGCTCTTGTCCATGAATCTCTTCGAACTCTGAACCGTTGGGAGTGACAGAACGATGCATATCACCTGGCAGAAGCTCTGCTCTCCAACTACCTATGATTGAGTCTCGAAAATCGCGCGCGTAAACCTGGGCGTCGGCCGTGCTGCCGAATCCCCATGAACGTGCAGCAGTCACATCGCCTCCATCGTCCTTCGCGGCCGTGGCCGTGGCCTCGGCGGTAGGAGTCGAAGCACCAAGACCTTTCGAGTTGACATTGCTTGTCAGAATTTCGCTATCCGAGCCCTCGACCCCAGGGGGCGAAGGTACCGACTCAGCGCTTCCCTCATTCTCCAGATGCCGCCGTGCAATCTCCAGAAACTCGGAGTCACTCATCCTCCGAAGGGGCGGGTACTTACCCTTAGACTGCAGCGCATCCGTAGCACTTTGGATGCGTAACACTCTCGCGGGAGCTCCGACAGCGACACTCCCCGCGGGAAGGTCCCGCGTCACTACCGAATTTGGTCCTACGATTGAAAAAGCCCCGACCGTGACTCCCCCAAGAACTTTCACTCCCGCGCCGAGGTAGACGTAAGGCTCGATTTTCGGAACCGTCACCGGCCCCCCGGAGTCGCTAAGTCGAACCCGAGAGCCGTTGCCGCCAATTGTCACGTTGGCACCGATGGTGACCCCCACCCCAATGTCGGAGTCCTTATGGATCACCACACCTATCCCGCCATATCCAAAATTGACCTCGTCCTTCAGGTCCAAGAGATATGGCACATAGCTGTTGTGGAGAAGATAATTTAGCTGCTCGGCACGAGCGGCGCGACCCAGATCACCTGCAAGATAATACCTACGCGACGTGAGCCATATCCGATACGCACTCGGAATCTTGTCTGCGACGACTGGAATCGAATCCACCCATGGGTCTACTAGACTGTCCCAACCATGAAGATGGGAGGCGGGCGGCCTGTGATCTTGCTTGCGCAAGATTCGCTCATCCATCTCTCTGATCTGTCTAGCAATCTCCACAACACCATCAGAGATGCTCGCTGAGTTACCGATGGAGTGAGTCTGGAACGGGTGTTCTAAAAGCAAGGCTCCAAGTTGGCCTGGCGCCGACTCGTCATGCTCTAGTGCCCTCGGCTCTCCCAATCCGTCCGATCCCGCCGTATCGAGCACCAACGTGCGGTCAAGCAACTTGCGCGATCGTAAGAAAGATATGACCGAAAGCACTTCTTCCGAAATAGGGGCACCTAGTCGCCGCGCGTGGTCGAAACCTTCAGGCGCTCCTGAGGTGTGGCTTGGACTCCAGAGCACCCATGATTTACCCTCCGGAGCCCTGGCGATACTCTCGATCTGAGAGCCGAGCGCGGCGCTCTCAGCTTGGGCATCGCGATGGGCCAAATCAGCCACATCACGCACGACCTCACTTTGAGGTTCTTCAGCGCCCCTCAGAACCGACACCACTTCGGACGCGAATTTGCCCAGCGGGTAGATTTCGCCAATTGCTAGTGCCCTGACATCCGCTTTAGCCACGAGAGCGCCCGCCTCCCCGATCATCGTTGGAGATATCGGTGGCATCTACTGCACTCGCTGGCGCGCTCCGCGCCGCAGCGTCCTGCAGGATTTTCACCATCTCGGACATCATCGCCGCGCTGTTGCCAACCGCTGTTCGATATTTCGCGGTGTACGACGACAACGGCGACCCCTCATCGTAGATTGCCCAGATCGGCACACCCGATCCTTGGTAGTCGGACACCTTCGAGGGCAAGAACGGGTTGATACTCATGGATGCCGGTCTCTCGACGTCGTTGACGAGTAGCACATCGAATACCCGGGTCGCATTGAGGAACTCTAGGTACGGGAGGTAGGGATTGACGATGACATTGGTTTCCAGTCCAAGCCCGGCCACTTCCGCACGAACCGCATCAGGGTTGCTGCAAAAAAGGTGCAGTCTTACGCTATTACGCGCGGCGGCCGGAAGGTTGCGCATCGCGACGAGCACATCCGAGAGCCCCCGGTTCGAGTAGAAGCTGCCGAAGTAAGCGATGTCGACCGTCGAGCTGCTGACTTCGTACCCGGAGTCGCGGAGGCCATAGGCATACTCCGGCGGGACAGGGTGGGGCCGGACCCGTGATCGCGCGAGAGCGTGCTTCCGGAGTCGTGGCGAGACCATGTCGAGCATGTAGTCCCTCTGGTTCTCGTTGGTGAAGATGATCTCGTCAGCCAGTGCGTAGGTCACGTCCTCGATGAGCTCGAACAGCGAGGCTCCCCGTGGAACCTCGAAGCCCCTCGACTCGATCGCCCTGACGAGACGCCTAGACATGTCGTCGTCCTTCACGTCGCCGGCGCGCCGGGCTCCCGTGGCATCTGTCCGCAGAGGATCAGAGAACTCCGCGGTCCAGCGCACCGACCAGTGATCGAGCTTGAAGAGAGCTGCAGCGAGGTGCGAGCCGACCCAGAGGGCACGTGAGTACACGGACTCGTAACCGCCTGCACGCACGTCTTCTCGGTCAGCCACGGCACCGGCCTTCGACGCGAACTGCGAGATCTGGTCCCAACCGGCGAAGGAGGGCGGGCTGTCGATCGTGTACTGCGTGTCGATCCACCGGTCGACCAGCGCACCTGCGGACTGGTCCACCCGGCGCACCCCGGTCATGTCGTTGCTGATGACATCGACCACACGCCTACGCTCGGCGACAGCCTTCGCGGCGACGATCGCGCTCGTGTCGGAGAACGGGGCGAAGCAATAGGCGATCACCAGGTCCTTCGCCCGTACGCGGTCGAGTGTTCTCCAGGGGAATCGCCGGACGCCAGAGGTCTCGATCGCCGCGATCACAGCCTCGTACTCGTCGGGGCACGCCTCGAGGTACCGGGTGATGAACCCTACCTGGGCTCGGACCAGCACAGAGACCGCAGCGGTGGCGGTGTCAGACGTGACCCCGGCTGTGTCCTCAAGAGCACGGATCACTGCGAGGCGCTGAGCGACCGAGAAGTCGAAGGACGGCAGCTGGCGGGAGATCGACTCGCTCCTGACCTGGCGGAGGTAGGAAGACCCGTCACCGGTCGAGACTCTCACCTTTGTCGCGGGCCGGCGGAGCAGCCCGGCCATGTAGACGAGGTCTTCACCACTCCGGAGATCGGCATCGTAGTCCTGCTCGAGCGCCCACGACCTCGGGATGAGCTTGCACGCGTTGAAGCCGAGGAGCCACGGTACGGTGTGCAGCTCCGGCTCCGCTGTCCCGATCGCACGGATGCGTTGACCGAGCGTCGTGCCGGTATCGACGCCACCGTCAGAGTCCACGTCGTGGATGCCGGCTGCGACGATCACGTCATCTGCTGCGAGCTCGAGCATCCCACGAACAAAACCAACCTCGAGGCGGTCGTCGTCGTCGAGGAAGGTGACGAACTTGAACCTGCTGGCTGCGATACCGAGGGTCCGCGCCTCCCCTGCGCTCGCCCGCGCTCGATGGAACCAGCGGAGCTGGAGGTCCGGGTGCTCGCGGGCCAGCTCTTCGAGCACCTCGTCGCTACCGTCACGTGGTCCGTTGGTGACGACCACGACCTCGAGCTCACCTGTGTCAACATCCTGCGCTGCCACCGAGCTCACGCAGTCTCGGAGCCTGTCACGGCCAAGGTGGCTCGCGACGATGACTGTGCAACCGAAGGGCACGACCGGGCCGCGCTCCAAGGGCGATCGCTCGGTCTCGCGACGGCGGTCCGAGGTTGATACGACAGACTCGTGCCGTTGACCGGTCGTGCTGAGAGTTGTCATCTTCCCCTCCACCTCACCGTTCACCGTTGCCCCGTCTCTTCTTCTCCCAGCGCTTCAGTGTGAGGCGGCCGAGCCGCGACCCAGCGAGCGCATCGTATTTTCTCTGCAGTGCGGCGAGCCGTTTGCTCTCTGCGACGAGTCTGGCCTCAAGCGCCCTCGCATCCTTCGACTCAGCTTTCACCGAGGACTGAGACTGAGCGGCCGCCAGTGTCTCTGCCGCCTGAGAGAGCTGGCGACGGAGCTCATCGATCTCTTGCGCGTCGGCGGCCAGCTGCGCGGCTGCCGAGGCCTGCCCGTGCTCGGCTCCGTGCACGAGCCCGACGACGAGATCACGTGCGGAGGAGTCCTCAGCACGAGCTGCTCCCAGCCTCACGAAGGAGAGACCGTCCCGCATGGCGACGCTTGTGATCGCCACATCCTCGGAGCGTTCGATCATCTCCAGGTCTCGGACGATGTCGAGCAGACTGGCATGCTGAACGAGGACCAGGTAGGCCGGAGTCTCTCCACGTGCGCCTTGGAGCAGCCGCACCGCGTCGTACATCACGTGGGGGTCATCTGACACGCAGACCAGACCGCGAGCACCCAGCGGGCCGAGATCATCGAGGCTGTCGAGCACCTCGCAGTCTCTCTCGACAAAACCCAAGCCGACGAGCCGCCGGTAGTACGGGTCGCAGACCACCTGAGCTCCGGTGAAGGTCTCGCCGCTGTCGACCAGACGAGACTTCACGGTGCTCCCTAGCTCTCGTCGGCTCACCGAGATGCCCCGCAGGTGTCGACGATGATTGCGCTCTGCGGCCGTCCCTCGGGGGCATCGCGGAAGGCAGCGTGGTCGACGAGGACAAGCACGAGGTCCGCGCCGGCGACTGCTGTGTCATGAGATGCGAGCGTGACACCCTCGAGAACCTCGAGCACGGGCGGTAGTGCGCTCACGTGCGGTTCCACCGCGTAGATCGTGGACGTGGGCAGAGCTGCGGCAAGCTGACGGACCACCTCGACGGCGGGAGACTCCCGTAGGTCGTCGATATCCGGCTTGAAGCTCAGCCCGAGAGCGGCGATCACCGGGCTGGTGTGCCCTGACAGCTTGTCGAGGACCGACTGGACGACCCAGCCCGGCTTCGCGTCGTTCACCTCGCGCGCCGTCCGGATGAGCCGCGCCTCCTCAGGAGCAGCGTCCACGATGAACCAAGGGTCGACCGCGATGCAGTGCCCGCCGACCCCGGGTCCGGGCTGCAGGATGTTGACCCGCGGGTGGTGGTTGGCGAGCTCGATGAGCTCCCACACGTTCACCCCGACCTTGTCGGCGATGATCGACAGCTCGTTGGCGAAGGCGATGTTGACGTCGCGGAAGGAGTTCTCGACGAGCTTGGCCATCTCGGCGGTCTTCGCGTCGGTCAGCAGGATCTCGCCCTGGCAGAAGGTCTCGTAGAGCGACTTCGCGCGCTCGGCAGCACAGGGTGTCACACCCCCGACGATGCGGTCGTTCGTCACGAGCTCGATCATGACCCGGCCCGGGAGCACCCGCTCGGGGCAGTGCGCGAAGAACAGCCCGCCGTCGTCGTCCTTGTGCCGCAGGTCGGGGCGCAGCGCGAGGATACGGTCGGCCATGTGCTGCGTGGCTCCGGGGGGCGACGTCGACTCGAGGATCACCAGCTCCCCGCCGACCAGCTGCGGCGCGATCGCGTCGGCTGCGGCCTCGATGTAGGAGAGGTCAGCGGCGTGGTCGTCCTTGAAGGGCGTCGGCACCGCGACGATGTAGGCATCTGCCGCAGGTGTCTTCGTGCTGGCGGTCAGGTTCCCCTGTGTCACCGCCCCGGCGAGGTAGGTCCCGAGGTCGGGTTCGACGAAGGGCACCTCGCCACGGTTCACGGCGTCGACGGTGCTCTGCCTGACGTCGACCCCGACGACGTCGATCCCCTTCGACGCGAGGATCGCGGCCGTGGGCAGGCCGATGTAGCCGAGCCCGATGACGGCGACCGTGGTGATGTTCTCCATGCGATTCCCCTAGATCATGACGTGCTGGTCAGCACGTCCGTAGAACTTGACCTCGCCACCCGCGAGGACCTC
>Ga0308165_1003530_pt1 | contig 16634 bp, 13 predicted proteins | sample PhyWR2_FD_201032 | JGI IMG/M metagenome (GOLD analysis project Ga0308165, IMG submission 201032) | Phyllosphere microbial communities from UC Gill Tract Community Farm, Albany, California, United States - DLSLW.R2 | ecosystem: Host-associated > Plants > Phyllosphere > Unclassified | place: USA...
ACATGGGCGCTGTTCAGATCGACGGCCTCTACGCTGGCGGGATCAGCGATCAGATAAGAAAGCGCATTGCAGCCACCCGATGCAATTGTGACGATGCGATGGCCCGGCTGAATGTTCAGAGCGATCATATCCACTTCCGGGTCTTCCCAGATCTGCGGATAGACCAATCCTTTGAACAGCCACGCGAATAATCTTTCGGACACGCCATCGCGCGAAAGCGGATGGTTTTGCGTGACTGCGCGCTTGAGGATCGTGCCATTGCCATTCTGGTTGGTCATTCCCAATTCCCCGTATTTTTTAAAGCGCATTTTGAAAGGCAAGAAATGGCTTTCGAAAAAATGTGCCGTTCATGAAAGACGAATCCGCTCTCGCTGCCGAAGTTAAGCACTCTCGGGTGACAGACGCGTGACGCGGGAAATATGGTTACTACTTTGTTATTATTTCGGTTTGTTACCAGCCGTAAGACTAATTGAGAGAACCTTTCCGCAAGCTTGCCGTTTTGTCCTGTGATGTTGGCATCGTCAGAAGCATCGCCGGGGACTTAAGAGCGGTGTGACGATTGTCTTGCGAAGGTGATTGGCCGTTCGAACGGTCAGACACGAGAAACCAGAGAGCGTTGGCTATATCCCCGCAACGCTGACTTATTAGGGAAGGATAGCCATCATGAAGAAGTTTTTAATTGCTTCGGTTGCTGCCGTATCGTTTTTGGGTCTTGCAGCGTGCAGTGACAATTCAAAAGATACGACAAGCACGCCATCCGCGCCTGCAAACACAGATACAACAACGACCACGCCTGCAACACCGGCGCCAGCGCCGGCACCAACAACGCCACCCGCAAACTAATACGCGGTGTGCGTGACGATAACCCGCCGATACGGCTGGATAACGAATGGCGGTCCGATTGTCGGATCGCCATTCGTCCCGTAAGGAGAAAAGTTGATGAATAATCCCGCAGTGATCGTCAATAAAGACAGTATAACTGCGTTTTCCATGTTCAAACGCAGGCTTTCTTCGGTTATGTCTTTCGTTATGAGCCGTAATTTTCTCTTTTTGATTTCCGCTATTGTTCTTGTTGCCCTTGCCGCTTGCGGTAGAGGGGATGAAGAACAGGCCGCAGCACCCGCAGAGCCTGCGCAGACAACTGCTGCCCCTGCGCAAGAGCAGACAGGTCCTGATCTTATAAAGGCGTTGCAGGATAATTCGGGAGTTATGACGCCGGAAGAGCAGAAGGCCGCAATAGAACGCGCACGCGTCAATGCGGAAGCTGCCGCAAAATCAGTTGGCCAGAAAGCCGAGCAGGTTCAGGCTGCGGGTGCGGCGGCGGTTGATGCCGCACAACGGTCGTTTGATGCGCGTCAGGCCGCGCAATAATTATCATTAAAGATCACATATTCTTGTAAAATATTGTTTTTTCGACTTTTGCAGCGGGTTGTTGTTTCCAGTCTTTACGGAATTATATAGAAACGATTCATGTCGATCTGGGTCCGCATCGGTGAATTTGTCACCTCCCTAACGTTTAACGCTATTTCGAGCGTTATTGAAGCTGTGCGAACGGTTTTCGAGGGTGATGCAGACACGCGCAGACGCGTTGCTTTCTCCATCGCAATGATCGCGCTTTCCGCCAAGATGGCAAAAGCCGATGGCGTGGTGACGCAGGACGAGTTTCGCGCCTTCAAGAGCATTTTTTCCGTGCCTGAAGAAGAATATGCCCATGTTGTTAAGCTGTATAATCTCGCGCAGCAGGATGTCGCGGGCTACGAAAGCTATGCGCGTCAGCTTGCCGGACTATGCCGTGAAGGTGACGAGAACTGCCACCTGTTGGAGGATATTCTCGACGGGTTGTTTCATATCGCAACCTCAGATGGCTACGTGCATGAGAAAGAAATGGCTTTCTTGTCGAGCGTGGCCGAAATTTTCGGCTATGACAAAGAGGGCTTTGATCGCATCGCACTCAGGCATGTTAATCGCGGCGAGGGCGATCCCTTTGCCATTCTTGGATTGGTGCGTGGCGTTTCATTTGAGGATGCGCGTAAGCGTTATCGTGCGCTTGTGAAAGAACATCACCCGGATAGGCTTGTTGCCGAAGGTCTTCCACTCGAATTCATCAATATTGCCAATGCGCGCCTTGCTGCGATTAATTCGGCTTGGGCCAGCGTAGAGAAACAACTGGAGGCAGCATGAGCGGTGCAGACGTCACACAGGAAGAAGTCTTAGCCGATCTCGCGCTGGTAAAGCCTGATTATCCGGGCGCATTGCTGGATATATCTCCAAATTTTGGTCCGAGACGCGATGGCAAGACACCGACCTATCTCATTTTGCATTACACGGGGCTAGCCACCGCACAAGAAGCCTTGGACGTGTTGAAATCCCCGGAACGCGAAGTATCGGCGCATTATCTGGTGCACGAGGATGGTCGTGTTGTGCAGATGGTGTCTGAAAAGGCCCGTGCATGGCATGCGGGCAACAGCTTCTGGAAGGGTGAAACCGACATCAATTCGGCCTCGATTGGCATTGAGATTGTCAATCCGGGTAATCTGGAAAACTATCCGCCTTTTGCAGAGCAACAGATCGAATCGGTGATTGATTTGTGCCGCAGTATTTGTGGGCGTTATGAAATCCAGCCTGAAAATGTACTGGCTCATTCGGACATTGCGCCTGAGCGTAAGACCGACCCCGGGCATAGTTTCCCATGGAGAAAACTCCACGAAGCAGGCATCGGCCATTATATTGAGCCAGCGTCTATCCGTGGCGGACGCTTTCTTGCGCGCGGTGAACAGGGGCAGCCGGTCGAGGCTTTACAGTCTATGCTTGCGCTTTATGGTTATAAAATTGAGATTAATGGTGTGTTCGATGAGACGACCGAGACGGTGATTAAGGCGTTTCAGCGGCATTTTCGGACACAAAATGTGGACGGTGTTGCCGACGTATCCACTATAGATACCCTCTACCGGCTTATTTTTTCACTGCAAAATGTTACCGCATAAGGCATGCTCGCTCCTCGGAAGTAGGGAGCGAAATATTTTCATATTTCTGTAATAGATTCATCATGCTAGCGAATTTGCAGCTTTAGGTGGTGGTGATTTTCCATCAATACGCGTATCACGGATTGTGACAGTGTTTATTACAACCTGTAAGACTATTTTACTTCCTCAACCAATCTTCGGCTGCATTTCCCCACCAAATGAACTGCCATTCCCAGCGACGACGGGCAGACAAAAGCCTGTTGAGCTGGATCATAAATCAAATGGCATTGCGATCTTCAGGGTCGGCGATACCGTATAAAAAAGATCCAAGACGGTAGGTTATGAAAGTAAATTTTGTTGTTGTATGCGCCCTCATTGGCGCCATGAGTTCTTTTGGCCTTAATTCTGCGATGAGTGCTCCGGTTAATGAGCCAACCAATCTTGCAGCCCTTCTCAAGGCACGAGCAATGAATAAGGCTGCAGAAGCCAACCAGTCTGAAAAGGCTTCACGTTCCGCTGACGCCACAAAGGCTGAACCAAAACAGAAAGCTCAGAAGGCTTCTGTGATTACCAAGCGTGCTCAACCGACTGCAAAGAGTGCTAAGCGCTCAAAGGCGCGTAATGAGGCTCCAAAGTCAGCACAGAGGAGCGGCAAGCCGTATTCCCAGATCATAAACTCCTATGCAGCGACTTATGGCGTACCCTCGGCGCTTGCACATGCGGTGGTTCGTCATGAAAGCAACTTCCAGCCAGATGTACGTGGTGCGGCTGGCGAAATCGGTCTGATGCAGATCAAGCTTTCGACCGCTCGTGGCCTTGGTTATTCCGGTTCGGCCAAAGGGCTTTATGAGCCTTCAACCAACATCCAGTACGGTATGAAATATCTCGCACAGGCACAGAAGCTTGGTGGCGGCAGCACCTGCGGCACGATCCTCAAATATAATGCCGGTCACGGCGCCAAGCGCATGAATCCAACGTCTGCAAAATATTGTAGCTCGGTGAAGTCCTATATGGCTGGGCTTTAGAGCGCGTTTCGATCTGATTGGATCAGATCGGCGCTCGAAGCATCTGTTTTAACGCGCATCCCGAAAACTGTTTCACACTTTTCTGGATGCGCTCTAAAGTTTTGTGTTGTCGGTCGCGTAGAGTTTTAGACCGATGATGTGAACGAAAAGCCGGTAGCGGTTTCGCTGCCGGCTTTTGCGTTGTGAATAATCTTTTCGAAACACGGTTCCCAGTTTCTTCGATCATGTTATATACGCGCCGTCAGTCGGTCGGGCAGCCGCACTTGTCATATGCTGAAAGGCGGCAGGTGAGGAAAGTCCGGGCTCCATGAAAACACGATGCCGGGTAACGCCCGGCGGGGGCGACCCCAGGGATAGTGCCACAGAAAGTAGACCGCCCCGTCTTCCGTACCGTTTAAGCTGAACGGCAGGGATGACGGGGTAAGGGTGAAAGGGTGGGGTAAGAGCCCACCGCGCCGGTGGCAACACAGGCGGCACGGTAAACCCCATTGGGAGCAAGACCGAATAGGGACGGCGCACCGGTTTGCAAGGATCGGTAATCAGTTTTCGGATCAGCCGTCCGGGTGGGTTGCAAGAGGCGGGTGGCAACATCCGTCCCAGATGAATGGCTGCCACGTTGGACGCAAGTCCGGCCATACAAAACCCGGCTTATAGACCGACTGACATTTTATCTATTTGTTACAACGGGACACCCATGAAGAAATCGTAGATGAGCTTCATGTTCAGCACGACGATAATGCATGCTGTGATTGCTGCAAGAAGTGTCACCCAGCGTGGTGCAACCAGCGCCCCCATCTTTTTCTTTTCTGCGGTAAACATCACCAGCGGTATGATGGCGAAGGGAAGCTGTAAGCTCAGAACGACCTGTGACAGGATGAGCAGTTCGGTTGTGCCTTGTGATCCATACATGATGGTGACGATTGCAGCGGGAACGATTGCGACAAAGCGTGTGATGGCACGGCGCAGCCAGGGCTTGAGCTTAATATCGATGAACCCTTCCATCACGATCTGACCAGCCATGGTCGCAGTGATGGTGGAATTCAATCCGCAGCACAGAAGTGCAATGGCAAAAAGTGTTGGTGCTAATGCAGAACCCAACAGGGGATTGAGCAAAGCATGCGCTTTGTCGAGATCTTCAACGCCAGTATTGCCGGTTGCATGAAAACTTGCAGCGGCGAGGATGAGGATCGACGCATTGACTAGCAATGCAAAGGTCAGGGCAATGGTTGAATCAAGCGTTGCAAACCGGATGGCTTCACGCTTTTCGGGCAGTGTGTGACCGTAGTCGCGGGTCTGGATGATGCCGGAATGCAGATAAAGATTATGTGGCATGACAGTCGCACCGATAATGCCGAGCGCTATATAAAGCATATCCGGGTTGCGAATAATTTCTGTCGTCGGCGCAAAGCCCCGGATTACTTCGCCCCATTTGGGTTCCGCCATTAAAATCTGAATCAGGAAGCAAAGAGCGATGACACCCAAAAGCGTGATAATCAGTGCTTCCACGCGACGAAAACCCTTGTTCTGCAAATAAAGAACCAGAAGCACGTCGGCAGCGGTGATAATGACGCCGATTTCCAGCGGAATACCGAAAAGAAGATTAAGACCAATCGCTGTACCGATGACTTCCGCAAGGTCGGTCGCGCATATGGCGAGTTCTGCCAGCAACCATAAAGGCCAAGCAAGAAAGCGCGGATAAGCATCGCGGCAGGCCTGCGCCAGATCGCGCCCGGTTGCAACGGCAAGTCGCGTGCAGAGCGCCTGCAACAGCACAGCCATGAGATTTGAGATCAGCACGACCGACAACAATGTGTAGCCGAAGCGTGAGCCACCGGCCAGCGATGTCGCCCAGTTGCCGGGGTCCATGTACCCCACTGCAACCAGATAGCCGGGGCCGAAAAAAGCCATTGCGCGGCGGAATTTAGAACCTGATCTGTTAATGCGTATCGAGCGGTGAACATCGGACATCGAAGCTTCGCCGCGGTCACGACGCCAACCTTCAAATGTAACGTCCGCGTGTACGGGAGGAGTATCTCCTCGATCGGCCACTTTAAATGCCATCGAATACGCCTTCAAATGCAATTGCAAACTATTTGCAAATAATATGACTGTGTTCATTTCTCGTCAACGAGAACAGATTGATGTCTTTTCATAAATTTGTGATTGGTCGGAAAAACCATTAACGCGCTCGATTCATTGCCAGCAGGAGATGAAAAGAAGCGGGAAAATTTTGTGTAACGTCTGGTTTTATGAACCGTCAGCGCCGCGCCTGTTGGGAAGTAGGTTGAGGGCGGCGCGTGCGACGCCTTCAGTGACAAAAGCCGCCACGTACCGTCGGGAAATGGTGAAAATAGCCCAGCTCTGCGTCGCAAAACCTCAATGGAGAACGAATCCAGGTTCGGTTTGGCTCCTCAACCTGTGCAGTTTTCATCCGTACAAGCTCCAAAACTAATCCCCCACAGACCTTAAAGGATAACGGTTCATTAAGCTTAATATCCGATAACTGTTTGAACGAATCCGTTGATTTGGCGCTTGTCGTGAATTGGCCGGAATTCATGCAGAAAATATAGGATAGCGGGATTTTTCCCGGGAAAGGATCGGGATGATGGCTAGCCTCGGCAGAGACCAATCTCAAGCCGAAGGGGCTCAGGTCCGTCACGTTCCGGTGCTTATTTCCGAAGTGATCGACGCCCTTAAGCTGGAAAGTGGCAAAGTGATCGTGGATGGCACTTTTGGTGCAGGCGGTTACACGCGATGCATTCTTGAGCAGGGTGCAGATGTGATTGCAATTGACCGTGATCCGACCGCGATTGAGGCCGGACAGGCGCTTGTGAAGCAGTTCGATGGCAGGCTCAATCTGGTCGAAAGTCGGTTTTCAAAGCTTGATGAGGCAGTCGCTCAGGTGTTGGGGGAAGACCGCAAAGTCGACGGCGTTGTGCTCGATATTGGCGTATCGTCGATGCAGATTGATGAAGCAGAGCGTGGCTTTTCTTTCCAGAAAGATGGGCCGCTCGACATGCGCATGTCGAACAAAGGTCCAACCGCTGCCGATGTTGTGAACCGTCTGAAGATGGGCGATCTTGCACGTATTTTTAATTTCTTAGGCGAAGAGCGTCATGCGGGGCGTATTGCGCGCATGATCGAAAAGCGTCGCGAAGCGCAGCCTTTTGCGCGCACGCTTGATCTGGCAAATGCCATTGAAGCGCTGGTTGGTCGTAATCCAAAGGTGCCTATTCATCCAGCAACGCGGGTGTTTCAGGCGCTGCGTATCTATGTAAATGACGAATTGGGTGAGTTGGCGCGGGCATTGCTTGCGGCTGAGCGGGTTGTGAAACCCGGTGGTCGTCTGGTCGTGGTCACCTTCCATTCTCTCGAAGACCGTATGGTCAAGCGCTTCTTTGCTGATCGCGTCGGGGGCAGCGCGGGATCGCGGCATTTGCCGGAAACGCATGTGCGCCATCCAAGCTTTACACCTGCGGTCAAGGGAGCTGTTGGTCCGAGCGCCGAGGAAGAACAACGTAATCCGCGTGCACGCTCTGCAAAATTGCGGGCCGGTATCCGGACTGAAAATCCGCCTCTTGAAGATGATCTTTCGCTTTTCGGGCTGCCAAAGCTGCCTGAAACGCATGAACTGACCCGGAGTTGAACGAGTGCTGCGTACTTTTGAACTCATCATGATAGCGGCGATGCTGGTGGCAGCAACGATCACCTATACCATCAAATATGATGCGGAGAGGCAGATCGCTGTCATTGCAAAACTACAGCGTCAGATCGATTCCGAAAGGGATACGATCACGCTGTTGCGCGCAGACTGGGCTTTGATGCGGCAACCGGGGCGCTTGCAGAGCCTGGTTGGCGTTTACTCGGATGAACTAAAACTTGCCCCGATTGAGGCGGAACAGCTTGCCATGGGTGTGGAAGATATTCCTGAACGTCAGTTGGACGATATACAGAAGCTTATTTCCGGTAGCGATGAACTTGTCGCCAGCGGTGTTCTGGAACCAGATGCAACGACAACTGGAAGCATTAAGAAGAATGGAGCGAGGCACTGATCATGCGGCTGAAGCTCGGATTTTCCAAAAAGAACAAAAAGAATATCGATGACGGCAGTTCGCCGGCTGGCAACGAAAAGCTCGCTGGCAATATGGCATTTGTCGGCTTGCGTAAAAAGCACGGCAACCGTGCACGCAATCGTCTTTGGATGGCTATTGTTTGCTTTGTCGGCATCTATGGCGTGATCGGCGGAAAGCTGGTTTATTTCGGTGTGATCGGTGGCGAAGATGAAGATTCCAACGGTCCCTCGGTGCATCAGCTCGCGTCGCGCCCCGATATTCTCGATCGCAATGGCGAAATTCTTGCAACCGACATCAAAACTGCTTCGCTTTTCGCTGAACCGCGCAAAATTGTTGACCCCGATGAAACAATCGAACTTCTTTCGACCGTCATTCCCGATCTTGACTGGGAAGCAACCTATCGCCGCTTGAAAAGTGGTGCAGGCTTCGTGTGGGTGAAGCGTGGCCTAACCCCGCGCCAACAAAGCCAGATCATGGCGCTTGGCGTGCCGGGTATTGGGTTCCGTACGGAAAAGCGCCGCTTTTATCCAGGTGGTCCAACCGCGTCTCATATTCTCGGTCTCGTCAATGTCGACAATCAGGGCATTGCGGGTATGGAAAAATATATCGACAGTCAGGGTCTGAGCGATCTGCGTGCTGCCGGTATGGCAACGGCGCAGTCGCTTGAGCCGGTTAAGCTCTCCATCGATATTCGCGTTCAGCACATTATGCGCGACGTGCTGGTTAAGGCTGTCGAACGTTATCGCGCAATTGCAGCGGGTGCTGTTGTACTGAATGTGAAGACAGGCGAAGTCATAGCGATGGCTTCTGTGCCGGATTTTGATCCGAACAATCCTGTTCATGCGCTGGATAAGGATCGCCTCAACCGAATGTCGGCCGGCACCTATGAAATGGGCTCAACGATCAAGAGCTTCACGACGGCAATGGCGCTTGATTCCGGAAAGTTCACGCTTCAGTCGAAGATCGACGCATCGCGTCCGTTGGTAATCGGACGTCAGACCATTCGCGACTTTCATGGTAAGGGCCGCGTTCTGACGCTGCCGGAAGTGTTTATTTTCTCGTCCAATATCGGCTCTGGTCATGAGGCCAATGTGGTCGGGATCGAAGGCCATCGCGCATTCTTGAAGAAGATGGGCTTGCTGGATCGTATGCAGACAGAACTGCCTGAAGTGGCGCGTCCTGTCGAGCCGCGTGTTTGGAGAAAAGTTCACTCCATGACCATTTCGTTCGGTCATGGCATGATGACCACACCGCTTCAGACTGCTGTGGGTGCTGCAGCACTTATGAATGGTGGCAAGCTGATCGAACCAACTTTCCTGACACGTACGCAGGCTGAGGCCAATCAGGTTGCCCAGCAGGTCATTCATCCGCAAGTATCAGCCGACATGCGTTATCTTTATCGTCTGAACGCAACCGCGCCCGGCGGTTCAGGCAAGCGTGCAACCGTTCAGGGTTATCGCGTCGGTGGTAAGACAGGGACGGCGGAAAAGGTTGTGCATGGTCGCTATTCCAAAGATGTGCGCTTTAATGCCTTTCTTGCATCCTTTCCGATGGATGATCCGACCTATGTCGTTTTGACCATCATCGATGAACCGAAGCCTGAAGAAGGCAAGTTAACTGCAACAGCCGGTCTGAATGCTGCGCCGATGGTTTCAGAAATTATTCGTCGCTCGGCCACTTTTTTGGGAGTTAAGCCCGATTTTAAACAGGAATTTGCGCCAGCTGAGTCTGAAATCGCTTCTCTTGATTCTGTAAACGACTGAATTGTGCCGTTTTGCTGCGGAAAGCAGGAACTGTACCACTGAACCTGGATTTTGATGACCATGAAGTTGAAGGACATTACACTCTTTAAAGAACTGGCCACCGATGCTGCGGGCGAAGTGGATATTTCAGGTGTGACTTCGGACTCGCGCAAAGTTGAGCGCGGCTTCCTGTTTGCGGCCCTTAAAGGCGTGAAGGCCGACGGTTCCGCCTATGCGATTGATGCAGTCAAGCGCGGCGCAGTTGCCATTATTGCTGGTAAAAATACAGCGCTGGATAATCTGGGCGTGCCAGTCCTGCATGTTGATGATCCGCGCAATGCACTGGCGGTAGCAGCCGCACAGTTTTACGGCAAACAGCCGGAAGTTATGGTTGCGGTTACGGGTACGAGTGGGAAAACTTCCGTTGCTTCGTTTACGCGCCAGATTTGGGCCTATGCTGGCTTTCCTGCCGCAAATATTGGAACCACGGGTGTCTTTTCGCCGACGCGCAGTGATTACAACTCGCTGACGACGCCTGATCCGGTCGAGTTGCATCGCGTTCTGGCCGAGCTTGCTGATGAAGGTGTAACCCATGCTGCGATGGAGGCCTCCTCGCATGGCCTTGATCAACGTCGCCTCGATGGTGTGAAGCTCGCAGCTGCCGCTTTTACCAATCTTGGTCGCGATCATATGGATTATCACTCGACGATTGAGGAATATCTGAACGCCAAAATGCGCCTGTTCGATACGCTTTTGCCGAATGGCGCGCCAGCGATTATTTTTGCGGATGATCAGTTCTCGCCACAGGCAATCGAAGCAGCAAAAGCTGCCGGATGCGATGTGAAAACGGTGGGTCGCAAGGGTGATTTCATCACGATCAAGCGTGTTGAGCATGAACGCTTCCGTCAGCATGTCGAAGTTCGGATCGGTGATGAAATCTTTGAAGTCGAGCTGCCGTTGGCGGGCGACTTTCAGGTCGCCAATGCACTGGTATCAGCAGCTTTGGCGATGGTGACGGGTGTTCCGGCTGCGGCTGCTATGCGTGCGCTGGAGCGTCTTAAGGGTGCACCGGGCCGCCTTGATCTCGTGGGTGCAACCGAAGGCGGTGCGCCTGCCTACGTGGACTATGCGCACAAGCCGGAAGCGCTTGAAAATGTTCTGACTTCTGTTCGCCCATTTACCACAGGCCGCGTTATCGTGGTGTTTGGCTGTGGCGGTGATCGTGACAAGGGCAAGCGCCCGATCATGGGTGAAATCGCGGCACGTCTTGCCGATGTCGCCATTGTCACTGATGACAATCCGCGTTCGGAAGTGCCTGCGCAGATCCGTTCGGAAATTATGGTAGCGGCTCAAGGTGCTGTGGAAATTGGTGATCGTCGCGAGGCAATTTTCACTGCTGTTTCGATGATGATGCCGGGCGACACGCTTGTCGTTGCGGGCAAGGGGCATGAAGAGGGCCAGATCGTCGGCGACATCACGCTGCCGTTCTCGGACCATTCGGAGGTGGCGGCGGCACTGGCTGCCCGCCTTGAAGAGAATAAGTATTGAGGAGCATGAGGGATGAGTGACTGGCTTTGGACATCTGCCGATATGGTGGAGGCCATGGAAGGCCGGCCCTTCGGTACATTGCCTGCGGGGATCACCGGAATTTCCATTGATAGCCGTACGCTCAAAGACGGTGAAGCCTTCTTTGCGATCAAAGGCGATCTGTTTGACGGCCATGATTTTGCAACTGCTGCTATGGCTGCGGGTGCCGGTCTTCTGGTCGTCAATGAATCCCGGCTCCCCGCACTTGGTAATCTTAAAATTCCAATGATCGTGGTCGAGGATGTGCTGGATGCAATGACCAAACTCGGTCTTGCTTCGCGTGAACGCTCGAAGGCTCAGATCATTGCCGTAACAGGTTCTGTTGGAAAGACGACGACCAAGGAAGCGCTGCGCCATGTTTTGGCCGATTGCGGCAAGGTTCATGCCTCGGTTGCTTCATTTAACAATCATTGGGGTGTGCCACTGACGCTCGCGCGTATGCCCGCTGACACAGATTATGGTGTGTTCGAAATCGGCATGAACCATCATGGCGAAATTCGCCCACTGGTAAAGATGGTGCGTCCACATGTTGCGATGATCACGCTGATTGCACCGGCGCACCTTGGTCATTTTGCCAATCTCGAAGAGATTGCAGTGGCAAAAGCCGAGATATTTGAAGGCATTGTGCCCGGCGGCTATGCATTGCTCAATCGCGATGACAAGCGTTTCAAACAGTTGGAAGAACTGGCTGAAAAGGCCGGCGTCGAGCATGTCGTGACCTTCGGAGAAAATGCACAATCCGATTATCGCTTGCGCGAAGTGAAGATGCATCCGACCTGCTCGTGCATGACGGTGAAGATCGGCAGCGAAGAAGCTTTCGTGAAAGTTGGCATGCCGGGCCGTCATATCGTGCAGAACATGCTGGCGGTTCTGGGTGCTGCCCATCTGGTTGGTGCAGACATGGCCAAAGTTTCAATCGCCATGGCAACACTGACCGCTGAAGGTGGACGCGGCGCGCGTCATGTGCTGGAACACCCGGATGGCGGTTCTTTCACGTTGATCGATGAAAGCTACAACGCTAACCCAACATCAATGCGCGCTTCGCTTTCGTTGTTGCAAGCAACCCCGCCCGAAGCGCCGCGCGGTCGCCGCATTGCCATTCTTGGCGACATGCTGGAGCTTGGTCGTCAGTCCGGCAAGCTTCATGCCGATCTTGCACGTCCTATCGTGGATGCAGAAGTGAACGTGCTTTACATCGGTGGACGCGAAATGTCGGTGCTCAAAAACGCCTTGCCGGTTGAAATTCACGTCGAATACAGGCAGAGCACCGAAGAATTGTTGCCGCTGGTGACGAAGGCTGTGCGTCCCGGTGACGTTGTCATGGTGAAGTCATCCAAAGGAATTGGCTTTTCCAAGATCGTCAAGGCGCTTACCAATCAGTTTCCGCCAGTGGTGCCCGCCGAATAGCCGTTTTTGAGGGATTTTTCTCCGCATGTTGATGCTTCTTTCAGTCTTCGCCGATCATGTGACAGCGTTCAACGTGTTCCGCTACATCACGTTCCGCACCGGCGGAGCGATGATCACCTCGGCGTTGATCGTTTTTCTGTTTGGCCCTGCGATCATTAATTCGCTGCGTGCACGACAGGGAAAAGGTCAGCCAATCCGTGCTGATGGCCCTCAGACCCACTTCAAAAAAGCCGGTACGCCCACTATGGGCGGTCTGATGATCATGACCGGCATTCTGGTATCGTGTTTCTTTTGGGCCAATCTTTCCAGCGTCTATGTCTGGGTTGTCTTGATGGTTACCGTCGGTTTTGGCGCTATCGGCTTTTATGACGATTATCTCAAGGTGACGAAACAGTCCGACAAGGGCTTTTCGGGCAAGTCGCGTCTGGCAATCGAGTTTCTGATTGCAGCCGTTGCTGCCTTTATCATCATGCGCGCAGGACAGGAGCCGTTCTCGTCCTCGCTGACATTCCCATTTGTGAAACAGTTTGTTCTGAATCTTGGCTGGTTCTTCATTCCGTTGGCAGCATTCGTGATGGTTGGTGCCGGCAATGCCGTAAACCTGACTGATGGTCTTGATGGTTTGGCGATCGTGCCGGTTATGGTTGCGGCAGCATCCTTTGGCTTCATCGCATACCTTTCGGGTAATGCGATTTTTGCGGATTATCTGCAAATCCACTTTGTTCCGGGTACGGGTGAGCTTGCGGTGGTGCTGGGTGCTGTGATTGGCGCTGGGCTTGGCTTTTTGTGGTTCAATGCGCCGCCTGCTGCAATCTTTATGGGTGACACGGGTTCGCTGGCGCTCGGCGGGATGCTTGGCACTGTGGCTGTTGCGACGAAGCACGAAATCGTGCTTGCGATCATTGGCGGATTGTTCGTGGTCGAAGCGCTGTCGGTCATCATTCAGGTTGGTTCATTCAAGCTTACCGGCAAGCGTGTGTTTTTGATGGCACCTATTCATCACCATTTTGAAAAGAAGGGCTGGACGGAAAGTCAGGTCGTGATCCGGTTCTGGATCGTGGCTATTATCCTCGCCATGATTGGCCTTTCCACATTGAAGCTGAGATAAGGCACGAGAATGATCCCGATCACCGCCCTTAAAGACAAGACTGTTGCCCTCTTCGGATTGGGCGGGTCGGGAATCGCCACTGCCAAAGCCATTGTAGCGGGTGGAGCGAAGATCATTGCCTGGGACGATAATCCTGACAGTGTGGCACGTGCGCAGAGTGCAGGCATCGCGACGGGTGATTTGAGGCAGGCTGACTGGTCACTATTCGCTGCCTTTGTGCTTTCGCCCGGCGTACCGCTGACCCATCCCAAGCCGCACTGGACGGTTGACCTGGCTCACGCTGCTGGTGTCGAGATTATTGGCGACGTCGAACTGTTCGTGCGTGAGCGTAATCATATTGCGCCGGATTGCCCGTTTATTGCCATCACGGGCACCAATGGCAAATCAACGACGACAGCACTGATTGCGCATATTATCAAAGCTTCAGGTCGCGATATGCAGCTTGGTGGCAATATTGGAACGGCTATCCTGACGCTGGAGCCACCAGCGACAAATCGCTATTACGTGGTTGAATGTTCGTCTTACCAGATTGATCTTGCATCTTCGCTTAATCCGACTGCCGGTATCCTGCTGAACCTGACGCCGGACCATCTTGATCGCCACGGTTCGATGGAAAATTATGCGACGATCAAAGAACGACTGGTTACAAAGAGTCATGTCGCTATTGTCGGAAATGACGACCAACATTGCGCGGCAATCGCCGACAAGCTTGAGGCAAATGGCGTAAAGACCATTCGTATCTCCAAGGACAAGCACCTTGAAAACGGTGCTTTTGCCGATGGCCCAAAGCTCTATTCTGCCAATGCAGGCAAGATCGAAGAACTGGCTTCGCTACAAGGTATCGGATCGCTGCGCGGTGCGCATAATGCGCAAAACGCATTGGCCGCAATCTCTGCCTGTCTTGCGGTTGGACTTTCAATTGATGAAATCCGAGCAGGATTGAAAAGTTTTCCCGGTCTTGCGCATCGCATGGAGCAAGTGGGGCATCGGGGCAAGGTTCTCTTCGTCAATGATTCCAAGGCGACGAATGCCGAAGCAACTGCACCTGCATTGTCGTCTTTTGCGAAAAATATTTACTGGATTGCCGGTGGGGTACCAAAGGCTGGCGGCATTGCTGCCCTGTCAGAGTTTTTTCCACGCATCGCCAAAGCCTATCTGATTGGCGAAGCTGCCGCACAATTTGCGGCTACACTTGGTGATGCAGTGCCATTTGAAATTTCCGATACGCTGGTTGTGGCGGTTGAGCATGCTGCCCGCGATGCAGGCAATGATGCAGCAAGCGAGCCGGTTGTGCTGCTTTCGCCTGCCTGTGCAAGCTTTGACCAGTTTCAGAATTTTGAAAAACGTGGCGATGCATTCCGCACCGCCGTTCTCACGCTCCCGGGTATTGAACCAATCGGAGGGAAAAGCTGATGGTAAGTCGCGTTGACCGTGGTGCTGTCGCCAATTGGTGGTGGACAATTGACCGTTACTTTCTGGCCGCATGTCTGGCCCTGATGGGCCTTGGTGTGCTGCTGTCCTTTGCAGCAAGTCCTGCGGTTGCACAGCGCATCGGCCTCGACAGCTTTCATTTTGTTGAGCGTCAGACGTTTTTCATGATCCCTGCTGTGGCGGTGATGATCGGTGTTTCGTTTCTGTCACCGCGCCAGGTCAGGCGTTTTGCGCTGATACTGCTCTGCATTTCGCTGTTTCTAATGGCGGCCGCACTTTTCGTTGGCATTGAAATTAAGGGTGCGCGTCGCTGGGTCAGTCTTGCTGGCATTTCCATTCAGCCGTCTGAATTTATGAAGCCTGCTTTCGTGGTGATTTGCGCATGGCTTTTTTCCGAACGTGAGCGCGGTGGCCATATGCCGGGCTATTTTCTGGCCATGATGTTGTTTTGTGTGAGTGCAGGATTGTTGATGCTGCAACCTGACTTTGGTCAGACAATGCTCACCACAGGTACCTGGGGCGCAATGTTCTTCCTTGCTGGCCTGCCGATGTTCTGGATCCTCTGCCTGGGTGGTATCGCAGTTGTTGGTGCGTTTGGCGCGTACATGACGCTGGACCACGTTGCAGGTCGTGTTGACAGGTTTATGACCGGCGAGGGTGATACGTTTCAGGTAGACATGGGCCGCGAAGCCATTCTGCGCGGCGGCTGGTTTGGCCAGGGTCCGGGTGAAGGCATCGTCAAGCGCAGCATTCCTGATAGTCATACAGATTTTATTTTCTCGGTTGCGGCCGAGGAATACGGCATCATCCTGTGCATGATCATTATGGCGCTGTTTGCATTTATCGTAATCCGCGGCCTGTCGATTGCGCTTCGTGAGCGCGATGCTTTCACGCGCCTTGCTGTGTCGGGCATCGTGATCCTGTTCGGCTTCCAGTCGATCATCAACATGGCGGTTAATCTGCATCTGATGCCTGCAAAGGGTATGACGCTGCCGTTTATTTCTTATGGCGGTTCGTCGCTGGTGGCGATTGCGATTACCATGGGCATTTTGCTGGCGCTGACACGCCGTCGTCCGGAAGCGCGCATGACGCACACGGTCAGTATGGGCGAGCGTATTCCGGTTTTGTGAGGGCAATATGGGCAAAGGCGTAATTGTACTGGCTGCCGGAGGAACCGGTGGCCACTTGTTTCCTGCTGAAGCGCTGGCGCATGAGCTGAAGTCTCGTGGCTGGGATGTGCATCTTGCAACCGATGCGCGTGCGCAACGCTTCGCCGGGGCCTTTGATCAGGACCATGT
>Ga0308165_1003531_pt1 | contig 16633 bp, 16 predicted proteins | sample PhyWR2_FD_201032 | JGI IMG/M metagenome (GOLD analysis project Ga0308165, IMG submission 201032) | Phyllosphere microbial communities from UC Gill Tract Community Farm, Albany, California, United States - DLSLW.R2 | ecosystem: Host-associated > Plants > Phyllosphere > Unclassified | place: USA...
GTGCCGAATTAATGGTCAGTCATTGATGACTAAAATCAATAAAACGACTACTAAAGGAGTAATCAGCGATATTTTGCCATTAGTGTGCCATTTATGTCATCACAGTATTGACCGAATCAATCATTAACGTATGTCATCGGAATGATAATGTATTGTTAGGGTTATTAGGTGCTTTTACCGTGCAACTGATTAATAACGTAAAACTGATTAAAATAACTTTAATTTCCGCGAAGGCTGTTCCTATACTCGCACTCCTTTCATGACCCGACGACGCGAATATGCACGCCAACTGGACCTATCGCCTGCGCTTTTTTAAAAAACATCTTTTGATGTTTTTGTGCGCGTTTGGCTGGCTGGTTATCCAGAGTCAGGTGGCGATCGCTGCGCATGATTGTTCGCTGGATCTGCGCGGTGATACCGCCACAATCCAGCATATGGACATGAAGGCAAAACCGCTTTCCCATGATGTCGTCAGCGCCTCCCCGCTGTGTGAAAAACACTGCGTGCCGGATCAGGTGCAAAAAGATCCGGCGCAACCGCATCTGGTGGCCTTACCCGCCGTCATGACGCTCACCCTCAACACGCCGCAATGCAGCGAAATAGCGCATTCCGCGTGGTCACTCACCCCTCCCGCCGTGGGGCCGCCGGCAACGATCCGTTTTTGCCGGTTCCGGGAGTAGAAACCTGTTCATTCGTCGAATTGATTTTTTAATTTACGTTTAACAGGAGTTGTATCATGCGAGCTTTATTTATTTCCGCGCTGATGGGCGCGTTGTTTTCCCTTTCTTCTTTTTCCGTTCAGGCGACCGAACCGTCTGCCGCCGCACAGCGCTGGCAGGGCCAAGGCCGCGTACTGGAAATCTCACCACCCAAAATCATTCTTGAGCATCAGGCCATTCCCGAACTGAACTGGCCCGCGATGACCATGCCTTTTACCCTTGCGAATGCGGCTGATACCGCCTCGGTTAAGCCCGGCGATCGCGTCACGTTCACGCTTGAGCGGGCGGGCGATGGCTTTCAGATACGCTCTCTGACGCCGCTGCACTAAGCGAGGACATCATGAAAAAAACAACACTGAGCGTTTGGCTCGGTGGGGTGCTGCTCGGCGTGTTTTGCTCCGCCGCTCAGGCGGAGCCATGGACGCTGGCGCAAACCCTTTCCGTGGCCCAACGCTACTCCGCAGAGCTTTCTGCCAGTCGTAACGAAGCGCAAGCGCTGGATACGATGGCGGAATCAGCAACCCAACTTCCCGATCCCAAACTCAAGTTCGGCATCGAAAACGTGCCGGTACAGGGCAGTAACGATCAGCGCTTTACCCGCGAAGGCATGACCATGCAGCGGATTGGCATCATGCAGAGCTACGTGAGTGCCGAAAAGCGCGAGCGTAAATCGCAGACCTTGCAGGCCCAGGCGCGCGGCGTGGTAGCCAAATCTGCGACGATTCGCGCCGCGCTTCAGCGAGACACCGCGCAGGCGTGGCTCGATTTAGCGCTGTCCCAGCAGGCGCTGACAACGGCTAAAAAACGGGTGGGTGAAACCGAGCGCCAGCAGGGCATGCAGAAGGCGAGCGTGGCGGCAGGCAGCGCTACGCCTGACAGCGTGTTGTCGCTCCAGATGACGCTGGGCGCGATGCGCGACAGCGTGACGCTGGCGAAACGGGATGTGCAGCTGGCGCAAAGCCGTCTGTTTCAGTTGACCGGCCAGGCGATAACCGACGTGCAAGGCCCGCTGCCACGCTATCAACGGTTACCGGCGGATGAAAAAACGCTGGCCGACGCGATCGTCCGGCATCCCGAGGTCCAGGCGGCGCAGCGCGAGTCAGAAACGGCGAAAGCTCGCTCGGCGCAGTCGGCCGTGGCGGCGATCCCTGACGTGGACGTGGAAGTGTTCTATTCCCATCGCGCCGAAGGGTATGACGATATGGCCGGGGTGATGTTTACCGTCGATTTGCCGCTGTTTCAGTCGCGCCGACAGGATAAAGATTATGCCGCTGACGTGTCGCGCTCGATGCAGGCGGTGGATCAGCTGACGTTGATTCAACGCGAACATCTGGCACAGGTTCAGACGCTGGTGGCGCAGTATCAGGCCGCGCAATCGCTGTGGCTGCGTCAGCGCGATGACATTTTACCGTTGCAACGCACGCGGCTGAACGTGCTCGCCGCACAGTATCGCGCCGGGCAGTCGGAGCTGCCCGCGTTGCTCGAGGCGCGTCGCGGCGTGCTGGATACCGAACTGGCCGCAAATCAGGCCGAGCGTGAAATGGCGCGAACCTGGGCCGCCATTAAGTGGCTAATCCCGCAGGAAATCACACAATGAAAACAACAACGTTAACCGCAGTGGCGCTCGCCGTACTGCTGGCTGCTGGCGGCGGATATTTCTTTGGACAGCGCCAGTCCCATGCCGCACCTGAAGGTGTGAAAAAGGCAGAACGCAAAGTGCTGTACTGGTACGACCCGATGATGCCGGGACAGCGCTTTGATAAGCCGGGCAAATCACCGTTTATGGATATGGAGTTGGTGGCGCGTTATGCCGACGAAGAGAAAGCGGCGACGGGCGTGGGGGTCAGCGCTCAACAGCAGCAAAACCTCGGGATGAAAACTACCAAAGTTCAGATGCGCCAGCTTACGCAGCCGTTTTCGGCATTTGCGACCGTGTCAATCAATGAGCGGATGCTGACCACAATCCCTGCGCCGACCGCGGGCGTGATTTCCAAACTGTACGTTCGCGCAGAGCAACAGCAGGTGAAGGCCGGTGAAGCGCTGGCAGAGATCTGGGTTCCGCAATGGACGACCGCGCAGCAGGAATATCTGGCCGTTCGTCAGCTTGGCGACGGGATGTTAACGCGTGCCGCGCGGGATAGGCTGGCGCTCCAGTTTATGCCGGAAGAGACGATCCGCGCGGTGGAGCGCAGTGGAAAACCGCAAACCCGATTAACCCTGCGTTCGGAACGAGCGGGATATGTGGCAACGCTCAACGTACGGGAGGGCGCGCAGGTGGCGGCCACTGCGCCGGTGTTTGATATGGCGTCGCTGGATAGCATCTGGCTGGTGGTCGATTACCCGCAAACGCAGGCGCAAGCGCTGGCGGTGGGCAGCGAAATGATGGCGACGTCAGAGAGCTTTCCGGGGCAGCGCTTTCACGGCACGGTGAGCGAGCTGTTGCCGCAGATGGATATTGCCACGCGCACCCTCAAGGCGCGTATTGCGCTGGACAATCCGCAGCACAAACTTAAGCCTGGTATGTTTCTGAATGTGGTTCGCGCAGAGCAAAAAGCGGGGGCATCGGTGCTGGCGGTACCGGAAGAATCGGTGATTCGTAGCGGGGACTCGCAGCGTCTGCTGCTGGCTACGGGAGAGGGCTATTTCCATCCGGTGAACGTCACCACGGGAGTGAGTGCCGACGGCTGGACGGAGATTATTTCCGGGGTGCAGGCGGGCGATACGGTGGTGACGTCGGGGCAATTCCTGATCGACTCGGAAGCTAGCCTGCGTAGCGCCTTGCCGGAGGTGACGAAATGATCGCTGCCGTGATTCGCGCTTCATTGCGTAACCGCCTGCTGGTTATTTTGGCGGCCTGTGTGATGGCGGGCTGGGGCTGGTGGGCGGTTCAACGCGCACCGCTGGATGCATTGCCCGATTTGTCGGATGTGCAGGTCATCGTCAAAGCCAGTTATCCGGGTAAAGCGCCGCAGGTGATTGAGGATCAGGTGACGTGGCCGCTGACGACCTCGATGCTGTCGGTGCCCGGCGCTAAAACCGTGCGCGGCTTTTCGATGTTTGGCGATGCCTACGTGTATGTGCTGTTTGAAGATGGCACCGATCTGTATTGGGCTCGTTCAAGGGTGCTGGAGTACTTAAGCCAGGTGCAGTCGCAATTACCGGCGGGGGTGAAAGTCTCTCTGGGACCGGATGCCACCGGCGTGGGTTGGATCTATGAGTACGCGCTGGTTGATCGTACAGGAAAACACAGCCTTGCCGATTTACGCGCGCTTCAGGACTGGACGCTTAAGTTTGAACTGAAGACGGTGCCAAACGTTTCGGAAATCGCCAGCATCGGTGGCATGGTGCGCCAGTACCAGATTGTCGCCAACCCCGAAAAAATGCGTGCGCTGAATATCACCCACGGGCAAATCGTGAGCGCGGTTCAGGCGGCAAACAAGGAGAGCGGCGGCGCGTTGCTGGAGATGGGGGAAGCGGAATACATGGTGCGGACCACCGGTTATCTGCGCTCGTTGGACGATTTCAGGAACGTAGTAATTGCCACGCGCGAGGGCATCCCGGTCTTGCTAAAAGATGTGGCAACGGTGGGCCTGGGGCCGGAAATTCGTCGGGGTGTGGCGGAACTTAACGGAGAGGGCGAAGTTGCAGGCGGCGTAGTGGTGATGCGTTACGGGCAGAACGCGCTCGAGACGCTTCACGCTGTGAAAGAAAAGCTCAGCGCGCTGCAAAAAACGCTGCCAGAAGGGGTTGAGATTGTTCCGGTCTATGACCGATCTAAGCTGATTGAGGAATCAGTCAAAACGCTGACGCACAAACTGCTGGAGGAGTTTGCCGTCGTCGTTCTGGTATGTGTTCTGTTCCTGTTTCACTTCCGTTCTGCGCTAGTGGCGATAGTTTCTCTGCCGCTGGGGATTTTGGGCGCGTTTGTCGTGATGCACTATCAGGGGATCAACGCCAATATTATGTCGCTGGGCGGGATCGCCATCGCTATCGGTGCGATGGTGGATGCCGCGATCGTGATGATCGAAAATATGCACAAAGTGCTGGAGCAGTGGCGGCACGATCACCCTGATGAAGAACCGACATCGGCGGACTACTGGCATCTGGCGGAGCGTGCTGCGGTGGAAGTGGGGCCTGCGCTGTTTTGCAGTCTGTTGATTATTACGCTGTCGTTTATTCCGGTATTTTCCCTTGAGGCGCAGGAAGGGCGGATGTTTTCGCCGCTGGCGTTTACCAAAACCTGGGCGATGGCCATGGCGGCAGGGCTGGGCATTACGCTCATTCCGGTGCTGATGGGCTACTTTATCCGGGGCAAAATCCCTGACGAAAAAGCCAATCCGATTAACCGCTTTTTGATTCGGATGTATGAACCGCTGCTGGATAAAGTGTTGGCATTTCCGAAAACCACGCTGGGACTGGCATTCCTGCTTTTACTGGTGACGTTGTGGCCGCTGAGCCGTCTTGGCAGTGAGTTTATGCCGCCGCTGGACGAGGGCGATCTGCTGTATATGCCGTCTACGCTGCCGGGGATTTCGGCGCGCGAAGCCAGCCGCTTGCTGCAACAAACGGATCGTTTAATCAAAAGCGTGCCGGAAGTGGCGAGCGTGTTTGGTAAAGCCGGTCGCGCGGATACCGCGACCGATCCCGCGCCGCTCACGATGCTGGAAACGACCATCCACTTTATACCGCGCGACCAGTGGCGACCGGGCATGACGCCCGCAAAACTGGTTGAGGAACTGGATAAAACCGTCTCGATTCCGGGGATCGCGAACGTGTGGGTGCCGCCAATTCGTAATCGCCTCGATATGCTGGCGACGGGTATTAAAAGCCCGGTGGGGATAAAGGTGAACGGCAGCAATATTGCCGATATTGAACGCGTTGCCGCCCAGATTGAACAGATTGTGAAGCAGGTGCCTGGCGTGACGTCCGCGCTGGCGGAACGGCTGGCGGGCGGGCGCTACGTGGATATCCGCATCGACAGGCAGAAGGCCGCTCGGTATGGCGTGTCGGTCGATGAATTGCAGGGGATGGTGTCCACGTTGATTGGTGGCGACAACATCGGCGAAGTGCTGCAGGGCCGCGAGCGTTACCCCATTAATCTGCGCTATCCCCGCGATGTTCGCGATAACGTCGATAAGCTCCGAATGTTACCCGTTATCACGGCGAATGGGAGTCAGATTGCTCTTGGCGAGCTGGCGGATATTATCGTCACCGAAGGCCCTCCGATGCTGAAAAGTGAAAATGCGCGGCTTTCGAACTGGATTTATGTGGATCTGCGTGGACGAGATTTGAAGTCAGCGGTGACGGAGATGCAGCATGGTGTCGCGCAGGAGGTCACCCTCCCGCAGGGCGTGTCGCTCTCGTGGTCCGGACAATTTGAATATCTGGAACGTGCCACCGAGAAGCTGAAAATCGTGCTGCCAATAACCTTGATGATTATCTTTATTTTACTGTGGCTGACATTTAAACGCCTCTCTGATGTCTTATTAATAATGGGGACATTGCCTTTTGCCCTTATCGGCGGAGTGTGGTTGCTTTGGATGCTGGGATATAATCTTTCGGTTGCAGGTGCCGTCGGATTTATAGCCCTGGCCGGTGTTGCCGCCGAGTTTGGCGTTATTATGGTGCTGTATCTCAATCAGGCTTTGGATAAATACCGCCAGCAAGAACCTGATGGCGGAAACGGGATGTTAATGCGTGCGATTCACGAAGGTGCAGTGCTTCGTGTGCGTCCAAAGGTGATGACGGTGGCGACCATTATGGCGGGGTTGCTGCCCATTATGTGGGGCGGCGGCAGTGGTTCTGAGGTCATGCAGCGTATCGCTGCGCCAATGATTGGGGGGATGGTCACCGCACCGTTATTATCAATGTTGGTTATTCCCGCACTGTATAAGTTGTTGCATAAACGTTAGCTCGCGTATGCGCCTTGCTTATTTCAAGGCGCATTCTGGCATGCTGTAGGACTATTCCCATTTTGTAACTTAATAATTCAGATTTTCACCGATTTCGTTATGGTTTCATTCAATTAAAGTTTGTTAAAATTGTGCCGAATACTAAAAATGGTAATTGTATTGTGACGGTAAGAAATACTATTTATTTGTTTGTGATATTTATTTTTGCACAGCTTACGACATCGGCATTCGCGGAAGAGATCTCATCGCAAAAAGGGTGGTTCTCAACCTTCACCGACAACGTGACGCAGACCTGGAACGAGCCGGAGCATTACGATCTTTATGTCCCGGCCATAACGTGGCATGCCCGTTTTGCGTACGACAAAGAAAAAACGGATCGTTACAACGAGCGCCCATGGGGGGCGGGTTTTGGTCAGTCACGCTGGGATGAAAAAGGCAACTGGCACGGTTTGTATCTGATGGCGTTTAAAGACTCCTATAACAAGTGGGAGCCGATTGGTGGTTATGGCTGGGAGAAAACCTGGCGTCCACTGGCAGATAATAATTTTCATATGGGTCTGGGGTATACGGCGGGCTTTACGGCACGCGATAACTGGAAATACATCCCCATTCCGGTGCTGTTACCGCTGGCGTCAATCGGCTACGGTCCTGCGACTTTCCAGATGACCTACATTCCTGGAACTTATAACAACGGTAACGTCTATTTTGCGTGGATGCGCTTCCAGTTTTAACTGAAAATTGTCGACAAATTAGTGTAAAAACACACCTGTTTTGCGTGGGTTAAGGACAAATTGCTTGTCGCTAAAATTAACGCGACTTTTGTCACTTTTTAACAAAGAACCTCTGGACAAAACGCGTCACAATTGTTGTACTGATACCCGACACAGCATTTGTGTCCATTTTTCATGCAAAGGTAATTTTGATGTCTAAGATTAAAGGTAACGTTAAGTGGTTTAATGAGTCCAAAGGATTCGGTTTCATTACTCCGGAAGATGGCAGCAAAGATGTGTTCGTTCACTTCTCTGCAATCCAGACTAATGGTTTCAAAACCCTGGCTGAAGGCCAGCGCGTTGAGTTCGAAATCACTAACGGTGCCAAAGGTCCTTCTGCTGCTAACGTAACTGCTCTGTAATTCAGACAGGTCAGCAAGAATTTCAAAACCCGCTCATTGAGCGGGTTTTTTTTGGTTTCTGATCAGCTAAACAGATACATTCTTAGAAAACTGGCGACGATCAATACGCTCAGTAATACCATTCCCGCACTCATCAAATGCTCTTTCATACCATCACCCTCAATCGATATTGCGACAAGAGTGACAGAGAAAAATTAAGCCAACATTAACGCTACCGTGATTATTGCGCGGTTGCGGCAGAAAATAGCCAAAATGCGAGCGCGGTCATCGCAAACGACCCCAGCATATTGACGGCAATGTTAGCCAGCGCCCAGTTTATGCGACCATCCTGCAACAGAAAGACCACTTCGGCTGAGAACGTCGAAAACGTCGTCAGGCCTCCGCAAAAGCCGGTGGTGATAAGCAATTTCCACATCGGGTCGATATGGGTCATTCGATTAAACCAGGCCAGCCCCATCCCAATGATAAAGGCCCCAATTAGGTTGGCGGTAAGAGTGCCCAATGGAATGGCCTGATGCATGGGGTTAAAGCGCATGCTGAGAAACCATCGCGCAACGCTTCCCGTACCTCCACCAATAAAAACGGCTAAAAGGAGTTGTAACACGGTCAATTCCTGCTATTTGATGTAGTAAGGGGATCGAGTGTAGCGCTAATTAAAGCAGGGGATAAATATGTTTGTTGCGGTTGGACAGTTCGCGGTAACGGCAAGCTGGAATGATAATGCGCGTCAATGTGTCGCCTTGATGGCGCAAGCGAAAAAACAGGGCGCTGTATTGCTGGTGCTTCCCGAAGCGCTTTTGGCACGGGATGATAACGATCCTGATCTCTCCGTTAAGTCGGCACAGCCATTGGAGGGAGGCTTTCTGGCGCTTTTACTGGAAGAGAGCAAAAGTAATCAGCTCACCACCGTTTTGACTATCCACGTCCCCACGACCCAGGGAAGAGCCGCGAACACGCTTGTCGTGCTGCGTGGAGGGAAAGTCATTGAGCATTATGCCAAGCTTCATCTCTACGATGCGTTTAATATTCAGGAATCCCGACTGGTCGACCCGGGGAGTCAAATTCCGCCGCTGATTGAGATCGACGGCATCCGGTTTGGATTGATGACTTGCTACGATTTACGCTTCCCTGAAATGGCGCTGAATCTTGCGTTGGCTGGCGCTGAGGTTCTGGTCCTGCCCGCGGCTTGGGTGAAAGGGCCGCTCAAAGAACATCACTGGGCAACGCTGTTAACCGCACGAGCGCTGGATACCACTTGCTATGTCGTGGCATCTGGAGAGTGTGGCAATAAAAATATCGGGCAAAGCCGAGTTATCGATCCGCTAGGCGTGACTATCGCGGCGGCAGGCGAAGCTCCCGCACTGCTGATGGCGGAAATTGACCCTGAGCGTATCGTGCTCGCGCGTCGACAACTACCGGTTCTTCGCAACAGACGGTTTGCGCCACCGCAATTATTATGACGATTTTTTCAACAGTGCTTGATTCACCTTGTTACAGATTGCTATTGTGTGCGCGCGTCGAATGACCGTTAATAACATCAGGTTTTTTGGCGCTGTTTGCAGTCTGTTTTAAGTGAAAGAAGGTATCTATGGGTGAGATTAGTATTACCAAATTGCTGGTGGTCGCGGCGCTGGTTGTCCTGCTGTTTGGTACCAAGAAGTTACGCACGCTGGGCGGAGACCTGGGTACGGCCATTAAAGGCTTTAAAAAAGCGATGAACGATGACGATGCTAATGCGAAGAAAACCGCAGATGGCGAAGTCCCGGCTGAAAAGCTCTCGCACAAAGAGTAATGGCAACGCCTTTCCAGACATTCGGAAAGAAAAAAACCGGCGCATAAGCCGGTTTTTTTATGGGTGAAGTGTAAAAAATTATTACTTCACTTCTTCGCCTTTCGCCTGCATATCGGCGTGATATGAAGAGCGAACAAACGGGCCGCAGGCAGCGTGGGTAAAGCCCATCGCCATCGCTTCAGCTTTCATTTCATCGAACTCATCCGGGCTGACGTAACGCTGAACCGGTAAGTGGTGACGGCTTGGCTGCAGATACTGACCCAGGGTCAGCATCGTGACACCATGGCGGCGTAGGTCACGCATCACTTCGATGATTTCGGCATTGGTTTCACCCAAACCAACCATCAAACCTGATTTGGTCGGAATATGTGGATGCGCTTCTTTAAAGCGTTCGAGCAGCTTCAGCGACCAGTTGTAGTCTGCGCCTGGACGTACCTGACGGTAAACGCGCGGAACGTTTTCCAGATTATGGTTGAACACATCTGGCGGCGTCGCGGTGAGAATATCCAGCGCGCGATCCATACGACCACGGAAATCAGGTACCAGCGTTTCAATTTTGATGCTTGGGCTTTTTTCACGGATGGCGCTGATGCAATCCGCAAAGTGCTGTGCACCGCCGTCACGGAGATCGTCACGGTCAACGGAAGTAATCACCACGTAGCGAAGCGCCATGTCAGCAATAGTCTGAGCCAGCTTCTGGGGTTCGTTGGCGTCAGGCGTGACTGGACGACCATGAGCCACATCGCAGAATGGGCAGCGACGGGTACAAATGGCACCCAGAATCATGAAGGTGGCAGTACCGTGGTTGAAACATTCCGCAAGGTTAGGGCAAGACGCTTCTTCACACACGGAGTGAAGGCCATTCTTACGCATTGCCGCTTTGATACCCTGAATGCGTGAAGAGTCAGCCGGAAGTTTGATTTTCATCCATTCCGGTTTTCTTAACAGCGCTTCGCGCTCCGTAACCACGTTTTTTACTGGGATAAGGGCCATTTTATCGGCGTCGCGGTACTTAACACCGCGTTCCATCACAATGGGTTTACTCATAGCGTGCGTGTTCCAGTTGCGAAATTCGAGGGAAAGCGTTTCAATTCAAGGGAATGTTGTATTTATCAACTATTTTTGAACGAACGACAGGCAGTATATCATTGATACGCACGATAAAGCAGCCTGTGAGGTCGCCAAATTGTAAAATAGTTGTTGTTTTGTGCCCTCAGCCCCAGGCGGGGCGAGGTCCTTTACAAAAGCGGATCCTTAAAATGCCTGTCGGACGATGTTGATCACATTTTCCAATACCGGATCGCGAAGGCTGAGTTTGTTGTAATGCAGTGAGATCTCAATGGCTTCTGCATTGAGTGGAGCGAAAGGAATTTGCTCCAGTGGCCAGCAGTGGCGCAGCAGATTGTAAAGACGCGCAGGCATAATGGTGATCAAATCGCTGCTACCAATCAGTGCGGCAATCGTAAACATATTGTAACTGCTAAAGCTAATCTGGCGATCCGGGAAGAGATCGTTAATACGCTGACGCAGATGGTTCAGATTGTGCCCATCATTCATGAATAAGGCGTATTCATAATCGCGCAAATTTTCCATTGTCGCGGTTTGGTTAAGCGCAGGGTGATTTTTGCGGCAAACCAGCAGCAGTCCATCAGCATAGAGAACGCTATGAGCCAGAGCACGCGAGCCAAAGGAGTTGCTGTCGATGATCAAGTCGGTCTGGAACTGAGCAAGCTGTGTTTCGGTATCGCTCACCTGAATATTTCGCAGCAGTAACTGCGGCGCTTCACGTTTGACAGCTTGATAAATGGTCGGCAATACCAGCGCGCCTACCGAAGGGGAGGTGCCAATGGTAATGGTCCTTTGTTTGTCATAACTGCCGGTGAGATCCAGCGCACCGAGAATCGACTCTAACCCCTGACTAATGTATTCGTGCAGGTGAGTGGCATACGCGGTTGGCGTGACCCCCTGTCCTTTGCGAATAAAAAGAGGATCAGGAAAAATGGCACGCAACTTTTGAATGGATTGACTAATTGCCGACGGGGTGAGATTAAGAATTTTCGCAGCATTAACGATACCCTTATGGACATATACTGCCTCAAAGATCGTTAATAAATTGAGGTCGATATTGCGTAAAGTCCGAAAAACTTGCGGCTTGTCTTGACCGCCGGGATCAATCAGTCGTTTAGCTGGTAAATTATTATAATCCACGCTGTCACTCCGTATTCATTCACAATATGAATGATAGTTGAATTTATATATTGTGCTTGCAGTGATTTTTAAAGTGTTTTGCGGATTTCACTTACTTATCAAAATCAATCAGTTAAAAAACCTTCGATCAAATGATGACCATTTATTCAGTAATTATTCATTTGCTGAATAGAAAGTAACGAAAATAGTTCCACTCGCTCAAGCGCTTCGAAAATATAGAATATGCGGATTATTGTAAAGCTGAAAAGCGGTAAATACACGATGGCCCGCTAAATAACCAGGCCAGCATGTATAATATATTAAGCAGTAATATATTCGTGCGGGGGATTGTTTAGCAGTGCTAAAAGTTTACTGACCAGGATTGGGCCAATAATAGCAGGTGTCGCATTTTCTACCCATTGGCGCATTTGGGTCATTTCCATTCCGGCATAACCACAGGGATTGATGCGCAGGAAAGGAGAAAGGTCCATATTGACGTTGAGCGCAAGTCCATGAAATGAGCAGCCTTTTCGAATGCGCAAGCCCAACGAGCAGATCTTCATCTCACCAACATACACCCCGGGCGCATCAGCTCGCGGATGAGCGTCAATGCCGTATTCTGCCAGCGTATCGACCACGGTTTGTTCCAGCAGCGTGACTAATTCCCGTACACCCAGCTTTCTGCGCTTCAGATTCAGGAGAACATACATGACCTGCTGGCCTGGACCGTGATAGGTCACTTGCCCGCCGCGGTCACTTTGGATCACTGGAATATCACCTGGCACCAGCACATGCTCTGCTTTTCCGGCCTGGCCTTGAGTGAAAACGGGCTGATGTTCTACCAGCCAGATTTCGTCTGGCGTATTGTCATCGCGCGAATCGGTGAAATCATGCATGGCCTGAGAGACAGGCTCATAGGGTTGCAGCCCGAGATGGCGGACAAGAATTTTATCCTGATACAAAACAGCAACTCCGGGGGATGTAGCAACAAAAGGGTGTGGGGAGTATATCACAGAGGTCAAGGCGGGTTACCCGGCAAAGCGGGTAACCACGGGGATTACAGCACCATACGTACGATGTCGATATTGCCGAGCTCTTCGTACAGCGTCTCAACCTGCTCAATGTGCGTGGCAGTGATGGTAATCGAGACCGAATGGTAGTTGCCTTTGCTGCTTGGTTTTACCGTCGGAGAATAGTCACCTGGCGCATGGCGCTGTACCACTTCAACCACCTGGTCAACCAGCTCCGGCAACGCCTGACCCATTACTTTGTAAGTAAACGGGGTTGGGAATTCAAGCAGTTCGTTAAGTTTGGTTTTCATGTCAGCTCCGGCAGTACATCAAAAATAATAACTCCCACGATGGGTGGGAGTTATCAGGATACCTAGTATATGGGGATAGAAATCACACTTTCAAGTGTTCAATTATTAACCAAACCAGTGATGGAACATCAATTTAATGTAATCAATGATTTTGCCGAAGAAATTGCCTTCAGGAATTTCGTCGAGGACAACCAGCGGACGCTGATCGATGGTTTTTCCATCCAACTGGAAGTTGATGGTTCCGACAACCTGGTTCTTCTGCAGCGGCGCGTGAAGTTCACTGGTGTTGAGTACGTAGCTGGCTTTCAGGTCTTTCATACGGCCACGAGGGATCGTCAGATACAGATCTTTATCAACCCCCAGCGATGCGCGGTCGTTGTCACCAAACCACACGGGCTCAGACGCAAACTCTTTACCGGCTTTCAGCGGATTCACGGTTTCGAAGAAACGAAAGCCCCAGGTCAGCAGTTTTTTGCTTTCGGTTTCACGACCTTTAAAGGTGCGCCCCCCCATCACGGCGGAGATCAAACGCATCTGACCTTCCGTTGCAGACGCCACCAGGTTGTAACCCGCTTTATCGGTATGGCCCGTCTTGATGCCGTCAACCTTCAGGCTGTTATCCCACAACAAACCGTTGCGGTTGGTCTGGCGGATACCGTTGAAGGTGAATTCTTTTTCTTTATAGATGGTGTATTCGTTTGGCACGTCGCGGATGAGTGCCTGGCCAATCAGCGCCATATCGCGCGCTGAGCTGTACTGACCTTCAGCGTCCAGGCCATGAACGGTCTGGAAGTGGCTGTTTTTCAAGCCCAGCGCGGAAACGTAGCTGTTCATCAAACCAACGAAAGCATCCTGGCTGCCAGCTGCAAAATCGGCCATCGCAACACAAGCATCGTTACCCGATTGCAGGTTGATACCCCGGATCAACTGCGATACCGGAACCTGCATGCCTGGCTTCAGGAACATCAGGGAAGAGCCTTTGAACACCGGGTTGCCGGTTGCCCATGCATCGTTACCCACGGTGACCAGATCGGTCTCTTTGAACTTACCCGCTTTCATCGCCTGACCGATGACATAACTGGTCATCATCTTGGTGAGGCTCGCCGGATCGCGACGAGAATCCGCGTTCATTTCAGCCAGCACTTTGCCAGAGTTGTAGTCGATCAGGATGTAGGATTCTGCGTCGATTTGCGGAACGCCAGGGATCATGGTCTTGATATTCAGGTCATCAGCGTGAGCAACTGACAGAGTCGCTGCGCAAAGGGCCGTGGTCAGCGCCATGCGCTGTAAGAAACGAGCGGAGAAAGTGGTCTTCATGGTCAGAACAACGACATCCGTGATGGAATTAAAAAAAGTGCCTTACTATAGCAAAAGCTATACAGGCAGGCATCCGACTTTCAGCACGAGTTTGTGAACGTTGGTTACACAAGCTGACAATTCGGATACCGCCGATTAATTAGTTTGCAACAGCGATAAACGACTGCAATTGCGCTTCGCTTTGCAGGCGCTGCTGTAAAGCAGTGGCCTGTGGCTTGCTGGCAAAGGGGCCCATCTGGATACGCCAGACGGCACCGTTTTGCACCACACGGCCCGGAACGTCGAACTGTTGCGTCAGACGTTGTTGATACTGCTGCGCACGTGCCTGATCGCTCACGGCACCGACCTGGACCACAAATCCACTGCCAGTAGAGGCTGAAGCGGGGGCAGGGGTTGCCGTATTCTGTGCAGCGACCGGAGCCACTACTGGAGCAGGCTGTGCGATTGGCGTCGCAACCACCGGGGCTGGAGTCGGTTCACTTCCCTCCAGCACGCCAGTAGCCAGCGTCGTTGGCGCGCCCAGGAAACCACTGCTGTTGACCGGCGCGCCAGTCGTATCGTCACTTTTCAGCGTATCGTTGCTGATCGCGCGCACGTCACCCTGAGGCTGCATCGGCTCGGGAGCCGAAGATGCGCCGCCCATTCCGCCGCTTAAATCCGGGCGTGAGGGCAGGGCGTAAGTTTGTTTCGCAACGGTAGTACAAACCGTTCCTGGGCCCGAGAGCGTACCGTCCTGCGCGACAATAATAGGATCGATACGCACTTTGGTATTGTTGGAGGTATTAAGACGGTCTGCCGCCGCACGGGACAGCGAAATCACGCGGTCGGAACCGTACGGTCCACGGTCATTAATCCGCACCACGATCATCCGACCGTTGGCGAGGTTCGTGACGCGCACGTAGCTTGGAATAGGTAACGTCGCATGTGCAGCGGTGATTTGCATCGGGTCAAACGCTTCGCCGGATGCGGTTTGGTTGCTACCCGGTTCTGCATCGTAAATTGCCGCAAAACCCGCCTGGCTGAAGCGGGACGGATCCTGAACGATTTTATAGCGTTTGCCGTCGCGCTCGTAATCCTGATTTGCGGTCGCGTTCAGCGGTTCGTAAACCGGATCTGCGCCGCTGATTTCAACCACCGGGGCGTTACAAACCGCAGGCTGCGGCGGCGCAATGGTCGCCTGCTGTTGACCATCATCACTTGTACAGGCAGCAAGTAAACTTGCCGCGATGCAGACACCCAGCCACTGCTTGCGCATTGCAATCCCCTTATTTTTATACGCTCTTGGACAACATTTTTCTGTGGGTATGGATAGACATCACTATCCCGAACCCAGCCATCAAGACGATCAGTGCCGAGCCTCCGTAGCTCACTAGCGGTAGCGGCACGCCTACAACGGGCAGAATTCCACTCACCATACCAATATTTACGAAGACATAAACGAACAAAATCAACATCAATCCGCCGGCCATGACGCGTCCAAATGTGGTTTGGGCATGTGCGGCAATCCACAGGCCACGCATAATCAGCAGCAGGTAAAGCCCCAGCAAAATCAAGATGCCAACAAGACCCAGCTCTTCGGCCAGAACGGCGAAAATAAAGTCCGTATGTCGTTCAGGTAAGAATTCAAGCTGAGACTGCGTGCCGTGCAGCCAGCCTTTGCCCCGTAATCCACCAGAACCAATGGCAATCTTTGACTGAATAATATGATAGCCCGCGCCCAGCGGATCGGTTTCCGGATCGAGCAACATCATGACGCGCTGTCGCTGATAATCGTGCATCAGGAAGAACCACAAAATCGGTATAAAGGCGGCGACCAAAACGACCGCTATCCCAATCAAGCGCCAGCTCAATCCTGATAAGAACAGGACGAACAGGCCAGACAATGCGACGAGGATCGATGTCCCGAGGTCTGGCTGCGCTGCCACCAGTAGCGTCGGCAGGAAAATCAGCACCAGCGCGATTGCGGTGTTTTTCAGCGACGGCGGACAGACGTCACGGTTGATAAAACGGGCCACCATCAGCGGTACGGCGATTTTTGCAATTTCAGAAGGCTGAAAACGAATAATCCCCAAATCCAGCCAGCGCTGTGCGCCTTTTGAGATTGCCCCGAACGCATCAACTGCCACCAGCAAAATGATACAGACAAAGTATAGATAGGGCGCCCAGCCTTCGTAAACGCGCGGCGGAATTTGTGCCATCACCACCATGATCACCAGACCCATCGCGATCTGGCCGATTTTGCGTTCCATCATG
>Ga0308165_1003532_pt1 | contig 16632 bp, 11 predicted proteins | sample PhyWR2_FD_201032 | JGI IMG/M metagenome (GOLD analysis project Ga0308165, IMG submission 201032) | Phyllosphere microbial communities from UC Gill Tract Community Farm, Albany, California, United States - DLSLW.R2 | ecosystem: Host-associated > Plants > Phyllosphere > Unclassified | place: USA...
AGTCGCCGACCTTTGACGCCGACTGGGCGCAGCACGGCTTCATCGACACCGTGGTGCGCAACGCCGCCGCCTGGGTCCAGGCGCAGAAGGTCGAGGGCCTCACGCTCGAAGTCGTGCGGCTCGAAGGACGCACGCCGGTGATCTTCTTTGAAATCCCGGCGACCCGCGCCGGCTCGACCGAGACCGTGCTGATGTACGGCCACCTGGACAAGCAGCCCGAATTCTCCGGCTGGCGCAGCGACTTGGGGCCCTGGACGCCCAAGTACGAAGACGGCAAGCTCTACGGCCGGGGTGGCGCCGACGACGGCTACGCGGTCTATGCCAGCATCGCCGCCGTGCAGGCGCTGAAAAACCAGGGCGCGCCGCATCCGCGCATCGTCGGCCTGATCGAGACCTGCGAGGAAAGCGGCTCCTACGACCTCCTGCCCTATGTCGATGCGCTGCGCGAGCGGCTCGGCGAGGTGGCGCTCGTCGTCTGCCTCGACTCGGGCGCGGGCAACTACGACCAGCTCTGGCTCACCACCAGCCTGCGCGGCAACGCGGCCGGCGTGCTCAAGGTCGAGGTGCTGACCGAGGGCGTGCATTCGGGCGACGCCAGCGGCCTCGTGCCGTCGAGCTTTCGCATCCTGCGGCATCTGCTCGACCGGCTGGAAGACAGCGCCACCGGCCGGCTGCTGCCGGCGAGCTTCCATTGCGAAATTCCGCCCGAGCGGCTGGCGCAGGCGCGGGCCACGGCGGCGATTTTGGGCGACGAGAGCTACAAGCGCTTTCCCTGGGCGCACCACGACTGCGGCGGCGCCTCGCCCGTGTTCACGCTGCCGACCACCACGGACCCGGTCGAGGCGCTGCTCAGGCGCACCTGGCAGCCCACGCTCAGCGTGACCGGCGCCGAGGGCTTTCCGGCACTGCGCGATGCGGGCAACGTGCTGCGGCCGTACTCGGCCTTCAAGCTCTCGCTGCGCCTGCCGCCGCTGGTCGATGCGGGCCAGGCGGTGCGCGAGCTCAAAACGCTGCTGGAGGACAACGCGCCCTACCAGGCCAAGGTCACCTTCGAGAGCAACGGCGGCGCCAACGGCTGGAACGCGCCGGGCGTGGCGCCGTGGTTCGACGCCGCGCTGAACGACGCGTCGCGCAACTTCTTCGGCGCGCCCTGCGCCACCGTCGGCCAGGGCGGCACGATCCCGCTGATGGGCCTGCTCAGCCAGGGCTTTCCGACAGCCCAGATGATGGTCTGCGGCGTGCTCGGGCCGCAAAGCAACGCGCACGGACCGAACGAATTCCTGCACGTGCCGTATGCCAAGCGGCTGACGGCGGCGGTGGCGCAGGTGATCAGCCGCATGCCGGGCTGAGAGCACTGAGAGCGGGCTGATGCCGGTCCGCAGCAGGCCGGTTGGTTGCAGTTTATGCAGGAAAAGTGCTGCTGGCGCAGGCAGGGTCTGCGCCAGCAGCTATCAAAAGCAGAGCAAGGCGGCCAGCACGGCCAGCGGTGCGGTTTCGGCGCGCAGGATGCGCGGCCCGAGCGTGACGGGGCTGAAACCGCAGGCCAGGGCGGCGGTTTCCTCGGCCGGGCTCAGGCCGCCTTCGGGGCCATTCAGGAAGGTGAACGCGGCGCCGGTTTCGCTGCCTGCAACCGCCTGGGCCAGCGGCCGGCTGCCTTCCTGCAGCGACAGCAGCAGGCGCAGGCCGCCAGCAGTCGCGCCAGAGCCCGAGCCGGAGCCGGGGCCGGAGCCGGAATCAGCGGCATCATGGACCGCGCTGGCTGCCTTTGCCGCCTCCAGACCTGCGCCGTCGGTTGCCGGATTCCTTTTCAGCCAGTCGGCCAGGGTTGCTGCGTCGTGGATCAGCGGCGGGCGGTTGCGGCCGCATTGCTCGCAGGCGGCGATGGCGGCGGCGCGCCAGTGCGCCAGCTTCTTGTCGGCGCGCTCGGCCTTCAGGCGCAGCACGCTGCGCTCGCTCATCACCGGCTGGATGCTGGCCGCGCCGAGCTCGGTGGCTTTTTCGATCAGCCAGTCCATGCGGTCGTTGGCCGGCATGGCGACCACCAGGTGAATGGCGCGCGCCGCCTCGCGCGCGGTGGCGGTGTAGGCGCCCACGGTCACGTCCACGTCGCTTCGGCCCATGCGCGTCACGGTGGCGTCGAACTCGCCTTCAGGGCTGGCCTGGCCGCTTTCCAGGCCATGGCTGCGGCCGTTGAAGAGCGTGATGCGCTCGCCCGGCTGCAGGCGCAGCACCTGCACGTGGCGCGCGGTCTGCTCGGGCAGCGTCACGCCCTGGCCTGAAACCAGCGCGATATCGGCATAAAAACGCGCGCTCATGCGTGCGCCGCCGCTGGACAAAAACCTTCAATGGCCAGGGAGCAGCATCCGTGCGGCGCTATCAATTCAGTAGCTGCCAGCACAGGCGCAGCCTGCGCAAGAGGGCTTTTTGGCATCAAAACGTGTACCCCACGCGGGTCTCGTTGCCCTCGATCTCGTCGAGCAGCACCATCAGCGGGCCGAGCGCGCGGTAGCGCGCGCAGGTGGCGCGGGCGTACTTGATGAAGCGCGGCGTGTCCGCCAGGTACTTGGGCTTGCCGTCGCGCAGCGTGAGCCGCGCAAAGATGCCCAGCACCTTCAGGTGGCGCTGCAGGCCCATCCATTCGACGGCCCGGTAGAACTCGCCGAAATCGTCGCCCACCGGCAGGCCGGCCTTGCGCGCCTTCTGCCAGTAGCGCACGGTGATGTCGAGCACGAACTCCTCGTCCCAGCTCAGGAAGGCGTCGCGCATCAGGCTGGCGATGTCGTAGCTGATCGGGCCGTACACGGCGTCCTGGAAGTCGAGCACGCCGAGCTCGCCGTCGGCGCCGACCATCAGGTTGCGCGGCATGAAGTCGCGGTGGACAAAGACGCGCGCGCCGTCCAGCGCATGCAGGTTGCTGTCCTTGATCTGCGCGAACATCGGCGCCAGCCGGCCCATCAGGTTGGCGTCCAGCGCAAAGTCGCGGTAGCGGCCCACGTACCACTCGGGAAAGAGCGCCAGCTCGCGCGACAGCAGCGCGTCGTCGTAGGCCGGCAGCACGCCCGGCTTGGAGGCCAGCTGCCAGCGCACCAGCACATCGACCGCCTGCATGTAGAGATCGAAATGCGCCCGCGTCGGCTCGGAAACGGCCGTGGGCGCCAGGCCGGGCGCCGGCGCGATCACGTCGAGCAGGGTCTGCGTGCCCAGGTCGTCCAGCAGCATGAAGCCCAGCGGCTCGCTCCAGGCCAGCACGCGCGGCGCCCTGAGGCCGGCGCCCTGCATCAGCCCGGCGACCTTGACGAAGGGCGCGCAGTCCTCCTGCGCGGGCGGCGCGTCCATGATGATGAGGCTGTGGCCGCCGGCCGCGTCCACGCGGAAGTAGCGCCTGAAGCTGGCGTCGGCCGAAGCCAGGCGCACGCTGGCGGGTACGAGGCCGTGCTGCGGCGCCACGGCGGCCAGCCACTGGGCAAAGGCGCTGGCGCGCACCGGGTCAAGCCATTCGGGAGGGGAAGCGGTCATGTCGTGTTGAGCCTTGGGAGTCGGTGCGCCAGCCCGGCGTGGGCGGTACGAAAGGGGTCATGGATAATGAGCCGATTTTACAAACGGGTTTACCTCCGACCAACGATGCGCCCTGCATCCCCTACCTCTTTCATCCTTTCTCCCGTCGCCTGCGCGGTTTCCCGGCTGGCGGTGCTGGTCGCGATGGGTCTGGCCGGCGTGGGCGCCAGCCATGCGCAGGCGCCGGCGGGCATCGAAAGCGGTGCCTGGCCCGCTGACAGCCCGCTGGCGCTCAAGCCCTCGCCGATGCTGGCCGAGGGCGTGTCCAAGGCGCCGGGCGACGAAGGGCCGACCTTCGTCTCGGGCGACAAGATCTCGGGCCGGCCCGACCTGGAAACCGTGATCGAGGGCAACGCCGAGCTGCGCCGGGGCGCCACGTCGATGCGCGCCGACCGCATCGAGTACTACCAGCCCGACGACCAGCTCAAGAGCACCGGCAACGTGCGCATCAACAACGCCGGCAACCGTTTCGAGGGCCCGGCGCTCGAACTCAAGCTGGACCGCTTCGAGGGCTTTTTCACCGAGCCGCGCTACCGCTTCCTGCAAAACGGCGGCAACGGCCAGGCCGAGCGGGCCGACTTCATCGACGACAAGCACTTCAGCGCGCGCCAGGCCACCTACACCACCTGCCAGCGCGACAACGAAGAAAGCTGGAAGCCGGCCTGGCAGCTCACGGCCAGGCGCTTCGATTTCGACCTGGAGGAAGAAGTCGGCGTGGCCACCGGCGCCGTCGTGCGCTTCAAGGACGTGCCGATCCTGGCGTTTCCCAAGATCAGCTTTCCGCTGAGCGACAAGCGCAAGTCGGGCTTTTTGCCGCCGACGGTGGCGCTGGACTCGGCTAACGGCTTCGAGCTGCGCCAGCCGTACTACTTCGACATCGCGCCCAACCGCGACGCGACCGTCGCGCCGGCCGTCATGACCAAGCGCGGCGTCGATCTGGCCGGCGAATACCGCTACCTGGAGCCAGGCTACAGGGGCCAGCTGCGCGCCAACGTGCTGCCCGGCGACAAGCTGCGCGAGCGCGACCGCTGGTCGTATTCGCTGCAGCACCAGGGCGCGATCGACACGGGCGTTGCGGCCATCGGCGCGCTGGGGCTGAACCTGAACCTCAACCGCGTGAGCGACAACGACTACTGGCGCGACTTTCCGCTCACCACCGGCCAGCTCACGAACCGGCTGCTGAGCCAGGACGCGACGCTGAGCTGGAACCGGGGCTTTTTCAGCTCCTCGCTGCGCATGCTCAAGTGGCAGACCCTGCAGGACGTGAGCTCGCCCATCATTCCGCCCTACGACCGGCTGCCGCAGCTGACAGCAGCGTACACGCGGGTCGATGCCCCGGTGGCGGGACTGGGCAGCGGCTTTGACTGGTCCGCCGAGACCGACTTCACCCGCTTTGCGGCCGACAAGGGCCTGACCCGGCAGCCCGACGGCAGCCGTGCCTTTGCCCGCCTGCAGCTGAGCCGGCCGTGGCTGGCGCCCTGGGGTTTCATCACGCCCAAGGTGCAACTGCACGCCACGAGCTACCAGTTCGACGCGCCGCTGGCCAACGGCGCCACCTCGGCCTCGCGCGTGCTGCCCACCTTCAGCCTGGACAGCGGCCTGACCTTCGAGCGCGATGCCAGCTACTTCGGCCGCAGCTTCACCCAGACGCTGGAGCCGCGCGCGTTTTACGTGCGCACGCCGTTTCGCGACCAAAGCTTTCTGCCCAACTACGACTCGGGCGTGAACAGCTTCAACTTTGCCACCGTCTTCACCGAAAACGCCTTTGTCGGCAACGACCGCATCTCGGACGCCAACCTGCTGACGCTGGGCCTGACCTCGCGCCTGCTGGACCCGGCCACCGGCGCCGAGGCCGTGCGCCTGGGCGTGGCGCAGCGCCTGCGCTTTGCCGACCAGCGCGTGAGCCTGCCGGCGCTGGGCACCACGCCCGTGCCCGGCGCGCCGCCGGTCACCGACCGGGTGAGCGACCTCTTGGTGGGCGCCTCGGTCAACTGGGTGCCGCAGTGGACATTTGACGGCACCGTGCAGTACAACCCGAAGATCAGCCAGTCCGAGCTGGCGTCCATCGGCGTGCGCTACAACCCGAGCAGCTACCGCACCGTCAGCGCCGCGTTTCGCCGCCAGCGGGCCATCAGCGAGCAGGTCGATGTCGGCTGGCAGTGGCCGATCAACGACCTGTGGGGCGACAAAGGCCAGGACCTGGGCCCAGGACGCGGCCAGGGCGGCGGGCGCTACTACACCGTGGGCCGGCTGAACTACAGCACGCTGGAGAAAAAGCTGGTCGATGCGGTGGTCGGCATTGAGTACGATGGCTGCTGCTGGATCGGGCGCGTCGTGCTGCAGCGCTCGCAAAACGGCACTGCCACGTCCAACACCAAGATCCTGTTCCAGCTGGAGCTGGTCGGTTTCTCCCGGATTGGCGCCAGCCCGCTGGAAACGCTCAAAACCAGCGTGCCGCGCTACCAATACCTTCGCGACAATGTCAGTCTTCCGAGCCGATTCACCACCTATGACTAAACACCGTTTCCTTCCTGTGCGGCCGCTGGCCGCCGCGCTGGGCCTGGCGCTCGCGCTGCCGCTGACGGGCGCGCTGGCGCAAAACGCCGCGCCTGCCGCCGCGCCGCGCCTGACCATGCCCGCGCCCGCCGCGCCGCGCGCGGCCGCCCAGCCGGTCCAGCGCCAGGCCGACTTCATCGTGGTCGTGGTCAATTCCGAGCCGATCACGAACAGCGACGTTCGCACCCGGCTGCTGCGCACCGAGCAGCAGATGCAGCAGCAGGGGCTGGCCGTGCCGCCGCGCAAGGAACTGCTGCCCCAGCTCATCGAGCGCATGATCAGCGACAAGGCGCAGCTGCAGGCCGCGCGCGACGCGGGCCTGAAGATGGACGACGTCACGGTGGACAACGCCGTGCAGACCGTGGCGCGGCAAAACCAGCTGACGCTGGAGCAGCTGCGCGGCCGGCTCAAGGCCGACGGCATCGACTTTGCCCAGTTCCGCTCGGAAATCCGCGACGAGCTGCTCATCAGCCGGCTGCGCCAGCGCGAGGTCGAGTCGCGCGTGACGGTCAGCGAGCTGGAGATCGACGAATTCCTGCGCGGCCAGCAGGCCAAGGCGGGCGCCGCCAGCGCCGCGCCGGTGGCGCTGAACCTGGCCGAGATCCTGATCGCCGTGCCGGAAAACGCCACGCCCGAGCAGGTCGCCAGCCTGCAGGCCAAGGCCCAGCAAGTGCTCGACCGCGCACGCGGCGGCGCCGACTTCACCGCGCTGGCCAACGAATTTTCAGCCGCCGCCTCGCGCGCCGAGGGCGGCCTGATGGGCCTGCGCAGCGCCGATCGCTACCCGCCGCTGTTCGTCGAGGCGACGCAAGCCCTGCGCGCCGGCGGCCTGGCCGGCCCGGTGCGCAGCGGCGCGGGCTTTCACATCCTGAAGGTGGTGGAAAAGCGCCAGGGCGGCCTGCCCGACGCGGTCATCACCCAGACGCATGCGCGCCACATCCTGCTGCGCCTGTCGCCGCAGCTGAGCGAGGCGGCAGCCATTGAAAAACTCGCCGGCTTCAAAAAGCGCATCGATGCCGGCCAGGCCGACTTTGCCGCGCTGGCGCGCGAGCACAGCCAGGACGGCTCGGCCAAGGAGGGCGGCGACCTGGGCTGGGTCAACCCGGGCGTGTTCGTGCCCGAGTTTGAAAAGGCCATGGCCAGCCTGGCGCCCAACCAGGTTTCCGATCCGCTGGTCTCGCGCTTTGGCGTGCACCTGGTGCAGGTGCTGGAGCGGCGCGAGGCGCCGATTTCGGCGCGCGAGCAGCGCGAGATGGTGCGCGCCCAGCTGCGCGAGAAAAAGCAAAATGAAGCCCTCGTGCGCTGGGCCGAGGACATTCGCGGCCGCGCCTATGTCGAGTTCCGGGAAGCGCCGCAGTGAAGCACATCGCCCGCAAGCGCTTCGGCCAGCACTTCCTGACCGACCGGCTGATCATCCAGGCCATCGTGGACGCCATCGCCCCGCTGCCGGGCCAGCCCATGGTGGAGATCGGCCCCGGCCTGGCGGCGCTGACGCAGCCGCTGGTCGAGCGCCTGGGCCACCTGACGGTGATCGAGTTGGACCGCGACCTGGCGCGCCAGCTGCGCGGCCATCCGCGCCTGACGGTGGTCGAGTCGGACGTGCTGCGGGTCGATTTCAGGCAGCTGGCGCGGGAGGTTGAATCGGCAGGCGTGGCAAGGGCGGCAGGCGCAGCAGGCGTGGCAGGCGAAGCGGAAGGCGTGATTCCGCGCAAATTGCGCGTTGTCGGCAACCTACCTTACAACATTTCCACGCCCATCCTGTTCCACCTGCTCGACGCGGTTGACGTGATCGAAGACCAGCATTTCATGCTGCAAAAGGAAGTCATCGACCGCATGGTCGCTACGCCCGCCACGGGCGACTACGGCCGCCTGAGCGTGATGCTGCAGTGGCGCTATGCGATGGACAACGTGCTGTTCGTGCCGCCCGCCAGCTTTGACCCGCCGCCGCGCGTGGACAGCGCCATCGTGCGCATGGTGCCGCATGCCGAGCCGGCGGCGCTGGACGTGGCGCTGCTGAGCGAGCTGGTGCGGGTCGCCTTCAGCCAGCGGCGCAAGCTGCTGCGCCACACGCTGGGCCCCTGGCTGGAGCAGCACGCCTTTGCCGGGCAGTTCGATGTCAGGCGCCGCGCCGAAGAGGTGCCGGTGGCCCAGTACCTGGCGCTGGCGCAGCAGGTGGCGGCGCGGCCACAAGCGGCTGGCCCATTGCAAGAGCCAGAGCCGCCAGAGGTGACGAAAGCGCCAGCAACTGCCGGCCCGCTATGAAAAAAAGAGCACTCCGCGCAAGCGCCGCCTGCGCACAGAGGTGATTCAAGCATGAAAAAGCCCGCAGTTCGCGGGCTTTTTTGCTGTGGCGCCTGAAAGGTTCAATTCAGGCGGTGGCGAGCCAGTAACTGGCGTTGAACGGACTGCTCATGCGCAGCGCCAGCGGCGACACGTCGAGCAATTTGTCGGTCGGCATCGGTTCTGCACCTTCTGCCGCGACTTGCTGGGCCTCCTTCGCCCGATCCCCTTGGCCAATGTCTGGGGAGCGGGCTACAGAAAAGAATAGAAGCACCGGAACGGTATCTTGCGATCCGCCCAGTAGTCGGCCGCGTCCCGGAAGATGTCGAGCAGCTGCTCGCGCGCTTCCTTGTCGAACTTGGCATGCGCCGGAATCTGCTCCAGCACGACGATGAAACCGGTTTGCGGGCCCGACTTGTGCACCAGGTCGGTCATGCAGTCGTACAGGGCGTCGAAGTTCTTGCCGAAATGGGCCGGAAAGGTGTACTGCGCCGCAATCATGTCCAGAATGTCTTGCTTGCTCTGGGCCGTGCCCAGGTTGGCATACAGAAAATGCTGGTTCAGTTTCGTCGCAGCTTCCTGCAATTCGTTTACCCGGAAGGCGCGTATGGACTGAACAATGTTGGGCCGGATGCCCTTCAATGGTATTTCGTCGTCCTTACGAAGTGGTGTGTCCATCTCCGCTTCTCTTTCTCTTGAGTCAAAAATCAAAATAACAACCACCGTCCTGGTGAAGGGACGATTCTGCGAAAAATCGCATGCTGATCGTCGGTGTAAAAACAGCCACCGGACGCTGCCCGGAGCGGGCCGCAGGGCACGTTGCGCGGGGCGCCACAGCTGCGCATTGGGGGGTTGGGGCCACTGCGTGGGAGGCACAGGACGAGGGCGGCGGACATGTGTCGTTCTGACGCCAGTGTTTCCCCGTGGTTGCGCAACATGCGGAAATCCCTTCCCTGAAGTCGCGGTCAACCTGGCCAAATAGCCGGGTTAACCCTTAAATTTCAAGAGGGGTAGTTTGCCGCATGTAAGCAAAAAAGGCAAGGGAATGCTGAAAATTTAGGCATTGAAAAGAGGGCGATAAAGCCCTCTGAAGCTGGCAATGGCTGCCAGCGCACCCTTGCAGGACGCTGGCGTCAGCGCGCGACGTTGGCGTCCGCGACCGTGAGCGCGGTCATGTTGACGATGCGGCGCACCGTGGCCGTGGGCGTGAGGATGTGCATCGGCTGGTTGGCGCCCAGCAGCACCGGGCCGATGGCGATGTTGCCGCCGGCGGCCGTCTTGAGCAGGTTGTAGGAAATGTTGGCCGCGTCGATGTTGGGCAGCACCAACAAGTTGGCCTCGCCGGCCAGCGTGCTGTTGGGCATGATCAGGCTGCGCGCCGCCGGGTCCAGCGCCACGTCGCCGTGCATTTCGCCATCGACTTCGAGCCACGGCGTCTGCTCGCGCAGCAGCTCCAGCGTGCGGCGCATCTTGAGCGCGCTCGGGTGGCTGGACGAGCCGAAGTTCGAGTGCGACAAGAGCGCGGCCTTGGGCTTGATGCCAAAGCGCATCATCTCCTCGGCCGCCATGGTGGTGATCTCGGCCAGCTGCTCGGCGCTCGGGTCGTAGTTGACGTGCGTGTCGAGCAGGAACACCTGGCGTCCGGGCAGCATCAGGCAGTTCATGCAGGCATAGGTGTTCACGCCCTCGCGCCTGCCGATCACCTGGTCCAGGTAGGTCAGGTGGTGGGCGGTGGTGCCCCAGGTGCCGCAGATCAGCCCGTCCACGTCGCCCTTGTGCAGCAGCATGCCGGCAATCAAGGTCAGGCGCCGGCGCATCTCGATCTTGGCCATCTGCACCGTCACGCCCTTGCGCTCGGTCATGCGGTGGTAGGTCTGCCAGAAATCGCGGTAGCGGTGGTCCTGCTCGACGTTGACCACGTCGTAGTCGAGTTCCTCCTTCAGGCGCAGGCCGAACTTCTCGATGCGCTGGGCGATGATGGCCGGGCGGCCGATCAGCGTCGGGCGCGCCAGGTTTTCATCGACCACGATCTGGCAGGCGCGCAGCACGCGTTCTTCCTCGCCCTCGGCATAGGCGATGCGCTTGCGGCTGGCAGTCTTGGCGGCGGTGAAGATCGGCTTCATGATCGTGCCCGAGGCATAGACGAAGCTCTGCAGCCGCTCGCGGTAGGCATTCATGTCCTGGATCGGCCGCAGGGCCACGCCGCTGTCGGCGGCGGCCTGGGCTACGGCCGGCGCGATCTTCATCATCAGGCGCGGATCGAACGGCTTGGGGATCAGGTATTCAGGCCCGAAGGTCAGCTTCTCGCCGACGTAGGCGGCGGCCACGACCTCGCTTTGCTCGGCCTGCGCCAGCTCGGCAATCGCATGGACGGCGGCGATCTCCATCTCGATGGTGATGGTCGAGGCGCCCGCGTCGAGCGCGCCGCGAAAGATGTACGGAAAGCACAGGACGTTGTTGACCTGGTTCGGGTAGTCGGTGCGGCCGGTGGCGATGATGGCGTCGCCGCGCACCGATTTCACGTCCTCGGGCGAGATTTCCGGGTTCGGGTTGGCCAGCGCGAAGATGATCGGGCGGGGCGCCATCTTGGCAACCATGTCTTTCTTCAGCACGCCGCCGGCCGACAGGCCCAAAAAGATGTCCGCGCCCTCGATGATCTCGCCCAGCGTGCGCGCGCTGGTGGGCTGCGCGTACTGGATCTTGTCCTCGTCCATCAGCTCGGTGCGCCCTTCGTAGACCACGCCGGCCAGGTCGGTCACATAGACGTTCTCGCGCGCAATGCCCAGTTTGAGCAGCAGGTTCAGGCAGGCCAGCGCCGCCGCGCCCGCGCCCGAGGTGACCAGCTTGACCTGGCCGGGCGCCTTGCCCACGACCTTGAGCGCGTTGAGCATGGCCGCGCCGACGGTGATCGCCGTGCCGTGCTGGTCGTCGTGAAAGACCGGGATCTTCATGCGCTTGCGCAGCTCGCGCTCGACGTAAAAGCAGTCGGGCGCCTTGATGTCTTCGAGGTTGATGGCGCCGAACGTCGGCTCCAGCGAGGCGATGATGTCCACCAGTTTCGCCGGATCCTTCTCGTCGATCTCGATGTCGAACACATCGACGCCGGCGAACTTCTTGAACAGCACCCCCTTGCCCTCCATCACCGGCTTGGAGGCCAGCGGGCCGATGTCGCCCAGGCCCAGCACCGCCGTGCCGTTGGTGATGACGGCCACCAGGTTGCCCCGGCTGGTGTACTTGAAGGCCGCGTTCGGATCCTTGATGATTTCCTCGCAGGGCGCGGCCACACCGGGCGAATAGGCCAGCGCCAGGTCGCGCTGATTGGTCAGCTGCTTGGTCGCGGCAATCGCCACCTTGCCCGGCGTCGGGAATTCGTGGTATTCCAGCGCGGCGCGGCGCAGCTCGGCGCGCTTTTCCTGGCGCTCCAGGTCAAGGTCATGGGACGCGGCGGCAGAAGGTGTGGGCATTGTGGAAATCTCCAGCTAAAACGGTCGGTGCGGCCGTCAGTTCTTTGTAGGGTTTGAGATTGTAGGCCGCGCAAATTGACGCGGTTCGCACGCAAGGCCGATGCTTTGGGTGCTGCGCCTTTGCCTTTTCCGCACGAATCGGATCGCTGCCGCCCGAGGCCGCAAACGCCTGCCGCCGCGCCCTGCGCCGTGCATCGGCTGCCTGCCCCCGGCGCGCGCGGCCCGCGCACTCCGAGGGTAAATTCATGCACTGGCGCAAGCCCTGCCTGCGCGGACAGCTATTGAATTCATAGCATTGCAATTGACCCCACGGCAGCTGCGTGAAAAGTTTCAAAATGTTTCAAAGTTGGTCCGCGCAGTTATCATCCGCTGCTTTCCACCCCTCACAGCGAGCGCACGCCATGGCCTTGATGGACTTCCTTCGCAAACAGTTCATAGACATCATCCAGTGGACCGAGACCGACGAGGGCACGCTGGCCTGGCGCTTTCCGATGGCCGACCAGGAGATCCAGAACGGCGCTGCGCTCACCGTGCGCGAGTCGCAGATGGCGGTGTTCGTCAACGAGGGCCGGGTGGCCGACGTGTTCGGCCCCGGCACTTACCGGCTGACGACGCAGACGCTGCCGGTGCTGACCTACCTGAAGAACTGGGACAAGCTGTTCGAGTCGCCGTTCAAGAGCGATGTGTATTTTTTCAGCACGCGCCAGCAGATCGACCAGAAGTGGGGCACGCCCCAGCCCATCAGCATCCGCGATGCCGATTTTGGCGCCGTGCGGCTGCGCGCCTTTGGCAACTACAGCTTTCGCATTGCCGAGCCGCGCCTGTTCCATGCCGACATCTCGGGCACGCGCGAGCGCTACACCGTGCAGGAACTCGATGGCCAGCTGCGCGCGCTGGTGCTGCAGAACATCTCCAGCGCCATTGCCGCCAGCGGCATCGCCTTCCTCGATCTGGCGGCCAACCAGCTGATGTTTGCCCAGGCGCTGCAGGCGCAGCTGGCGCCCGAGTTCGCCAGGATCGGCCTCAAGCTCGAAGGCATGACGGTGCAAAGCGTCTCGCTGCCCGAGGAGCTGCAAAAAATCCTCGACCAGAAAATCGGCATGGGCATGGTCGGCGGCGACATGGCCAAGTTCATGCAGTACCAGACGGCGCAGGCCATTCCGAAGTTTGCCGAAGGCGCGGGCCAGGGCGGCGGCATCGCCGGCGACGCCATGGGGCTGGGCGCCGGCGTGGCGCTGGGCCAGGTGCTGGCGCACAACCTGCAGCAGGGCCTGCAGCCGGCGCCGGCCCCGGCAGCCGCGCCCATGGGCGCCGACGAGGTGATCGCCACGCTGGAAAAGCTGGGCGGACTCCAGGCCAAGGGCATCCTGACGCAGGCCGAGTTCGACGCCAAAAAGGCCGAACTGCTGAAAAAGCTGGTCTGAGCCAGGCCGCGCCAGCGCCGCCAGTTTGCTGCGTTTTTGATAGCGGTCAGTGCAGGCGGAGCTTGCGCTGGCGGCCAAAAATGCTTTAAAACCAGCTGCGCCGGCGCCCCCCCAAAGAATCCCACCGCCTGATGGCCACCGACACACCGCAACGCGCCTACCGCGCCGCCTGTCCCGGCTGCGGCGCGCCCGTCGAATTTCGCAGCGCGCAGTCCACGCACGCGGTCTGCGCCTACTGCCAGAGCGCCGTGGTGCGCAGCGGCGAGGCGCTTTCGCGCATCGGCCGGGTGGCCGAGCTGTTCAGCGACTTCAGCCCGCTGCGGCTGCAGGCCTCGGGCCGCTTTCAGGGCCGCGCCTTCACGCTGGTGGGCCGGCTGCAGTACCACCACGCCGCAGGCCGCTGGACCGAGTGGCAGGCGCTGCTGGACGGCGGCGGCGCCGCCTTCCTGAGCGAGGACAACGGCGCCTACGTGTTCACACTGCCCGACAGCGCGGCACGCGCGCTGCCCCCGCCCGGCAGGCTGCGCGTGGGCGCGACCACCGCCATCAACGGCAAGCCGTTCAGCATCGCGTCCAACCAGCAGGTCTCGCTGCTGTCGGCGCAGGGCGAGCTGGCGCACCTGCCGGCGCTGGGCACGCCGTTTGCCATGGTCGAGCTGCGCAGCGCCGATGGCGAGGTGCTGGCCATCGACTACGGCCCAGCCCTGGGCGGCGGCGCGCCGCAGGTCACGCGCGGGCGCGCGGTGCGGCTGGACGAGCTTGCGCTGACCGGCCTGAAGGACGACTCGGTGCGCGCCGAGCAGGGCGGGCGCCAGTTCAGCTGCCCGCACTGCGGCGCGCCGCTGGAGCAGGTGCTGGCCACCAGCCAGAGCCTGACCTGCAGCGCCTGCCACAGCCTGATCGATGTTTCCAAAGGCCTGGGCGGCGAGCTGCGCTCGGCGCTGCAGGATGCGCCTGTCAAGCCGCTGATCGCCCTGGGCCGCATCGGCCAGCTGCAGGGCGCGAGCTGGCAGGTGGTCGGTTTTCAGCGCCGCACGGGGCACGAGCCCGGCAGCGAGGACCAGCCCTTCGACTGGGACGAATACCTGCTCTACCACCGGACGCTGGGCTTTTGCTTCCTGGTCGATGCCAGCGACGGCTGGAGCCTGGTCAAGCCGCTGACGGGCGCGCCCGCCTTCAAGCCCGGCGCCGGCAGCGCCAGCCACCTGGGCAAGCGCTACCGGCTGCTGAGCAGCTACAAGGCAAGCACCCGCTACGTCGAGGGCGAGTTCTACTGGCAGGTCCAGCGCGGGCAGACCACGTTCAACCGCGACTTTGCCAGCGGCTCGTCGGTGCTGTCGCAGGAAGCCGCGGACGGCGAGATCACCTGGTCCGGCGGCAGCCGGCTGGACGGCGGCGCGGTGGCCGGCGCCTTTCGGCTGCAGGCCAGCCAGGCGCTGTTCCGGCGCGACGGCGCCGGACCGCTGAGCAGCGCGCCGCGCATGAGCCTGGGCATGATCGCCGCCGGGCTGCTGCTGATCGTGCTGCTGCTGGCGCTGCTGGCCCGCTGCTCGCGCTGCGACCCGGCGCTGGAGAACTGCGGCGCCTCCGGCGGCGCGCGCACCTCGGGCGGCGCGTTCGGCGGTTTTTCCGGTGGCGGCGGGCACAAATGACGCGTCCAATGCGCTGCATGCGGGCCGGCGCGCGGCGGGCGCGCTTTTTTCAATCGGGAGTGATGCATGGAACTTGAATGGTTCAGACCGGCGGCCTTTTTCGGCTCCATCCTGTTCGCGCTGATCGGCGTGGTCGTCTTCTGGCTGAGCTTTGTCATCATCGACAAGCTCACGCCCTACAACCTGTGGCAGGAGCTGGTTGAAAAGCAGAACATGGCGCTGGGTCTGGTGGTGGCGGCGATGAGCCTGGGCATTTCCATCATCGTGGCCGCCGCCATCCACGGCTGATGCCGGCCAGCGCACGCACTGGCGCGGCGGGGCAGGCGGCGGCGCCGCGCCCGCTCGAATTCGCGCTGCTGGCCAGCGTCTTCGTGGTGGCCGCCTGCGGGCTGGTCTACGAGCTGGCCGCCGGCGCGCTGGCGTCCTACCTGCTGGGCGACTCGGTGCTGCAGTTTTCCACCGTCATCGGCAGCTACCTGTTCGCCATGGGCATCGGCTCGTGGCTGTCGCGCTTTTTCGAGCGCCAGCTGCCGGCGCACTTTCTGCGCATCGAGCTGCTGGTGGCGCTGGTAGGCGGCTCGCTGCCGGCGCTGCTGTTCCTGGCCAATGCCTTTGCGCCCGGCGCGTTTCGCTTTTTGCTCTACGCGCTGGTGCTGGCCGTGGGCACGCTGGTCGGGCTGGAGATTCCGCTGGTCATGCGCATCCTGCGGCGCAACGTGGCGCTGAAAGAGCTGGTCTCGCAGGTGCTGACGTTCGACTACCTGGGCGCGCTGGCGGTGTCGCTGGCCTTTCCGCTGCTGCTGGTGCCGCAGCTCGGGCTGATCCGCACCGGGCTGCTGTTCGGCCTGATGAATGCGGCGGTGGCCGTGTGGGCGCTGGGGCTGTTTCGCCACGAGCTGCGCCACTTCAAGGCGCATGCGCTGGCCTGCGCGCTGACGCTGGCGCTGCTGGCCGCGGGCTTTGCCGGCGCCGAGCGCATCACCACGCTGGCCGAGGACCGCTTCTACCAGGACCGCGCGGTCTTTGCCGAAACCACGCCCTACCAGCGCATCGTCGTGACCGCCGGGCGCGGCGGGCACAAGCTCTTTCTGAACGGCAACCTGCAGTTTGCCGAGCGCGACGAATACCGCTACCACGAGGCGCTGGTGCATCCGGCCATGAGCGCCCACGGCGCGCCGAAAAACGTCGCCGTGCTCGGCGGCGGCGACGGCATGGCGGTGCGCGAGATCCTCAAGTACGCCAGCGTCGAGCGCGTCACGCTGGTCGAGCTGGACCCGGCGATGACGCGTTTGTTCAGCGAGCAGCCGGTGCTCAAAAAACTCAACGCCGAGGCATTGCTCTCGCCCAAGGTCAAGGTGGTCAATGCCGACGCCTTCCAGTGGCTCGACGCCAGCGCCGAGGTGTTCGACGTGGTGATCGTCGATTTTCCGGACCCGACGAACTTTTCCATCGGCAAGCTCTACACCAGCTCGTTTTACGCGCTGCTGGACCGGCACCTGGCCGCCAGCGGCTATGCGGTGATTCAGACCACCTCGCCGCTGGTGGCGCGGCGCAGCTACTGGACGGTGGCCGCCACGCTCGAATCGGTGGGCCTGCGCACCGCGCCCTACCACGCCAACGTGCCCAGCTTTGGCGAATGGGGCTTTGTCGTGGCCAGCCGGCGCCCGTTCAGCCCGGCCACGCAGCAGCGCCAGCTGCCGC
>Ga0308165_1003533_pt1 | contig 16625 bp, 17 predicted proteins | sample PhyWR2_FD_201032 | JGI IMG/M metagenome (GOLD analysis project Ga0308165, IMG submission 201032) | Phyllosphere microbial communities from UC Gill Tract Community Farm, Albany, California, United States - DLSLW.R2 | ecosystem: Host-associated > Plants > Phyllosphere > Unclassified | place: USA...
TTATGAAGGCCATTGTAGATGCTGAAACCAAGCAGATTCTGGGCGCATCGATCCTGGCCGCTCAAGGTGGCGAAATTATGTCGGTGCTCGAAATGGCCATGGAAGGTGGCATTACCTACGACAGCATTCGATATTGTGTTTTTGCCCATCCAACCTATTCAGAATCGTTGAATAATCTGTTTATGAAAATCGAAGATTAATACATGATTAAACTCGAACAAGTCAGCAAATATTTCGGCGAAACGGCGGCGGTAAAAAACATTTCCCTTAAAGTTGCGGAAAAAGAAAACATGGTTTTGTTGGGCACCAGTGGCTGCGGCAAAACCACAACGTTAAAAATGATTAACCGGCTAATTGATAAATACACTGGCGAAATATTTGTTGATGGTAAAAATACCAGCCAACAAAATCCCGAAGATTTACGCAAAGGAATCGGTTATGTTATGCAAAATATAGGCTTGTTTCCACATTATACCGTTGAAGAAAATATTGCCGTTGTTCCCAAATTACTAAAATGGGACAAGAAACGAACCGCAGAAAGAACCCGCGAACTTGTTGCCAAGCTCCATCTTTCTGACAGCAGCCTCACCATGTTTCCGCACGAGCTGAGCGGCGGGCAACAACAACGCGTTGGTTTGGCCCGGGCCCTGGTAGCCGATCCGCCGATATTGCTCATGGATGAACCTTTTGGCGCCTTAGACAATGTTACCCGATCCAGCATTCAACAAGAATTTAAGGCACTCGAAGAACTTCAAAGAAAAACAATTTTGATGGTGACACACGATGTACAGGAAGCTTTCGAGCTTGCCGATCGCATTTGTTTAATGGATAAAGGCGAGATTGTTCAAACAGGTACCCCAAAAGATTTACTGTACAATCCGGTCAATACTTTTGCAAGGCAGTTTTTTGATGGCCAACGATTAACCTTAGAACTGATGGTTGTTAAGCTGCACGATATATGGGACGAGCTGAAAACACCCGGTCACCATCAAAATCTCGAAGAAATTGACATTAACACCAACATTTGGGATACTTTAGAGCGGCTTCGATCAATCGGCCGACAGCAATTGTCAGTCAAAAATGGCGATTCCGTAAAAGAAATCGATTTTGGTTCGGTTACCGAGGCTTTTAACAAATATCAATTCCAAAAACCATGAACGAGCAACAACAAACGCTGTGGCAGTTTATGGCAGCCGAATCAGACAAATTGCTGAACCAGACCTTGCAACACATCGGTTTAACCTTCATTTCGTTGTTTTTTGCCGTTGCCATTGGCCTACCGTTGGGCATCATCATAGCCCGAAAGCGCCGATTATCGGGAAGCGTTCTGGGCCTCGCGGGCGTGCTTCAAACTATTCCGAGCATTGCCTTGCTCGGTTTTATGATTCCGCTACTCGGTATCGGTGCAAAACCGGCAATTGTTGCGTTGCTCATTTATGCGCTGTTGCCCATTATCAGAAATACCTATACCGGAATTATTGGTATCGACAAGCACGTAATCGAAGCCGCAAAAGCATTGGGCATGGGCAGTTGGCAAATTCTGTTTAAGGTAGAACTCCCTTTGGCAATGCCCGTTATCCTTGCAGGCATCAGAACAGCCACCGTAATCAATGTCGGCGTAGCCACGCTGGCTTCTTACATTGCCGCTGGTGGCCTGGGTGAGTTTATCTTCGGCGGCATCTCGCTCAACAATACCAATATGATCCTCGCTGGCGCAATTCCCGCCGCACTGCTTGCCATTCTTTTAGATTTTTTACTGTCGCTCATTCAACATCTCAACTTTGCAAAGCTGCGGAAAATAACCCTCGTTTTTCCCTTTATGCTCGTATTGTTGAGTAGCTTTTACCTCCTGCCATCCGCTTACGGCTCTTCGCTTACCGCAGGCTTTACACCCGAATTTATGGGGCGCCAGGATGGAGATTTGGGTTTAAGGGCTGTGTACGGGTTGAAAATTCATACCATAGTGATTAGCGATGCAGTGATGTATAAAGCAGCCTATGCTAAAGAACTCGACGTAATTAGTGGCTACTCGACCGATGGCCGCCTAAAGGCTTTCGATTTGAAAATTCTGAAAGACGATAAATCCATCTTTCCGCCATACTACGCCGCACCTATTGTACGTAAATCTGCGCTCCGAAAATTTCCTGAGCTCGAAAACGTTTTAAACCTGCTTTCGAATAAAATTACAGATTCGGTTATGACCGAACTTAATTATAAAACCGATTACTTGCATCAATCGCCCGAAAAGGTGGCAAAAGATTTTCTAAGCAACGTTGGTTTGTACAAAACGCCCAAAAACGGCAACGCAGGCGTAGTGCGCATCGGATCGAAAATATTTGGCGAACAATATATCCTCGCCGAGATGTACAGCATGCTGATAAAAGGTAATACCGACTACAGTGTTTCAACCAAAACAGGCTTAGGGGGAACAAAGATCTGCTTCGACGCACTGGTTAATGATCAGATCGATCTTTACCCCGAATATACCGGAACCGGATTGTTGGTATTGCTCCAGCCCGATCCGAAACTGGCCCGGCAAATTGCCCACGATAAAAATAAAACTTATGACTACGTTGCCAGCCAGTTTGATAAAAAATTCGAAATCAAGTGGTTAAAACCAATAGGTTTTAACAATTCTTACGCTTTGATGATGCGGCAAAAACAATCAAAAGCGCTAAACGTTACTAGTATTACAGACCTCAAAAACTATTTAGATAAAAATTAATGAACCTCGCAGAAAAATACAAGCAGATCAGGAAATACTCCGAACAAATCTGTGAGCCTTTAGAAACTGAAGACTATGTAGTGCAGCCCGTTGTTGATGTTAGCCCACCAAAATGGCATTTAGGACATACCACATGGTTTTTTGAAACTTTTATTTTAAAGCCCAATGTGTTCAATTACAAAGAATTCGATGTTAATTACAACTACGTTTTTAATAGCTACTATGAAACCATTGGCAACAGGGTTATCCGGACCGATCGCGGCAACCTGAGTAGGCCAAGTGTGAGCGATGTGTATAAATACAGGGCCTATGTAGATGAAGCTATGATTAGTTTCCTGGCTGCCGAAGTTCCGCCCGAACTAACGGAACTGGTGGTTTTAGGCTTTAATCACGAACAACAACACCAGGAACTTTTACTGAGCGATATTAAATACATATTAGGCAACAATCCTTTATTCCCAACCTATTCTGCCGACTGGAAAGATCTTGAACAAGGTACAGAGGAACCAACTTTGATCGATTTCTCCGGAGGCATTCATGAAATCGGTTTTTACGGCGATGATTTTTGCTTTGATAATGAGCTTGGCCAACATCAGGTTTACCTGCAACCCTTTTCCATATCGTCTCAACTGATTACAAATAACGAATATCTGGAGTTTATAAACGATGGTGGTTATCAGAACTTCAATTATTGGCATGCCGAAGGTTGGGATTGGGTACAAACCAACAAAATAAATTCGCCGATGTATTGGCACTTCATCGATGGCCAATGGTTTTGCTACACCCTTAACGGGTTACAATCCTTAAAACCAAACGATACGTTAACGCACATCAGCTATTACGAGGCTTACGCCTTTGCCAGCTGGAAAGGCATGCGGTTGCCTACCGAATTTGAGTGGGAAATCGCCGCGAAAAGTTTCAATTGGGGCCAAAGGTGGGAGTGGACGGAGAGCGCTTATTTGCCCTATCCCGGCTTTAGCAAGGCACCCGGTGCAATAGGCGAGTACAATGGAAAATTTATGGTCAATCAGAAAGTCCTTCGCGGAGCATCTGTCGCCACACCTCAACATCACAGTAGAATAACCTACCGAAATTTTTTTCATCCCCATTTACGATGGCAGTTTACGGGCATCCGTTTAGCTAAATAAATTTATGAGCACAGTTACAACAGCGGCAGCAACAACAAACAAGTTGTTTTTGGAAGAAACCATTGCTGGCTTAAAAGCCGAGCCAAAGCACATGCACTCCAAATATTTTTACGATGAAGCGGGCGATTACATCTTTCAGCAAATTATGAACATGGAAGAGTATTACCTCACAGATTCTGAAATGGATATTCTGGCCAACCAAACTTCGGCGCTTGTTGAAGTCGTTTCGGCCGCAGGTACCGCGTTCGATCTCATTGAGTTGGGCGCAGGTGATGCAACCAAATCCATTCATTTGCTTAGGGCGCTTATCAATCAGCAATTTGACTTTAAGTACTTTCCTATCGATATTTCTGAGCATGTTATTTCTTCTTTAGAGGAAAATTTACCCGCTCAGCTGCCTGGCTTGAATATGCAGGGCTTAAATGGCGATTATTTTGAAATGCTGCAAACCGCATCCGAAATTTCCAGTCGCCGTAAAGTAGTCTTGTTTATGGGCGCAAATATTGGCAATATGAACCCCGCCGAGGCCCGTGGTTTTTGTGCGCAATTGCGAGATCAGCTATCAAAAGACGATCTGCTGATTGTTGGTTTCGACCTCAAGAAAAATCCACAGCAAATCCTTTCTGCTTATAGCGATCGGGGAGGGATTACCCGTGCGTTTAATTTAAATCTTCTATCGAGGATAAACAGAGAGCTGGAAGGCAACTTTGAGGTGCAAAACTTTGAGCATTACGCCACTTACGATCCCGAAACAGGAGCGTGTAAAAGCTATTTGATCAGTTTAACCGACCAAAGTGTTAAAATAGGGAACGAACAGATCCAGTTTGAAGAGAACGAATACATTTTTATGGAAATTTCGCAGAAGTATTCATTAACGGATATCGAAAATCTGGCCCGAACAACCGGATTCGAGCCCGTTCATAATTTTTACGATAAAAATAAATACTTCGTCGATTCTGTCTGGAAAAGCCTAACCCACACCGGTTAATGCTTATTTAGAAAGCACCTCGAGCACTTTGTCTAAATCGTTTTCGTTATTGTAAAAATGAAACGAAAACCTTGTTCCAGCGCCTCTGGCAGCAAATATTACCTTGGCCTCATTCAGCTGGGCAACCTTTTGCTCAGCTAGCGGCAAGCTCATAATAGTCGAATGCACAGGACGGTTCATTTCCTCGTCGCTAAGTAAACCTTTACCATAAAACGCTTTGCGGGCCTTATCGCTGATCGACTGTGCTGCGGTTTCGATGTTCGCCATGCCAATTTTCTCAATCAATTTGAGGCCCTCGTTCAACGTTCCAAAATTTAGAGTGTCTAAATGGCCAAGTTCAAACGTAAGCGACAGATAATCCCTTCCCGCCAGGAACGGCGATGAAGGCAGATCAAGGTCTTTTTTCCAGCTATAAACCGCGTCTTTCATCTGATCAGACAAGAACGCGTATCCATTTCCAAACCCGCCCAAAAGCCATTTATAACCGCTGCCAAGTACCGCATCAAAGCCCGAACTGTTAAAATCGAAAACACAGGTGCCCATAAACTGTGTGGCGTCGCCAATAATCAACAAATCCGGATAACTAGCTTTAAGTGTCTTGATAAATGCCGGGTCAATTCTTATTCCGCTAATGTACTGAACCATGCTGAAGGCAAGCACCGTAGGCTTAAATTCTTCAACCTGCTGTAAGATGTTATTTTCCAGATTAGCATCAATTGAAACTTCCCTAAAGTCGAACCCACTCGTTTTAATCGGGTAGTTTACCGATGGATAATCCTCTTTCAAGATCAGGAAACGGTGGCTTCTATCCAAGCCATTAATCAGCGTATTAAAGCCTACTGAAAAGTTTTGAACGAGATAGCAATTGCCAACGTTTGCCCCAAAAAGGCCAGCCAGCCGGGCTTTGGTCTCCTTCAGTATCGAATCGTTAGCCACCCTAAAAGTGCTGCCTAGAGCAACAAAGCTTTCATCGTGCGCTTTCCGCCATGTTGCAAAATCGGTGGCAAGCAAGCCTGAGTAAGCCGTATTTAAATAAACACAATCGTTGAGGATGGGAAACTGGTCGCGGAAGTTCATGCTCAAAATTAAAACAATTGCGCAGGAACCACACAAATAACAACGGATTTATTTCAGGGCCTTTAGGGCAAGAAGCTAACCACCCCCAACCCCTCCTAAATTAGGCGGGGAGTAGCAACTGCACAACCATTTGACCTGCAAAACCATCAAAGCTAGCACTGCCCAACTCCCCTCCTTCATTTAAAGGAGGGGCAGGGATGGTTGTTTTTTACTTCATGCCATGTTGATTTTTTTTCCTTGAAATTACAACTCAGGATGACAGTGTAAAAAACCTGTCATCCTAACTCCTTTATTTTTTCAAAAATTCGACCTCTGAGGATCACGGCCGTTCTCAGAAAACGCCATAAAATATGTTGTGATTTTATTATTCCAACTCTTAAGACGATTTTCAAAGATGTGTCCACACAATAGCTTCAAAGGGGGGCTCAGGGCGCATATAGCAGACGAACAAATTGCAAACGTCATCCACATTGATTTTTATGCAACTATTAAAACCCAGCATGTCAATGGTTTCGAGCAGAGCCTTATAAACACCAGGGTACAAGAACGGCAATGATAGGATAACATTGTCAACAAACAATATTCGATAGATCGTCCCGATAGGCTAACTTGCGATTGCCACAAACTTAAAGGCATTTTGACTGTTAACCAACTATGGAGAAGGACATTTTGATTACTGAATTGAAAAAGCTGCTCAACGGTGGAACGGCTCATGTCGGCCTGAAAGATGCTGTTGCCAACCTGCCGTTTAACCTGCTTGGCGAACGACCGCATCACTTGCCTTACAGCATCTGGCAATTGGTATCGCATATTAAAATAGCACAATGGGATATGTTGCAGTTTAGTAAGGATGGCAATCATCAATCGCCGAAATGGCCCGACGAATATTGGCCAAAAGAAACTACACCGAAAGACGAGGCCGAATGGGATGCGGCCATCAGGCAAATTGACCAGGATTTAAAGGAATTTATACAGCTCATAGAAAACGAAGATTTGTTTGCTCAGATTCCGCATGGCGATGGCCAAAGTATTTTAAGAGAAGCCTTTCAAATTGCCGATCATAACGCCTACCACATTGCAGAAATCATCATAATCAGGCGTTTACTCGGCGCATGGAAAAATTAATCCGTAACTTTAATAGCAGCAATTTCGCTGATCATAGTTCAAATCAATAGTTATGTTACAAAATTCAAAAGTCTTTAGCTCCTATTCGGTGGATGACATTGCCAAAGCGAAAACCTTTTACGAAGAGGTTTTAGGTCTTAAACCTGTTTTTAATGAAATGGGAATCATCGAGCTGCACTTCGGCGATGGGAGCAATGTAATTATGTACCCAAAAGATAATCACCAGCCAGCCACCTTTACCGTTCTTAATTTTCGGGTGAAGGATGTAGAGGCCGCGGTAGATGAATTAACTAAAAAGGGTGTGGTTTTTCAGAAATACGACCACGAACATTTGCGCACCGATGACAAAGGAATTTCGCGTGATAACGGCGGCCCAACAATCGCCTGGTTTAAAGACCCCGCAGGCAACTTTCTTTCGCTGATAGAAGAATAAAACCACGATTTCGGGCTTAAATCAATGTAAAAATGTTGTTCGTTAGGTTCAATTTCACTTAAAATTGTTATATTTAAGTGAACCTAAAACTTATCGTATGGAAGAGAATGAAGAATATGGAAAAATTCCAAATTTTCTGAATCGAATTAAATCGGAGTGGCCAGGAAAGATAGATCACTTCGAATTTAAGACGCCAACCGTCATCTATGTTTATTTAAAAGAGGGAATCTCAAGTATTGATTTTCTGGGTACTTTATCTCGTAAAATTGAGCGCTACATTGATTTCACCGTGCCGATTATTTTGTACCATATTGAGCGTGATGGAATGAACCTCCGTTCACACCCGATAAACTGGTATTCTACAATAAAAGCCGCACAATAAGGTCGATTTAATCAGCAATATTATTGAATGAATTTTGAATCAGCATAATGCGGTTAACATTCACTCATTCAAAATTTTATCATTCAAAATTCATTCATTCAAAATCTACTCATTCAATATTTGTGTTAGGCCCGTGGTTTAGACCGCCTGCTCAATGTCATTTGGTTAAGGAAAAAACAAAAAAAATTGTCACCCTGAACATTTCGACTACACTCAATACAGGCTTAGTCGAAGGGCGATGTTTATTTGGTTTTTCCTACAGAAAAGGTCTTCGACTGAGTTTATCTTGAGCATTTCGACTACGCTCAATACAAGCTCAAGTCGAAAGGCTCAGATCCGATAGCTATCGGATGACACCCGTCGAGCTTAACTAAATGACATTAACCGCCCTTTTAGCGATAATAATGTTTCTTGAATACACAACCAGCCCACTCAATTGGCCAATAAACAAAACCGGGTCTTTACGGATAATAGCGTAGGTTAAAATTAATAGCGAGCCAGTTAAGCTAATAATCCAAAAGCCCAATGGGAGGGAGGAGCTTTTCTTTTTCTCCGAATATAACCATTGATATACAAACCGAAGCGTAAAAATAAGTTGGCTTAGGCTTCCCAAAACCACGAGCCAGACCGGAATGTTCTCGTTCTTAAAGAACCTGTGTACATCTAATTGATCGTTGTTAAAGGTATAAAACACAATGAGGAAGGGGAATGCCAACAAAAAATACCGAAAAAACCTGTTCAGTTTAAGCCACTCGCCTTGTAAATGCATGTTGCGCATGTAAATAAAATAAGTTAACACCTGCCCGAGCACAATGGCAAAATCATCCCGCAACCAGCCGTAAACAAATAATAAAAACGACGCTAAAAGACTGTGGATCCAAAAGTTTTTGGGTATTTCCGTCCGTTTACTTTTTTCGGAAGAAATCCATTGCATCACCATCCGCCACGAAAAGAGCAGTTGAGCCGTAAAGCCTATTCCATAAATTAAAACGTGCGAGGACTGTATTTCCTTTAAACCAAGCATACTTTTTCAATCGTGTAATTAATGTAACGTTTGCGCATCCAACGATAGGCAAAAGCATCTTGCAGCGGCTTAATAGAGCGATTGAAGATGTTAAACTTCGATTTACCCGCCATTCTGGGGAAATGCCTCACATTAATCTGTTTAACAGTACCTTGCTGTAACAATATCAAAGCCGGCAAAAAGCGGTGCATACCATCAAAAAACGGAATCCGCTTTGCTTCCTCACTCCGCACTATCTTTAAAGGGCAGCCAGTATCGATAATACCATCGTTAATTAAGCTACGACGAATAAAGTTCGCTATTTTTGATTGAATGCGTTTGCTTAAAGTGTCTTTTCGTTTCGCCCTATAACCAACGGCCATGGTATTGGTGCCAATCTCGTTCAGCAACAAATCGAAATCCAGCGGAGTGGTTTGTAGGTCAGCATCAATATAGCCCGTTAAAGGCGTATTCACCTGGTCTATTCCCGCTTTAATAGCCGTGCTCAATCCATAATTTTTGTCGAACTTGATATATTCAAAGTGCGCATTATTGGCGCATATTTCCTCAATTTTCGAAAGGCTTCCATCTTTCGAGCCATCATCAACAAATAAAACCTTGCTTTTAGTCGGGCTTTGGGCAAAATATGCATTGAAAGCCTCTTTCACCCTGTCTAAATTTTCGGCTTCATTATAAACAGGTACAATGATGGTCATGAGATAATCTGTTTTCATATCTTAATTGTAATAAATTGTCCAGGGCCCCATTACCTCGTGCTTGTTGAAACTATCAGTTAGCCACGTATAAGGTGCCGGAACGGGCTGTTTGGTTTTAATAATGAGCACCGAAGGTGTTTTTACCAGCCTTTTTAAATAAGCTTCTTCATTAGGAGCCTGCACATCGATCAAAAACTTTTTCCACTCATCGTTTTGCTCAAACTGGGTTTTCCTAAACAACGAATAATCGGTGTATTTAATGCTGTAGATCGGCTTTTTAAGGTTGAATGATACTGAATTAAGCGCCTGATCCCATACCAATACATGGCTGTTTTGAAGCTTGTGGCTTGTTATAAATTTACATACAGGAACCGTTCCCTTAATTATAGCTTCATTTTTTGCCATGATGTCCGTCGAAATTGGCAGAACAAACAGTGGCAAGATTAAAAAAGTCGCCAGTAACTTGCCCGCTTTCGATTCTACTTTAAGCATGATATAAATACCATATGTTACAAGCAAAATGAGCAAAAACAGCTGCACAATGCCTGGATGATAGGAAATGCCGGGAATTAAATCGATAAACGTAGCGATTAGCGCCAATGTGATCAGGCTGAAAATAACAGCGCTGAAAATTAAGTGCATTTGTGTTTTCTTTTCCCCGAGTTCAGCCAAATGGTGGGCACTGATAATGGCCATAAATGGAATGATAGGTAAAATGTACAGTATAAGTTTTGAGCTCGAGGCCGAGAACAAGACGAACGGAATAAACAGGGTGAAGATGACAAACCATTTTAGCGGCCTGTTGGCCTGCTTAAAAACGCGGTAAACGGCACTGATAAATAGTGTAAACACGGGCAGCGCAAGGAGGGGCAACAACGCCAGATAATACCAAAACGGCTTGCTTCGTTTCATGGCATCGGCATTGGCTACCCTGTTAATCAGCTGATCGCCAATTAAAAAATCGTAAAACTTTGGCGAGCTGCCGATGAGATAAATAAACCACCATGCGCCGACCAGTAAAGTGAATAATACGCCGAACACGTAATGTATTTTTGAAATACCTGCCGATTTCTTTGCGATAATTTGATGAATGGGGAATATGCTCAATAACGGTAGCAATAGTGCAAACGGACCTTTGGTAAAAACAGCCAGCCCCAAAAACGCGAAAAAGAGGTAAAACCATTTTAAACTGCCCCTTTTGTAGTAAAGCAAATAGCTCAAAACACTCAGCAGCGAAAAGGTATTTAAGTAAGCATCGGTAGTTAAATTTCTGATGGAAATGAGTGCCAACGGAATGCCTGCGTAGATTATTGCCGCGTAAATGGCGGTTTTTTTATTGTTAAAAAGCTCGAATGTTATTTTGCCTACCAAAAAAATTTGCAGCAAAAAAACAATCTGTAGAAAGAATCTTGCCCCAAAAGCATTGGCACCAAACAGCTTTAAGCCCAGTGCCGTAACCCAATAGGTAAGCAAAGGCTTATCGAAGTGTTGAATTTGAAGGTACTGAGGTTTTAGCCAATTGCCGGTTTCAAGCATTTCGCGGGCAATTTCGGCATATCTGGCCTCACTGCTTTCCAGTACGCCCCAGCTGCCCAGTTGCCACAATAAGGCTACTGCCAATATCGCGAAAGCTAAAGGGAGGTTAAGGCGCTTATGCATGGCTGTTTTTGTTGTTTTTATACCAGGCAACAAACTGGCGAATGCCTTCTTCAATTGTTGTTTGCGGTTCGTAATGCAGTAATCTCTGTGCTTTGTCTATACTTGCCCGGGTGGCCTCAACATCGCCGGGTTGCATAGGCAACCGATTAACAATGGCTTTTTGCTGCAATGCTTCTTCAATAATATGGAGGAGGTTCTTTAAACTTATCGATCGGTTACCGCTTAGGTTTATCACCTCAAAAATGTGTTCGTGCTGCTCGAGGTAGTTTGCCGCTTGCGTAATTCCGTTTATAATATCGCCGATGTAAGAGTAATCTCGCATGCTCGACCCATCGCCATATAATGGTATAGGTAAATGATTATCGATAAGCTGCACAAATTTATGGATAGCAAGATCGGGGCGCTGGCCGGGGCCATAAACCGTAAAAAAACGTAAGGCCAAAACGTTTATATCATACAATTTGTGGTACAGGTAACAAAAGTCTTCGCCGGTTTTTTTAGTAATGGCATACGGACTGATCATTTTGTTGAGCGCCATATCTTCAGTAAAATCTGTCGGTTCAGGGCGATTGCCATAAACAGATGATGATGACGCGAAAATCAGTTTTTTTATCCCAAATGTCTTCATACACTCCAAAATATTCATCGTGCCCTTGATGTTTACTTCTTCGTACAAGACCGGATTTTCGATGCTTGGCCTTACACCCGCCATCCCCGCAAGATGAACCACAATGTCGATATGTTCACTTTGAAAAACCTTGTTCAATTTCTCCCGATCCCGTAAATCGATTTTCTTTAAAATGTGATTTTTGTTGTCGGCCAGGTGCCGAATGTTGTTATGTTTAATCAGTGGATCATAAAACGGGTCGAAATTGTCGATATTGATCACACGATTACCTTGCTCCAAAAGCTCGGTACACAAATGTGAACCAATAAAACCAGCGCCACCCGTAATTAAATAGGTTTGCATTTTTATAGTCGATTAACTTAGCAATTTTTAATTGCCGCGGTAAATGTAGGTTTTTTCACTCTTATCTCTTAAAAAAAAAATATGCGTCAAAAATTAGTTTTTAGAAATGATCGTCGGGGGGGCGATCCGCGTGATGCTTCGCGCCTTAAGGAAAGCGGTAAATAGCAAAAGCCAGCAATAAAATTATTAATGCTGGCTTCTGGTAAATTATGATGATAAATGGTTAAGCTAACTTGCCCAATGCTTCTTTTATTCTTCTCAAGGCCTCAACCAAACTTTCATCTGATGCGGCATACGATAAACGGATGTAGTTGTTATTACCGAATGAATCGCCACCAACGGTTGCTACGTGGCCAACGTTTAACAAGTAAAGCGATAAGTCAGAAGAATCCTTAATTACGTTTCCGTCAGCATCTTTTTTGCCGAAAAACGAGCTGATCTCAGGAAAGAAATAAAATGCACCGTCAGGAAGGTTCGTTTTAACGCCCGGAATTTCGTTTAATAAATTGTAAACCAGTTCCCTGCGGCGTAAAAATGCTTCTTTCATCTTCAAAACGCTTTCTAAGCCCTGTTCGTAGGCAACAATGCCCGCTCTTTGCGCAATTGAGCAAGTGCCAGAAGTGGTTTGACCCTGTAATTTATCGTTGGCTGCGGCAATTTCTTTGTTCGCTGCAATGTAACCCAATCTCCAACCCGTCATTGCAAACGCTTTCGAAAATCCGTTTACGATAATTACGCGATCTTTAACGCTTTCGAATTGCGCAATAGATTCGTGTTGATCAACAAAATTGATGTGCTCGTAAATCTCATCCGATAAGATGTAAATATTCGGGTGTTTCTCAAAAACCTTAACCAGCGCAGCCAATTCATCTTTGCTATAAACCGATCCGGTTGGGTTGCAAGGTGAAGAAAACATAAACAATTTAGATTTTGGCGTAATTGCAGCTTCTAGTTGCTCGGGCGTAATCTTAAAGTTGCTTTCGATATCGGTATCGATAAAAACCGACTTTCCTTCGGCCAGATTAACCATTTCTGAGTATGAAACCCAATATGGCGTTGGGATAATCACTTCATCATCAGGATCAATTAATGTCAAAATCACATTCGATAGCGACTGCTTTGCACCTGTTGAAACTACAATTTGCGAAATATCGTAATCCAGATTGTTTTCGCTTTTTAGTTTCTGCACAATTGCCTGGCGCAAATCGGGGTAGCCTGGTACTGGCGAGTAACGTGTATAGTTTTCATCTAAGGCCTTCTTTGCTGCATCCTTTACATGCTCAGGTGTATTAAAGTCGGGCTCGCCAACGCTTAAACTAATAACGTTAATGCCCTTTGAAGCTAGCTCACGGCCTAGTTTGGTCATTTTAAGGGTGGCAGATTCTGATAAACTGTTGATTCTTTTTGATAAGGTGCTCATGGTTAATTACTTTGAGCGCAAATATATAAACCAAATATTATTCTGCACCAAAAAACCGTTAGTTTTTATCATTTAATTTAGCTGATAAACGTATTTTTGTGAAAAAATCTCTGTGACGGTGAAGAAAAAGGCAATTGTGGTTTCATTGGCGGTTAGTATTGTATTGATGCTCGCCAAGTTTGTCGCCTTTTTTATAACAGGGTCGAACGCCATTTTAACCGATGCCGCCGAAAGCATTGTAAACGTAATTGCTGGCAGCTTTGCTTTTTACAGCATTTATTTAAGTACCCAGCCACGCGATGAAAACCACCCTTACGGACATGGAAAAGTTGAATTTTTTTCGGCTTTTGTTGAAGGAATATTAATCCTTATTGCCGGTGTAATCATTATTTTTAAGTCGAGCTACAACCTCATTTATCCGCATGCTGTAGGCAAGCTTTTAGAGGGTACGCTCATTATCGGTATTACCGGGCTTGTTAACATGGTGGTAGGTTTATACCTTATTAAAGTGGGTAAAAAAGAGCATTCTGTTACCCTGCAGGCCGATGGAGCGCACCTTTTAACCGATACGTATACGAGTGTTGGCATTGTGGTAGGCCTGATCTTAATTCAACTCACAAATATTATTTGGCTCGACAGTTTAATATCCATTTTGGTGGGCTTTTATATCGTTTATACGGGCTATAAACTGACGCGTGGCTCAGTTGGCGGATTAATGGACGAGAGCGATTTTACGCTGGTTGAGGAGGTGGTTGAGGTGTTGCAAAACAACCGCCATAACCCGTGGATTGACGTTCATAATCTTCGTACGCAGCAGTATGGGCCAGAGTTTCATATCGATTGCCATGTTACTTTACCTTATTATTTCGATTTAAACCAGGTTCATCGCGAGATTTCGCAGATTGACGAACTGATAAATAAAAGCGGGGTGCGAAAGGCAGAGCTTTTCATTCACGCCGATCCATGCTTGCCAAAATGCTGCCACTATTGCCACATGAGCAAGTGCCCGGTAAGAGCCGAGGCTTTTAAAAAGGAAATTGTTTGGACACCGGAGATCGTAATCAAGAATAAAAAACACTTCGAAAATGAGTTACTTTAATGTAAGGGTTTATGGTTTGCTTATCAACACTGATAACGAAGTGCTGGTTAGCGATGAAGAAGAGCACGGATTTCGCTTTAGCAAATTTCCGGGCGGTGGATTAGAGTTCGGCGAGGGTTTAATTGATGGCCTCAAAAGGGAGTTTATGGAAGAATGCAATGCCGAAATAGACGTGATCTCGCATTTTTATACTACCGATTTTTTTGAGAAATCTTCTTTCAACGAAAGTCAGGTAATCAGTGTATATTATTTAGTTAAAGAAAAACACCCGCTCGAGCTGGCGTTTAAAACAAAAATTTATGATTTCGATGCCGCTGGCGAGCTTCTGCAGGCTTTTCGCTGGGTTAAAGTAACCGATTTAGATATTGAGGAAATCACTTTTCGCACCGATAAAACCGTAGCTCAGCTTTTAAAAGATCAATTCATGTCGCGATAGTTATCGTAGTAAACAAAACCTATTTCTATGTCCGATTCTTCAAAATCTCAAGCTCCAAGCCATAGGCTCAATTTAACTGAACGCGATCAGCAAGTAATCTGGCATCCCTATACACAAATGAAAAATGCCCTTCCGCATATTCCGATCGTTAGGGGCGAGGGCGTTTATGTTTTTGATGAGGATGGACGAAGATATATCGATGCCGTATCATCCTGGTGGGTCAATATTCATGGGCATGCTCACCCGCATATTGCGCAGAAAGTTGCCGAACAACTTGGCATTTTAGAGCATGTAATCTTCGCGGGCTTTACACACGAGCCCGCCGTTTTGCTTGCCGAACGCCTGTTGCCTATTCTTCCGGGTAAGCAAACAAAAGTGTTTTACACTGATAACGGATCGACGGCGGTAGAAGTCGCGTTAAAAATGTGCCTGCAATTTTGGGATAACAAAGGTACGCCGAAAACGAAAATTCTTGCTTTTAAAAATGCTTATCACGGCGATACCTTCGGGGCAATGTCGGTAAGTGGCAGAAGCATTTTTACCGATGCATTTAACAGTTTGCTTTTCGATGTGGAGTTTATCGACTTGCCAAATGAAGATAATATCTCGCGTCTCACGTCTCACATCTCAAGTCTGACAGACACGGCATGTTTCATTTTTGAACCGTTGATTTTAGGCTCCGGCGGCATGTTGATGTATGAAGCAAAACTTTTAGATGCGCTTATCGGTGCCTGCAAAGAAGCAGAAATTTTAACCATTGCCGATGAAGTAATGACGGGCTTTGGTCGCACCGGAACCTATTTCGCCTGCGAGAAGCTTACTCACGAGCCGGATATTTTTTGTCTTAGCAAAGGATTAACCGGTGGAACTATGCCCCTCGGTGTTACCACTTGCGCCAACAACATCTTCGAAGCTTTTTTAAGCGATGATAAGCTGAAAACCCTGTATCACGGACATTCGTTTACGGCCAACCCCATTGCTTGCGTGGCTTCGTTGGCCAGTCTGGATATTTTGCTGGAAGGCCAAACACTTCAAAACATTAAAAGAATTGAGGCAAAACACGCTCATTTTCTCGAAGAAATTAAGACACATACCAAAGTTAAAGCTGTTCGCCAAACCGGAACAATTATCGCCATTGAATGGGAAACTGGTAACGAAACATCGTATTTAAGCAGTTTACGCAATTTGCTCTATGCTTATTTTCTCGATAAGGGGATTATTTTGCGTCCGTTAGGAAACATTATTTACATTTTGCCGCCATATGTTATCAGCGATGAGGATTTAGATTATGTGTACGCATCGATAAAGCAGGCGCTGGAAGAGGTTTAAAGGTTAAACAGGTCAAGTTTTAAAAGCTTGACTTCTTTACCACCATTAACGTTTTGTGCAACCTACTGAATTCTGCTATTTGTCATTCTGAGGGCAGCGAAGAATCTCTTGGCTA
>Ga0308165_1003538_pt1 | contig 16618 bp, 18 predicted proteins | sample PhyWR2_FD_201032 | JGI IMG/M metagenome (GOLD analysis project Ga0308165, IMG submission 201032) | Phyllosphere microbial communities from UC Gill Tract Community Farm, Albany, California, United States - DLSLW.R2 | ecosystem: Host-associated > Plants > Phyllosphere > Unclassified | place: USA...
ATTTTGCAATGGAAAAATCCTAATAATCAGCAGATGAATTTAATATATGTTTTAATAATAGCGCAGATGAGGGGAACCTCGTCTGCGTTTCTACTTATTAATCTAAAAATATCATTTAGTAAAATAGGATATTAGGATTTTTCTAAATGAAGTTAATAGTAATTGACTTTAACGATCGTCGTTGCCACGAAAGGCCCTGCTTTGATCGTTTGTCCTGGTATCACTGAAATACTGGCTTTGTAGTTTTTACTCAACTCAGTAATACCTTTCATACTGCCGAAGTTAGTATATTTATTGAACTCGACGGCTTTGCTATCTTGATCCGTGAAACTGAGTTTTACGCCGTTATTTAAATTAATATGTGTGCTATCTAGCAGGGTTTCAGTTGTTGAGAACTCAGAGGTTAAGGAGAAGTCTTCTAGACATCCGCCTTCCTTCACTGCTTTTACGCTGAATTCTTTTGAGAGTATGCCACCGCTGCTGAGCGTTGTTCGGTCAATATCACCAAAATCGAGATTCTGATTTTCTGGATAGAGTTTTATTTGCGCGCCGCAGCTTAAAAAACGTGTTCCGGTTAAACCTGAGAGTGAATACTTAAGGTTTTTTGCATCTGGGCGAAAATTGATCCCACTTGAGCCATCGAGCTGAAAGACAACAAACTCATCGGCTCCTTGATAGTGACCTGACGCTGGCGGTTTTCCATCAACACGAATATAGAGGCGAAAGGTAACGGTAACGACTTTAAACGTTGGTGTGCCTGACCCTTTTTTATAGACTGGGCCGCCGCCAGGCACCTGCAATCCTTGGCCATTTTGTTCAAGATCTTTTCCTTCGTAGGTTACGCCTAGCTTTAATCCTTGACCTAAAGATTTTGATTTAGGATTAAAATAGAAGGTCACGAAGTCTTGAAAGTTACTTTTCGTGTTGTTATCGCAATAAGCCGTCACAGTGATGGGATTAGACTCCCATACTTTGGTTTTATCGGGAACGTTAGCAGGGATAGCTAATTCGCCAATATCGATAGCCGGCTTGTCAACAACGCCGGTGCCGTTTTCAACGCAGTCAAAAGCAGAAGCATGAAACGATGCGAACAATAATCCCGCGAGTGGTAGCAGGCGTTTTGCATCAAGTTTTGAAAATAAAGCGTGTTTCATTTATCACCTGTTAGAGATAGCGTGTAATCAGCGTGGATGTGGCTTTGAATTCGCCTTCTTTTAATTCCACCGCATCAGATATTTTTATTGGCACCGCGCGTAGTTGAATAGTCTGCGTTTTCTGAATGGTAAAGAACGTATTCAGATCGATATTTTTGCCTGTCGCATCGTCTGAGAGGGCAATGGCCAGATTATCGAGGGTTGTGGTCAGGTAGTTGCTTTTACCTGATGATGTGCCCTGAAATTCTAGCTGCACGGTTGCTCCCGTGGTAATGCTGCATACAATATCGACAGGAGTTACGCTGGCGAAAGCAACGCCGTCAATTTTTTTCAGTGCGATGCGTTTGAAGTCCACATCGAGATTATTGTTTTGGTTAATTTTACAGGCGGCGGGTTCAAATATATTACCGCGAATGTATAGGGTGCTTTTGGAGTCATCTTTTGCCTGACCGCCACTCACCGGGGCTAAAGCTGCAAATGCAGAGCCATTAATCGAGAGCAAAACTCCCAGAAGAAATAATTTTACGTCGCAAAGGCGTATTTTCATTTTATTAACTCGTTACCACATAAAACGGGATTTATCTCCTGCGCTTAGCTCTGCTCAAATGACGTTGGGAGATATATTGAGCGCAGTAAGGGTAACGTATTCATATGCCGGTAAAAACTAACTTTATGGCGTGAAATAAAATGCGAGGTAATTTATCGTATGGATGATCTGATATTTATTTTGCGACCAAATAGCCTGATTTATTCTTGTAAATCAGCATAAAAACCTATTAAAGCACTCTGATGCTTAGCTTTCTGTCTTTTGTAAATATTTTCATTTAAAAACAGTTTGTTACGATCATTTGCGCTGATCGGTCGTTATTTAAATATGACAAGCCAAGCTAGTTAGGAGTGAGGCCATGAGCGACTGAAGCTCAGCCAGCTTGCTAATGTTGGCGAGATAAACTTACTTTTGTGGTAGCAGAGTGTGAACTTCCGCATAAACCGCTGCTCGGTATGCAATTGCACAAAATGCCCCGTATAAAATGAACTATGTAGCATGCGCTTTGAAATAAAAGTGATGCCTAAGTGATGAGCAACGCAAGAAAGAATGGCGTCAAAAGCGTTCAGTGAAAGAGCGATTTGTGGATTGCTTAAATGTAGTGCCAACTGATTGTCAAAAAAGGCACGGCTGCTGGAGCCTTGCTCGCGTAGCAGCCAGCGTTCTTGACTCAGTACCTGATATGAAACCGTTTCTTGCTTGGCGAGCGGATGATTTTTACCGGCGATAATGACCATTTCATCTTCTAACCACGGCTCGCAAATAAGGTTGGGTTCGCTAGCGGGTCCTTCCAGTAACGCCACATCAATTTCAAAATGGCTGACCATAGTGCTGATTTTTTGCGTGTTGGCGATAGTGCATTGTGGCAACCACCCTTGATGTTCTTTAAACCCCTTCAGCATGTCAGGCAGAAGATAGCTGCCGATAGTCTTAGTACATCCCACCTTGAGCTGGGTATCTTGGCTATTCTCTCCGAATAATTGTTCAACCCCCTGCATTCGAGACAAAAGTTCGTCGGCGACAGGCAGTAACTTTTGCCCTTCATGATTGATATATAAGCGTGCATGTTGACGATCAAAGAGCCGTACTCCTAGCTGACTCTCTAATTCAGCCAATGTCTGTGAAATGGCTCCTTTTGTCATAAACAGAGTTTCTGCGGCGAGCGTCATGCTGCCGCTGCGGACGATGGCGACAAAGACGGAAAGTTGTTTGAAGGTAATATTCATCGTTTAGTTTCTCTAAACCTAATGTAAAAAATAACTCGATTTTTTAAATGATAGCGGATGGCTATAGTTTTTACCGCAGAAGAATGAAAAAAATCGAGGTGATGACATGTTGAGATACCTACATCATAAGGTTCGCGGATTACCAACTCCCGTAGCGGGTTTAGCTCTGGGGATCGCTAGTTTGGGATGGTGTTTAGAGAATGCTTTGCCGCTTCACGGTGTGGGACAAAACGTGGGCGCATTGATTGCTGGGCTAATGCTTGCCATTCTCGCTATTCGTTTTATTTTTCATCCCGATACGCTGACTCAAGATCTTAAACATCCGGTGGTGGGAAGCATTGTTCCTACCTTTGCAATGGCTGCAATGGTGGTTTCTAAGGCGCTGGGTAACTTTATGCCGACGGCGGGCCAGATGCTTTGGCTGGGGGCTGTTATTGTTCATCTGGTCTCGCTGTCGCTTTTTATTTATCACCGTGCGAAAGAACCTAAGCTGCATCATCTAGTTCCTAGCTGGTTTGTGCCGCCAGTGGGCATTATTGTGGCAGATGTGACTTGCCCAAGTGAGGCCTACACTGAGTTTGCACTGATTTTATTGGCAATTGGGATGGTGAGTTATGTGCTGATGCTGCCAATGATGATCTACCGCTTCATGTTTCGCGATGAAGTGCCTGATGCAGCAAAACCAACGATTGCCATTATGGCGGCACCGGCCAGTTTGTCATTAGCGGGCTATCTGAGCGTTGTCAAAGAGCCTTCAATGCTGATTTGTGCGGTGTTGCTTGGTATCGCACTGTTGATGACCATGGTTATTTATTGTGCTTTCTTCCGCCTAATGCGCTTGCCGTTTAGCCCAGGCTACGCTGCTTTTACGTTCCCTATGGCGATTGGCGCTACCGCACTTTATAAAATGGCAAACCTCGTGGGCAGCTACCCGCAAGCGGTGGAGTATGCGCGACAACTGCATATGATGGCGACAGTAGAAGCAGTGATTGCGACGTTAGTTATTGGCTATGTCTCTGTAAGGTTTATTCATAACTATCTGCTACCGCAGAGATTGAATGTTCATCAAGGCATGGTGAAATAAATGAGTTTAAGGAAAAACGTAATGAAAACTTACGATCAGGCTTTTTGGGTTCCTGCTGCTGCTTTAGTGCTCTTTATTGTTTGTTTTATTTGGGCGCTGTTTTTATAAATCCCACGAATAAAAATATATAGGCAGATTCACAAAAAGGCTCCAGCCACTGAGTGACTGGAGCCTTGCTTATGATGGGCACGGAGTGCCGGATATTGACCGCGCAAGATAATGCGTATGTAGATATATATCGGCTAATTTATCCACGCTAGATTGTTCCATCTGAGCGCTGGCATATTCGAGCACCATCCACAATAGGGCACTACACTGCTGAATCACTAAACCCACTGAATGGCATGAAAGCGCATCTTGTTGCTGTTGTAGCTGGATTAATTCATTGTTGCTCATATTTAACAGATTAAAACTTAGTGCCAGTACATCGAGTAAATTACCGTGGAGCCCGTTTTGGGTATTAGTACTAATTACCTGATGCAGGCATGACATGTTGTTTTGTAGGATCTGTATGGTCGAGTCTTTCATGACTCACTCCTGAGTATGCCAGAGGGCTTAGTTTCGTTATTTGAGTCTGAGTAGAATCGAGTTGCCAACGCGAGATATAGGCTTGATGTTGAGCATATAGCGTTAAATAAACACAACAAACGAAGAAAATGAGAAATGAGAAGGTGGTTCCAAACAGATTGGATCTGACGTGTAATGTAATAAATATAATGGAATTAAGTTCTCACCCGCCTGAAATTGATGGGTGAGATGTCGGTATATTAGGCGTCAGATTTTGGCGGTTCGCCAACGGCAGGTGCTAACCAAATTGCAAAAGCGACTAACGCCAACACCACGATCATGGCGGAGCGCAATCCCCAATGCTCACCTAAAAAGCCTAGCATTGGAGGCCCAACCAAAAATGCAATATAACCGGTGGTTGCCACGGCACTAACGCGAGCAGCTGGATTTGGCCCAGTGTCACTGGCGGCCGACAACGTAAGAGGGAAGCCGAGTGAAGCCCCTACGCCCCAAAATAAAACTGAAGCGCTGACTAGAAATGTATTTTCAGCAAAAATAATTAACCCTAAGCCGATAACGCCGAAGATGGCGCTGCCACGAACGACATTAACGCGGCCAAATCGACGCAGGAAATATCCCCCGCAGAAGCGCCCAATGGTCATTCCTAAGGCAAAGCCTGTATAGATTAACGAGCCTGATGTAGGGCTGAATCCATGACCGTCTACCATTAATAACGGTAACCAGTCGTTGGCTGAGCCTTCGGCAAGAGCCATTGCAAGGACAATTAAGCCAATAAGCAACAGACGCCTATCTCGCCAAACAGTTGTTTTAGCCTGTGTAGGCTGGTTGCCATTCTGCGCATGTTCTACTGGACGTAGGCCATTCCCCTTAGGTACGGATTTTAGTGCCCACAATGTTGCCGGAACGCAAATAACACCAATTAATAAAAGATGCCACTGTATGGGGAAATTTACCGAGGTAAGCCCATTACCAACCCCTGCGCCAACCAGTGTCCCTAAGCTAAAACAGCCATGCAGCATAGGAAGGAGGGGGCGATGTGATATGCGTTCTACATCGGCGCCCTCAACGTTAATGGCTATTTCAGCAGAGCCCATACCTGCTCCAAATAAACATAACCCAGATGAAACGGTGATCGCAGATGAGAAAAATGCCCCGAGGGCAACCAGTAAAATACCGGCGATCACTAAACCCGTGCCTGCAGCAATAACGGGTTTAGTGCTAAAGCGCTGCACTAAATAGCCAGAACAGAGAATTCCAGCCATTGACCCAATCGACAGACCAAAAAGAACAAGCCCCATCTCTGCGGTCGATGCGCCAAGTTTGTCGCGTATTGCGGGAGTTCGGGTCACCCATGACGCCATTGATACGCCAAGTAAGAAAAAGAAAACAAAGAGGGCGAGGCTGCGCTGTTTTAACGTGGGGCTGGGCAAGGGAACCTTCCTAGAAGTGCAAAGACAGAAAATATCTATCGTTCGAAGCGTAAGTTAACATAGCTACACTAACCTTTTTCATTCGTATTTCAAGAGGAAATAGTAAGGATTACAATGAATAGCATCGTGAAGATAAATGGTGAACATAGTTTTAGTTGTGTTCTTTATTCAAAATGTGAGCGTTAACCCCAGCATATTTAATTATATTTAAAGGGTTTGAAAATAATCAGGGCAATAAATCCCAATGAAAAAAGAATAATAATTTGCATGCTATAAGTATAGTCTCGTTACGATTGTGATTATTTAGCCATCACAGACAAAAGAAAACGCTATGCTAATATAACAATTTCACTATTAGAGAGATTAAATTTCTTATCATTGCTAATATATTGTACATGACTATTAGTCTGTGCAAAATTGCATTGTTTGTAGAATAATCTTAAGGGGTTTTAATATGTTGCTGACAAAAAGTTATAAAAAGGGAGTTTTTATTACTATGTCATTAACAACGATGGTTCTGGCATTCTTTTTGTGGAATGACTACCAAGGCTTAAGAAATTATCTAGGTTACACGGTAGATAAAGGCCGTTCTGCTATCTTTGCTGAAGAGTATATAAATCAAAGAATAGCACTTAATTTAATAAAATCATTTTCAATTTCTGAATATAAAAATAAAAAATCAGATTCAAGTGTGCTGAGTATCTGTAACCGTATGGAGAACGCAAATGATATTTATGGCTTGAATTTGACTGGGAATAAATATCCAAAACTAGCTGGAACGCTACAAACTAAAAATTCATCCTGCGAAGATTGGGCTAGAGATATAAAATATCTTGCGAAGTTTAATAGTCAAGAAGAAGCCATCTCTCAAGAGTACAGTTTTTCTAATTACCATTGGAAAGTGCAAGATAGCATTAGATACTATATTGATTTTGAAAACCAATATATATACATTAATAAGTTAGTCGATAGCTCTCGATACGCATTCAATAATTGGTTGCGATATAATGGAAAGTTTATTGATGTAGATAGCAATGCCAGAAGCATTAAAATTGATGATGAAGCATTGAGGAGTTTGCATGATGGGCAAAGTGTTACTTCACATATATATGATGACGGTTATACCGGTGAAAAAATAATTAGCATGATCACTCCGTTGTTTTTTGGTGGGATATAATTTTGACTGATGTGAGTATCAATGAGCTAGCAAAGGCATTTTATACATTTGATCGTCCTTTCCTATGGAAATACCTCACGCTTTCAGTTATAGATAGAAATTCAGCCGAAGAAATTAATTTCAATCAACCAGATAAGCAGTTATTTAGCATTTTGAATTACGACAAGGATATTACTCGATATTATACTGTCCATCTTAAATTAGATGTTCAATATTTTATTTTAAACAACTTATTTCTTTTTGTTTTATATGTGCTTATAACGTATTCCATCTGTAAGTATTTAAAATACCAGATATCAAAAAATGAAGTTTTGTCTTTGGAAAACATAACTGATTCTATGACGGGATTATATAATAGAAAGATACTGACACAGACTCTGGATGCTCGTTTAAAGTCGTTGACTGAAAAAAATACTTCGGTCACTATTATTGCTCTTGATTGCGATAAATTAAAAACCATCAATGATACTTTAGGTCATCACATGGGGGATAAGGCAATCACTTTATTAGGAGACGCGATACAAACCTCTATAAGAAAGAGTGATTATGGTATTAGGCTCGGCGGTGATGAGTTCTGTATTATTCTTATCGATTGCAATGTAGAGCGTGCTTTTATTACTATTGACTTAATTAAACAGAAATTAAAAGTGATTGATACAGATGCTATTGTTAATTTTTCATATGGCTGCTACCAGATGAAATCCGGTGATACATTGAGCGATGCGCAAATTAAAGCTGATGAATTGCTGTATAAGCATAAGAAAACGAAGGGTTAGATATTTGCGGTGTTGATGCTGATGTATGGCTTCAACACCTTATCTTTTGTTGTAAAGCTGCCACTTTTGAGTTGGATTGCATAGAGCCAGATTATGCGGGTAATACATTAGCTATCGAGGTATTGCAGGAGCAATCGAACTAAGAGAGTCACTTTCTTCCATTGATTATGTAAGATTATTGATTTGAGTAAAAGTGTGGGCTGTAGCGCACAAACAGAATCGTACAAATTGAAGGTACAAAAAAGCCCGCAGGGCTTGCGCCATGCGGGCTTCTAGGACTTCATCGGATGACTCTGGTAATCACCGATGGAGAATTTGGTGGGCTGGGGTCTCTGTGCTTTATTTTACAATAATATGATTTTTATAGTTATTTTTGTATTGTTATTCATTGCGGGTTCAATAAAGGGTCCTAAAAAAGGCGTCATCACTGATTTTACTTATTCCAGAGCTAAAATCTTAGATACTACTAACGTTGAGGAGTTGAACTCACGAAACATAGCCTTTCTGATCCAGAGGCTATTTCCCGTATGCAAGAACTTGCCTCCAACTAAGTCTTCTCAAAGTGCTAAACAAGAATTATAAAGGGGGATAATACGGAATTAAATCACAGATAACTTAAGCCATTGATAAGTAACTATTTATTAAAAAATATTACATAGGCCGGAAAAATAGCACTTTTTGCCAAAATCCTCCTAAGCCCATGCTGGCTTGCTTTCAAAACACCCTTCATAAATATGCCTAAAAAAACACCACCTCTTGATCAATTCGTGCTTTTTGAGAGTTGATCGCCATAAGCGATCTGAAGATACTGCATCCATCAAAACAACTATGGAGAAATGTATGACAGAAAGAAAAAGATTTATCCGTCTGCCTGAAGTGCTGGAAAGAACCGGATTTTGTAAAGCTTGGATTTATCGATTGATCAGTCGTGGTCAATTCCCTGCACCTATAAAACTAGGTGATCGAGCAATCAGGTTCGTAGAAAGTGAAGTTGATGAGTGGATTGAACAAATGATTTACTCGTCTCGTAATAAAGCAGCATGATTTGGTTTGTAGAGCGTTTAGGGCCATGTATGAATAATAAGTCCATATTAAACTAAAGGTCAGGTGTATATCTGACCTTCATTTATTTCAGCATCAATAATGATGCTGTGAAATATTTTTTTATTTCTATTGACTATTAAAATATAAGATCTATAAAAAGTAAAGATACAAAAAAAGCCAGATGTTAAATCTGACTTTTTAAGGACTAAAAAAGTTTTCGCTGACTTTTTTAAGTCTTGTAATCAGTTAGAGGATTAACGCGATTACAAATATAATAAAGTATTAAATAATCTTTTCATATTTGTCAAATCTAAATCTGAGCTTTTTACAAGTCTTTTAAATACCATTTCCAGAATCCTTTTTAATCCTCAAAAGCAATAACGTTAAAACCTGTTGTATCAGGTATAAGAATACGAAGGTCCCTCAAGTGATGGTGAATCTTATAGTTATTGCGACAACGGTTAACCGGGAGCGATGTTGTCAGCCTGAATCGCCTTACCTAAAATTTATAAAGCGTTATAGCTTCTTTAGTAAAACGAGAAGTGCTTAAAGGATCATGGTAAGGTTTGCGCGGGTCGTGGGGGGGAGTCTCAGACTGGAAACGGTTTGAATACTTTTTGAGTAATCAAAGCGCAATGAGCATTCTTTATCCTTTCTCCATCTTCTTTAGCGATTTCCATTTTTCGCGCGGGGGGAGGGGGGGGAATGCTCCAAGAAAAACTAAGTTTTCCTAACGGAAAACTACTACGACTGAAAGTCGCCATCTAAACCCCCAGAACCTAAGCTGATAAAATTCTAGTACTACTAGTACAAAAAATAAGAGTAAAACTAGATCAAAAAAATATTAAAATATTTCCAGCGCCAGATATCCCACTATAGAGCTTTGCCCGCTGTTCTCCCTTCAAGATCCGAATCCTAAACAGACAATATCGGTATAAAAGATCGATAATTAAATATTGATAGGTTTTGTCAATCGAAGGTTGCTAGATCGATCGGTGTTTAATTGGTATTAACGATCGATTATTTGTTTGTGATAGCTTTAATCTATCATGATGTGATTTTCGATCGGTACAAACGATATGACTGGGCATGAAAATAATTGAATTCTAGGACGTTTACAGATCGATCGTAGATCTGTGCCATTGGTGAGGAAAAAATATGCGTAAGTTGATGTTAGCAACAGGTCTTGTCGTCCTGCTTTCGGGTTGTGGCGATGATGGAATTTATGGCAACTACGTTAATCAACAATACGGTGTCAGGCTTGATATTCAGAAAGACGTGATCAAGTTCAGGAATGGCGTTTTTACCGTTAAAAGTTGGGATGAAAGCAAGAAACCTGTCTATATCGCAAGAACTCAAAACAAAGATCTCAGTTCTTGGACTTTTAAAATAGAAAAAGTCAAAGGCGGTGTGGTTTACCAAGGTGCGGTTTTTAAGAAGGATTAGGAAATGGAAAAAAATATTATTCAGTGTCCTTTTTGCCATAAGGAAAGCCAACGTGGCGTTCACGTATGCACGGGCTGCCAAGCATCAGTTCTGTATGGAACATATCCGGGTTGGTATGCTGCTGTGATCATCCTGCTGGCCTTCGGTTTATCATTTTTGATCGGCATGTCTACAGGTATGGCAGGAGCTACTATTAGTTTACCGATAATCTTTGTTGTTGGATTCGTTGCAGGTAAAGCTATATTTTCTGACAATATTATATTTAGAAGAAGGATGTAAAACAGTCCTGTCTTTCAGGGTGATGGCTCCCAACGTGAACCATCACCCATAACAACTTTATTTATTCATTACGTCATCAAGCACTAAATCGGAACCCGCAAGGCGGGACCCCACGATTTAGCCCTTGACGATTTGACCCTGATGAAAATTTTACGCAAAGCAACTTATTACGCACAGCTACCAGAAAGACAATATATTATTTGCCCTATCTTTTATTTGCATTTTATTCGTCGTGCAGTGTATTTATTTATGTAGCCGCTATTGACAAGTATTTTAGATCGGTTATTTATTTAAATATAGGTTGAGTTCGGCTTTATTTTTAGCTTTTAGGAAACTTAGGCAAGGTGTAATAGCGTATCCGCTATTTACCCAATCCTTCGGATTGCCCTATCTCGCTTTGCTCGTAGGGTTGAAAAAGATCTACCCTTCCGCCTGTTCCCCTTATCAAAGGGGAGGCGGTAAACCATACAGTTTTACATTTTAATAATGAACCAAGGAGTTATATATGGCATTACCTAAACACGCTAAATATTTTAAACCTTTTATAGAAGAAGATTACACGCATATGAAATATTGCTTCAGATGTCAGAGAAAAAGAAAGGCAATATTATATGCTGATTTTGTGATTGTTGAGAGATTAGTAAAATTCGATCCTAACGTTTCAGACGCTCAAGCATTTGATGATTATGTGCGTGAAGAGACTGAACAAGTTGAAATATTACGTATCTTTTCTTCCTGCAAAAAATGCGGAAACAGGAATATTTTATGCGATTTTGACAGTTTATCAGATGATATTTTGAAAGAATATAAAATAAGGAGTAAATAAAATATGATGATTATGTCTGTAGCAATTGTAATACTTTGTATTATGCTTGGCGGTTTTATGATTCGTAGCTGTACTGGAAAAACAAACTCTTCAAGCGAAGCTAAACAATCAATATCAGATGTTAGAAAAATGATAGATAAAAAATCTCTCATAAAATACAAAAGGAGTAATAGAATATGATTGATGATGACATAGAAAAACAAATGAATTCAAAAATGAAGCTTGAGTTATTAGCACGATTTTTTTATTACATAGAACAAGAGAAAGATATACCTTTCGATGAAATAAATATTGATGAACGAGATTTATGTTATTTTACGGCTCATAGATATATACAAGAAAATAAAGCTGATGATCTTTTAAAAGCATTGATTAATGAAAATGATGAAGACTATATAAAAGCGGTAAAAGATTTTATGGATGGGGAATAATACATATATGGATACAGACAGAAAAAGAGGTCGTATTGATTTAAATCACGAAGAACGTAGAGATATATCTATACAGTTTAGAGTAAACAAAGCAGAGTTTGAATTCTTAAAGGAGCTTGTTGAAGCATCCGGCCTTGAAAGAGGTCATTACATTAGAAAAGAGATTTTAAACTCTGAACCCGTTGTTAAAAGAAAAATGCCTGAAGTAAATCAAAAAACATATATGCAGCTTTCAGCCGTTGCCAACAATATAAACCAAGCAACAAAGAAACTAAATAGTAATGAGTGTTTTGATAAAAATGAAGTTGATAAACTCAACTTTAATATAAAGCAGGTTGGTAGAAGAATAATAGAAATAAATAAAGACTTGGGGTATATATGAAAGGGAATGTAGCTAAAACAGGGAGATCATTTAAAAATAGGGTTGATTATATATTAAAAGATGATCACACTTTTATTTGTAGCAATATGGCAAGTGATTATAATAATGTTAGTGATTTAACTGATGAGTTTAAAACTGTAAGCAGCTTTAGACAAGATATAAAAAAACCAGTCTTTCATGCATTTTTATCTCTTCCAAAGAATGAACATTTAACAGATGAACAATGGCAAGAGATAGCAAAAGACTATTTGAAAGAAATGAATATTGATATAGAAAAACATCAATATATTTGTGTGCGCCATAAAGATACAGATCAAGACCATATTCATATTGTAACAAATAGAGTCGGTTTAGATGGTTCGGTATGGCTTGGTCAGCACTCAGCATTTAACACAATAGCAGCTTGTGAACGTTTAGAAGTAAAGCACGGCTTAACCATTACGGATGGCTTAAAAGGTCAGAAATCAGACGTATCAGCACCAACCAAAGCAGAAATTGAGATGGCGCTTAGAACAGGAGAAAAGCCAGCCCGTTTGGTGCTTCAAGCCTCTTTACAAGCAGCTATGACAGGAAGACCAGACCTTGAGACGTTCGTAGAACGTCTGCAGGCCGTAGGCATTGAACCAAGGTTCAATGTTGCCAGCACTGGCAACGTGGCGGGGGTTTCATTCAGTGTAAATGACATAGCATTCAAGGGATCATCTCTTGGTAAAAAATTCAGTTGGAACACAATTAAAACGAAGGTGAAATATGACAAAAATAGAGATGATGAACTCGTTAGAAGATTCTCAGCAAGAAAAACAGATGACGAAAATAGTATTAGACGATCACCTATTGAATCAGATTTCAATGACAGTAGAGCCTCTCACGGAATCGATGATGATACTATCGGAATCAGTCAGTACAGCGTTAAATCAGACACAACAGACACTAACAAGAGTGAACAACTCATTAGAAGCAACAACAACAGCTTTAAACTTAGCGCAAAATATAATAGACCAACAAGCCATAAAGTTAGAAGAACAACACAAAAAGCTGCACAAATACTCAACAGAGTTAAAAAACAATACAATAAAGAATCAATCAAAACTTATAATAAAAGTAGCTTTAATCGTGGGGGCAATACATTTAGTGGCGGTTCTATCAGTAGGATACTTAGTCATGCAGAAACAGCCACAACTGCCACCAATAAATTTAGACTCAAAGGCCGTAGCAATTTCAATAGTAGAGCAGCTAAGATCGAAGAAATAAGACGTAGACTTGGAATAGAAAAACCTGTTATTCAGCCAAGGAAAATAGTTAAAGAAGAAATAAAGAAAAAACCTTTAGGTTCGAGTATGAATGAAAATAGATTTAAATCGAAGTTAAAAGAAGCTCTTAAAAAAGGAAAGCCAAAAACTGAAATAATATCCTTACAGAAGGAAGATGAACAGAATTTAAAACCAAAGGCTTTTAATTCTCTTTAATGTGATATCAATGATTCAATGTGTAAATATAGAAGGTTTACTTGCCTCAAGTGTAATTGTTTTTTATTTATTGGACCGTTTGGAAGTTATACGGCCCTTTAGATAAAATAAATTGACGATATAATCAGTAAATCAAAATGGGATATCATCCTCAAAATTAATAGTTCCAGTTATCTTTGTTTTAGAAATATCTTCTATCATTTTTGCTAGTTCATCTTTAATTTCTTCATTTCCATTTAATGCGTTAATCAACTTGTCATTTTTTGTGTCAATATCAATATCAATATTTCCTTTATATAATGATATTCGTGTTATTGCGTATTTATCATAAATATTAATTTTCCTGTAAATGAGGGATCTTATTTTATTAGCGAATTTTCTATTTAGTTCATTGGCAAGGATTTTCTGTTTGTCTATTTTTTCCAATGCATCTTTGAAAAAGACGTTAAAGCAGCGCGAAATGTGTTGACAATAATGCTTATGCAGAGAGTGATAATTCTTGATTAAATCATTAAAACCGTCAGGGGTCATGAAATTAATTTTTGAGGATACGGATTCACCATTGATTATATAGTTGCTTATATATATTTGTGAATTCACTTCATTGGGTTCGATATGTTCATCTGAACAATCAAGTGTTATTAAATTGCTATCTATTATTGATAGTAGATGAAAGAAATAAACACATCTTTCTTTTTTTCTTTTAGACAATGAACTAATTTCATATGATTGTGATTTCATTAATGACGTAATTGAGTTAAATATATTTTTATCGTTATCGGGCTTGCCATTTTTTTTTGACATTTCTTGGAAAGCAAAAACTTGTTTGTGAGGCTCAAATAGTGTTTCGTAAAGTTCGCCTGTTGGGACAGCTTCTTTTATTAATTTTTCTTCTTGTAATTGATAGTCTATTATTGGATGGTTGGACCAATGCTGTAATGGTTCCAACTCAATATTAGGATCGCTTTTATTGAATTCTTTCGTGAGTAAAGCCCAAATTTTTTCGTCGTTTTTTTTACAACTTATTATTAGTGAAGTATAAACATAGATATCTTCTATCTTGGTGGCTTTATAGGCAATGATATCAATTTCTCTGGCTATTTTTGCCACATCATCAATATAATACTTGTTGTTTATTACATTCCAATTGTTGCTGATCAATATCTTTGATATCTTGTTTTCCAAGATAAAGCCTGTGGATTTAATATTTTCAGAAAAAATTGTTAGGTCCATTTATACGCCTCTATTGATTGCCTTGATTTATACAATCGCTCATAGTTTATCTATTTATAAATGCCTATCACGCTGCAATTGCCTTATATTTCTGCGCCTGAACGTAATCTCCCCACCACTGCATCAGCTCTGTTCTTTCAGCAAGATACTCAGCACGATTGTAAGCGGCTATGATTTCGTTGTTCTTAGTATGAGCTAAGGCTGATTCAAGCACCTCTGTTCTAAATTTACCACTTTCTTCAGCAGCCGTTCTTGCTATAGAGCGCATTCCGTGAGCAACCAGTTCACCACCGAATCCCATACGGATAATTGCAGCATTGGCTGTTTGTTCATGCATGTGGTTAAGAGGGGCCTTAATACTTGGGAAAACCCACTCTCTATAACCACTGATCGGTTTAATTGACTCAAGGATGCGCATAGCTTCTTTGCTCAGAGGAATCTTGTGAGGGCGCTTCATCTTCATAAACTCACCGGGGATATTCCAGAACCGATTATCTTCGTCTATATCACTCCAACGAGCACGGACTGCTTCCCCCGGACGAACCCACGTAAGGAGTTGCCACTCAATTAGAAGACGTGTTTCGAGTCGTATAGAAGCGTTAGATAGAGCAATTAAGAATCGGGGTAAATCATCTGGTGGTAAAGCTGGCATATTTTGCTTCTTGGGTTTGCTGAATCTCTGGCCGAGATTGTCAGCAGGATTAAACTCAATAAGTTCTTCTGTAGCAGCCCAACGAAAAATTTCATTTAGACGTGAAATGATACGGCGTAGGGTTTCCAATACGCCTCGTTGTTCTATGGGGTCAAGGTGTTGTTTTAAGAGCTTGGGACGGATCTCTTTGATCGGAACGTTGCCTAAACCGGGGAAGATATTTCGTTCAAGGCTCCGCCAGATATCTTCTGCGTGGTCTGTAGAGATACCAGAAGTCTTGACCTTCTCATCTAACCATTTCCTAGCAACCGCCTGTAGCGTGTGCTCAGTGGCATCCTTAAGGGCATTCGCTTTATCGTTGTTGTGGGTCTGTGGGTCAATGCTATTGGCAAGTAAAGAAAGGTATTCATCCCGCAAAGCTCTGGCTCTTGCTAACGTGAGATGAGGATAGGTTCCTAAGCTCATCTTTGTTCGCTTTTTAGTTACTGGCACTGCATACCTGAAATACCAATTTTTCTTACCACCCTTTGATAGGGGAGCGATTCGTAGCATCAAGCCGTCACCATCAAAAAGGTTGATCTCCTTTTCTGCTGGCTTGGTATTTTTGATTTCAGTGTCAGTGAGTTTCTTAGCGATCTTTGCCATTTTAGGACCCTCGATTTTGGGACCCTTTGCATTGGGTCCCAAAGAGGGTGCCATAACGAGTAGCTTCTAGCAAATCTCAGTAGACTTCTATAGACGTAAAAAAGCCCGCAAGGCTGGTTCCATGCGGGCTTAGTAGACTTCAGTATACTTCAAACAACTAAAAAGTGGTGGAGCTGGGGGGATTTGAACCCCCGTCCGAAATTACTACACCGTCGGCACTACATGCTTAGTCTAGTCTTTACATTCGCCTACCAGCTGCGGACAGACACGCTACTAATAAACTAGCTTGATT
>Ga0308165_1003540_pt1 | contig 16614 bp, 17 predicted proteins | sample PhyWR2_FD_201032 | JGI IMG/M metagenome (GOLD analysis project Ga0308165, IMG submission 201032) | Phyllosphere microbial communities from UC Gill Tract Community Farm, Albany, California, United States - DLSLW.R2 | ecosystem: Host-associated > Plants > Phyllosphere > Unclassified | place: USA...
TAACGAAGAGGGAGTGTTAATTGAGCGTGACGCTACGCAGAATGACATACGGGCCGTTGCGGTCCTGACGGCGTTCAGCAAATACCGCCAGCACGCCAGAAATATCCTGTACTTCGTGACCAGCATAGTGACAGATGCTTCCGCTCCATTTGTACTTACCGGTGCAAAAGCGAAAGAGGCGGGAACCCGAATGCTGACGGTAGATCGTCATAGCCAGGCGCTTACTGATGATTTTCATGGCGTTTCCTCACAACCATCCTCGTTCGGCAAATGACACCACATCGCTGCCTCCTGTCACGAGGTGGTCGAGTAACCGCACTTCCACCAGAGCCAGCGCCTCCGCTATTCGCTTTGTTACAGCCCGGTCGGCCTGACTGATGTCGGTGGTCCCGGACGGATGGTTATGGGCAATGATGACTGCCGCCGCGTTGTGACGCAGAGCCGACTTCACCACCTCGCGGGCATGGACTTCGGTATGGCTCAGCGTACCGGTAAACAACGTTTCCCGCTCAATCAGACAGTGCTGGTTATCAAGATACATCACGATAAACACCTCCCGTTCAAGGTTCGCCATCTGCAACTGCAACCAGGTTTTGGTAAAGACGGTGGAGGTAAATGATTCCCCCGGCTGGCGCTGGTATTTCTCCAGCAAACGCAGGGCGCGGCGGATGATACGTTGCTCGTTAAGTGGAAAACACGGAGATAAGGCGAGCTCAGACATACATACTCCTCAGTCGATTATCGCCATAATGGCGCGGCACTCAGCGTGTGCCAGTGCATAATCCCGCAGACGGTAATAGTGCTCCGTCATCGCATCACACTCCGTACGACAGGCATGGTGGCTGTACGCCATCAGACAGGCGGCGATACCGGCAGCTTGCGCACTCAGTTCAGCGCCGTTACCGTTCATCGGGTTAAACAGCGACCATTTTTCACCATCATCACATTCAGGTGCCATAAATGCGCCGCCGTTGCTGAGGGTATAAAACTGCCAGATGCCGCCGCCGTAATCGACACACAGGCGGTCAAGCCAGGCAAAGATACGCGGCTCCAGCAAAATCCACTGTGGGATAGCGCCGAAGTGCTGCGGCCAGAAACGGAGGCGTTGTTCATCGGGTACAACAGTGGCAGCCAGAGCTACAGGGTTGTTATCAGCCACCAAGGTGAAAACATCGGATGAGTGGTTGGTTTCGGTGTTCATAATGGTTATCTCCGGATAATAAAAATCCAGCCGGTAAGGGCTGGCGGGAAAGTGAATGTCTGAGTGAAACCGGTTATGGCTTACGGATACCGTAACTGGCGATATAGCGGTTATCTTCGTTGAAGACACTTGGCACGTAATGCGCCAGTTCCTCACGGGTGAGTGGCCGGTCACGGCGAACGAGATTGACCGCCCCAAAGCGGCTGGCTAAACGAGTCATAGGTGATCCCTTATTGGGCGATTAAAAAGAAAAAGGCCATGCTTCCCGAAGGAGGCATGGCCTGAGGTATGGCAGATAAATTGTGTTAAATCGGATGTAAGGCCGACCGGGTTACGATGCTTTATTCCCGACAACCGAAACCGGCAGTGGTTGGTAATACTGAGAGTCAAAAACAGACAGCGGCAGGTCAGACTGATAGCCGTTGCGTTCCTCAGTCGCTTTTATGATTTCAACAGCACTGACGTTTTCAACGCATTCATGCTCCAGAAAAGCCTCCTGAGTACGGGTTGCATCGCTGTTGCCGAATGGGGCAACGTCCATAGTACCTGTCGCCAGCGTGTTACCCGCTTTGTCTTTCAGTCGCAGTGAAACAGCCAATGGGCCAAAAACCAGACCACTACCACCGTTATCCAGACGAAACTGATACACACAGATGTTACCGGGCGTCCACACCGTATCGGTGTTGCGGATGCTGATATAGCGTTGTTCATCTGCGTAAGCGGATGACGGATGGCACAGCATTAAACCTGCAATGACAGATAAGGCTTTAGCAAATCGGCTCACTGATGTTGCTCCTGATTTTGAGGTATGTAAACTTTGCCCATTTCCTTACCATCGTGAGAATAAACAACGTACTTCTCGCCGGTATAACTGTCGGTTTCTTCGCGAAAGCTCAGGGTGATATTGCTCGCAAGACACAGGGATGCCATCAGCGGCTGAACCGTCTTTTCCCGCATATCGACCAGATAGTAATAATTCCCCGCTTTGCATCCTTCCGGCGATTTGCGGGTTTTAATAACCTTGTATTGTTCCGCCCCGAAAGCGTCTTTCTTCACCCACTGATTAGCAATATCTTTCTGGGTTGACACCACGTCGTTAAAGCGGGGAACTGTCAGGTCTTTAAACCCGCTGATGGCTTTTACTTCGGCATCATCTTTGTTGTCGCAGGCTGAAAGCAGCGCAGACAGCCCCAGAATTAATGCTGCAGTAACCTTCTGATAATCCTTGCTCATGTTAATTTCCTTAACTCCCAAAAATGTCGTCTCAACAGTTGCCTGTGCGGCGACATAATTCTGCCAGACTCTGCTGTGCCACCCATTGCTGGAGCTTTTGGTCTTCTTCCGAGCGCTTAGCCGCCAGCGCCGCTTGCTGTTGTTTATTCACACAGTTATCCGGCATGACCATAACGACCTCTGGGCTGAATTGCTGCCTGACTTTAGCCAGCTCGTTATCCACATTATCGGCGCGAGGATAACCATAGAGGACACTCTGCTCGGCCTCGTCTCTTGCCCAGAATTTGTTATCAATAATGGCGAAATAACATCCATTCCCGTTGTTCTCTCCCTGGTAGACTGTTTCAATATCGTTGTAATTACCGCTAAGCGGATTCAATTTCAGTTGACGAACGGTGTGGGTTTTCTTGTCAGCCAGGAAAATTGCACCGCCGCCACGGGTACGTAACAGGAACTGTTTTGTCCATGGGTAGTTATCAATCACGCTGGCCTGATAGAGCATGTTGTGCAGCGTGTTGTCATCTATACCATCGGCTGATTTCCAGCCGTCGGCCTGCATGTATTGCCAGGCTTTAACAGTGCCGACGGTGTTTCCAGCGTCAGCCGGAAAAACAGTACCCAGGCAAAGGCTGGCAGCTAACATCGCCGTGGTCAGAAATTTCATGTGACTATTCCTTCTGAGATATATGCCCGTCGTCAGTCGCGACAAGCAATGAGTGGAAAAAACGAAAGTGAGGTAACGCCTGAAGAAAATCTGTGCGAGACAGGATGTCGCGCACGGCGGTATCCGGGGTAAAGCTGTCGCTGTGGAGCGTGACAGCCCTGATATCGGCAAGTGGAAATGCGGCAACTCGGGCCTGATGTTCGCCCGTCAGATACCACTCGCCTTCACGTAACACCAGACGATAAGGCGCGAGGCCTGTACAGCGGCAACCACTTCCAAGCAGCGTCACCTTCCGGTGTTCCGATATTGCGCTTACCAGTCGGGTGAACACGCCCGAGTCAGGGGATGACACCAGAGTCGCCCCCTGCCAGATAAGGCAAGGCGATTCACCGGGACCGCTCAGCAGTGAAGCGACCAGATGGTTATCCATGTCAGGAAACAGTGCTTCAACCCCCGACTGGCGGGCAAATGTCATAACCGCCAGTTCCCGCTGTCGGCTGCCGGATAACAGTCGGCACTGACCTTTGCGATACTCCAGGTCCAGGTACATCAGCCGTTCACGAAAGTCCCGGCGCAGGGTACGAACTGACACACCAAATTCAGTTGCCAGCGTTCGCAAATCCAGCGTTTCACCCGCCACCAGGCGGCTGATAATTAACGACAGCCGGACGGCAAGCCGGTCATGGCGACGTTCAGCCTGAGTCATGAGATTGATACTCCAGCAGGATAATTGGCTGAAAATAAAACGATTATTGTAACGAGGGGGTGGGACAGGGAATGGACACTCGAAGACGTATTTTTTACGGTTACCGTAATCAACCGCGACGGGGGGTAGAGAGAAAACAGACCAAATTCGATAGCGTATAAAACGTCAAAACGGACAGGGTATGTCCCGGTGATAATGGCAGGTAAACCAGGTCAGAAGAAAATCCAGTCCCAAACGGCACGGGCAACGGAAACCACGACCTCACGGACGGTACGGATGACCGATTTTAGTGGTGCGGGGATAAACGATGCCGCTTCCGCAGAATCAAACACCTCCCCGACCACATTACCAAAGCCCTCACGGGCCTGCTTTTTTACCGGTTCACTACACAACCTCCCGTGCAGTTGTGTCACCAGCGGGCTGGTGGCACGGTCAGGCAGGCAGCACATCATGGTTTCTACCATTGATGGCAAATTCCATTCTGTTCTCGCTGAGACAGTACACACCGGATGGTACGGTGAAAATAACAGGTGAATGGACTCCAGCTTGGCCTCGATATTAGCCGACTGACTTGGTGAAGGTGCATTGTTTGTGGCGTTCCATTCATGACATGGCTCGATTTTGTCAGCCTGGTTAACGACAATCAGCACCCGTTGTTGGTAGCCAGTCATCACACGCCGGTAGAAACGTTCATCGATGGAGAAAGCACGATCATCGGCTTTGATAACCCACAGGATGAGATCCAGCTCAGGGAGAATACGGCGATACAGAGATTCATATTCTTTATCCCGTTGCTCACTCTCGCCTACACCGGGTAGGTCTACCAGTATCAGGCTATGCTCGCCACTGCTCAGGCGCAGGCGTAGTACGTCACGGGTGCAGGCATCGACATCACTGACGGGAGTGACCTCCCCCTGGAACAGTGCATTGCAGAGGGACGATTTTCCCGCGCCTGTTTTGCCCATGATGCCAATAACCGGTTCGTAGTGAGTGAGCTTTTGAATATGCTCAATGATATGTTTGCCGATAGCATGGGGGAGTGGCGCCAACGGTTTCTCGATGGCCTGCAGACCTTCTGATTTTTTCATGAAACGACCTCAGACAGAAAAACAAAACCCCCGAACCAGGAAGGCTTCGAGGGGGATTCGCTAAGATGATATCTGTCTGAAATTATTTGAATTAGAAGTATGTTAGCCGATTTATAAAATGTAATTTCAAAGGATTAATACAGAATCACATTTGGGGCCGGAGATAGCTATTAGATTGGATCTAAATCATTTTTTTGGCAATAGTGGAAAAATGATGCCTCTGGCACATTGCCATAAGGAAGGTGTTGATATTATTGTAATTGTGGAGTAATTAATCAGTAATTATCGCTTCGCTTCATTCTAACAAATTCGTCGAATTCTGTTTATCCGCTACAAAGTAAACAGTTAATGGCCGTTAACCTCGAGTCGGACAGGGCAATCGATATTTTAAAGTATTTTGGATGTAGCCCTCCACGTGGTCTTATTAGGGTGACTTATATGTTTTTGTAATATAAGGATATTTATGTATTTAGGTAAGCTGAAAATTTCGCGGTTTCGGTCTTGTGATGATGTGACCGTTAGTCTCCGCCCAGATTTAACTGTATTGGTTGGTGAAAATAATGGTGGAAAATCCAATGTCGTAGACGCAATCAGATTGCTTACTTTGCCGCTGAGTGGACGCCGCGAACGATATCCAGAGGATGAGGATGTACGACGCTATTCGACCGTCTCAAGTTTTCAAATCGAAGGGGCTTTCCAAGGTCTAAGCGATACCCTCAAAGGTCTATTGATATCTGCAGTTCCCGATCCTACCAAGAGCGAGGCTACCTTCGGCTATCGATATGAATCGCGTTCTGAACATGCTCTCCGTGGTAAGACTACCGTGTGGGCTGGACGTTTCGACACTAATGGACCAGAGCTTGGTTCTTCTGAGTTGATTAGACACGTTTATCTCCCTCCTTTAAGGGACGCACATCAGGTGCTTGGTACTAGCAGTGGCACTCGAGTGATGGCATTGCTGCGTAATTTCTTGCCAAAAGAGCGGGAACAGGATTTCCTCGCTGGTGTCAGGCGTGCGGATAATCGGCCTGAGATCTTAACTACAATCAATACGGATATCAGTACTGCTCTCGGACTACTCACTAATGGAGTACGTCCGCAGATAGCGGCATTGGATTTTGGTAGCGAAACCTTACTCGATGTAGCTCGTGATTTGAGATTTCGTATGGCCGATACAGGTTTGATACCCGAAGATATTCGGTCTTCTGGTCTGGGGTACTCAAATCTACTCTACATGGCCACTGTTGTTGTAGAGCTGACTAAGGCCAAAGAGGCAGACCTCACGATTTTCCTTGTTGAAGAACCTGAAGCGCATTTGCATCCGCAATTACAGGTACTTGTGCTTGAGTTCCTCTTGGATCAAGCGCGCCAATCAGCATCACGTATCATAGAGCCAGGAAAGCCTGAAGGCCGCATCCAAATTGTTGTGACAACCCACTCCCCCAACCTGACAGCATGGGTTTCTCCACGTCACCTAGTGGTCATGCGTTCGCGGCATCGTGAACAAGATGGAATAGCCATCTCAGAATCAGTGAGTGTGCCTATTGCCGAAATAGGGCTAAAGCCAAAGACATTAGATAAAATTAGCCGATATCTTGACGTGACTCGTTCCGCTTTGCTGTTTGGTAACAGAGCTATCTTGGTGGAAGGGATCGCGGAAGCACTATTGTTGCCCGTGCTAGCACAAAAGCTTGTGCTAGCCGATGATTTAGATGGGTGGCTTAGGTTCAAGGGGGCTGTAATTGTGCCTATTGAAGGTGTGGACTTCCGTCCATATGTAGAGGTGTTGCTACGGCCATATGGTGATGCACGTATTGCTGATAGGCTGATAGTGATCACTGATGCGGACCCAACCGTGTTGGGAAATAGGAAAGTTGATCTGGAAAATCTGGCTGCAACGCATGGAGCTCCAGATGCTCTGATCGTGCTAACCAATCAGCACACATTGGAGCACGAAATTTTTGGCGCTGGAAATGAAAGTTTCCTGAAAAGCGTGTTTCTTCGTTTGCATCGTAATTCACGTAGAGACTGGGAAGCGCAGATAGAGGGCATTCCAGAACAAGATCGTCCCAATGCATTTCTTAAATTAATTGGGGCGAAAAAAACTCGTAAAGGCGATTTGGCACAAGCTATAGCTTCGCGCATTGAGGCGGGTGAACCATTTGTTGTTCCGCCTTATCTCATTGACGCAATTCGTGGAGCTTCACGTATATGACTGGCATCCACAATCTAACCCCAGAGCAAGAGACATTTGCTTCTCACATTGGCGGAGCCTTCGTTAATGCTTGTCCTGGAGCCGGAAAAACGCGCACTATCATTGCTCGGCTAGCGAGGATCGCCGCTAAGTTGCCTTCTCGTCAGGGCATAGCGATACTTTCATTCACAAACTCCGCGGTAGACGAGTTCCGCGAACGATGCCTGGCTGCTGGGCTCGATACGCTTTTGAAATATCCTAGTTTCATGGGAACACTTGATGCTTTCGTCAGGCATTTCGTTGTACTGCCAAGTTGCGCGGTATCGAGCCAAACTCGGCCGATTATCCTAGATAGTTGGGATACCCTTGGTGTAGAAATTCGTTTATTAGGTCAATTTGCCTTTCGAGGTGAACCGGTAAGCCTAGATTTGTTTGATCCAGAAACCAATATTATTGATCCTGATAGGATCGGACATGCAGGTTTGCAAAATCATGTACGTCAACATCAGATTCGATATGAACAAGCAGCAGCAAATCGGCGACGATCTTTGTTACAAGCTGGCTATATGAGTGCAGGGGACGCACGTGCTCAAACATTGCGGTTGATTAGAGATAATGTAATTGGTGAGTCACTTGCTCGCGCATTGGCGGCACGTTTTCAAGAAGTTATGGTTGATGAAGGGCAAGATTGCAATCCACTCGATTTGCAAATACTGACATGGCTCAGAGCACATGGGGTGAATGTTACGTTCGTTTGTGATCCTGACCAAGCAATCTACGAATTTCGTAATGGTAATCCTCAAGGAATACAGACATTTAAGAATACATACCCTATTGAGTCGCATAAGGGCTTGACGGGGAATTTTCGTAGTAGTCCCGCAATTTGCCAGTTAGCAGCCACCCTAAGGCGAGAAGGTCAGGTTGATCGGTCGCTTGGTGAAAGTGCGAATGTTGACTATCCAATTTTACTTCTTACCTATAGTGGCCGGGGCCCAACGGAAATTATTGGTCAGGCATTCCTTGGACGGATTACGGAACTGGGACTGGAGCCAACCAAGGCGATTATTTTGGCTCACTCTGGCAAAGTTGCGTTGCGGGCTGCTGGCGTCACCTCCAGCAATTCAACCGGAAACTCGCGAATTGAGTCGCTGGCTCGTAAAGTGTCAGAGTTCTGGTCGCCTGCCGCAACCCCAAGAACGAAGGAGAATGTAGTCCAGTCAGTCGAAATATTATTACTGGATTTAATGGGTATGCGTCAATCAGATGAGCATCTGATTAAAGCCATCGAACGTCTTGGTATGGACCGACGAGCCCATCGGAGATGCGCCCTAAGTTTTCTCATTAATCTTCCAAAAACGTGCAGAGATTCTGATGAAGAGCGGCTTGCCTGGATAGCCTGTGTTCATGCGGAAATGGAGAAGCTGCATCTGCCACTCCCTGCTGGCGTAAGCATACGTCGTTTCTTCCGACAGCCTCCGAATGCGCAATGGTCAAAGCATCTTCAAGTGCCCGCTGCTCTCGGTTTCGCATGTGGCAACATACATGAAGTTAAAGGTCGTGAGTATGATGCAGTATGCGTCGTAGTCCCTGCGAATCGAGCCCCTGAAAACAGAATTGAAGCACTCTTCGAGTCATGGGAAGCGCAAGTAGATGCTGAGGCAAAGCGCGTACTCTACGTTGGCCTCACCCGTGCTCGTAATTTTGTTGCTCTTGCGATACCAAACGCCTTTGCAGGGCGCTGCGTTGATCTGCTGGCTACAGGCCAAGTGCCCTACACAAGAGTGGATTTGTGAACCAGAAACCAATAGTTTTCATATCCTATTGATATAAATTAATTTTAAATGGATTTTTCACTATGTGGCATGATAACGAGACAACTGTCGATTATTTGAATTTTGGTGTTGTTGCTGATGCATGTGCAAGCCTGCTGAAGCAGGCTAATGGGGAACCTATTTCTATAGGAGTCTCAGGTGGCTGGGGAGCAGGTAAATCTTCTCTGGTGAAAATGATTGCATCACGCCTAGAGAGCTCTTCAGTTGAAGAGTCGTTGGTGGAAGAGAGGAATCAAGAAAAGCATTCCTTTGTCGTACTCACTTTCAATCCATGGCTATACCAGGATTTTGAGTCCGCCAGAAGTGCATTGCTACAAATTGTGGGGGACGAGATTGTTCGGCTTACAGATGAAAATAAGACTATCACCGACAAAGTATCTGAACTGTGGCGAAGGATAAATCTTCTCCGAGTCGCTCAATTAAGTGGCGAAGCTGCATTGACTTTAACTACTGGCATTCCTATCGGTTCTCTTGGAAAAACCGTTTGTAAATTGGCTGGTTGGTTTACGTCAGATGACAAATCGAGCAATGAATCATCAGATACAGATAGTCTCGAGCTAAGTACCAGCGGTCTTCTAAAACCGAGTGAGCCATTCTCGATGCCAGCCCATATTCAGGCCTTCAGGGATACTTTAGAGAGTATTCTCGAAGAGTTGAAAATTACGTTAGTAATATTTGTGGATGATTTAGACAGATGTTTGCCACAAACAGCAATTTCAACACTTGAATCAATTCGTTTATTACTATTTATTCGCCGTAGCGCTTTCGTTATTGCTGCAGATAATGATTTTATAAAAGCTGCAGTGAAGGTCCACTTTGATGGCGCAGGAATTACGGGCGATGTTGCAACTAACTATTTCGATAAATTAATACAGGTTCCACTCCATGTTCCTCGCCTTGGTTTGAATGAGGCGAAAGCGTATCTGGTGCTTTTGCTACTTGAGCGAGAGACCAACGCAGGTCATTTCAGTAAGGAAAGATTCAATCATGCTCTTAGCGTTATCCCTGAGAAGCTGCGTAATAGTTGGAAAGGTGAAACGATCAATCAAGAGTTTTTATATGAACTGGTAGAGCATGTTAATGCACTCAAAAGTTTAATGGATTTAGCCCAGGGTCTTGCGGCTCTTCTTCATAGCTCTTTAGCAGTAAACGCTAATCCCCGGCTAATGAAAAGATTTTTAAATACTGTTTATTTGCGTGATGCTCTTTCTGCGCCTCAGGGAATAACGTTAGATATAGCCGCACTGGCAAAATGGCATCTCCTTGAAAGGTGCGACGAAAGCCTTGCTGAGGAACTTGCTAGTCGTGTTCATTCGGATAATGACGGTAGGGTACAAGTTTTGGCGGATGCTGAAGCTGCTGCAGCGGGTCAGAGTAGTTTACCTGAGCCTTTCAAGAATACACCATTTACTCAGCAATGGCTCCAACTCCAGCCAGCTTTGGGAACCGAGGATCTTCGCCCGCTTCTCCACCTCAGTCGTGACTCTGGAACTCGTGACTTCGGTGATGACAATATGACTCCTGATTCTAGAAAATTGAGAGACGCACTGAAAGTTGCAACTAATGGTCATGAGTCCTTAGTTGAACTTATGAGGAAAATAGGACCTTCACAGACAGAGTTGGCGATGACTAAGGCCTGGCAGAGTAATAGTGCCTCACGTACCTGGAAGAGTAGCAAAGAAATTGTAATGCTGATTGAGTGCTGCAAGGTTTACACGGAAATTGGAAATAAAGCAGTCAGCTTGTTGGATCAGGCTCCTCTGAAACTTATTGGCCCGGGTTTAATCCCAACTCTTGGTGCTCAGTCATGGGCACAGCAACTTTTAGAACGATGGAAAGATCTTAACGAATTACCAAAAACGACTAGGAATGCAATTGTGAACCTTGGGAGGAGGCGCTAATGGGAACATCAACTTCTAGTGGGGGAGGCCGCGCAGGTTCACCGTTTGATCCTGAGTGGTTAAAACCTGAAAGTGACTCTACAACAGGTGGAGGAGATTCGCCTGATTCACCATCGGAGGAGAACGGTGGAAATGTAATTCCTGATGGTGCAATAGCACCAGAACGACGGTTTGGACCTGCTCGTTCGCTACTTGGGGGATATCTGCAAAATGGCAGCCACGATAATTTACGTGGTGCGACAAAAAGCATGGTCTCCAAAGGAATGGGGGGCGCGCGACGAGCTGCTGCTACTATGCGAGGTGTTGCCAGTGGTGTCGGTAGTCTTGGTGAGTTCCTGACGTCTGCTAGGGATGGAAACGACCAGCGAGTGATTGATTGGCTTACTCACGTTCGTCAAGAGAATCTTTCGGCAACAGATCTTACTCTTGAAATTTTGAAAGAGGTTATTCCTGGGACAGGAAGCGTTGATGACGAATCGCTCCGTAATGCTGGCGCGGAGGCTATGGCGCAACTCTATGAACTTTATCCGGACGTGGACATATTTAATCTCACGGATGCGCAAATAGCTGAAGTCATGGGGTTGACCATTGCGAATGAGATTTGTAATCGAATAGATCTCCAGCTTGGACAGACTTACGAAAAATTAAAATATGATCCTTTATTAATTCAGGAACGGCGTTCTGATATTCGCGAGTGGGTCGGTGCTGAGGTTAGAGTGGTATTGGAAAAACAAACTACAAAAAATACAGAACCGAAAAGCTTGGCTCAGTCTATTCTCTTGTCTGCCCTAGAGGTATTTTCAGAATGATTAAAGTTATGTGTGCTAAAGCAGAACTGATTCCAGCGCAGGTTCCTTCTGATGAGCGAGTATTCTCCTATTTTAAAGGCGCTAAGCGTGCAGGTATTGGTACAATTGCGAATCGATGGCATGGTGCATTAAAACGGGGTGGGTTTCGACCTTCAATAGAGATTTGGGATTTTGTACAGTTTTGCCTCGCGGTATGTAGCGCGGATCTATCAAGCCCTAGAAGAACAAGTGCAGATGGCTGGACCCGGAATATTCAGCTTACGGTTGGATTGTGCAATCCAGATAAGTGGCTACCGCTAAAATCCGATCTTGAAGATATGCTAAAAGTTCTAACTGGTGATTATTGGTTATTAAATTTCAATAATGCAGGCATGGAACCTCCTCAAGGAGATGGCGCTTTTCTCACTAATGATTGCGTATCTTTATTATCCGGAGGGCTGGATAGTCTAATAGGTGGAATTGATTTGGTGGCTAAGGGGCGAAAACCACTATTTGTTTCTCAACTCGCACATAAAGATTCTGAGCGACAGAGGGCATACGCATCCATGCTGATGGGAAATGGTTCACATTATCAATGGAGTCATGGCATCAGTTTCAAAGGATCGCGCGAGCCTTCGACACGTGGTCGCTCATTAGCTTTTTATGCATTTGCATTACTTGCCTCAACGAAAATAAACTTACCAAAACCAACAATATTTATTCCCGAAAATGGGGTGATCTCCATAAATCCTCCTTTGGTTCCGGGGCGCATATCCAGTTTGAGTACTCGTACAACTCATCCTATGTTTATCGATATGTTGCAAAGAGTTCTGGATAATTTGGGCATCCATGTGCAGCTTGAGTTGCCGTACCGTTTCAAAACTAAGGGCGAAATGATGCGGGAATGCCTTGACCAAGATCTTTTGCAAAAATGGGCTGCTGATTCTACGAGTTGTGGCCGTTTTCGAACCTATAATCGTCAGCACTGTGGACGTTGTGTTCCTTGCTTGATCCGTCGGGCTGCATTCATTGCATGGAAACCTAAGGGGGATACTACGTCTTACCGCTTTGAATCTGTTGTTGGCAGTGACAAGTCTAGTGCGCCAGATGATCCTATGGCTGTAGCACTTGCCATCCTTGATGTAAGGAAGAGAGGGCTTGATAGATTTCTTGGCGGCTCGTTGGTTTTTGCACCGATTAACGAGCGCCCCATGTACCGTAGAGTTTTGCAAGAAGGTATAAAAGAGTTAGAAACTGTACTCGTTCAGGATAAATTGCTTTGATTGATTTTCACTGTCACGTTGATTTGTATCCCGAGGCTAGAAATGTTTATGCTAGTGCGATTAAGCGTAATGTTTTCACTTGGTTAGTTACTACGAGCCCAAAGGCTTTTCAGGCTACAAGTCATGTTTTAGAAAAACATGAATCTGTAATGATCAGTCCTGGACTTCATCCTGAAATTGTCGCTGATCGTTTCCTGGAATTGGAAATGCTTCTCGAGTTGATTCAAAACGTGGTTGCTGTAGGTGAGATTGGATTGGATGGTTCAAAACGATATTTCACCAGTTACGCGATGCAACGTCGAGTGTTTTCCGAGGTGGTCAGGAAGTGCCACGATGTTGGGGGACGAGCAATGAGCATTCACTCAAGGCAGGCCGTTCCTGATGTGCTGGCTACCTTAAAAGCGTTCCCCTCTCACGGAATTCCTATTTTACATTGGTTCACTGGAAGTGTTACGGAATTGAGGAATGCTTCAGCGCAGGGATGCTGGTTCAGTATTGGTCCGGCTGCTTTCAACTCTGCCGCTGGGAAAGCTCTTGCTACTAAGCTCCCTAAAGACAGGGTTGTGCCAGAGAGCGACGGTCCATTTGCTCAATTTAACAATCGAACTGTGATGCCATGGGATTTCAATATTACAGTTCGATTGCTGGGCGAGGCGTGGTCAATGCCTGAAAATGATGTAGAGCTACAATTGTTAAACAATACGAAAACGTTGCTTGGACAGATGGGGAACGATCGAATCGCTCTCAACTTTTAAACCAAATGGTATTCGATTACCACAGGTTTGACAGATTTTTCAGTCGGATGGTGTAAGTCTCAATGCGCATGCCGTTTGTTGGCATAGCGAGTAACCGCAACGTACTCAAGCAAAGAAACCTCATAACTTTTAGGGAGAATTGGCAGCAAGATATATCACCGACGAGGTTTATTGAGAATCATCTTTGTGCGCATTTGACAGCCAAAACTAGGTATGCTGGATTTTTATTCTACAAAAGGAAAGTGTGATGGAGTCTGCACGTGATAAACATACCCGTGAGATTGTAGAAGCAGAGGATCTGTGGTTGCTTGATTGCGTTGATACTGAAGGCTATGTGTGCTGGGGGTGTGGTATAACCATGCATCCTGCTGCATGGGAAAAAGATAAAAAAGTTAGAGCCTATTTTAAAAAGAAACGACATATTCAACATCATCATGAATGTGATGCTGATGCTGAAAACACAGTAATTCGCCAAGGCCAGAAGGCGAGTGTCCGCAACATACTGGACAGTGCTCCGGGTTTAATGCCCTCGGGATTAAAGTTGATCGAAAAACGCCCGGTTGTTGAATCAGGTATCGCAGGTGATGAAAGTAAGTCCAGTTCGACGCGTTCAGCATCGTCAACATCCAGTGAGGGTAATGCCCCGGCACGGCAATCCCGTCGTCCGGTGAATGCTATTCGCCAGATTTGTAGGGCGTTTATTCGCTTCCCGTATGATCGTGGTATGTCATTAAACATACCGGGCATTGATGCTGATACTTACATGACCGTCTTTAAAAAACTTAAAGATCCTATTCAATTCCACCCTGATCGCCGAGTTTTCTATTCACAGTTGTTGTGGCAGAATTTTGAACATGATGACAACAGGCTTATTATCCCGTTGTCGGGCGAGTGGGCTAAAGATGAATTTGGGAAACTTAAACCCTCGCGGAGTTATAAACTCCACGTGGAGTGGGCCAACTGGTCGCAGGCTAAACGTACAGCGCTTCAGAACGAACTAGAAGCCGCCCAGGAAGAAGCGAAGGATGCGGGGAAGAAAAAGCTAAAGGACAGGGCGCAGGTTTTCTTTATCGGTGAGCAAAGTGCCGATGACCACGAGATCTTCTACGTTACCGACTACCGGCTAATTTGCGCAATTATGGGGCATTTCACTCGTCAATGAACCTGAGAAAGCCTTCCCACGCAGAGAAGGCCTATTCAAATTGCTATTTCCGGCTACAACCGAAGTTCCTTTCACCCTTTTCGTAAATTTTACTATCAAGCTTGGTCAGGTAATCCAAGCGTACAAACAGCATGCCATAATTATAGAGATAATCAGGTGAATGTTTGTCCAGAATATATTTGCAGTTCTCAGGAAAATGAACCAACGCTGGGTAGTCATCTAGTTCCAGTCCTAATGCACTGTACCAGGCTTTGGTGATCATCCCTTTCAACGAGTCTTCGCTCTTGTCGTCTCCTAAATAGTAATATGCCTGCTTGTTAAACACCAGACAGGTATGGAAGTGGCATTTCCCGGACTTACTGAATTCTTTGGCCCACATACTACGTAAGGTATTAGGATGAATCCTGACTCCGTTACGCTCCCTGCGCCGCTCGCTGGCTTCCAGTATCTCATTTGATGAGTTAATAAACCGGGATATTGCTCCTGGTTCGCGATTGTGGAAGCAGCAAACTGTATCTTCAAGGTTAGGGGGATAATGAAGATCAACACGCAAAGCCATGATGCTGCTAAATTCATTGTTCGCGTTTTCAATTACCTCGATCATTTGATCAAGATTATCTTCGTTGTGTAATCCGTGTGTCCCTCTGTACGTTTTCATAATATATATACCTGTGTAATTGATCCTACGGTCTATAAGGGACCGTATCCGTTATCACCACACAGGCAGGGCTATACTTACCCAAGGTTAGGAGTATATACTGGCATCAGATCTTAGTATGCACACTGATTATTAATAGTACCCTTAGTTATCCATTAATTGGTTGTAAGGGTACGCAGCCATTATATAATACCATTTCCTACATCTAAATTTGAGATGAAGTAAGCCCCAGCCTGTGATGACTGTTTAAAAGTTACTCTGCAATTAGGTTGCTGAATTAACCGATAATTCCGTTTCTCCAATTTCGTTTAACTGTGGATAAGCTGACTCCCAATTCTCTTGCTACCTCTGATTGTTTATACCCTTTCAACTTGAGTGTATAGATACTGAGTTTATGCTGACTGCCTTCTTTTCGTCCAAGAGGTTTCTTGATTGTTCTATGCTTGCTTCTGCTTGATTTAAGATTCTGAATGTCTATCCCTTTTTGTACCGATATTAGAAAAGACATACAGCTTTCAGCAGATGGTTCAATTCTGCTATAGGGATGATAACAGTAGACGTTGATATCTTTCTTGAAGCAAGAAAACAGCGTGTCCAACACATCATCAATAGTATCTCCCAGACTGTTTAAATCTGTCAGAACGAGTGTGTCTCCTTTGCCTATTTTTTTTATGAGTTCTTTTAATATTCGCCGCCCATACCCAGCAATCTCAATTGCCACATTTCCCTCTGGAATTGCAAACTCCTTATTTATCTCTAGGTAGGTAGGGTGTCTCTTTATTTCTCTTGCTTCTTGTGATTTTTTGCATAACTGATAGTGGAAAAAATTCACATCTATGATCTCCGTGACAAAGGTGAGTGCATGCAGAGCATGCGATCCTCACTTTTGTTGTTGAAAATAATTATCATCTGTCATAGTGGCTAGTCTAAACCCACTAATAGTAATGTCGATATTTAATAAGTTGGGTGTCATTAATTATTTTTTTACACCCCTGTAAAAGGATTGATGACAATAATCACTTTTTCATTTTTACGGTGATCTGATACCTCATCTTCCTGAATGATTGGAACCATGACTGCCAGTTCATTTGTGTGGTAAATGTTTATCCAGCAAATGTAAGGAGCATTTGAATGAATTTTTTTGCGTTT
>Ga0308165_1003543_pt1 | contig 16609 bp, 14 predicted proteins | sample PhyWR2_FD_201032 | JGI IMG/M metagenome (GOLD analysis project Ga0308165, IMG submission 201032) | Phyllosphere microbial communities from UC Gill Tract Community Farm, Albany, California, United States - DLSLW.R2 | ecosystem: Host-associated > Plants > Phyllosphere > Unclassified | place: USA...
CCAGCATTCCGAGGTTCGAATCCTCGTACCCCAGCCAATTTAAAAAAGTCGTTGAATGTGTTTTGTTTAACGCAACTGTTGGGGTATCGCCAAGCGGTAAGGCTCTGGTTTCTGATACCAGCATTCCGAGGTTCGAATCCTCGTACCCCAGCCACCTTAAAAAAGCTCGCTTCGGCGAGCTTTTTGCTTTTCTGCGTTTGTGTATTTGCCTGCCGGGTGGCGCTTTCGCCTTTCCCGGCCTGCCCTTCAGAGTCCTAACGCATACTTCAGCGCCTGACGTTTCAGTCCACCTGCACGCTGCGCCGCCATCAATCCCATATTGCGCAATATCCGTACCGGCCCAAGATCGTTGCTGAATCCGGCGTAAAACAGATCCATACCGGATTGCATCAGGAAGTTATCCGCCATCCGTCGGGTCTGATAGCGCTTAAGCACCTGCTGGCTGGCCCAGGCTTCACCGTGGCTGCGAGCGCTGCTTAAGACATCCAACAGCGCCTCTACGTCGCGATAGCCCAGATTCACCCCCTGCCCTGCCAACGGGTGAATGGTATGCGCGGCGTCGCCCACCAGCGCCAACCCCTCACGTGCATAGTTCAGTGCATGACGGCGGGTAAGCGGGAATGCGCCCGCGGCGACCGGCGTAACCTTGCCCAGACGCGCCGGGAAATGGCGGGCGATCTCACGCTGCAGTTGGTCCATCGTCAGCCCCTGTAGCTGACGAATGCGCACAGGAGTGTCGTACCACACCAGAGAGGCCCAGCGATCGAAAAGCGGTAAAAATGCGTGCGGACCGTTCGGGGTAAAATGCTGCCAGGTGCTGTCACCCGGTTCGTTTTCACAAGCGACGGTGACCAGCATGCAGGATTGCTGATACTGCCAGGCGTAGATGCCAATCCCGGCCATCTCCCGCACCCGGGAATTCGCCCCGTCGGCGCCAATCAGCAGTTTTACTCGCAACTCTTCACCGTTATCCAGCGCGATCAAATGCTGATCGTTGTGACGGTGCATCGCCTTAATCGACGCAGGTACGCGCAGCGTCACCTTCGGATGCGCGGCGAGCGCCTGCCAGAGCGCCTGCTGCAGGACGTTATTTTCAACCATATAGCCCAGCAGCGGGAGCTTCAGCTCGGCGGCGTCAAACACCACGTGAGCGTTTTCCCACTCCCAGGTCTCCAGCCGACGATAAGGGTGCGCCCGCATTGCCAGCACCGCGTCCCAGACGCCCAGCCCGCGCAGCAGTTCGACGGAAGCCGCGCTGATGGCAGAAATACGCACATCCGGCTGCTGTGTCTCATCAAACGCAGGCGGTGCCGCCTGTTCAATTACCGTTACGTCAAACCCGTGCTGCGCCAGCCCCAGCGCCAGCGCTCCGCCGACCATACCGCCGCCGACAACGGCGATCCCGGTTTGTTGGATAGTCATGGTCAATTGTCCTTATTTGAGAATCCCCTAAGTTTACCGGATTTTTTTCGCCTTGAGGCTGACAACCTTCATACTGGTCACAACCGGACCAAAGCATTACAATACGCGCCCTGCAATCCTGAGCATGAGCATGTCGATGACAAAAAAACTCCATATAAAAACCTGGGGCTGTCAGATGAACGAATACGATTCATCAAAGATGGCCGATCTGCTGGATGCAACCCACGGATACCAACTCACCGAGAACGCGGAAGAAGCAGACGTTTTACTGCTGAACACCTGCTCCATCCGTGAGAAGGCGCAGGAAAAAGTGTTCCATCTGTTAGGTCGCTGGAAACTTCTCAAAAAGAAAAATCCGGAGATCATCATTGGCGTGGGTGGCTGTGTCGCCTCGCAGGAAGGTGAACTGATTCGAACTCGCGCTCGCTACGTGGATATCGTCTTTGGCCCACAGACCCTGCATCGCTTGCCAGAGATGATCAACTCCGTTCGCGGCGATCGCAGCCCGGTAGTCGACGTCAGCTTCCCGGAAATCGAAAAATTTGACCGTCTGCCGGAACCGCGCGCAGATGGCCCAACCGCCTTCGTCTCGATCATGGAAGGCTGCAACAAATATTGTACTTACTGCGTGGTGCCCTACACCCGCGGTGAGGAAGTGAGTCGTCCCTGCGATGACATCCTGTTTGAGGTCGCCCAGCTGGCGGCTCAGGGCGTACGTGAAGTGAACCTGCTCGGCCAGAACGTTAACGCCTGGCGCGGTGAAAACTATGACGGCAGCACTGGCTCGTTTGCCGACCTGCTGCGTCTGGTGGCGGCTATCGACGGTATCGACCGTATCCGCTTTACCACCAGCCACCCGATTGAATTCACAGATGACATCATTGATGTGTACCGCGATACGCCAGAGCTGGTGAGCTTCCTGCACCTGCCGATCCAGTGCGGTTCCGACCGCGTGCTGAACCTGATGGGCCGCACCCATACCGCGCTGGAATATAAATCCATTATCCGCAAGCTGCGTGAAGCGCGCCCGGATATTCAGATTAGCTCTGACTTCATCGTCGGTTTCCCGGGTGAATCCACTGACGATTTCGAGCGCACCATGAAGATCATCGGTGAAGTGAACTTCGACGTGAGTTATAGCTTCATCTTCTCTGCCCGTCCGGGAACGCCTGCCGCCGATATGGTCGACGACGTGCCGGAAGAGGAGAAAAAGCAGCGTCTGTATATTCTTCAGGATCGCATTAACCAGCAGGCCACCGCCTGGAGCCGTCGCATGCTCGGCACCGTTCAGCGCGTGCTGGTGGAAGGTACATCGCGTAAGAGCATCATGCAGCTGTCTGGCCGAACCGAAAACAACCGGGTAGTGAACTTCGAAGGAACGCCGGATCTGGTGGGTAAATTCGTCGACATCGAAATCCTGGAAGTGCTGACCAACTCCCTGCGCGGCAGGCTGGTACGTACCGAAGAGGAGATGGGCCTGCGCGTGGCTCAAACGCCGGAATCCATCATTGCGCGTACCCGCAAAGAAAACGATCTGGGCGTCAGCGTTTATCAGCCGTGATCCCTGAGGCCTGCCATTTCTGGCAGGCCTTGTATTTCCCCCTCCTGTCCCCCATATATTTCGCAATGCTTGCGCCTTTATTCTATGGCGTGAATAATTTCATGAGACAGACTCAATGCCATCTGGCAACCGAGACATAAGAGGAACGGTTTGAACATAGATACGCGTGAAATTACCCTTGAGCCAGCAGACAACGCTCGCCTGCTGAGCCTTTGCGGGCCGTTTGATGACAACATCAAACAACTGGAGCGACGTCTGGGTATCGAAATTAATCGTCGCGATAACCATTTCAAACTCACCGGACGCACCATCTGCGTCAACGCGGCTGCGGATATTCTCCACAGCCTGTACGTCGATACTGCCCCGATGCGCGGTCAAACGCAGGATATTGAACCGGATCAGCTCCATCTGGCGATCAAAGAAGCCCGGGTGCTGGAACAGAGCGCAGAGAGCGTGCCGCAGTTCGGCAAAGTGATCCATATCAAAACCAAGCGTGGGGTCATTAAGCCTCGTACGCCAAATCAGGCGCAGTACATCGCCAACATTCTCGATCATGACATCACCTTTGGGGTGGGCCCTGCGGGTACCGGTAAAACCTATCTTGCCGTTGCCGCCGCCGTAGATGCGCTGGAGCGTCAGGAAATCCGCCGTATTCTGCTTACCCGTCCGGCCGTTGAAGCCGGCGAAAAGCTGGGCTTTTTACCCGGCGATTTGAGCCAGAAGGTCGACCCGTATCTGCGCCCGCTGTACGATGCGCTGTTCGAGATGCTCGGCTTTGAGAAGGTCGAGAAGCTGATTGAACGTAACGTCATCGAAGTGGCTCCGCTGGCCTACATGCGTGGGCGCACGCTGAACGATGCGTTCATCATTCTTGATGAGAGCCAGAACACCACCATCGAACAGATGAAGATGTTCCTGACCCGTATCGGCTTTAACTCGAAAGCGGTCATCACCGGCGATATCACCCAGGTCGACCTGCCGCGCAGCACCAAATCCGGTCTGCGTCACGCCATTGAAGTGCTGGCAGACGTCGATGAAATCAGTTTTAACTTCTTCCACAGCGAAGACGTGGTACGCCACCCGGTGGTTGCCCGCATCGTCACCGCCTATGAGGCGTGGGAAGAAGCCGAACAAAAACGTAAAGCAGAACAGGCCGCGGAACGCAAACGCGAAGCCCAGGAGCAAGAGCAGAAATGAGTCAGGTTATCCTCGATTTACAGCTGGCATGTGAAGACAATTCCGGTTTGCCGGAAGAGAGCCAGTTCCAGGCGTGGCTGGATGCGGTGATCCCGCAGTTCCAGGAAGAGTCAGAAGTCACCGTACGTCTGGTGGATGAGGCCGAAAGCCACGAGCTGAACCTGACCTATCGCGGGAAAGATAAGCCGACTAACGTGCTCTCCTTCCCGTTTGAAGCGCCGCCAGGCATCGAGCTGCCGCTGCTGGGTGATTTGATCATCTGTCGCCAGGTGGTTGAGCAGGAAGCAAAGGAGCAGCAAAAGCCGCTCGACGCCCACTGGGCGCACATGGTGGTGCACGGTAGCCTGCATCTGCTAGGCTACGATCATATTGAAGACGACGAAGCGGAAGAGATGGAATCCCTCGAGACAGAGATAATGCTTGCTCTGGGCTATGAGGATCCGTACATTGCCGAGAAAGAGTAGTCTGTACGGCGGTCTTCCGCCGTATCCACTTTATGTGCCGTCGCGTCTGACCCACGTCCGCTGCGGCTAACTGAACACCCACATGAGAACCCTTAACTAACGCCATGAGCGACGACAATTCACACAGTAGCGACACACCAAACAGCAAAAAGGGATTTTTCTCCCTCCTTCTGAGCCAGCTTTTCCACGGTGAACCCAAAAACCGTGACGAACTTCTGGAGCTGATCCGTGATTCCGGGCAGAACGAGCTTATCGACGAAGATACGCGCGAAATGCTCGAAGGGGTAATGGACATCGCCGACCAGCGCGTTCGCGACATCATGATCCCCCGCTCGCAGATGATTACCCTGAAACGCAACCAGACCCTTGAAGAGTGCCTCGATGTCATTATCGAGTCCGCCCACTCGCGTTTCCCGGTCATCAGCGAAGATAAAGATCACATCGAAGGGATTTTGATGGCCAAAGATCTGCTGCCGTTTATGCGCAGTGAATCTGAAGCCTTCAGCATGGAAAAAGTGTTACGCCAGGCAGTCGTTGTCCCGGAAAGTAAGCGTGTTGACCGCATGCTGAAAGAGTTTCGCTCTCAGCGTTACCACATGGCGATTGTTATCGATGAATTTGGCGGTGTTTCGGGCCTTGTGACCATCGAAGACATTCTTGAACTGATTGTCGGTGAAATCGAAGATGAATATGACGAAGAAGAGGATATCGACTTCCGTCAGCTGAGTCGTCACACCTGGACCGTGCGCGCCCTGGCGCCAATCGAAGATTTTAACGACACCTTCGGCACCCATTTCAGCGATGATGAAGTGGATACCATCGGCGGTCTGGTGATGCAGGCCTTTGGTCATCTTCCGGCGCGTGGCGAAACCGTGGACATAGACGGTTACCAGTTCAAGGTCGCTATGGCCGACAGTCGACGTATTATTCAGGTTCATGTCAGAATGCCGGACGATGCTCCGCAACCCACACTGGATGATTGATTTAAATGGCATTTGCCTCATTACTTGACCGCCAGCGCGTACGTCTGCTGCTGGCGCTGTTGTTCGGAGCCAGCGGCACGCTGGCTTTTTCCCCTTATGACTTCTGGCCTGCTGCGCTTCTCTCCCTGATGGGGCTTCAGGGCCTGACCCTGAACCGACGCCCTGTACAGGCGGCGGCGATTGGTTATTTCTGGGGGCTCGGCCTGTTTGGCTCCGGTATTAACTGGGTGTACGTCAGTATTGCCCAGTTTGGCGGCATGCCTGGACCGGTTAACGTCTTCCTCGTGGTGCTGCTGGCAGCATATCTCTCGCTGTATACCGGCCTGTTCGCCGGGATCCTCTCGCGCCTGTGGCCTGAAACCCGCTGGCTGCGCGTTGCCATTGCTGCCCCGGTGGTCTGGCAGATAAGCGAATTCCTGCGCGGCTGGGTATTGACCGGTTTCCCGTGGCTACAGTTTGGCTACAGCCAGATTGACGGCCCGCTGAAAGGCCTGGCGCCGGTGCTGGGCGTCGAGGCGATCAACTTCCTGCTGATGGTGGTGAGCGGCCTGCTGGTGCTGGCTGTGGTCCAGCGCAACTGGCGTCCGCTGGTGATGGCGCTGGTGCTCTTTGCCCTGCCCTTCCCGCTGCGTTACATCCAGTGGTTTACCCTCGAGCCGGAACGCGCCACCCAGGTGTCGATGGTGCAGGGTGATATTCCTCAGTCGCTCAAGTGGGATGAAAATCAGCTGGTTAACACCCTGAAAATCTACCTTGATGCGACCCAGACCGAGATGGGCAAGTCGCAGCTGATTATCTGGCCTGAGTCGGCCATCCCGGATCTCGAGATCAACCAGCAGCGTTTTCTCAGCATGATGGACGATCTGCTGCGCGCGCGTAACACCACGCTTATCACCGGTATCGTTGATGCACGCCTGAATAAGCAAAATCGTTACGACACGTACAACAGCATCATCACGCTGGGGAAAGACAATCCATACAGCTATGAGTCGCGCAACCGCTACAACAAAAATCACCTGGTGCCGTTTGGTGAGTTTGTTCCGCTGGAATCCATTCTGCGTCCGCTTGCGCCGTTCTTCGATCTGCCGATGTCCTCCTTTAGCCGTGGCTCGTACGTCCAGCCTCAGTTAAGCGCGCACGGCTTTTTGCTGACCGCCGCCATCTGCTACGAGATCATTTTGGGTGAACAGGTTCGGGATAATTTCCGCCCTGATACGGATTTCTTGCTGACCATCTCTAACGATGCGTGGTTTGGTAAGTCGATTGGCCCGTGGCAGCACTTCCAGATGGCGCGGATGCGCTCTCTGGAGCTGGCCCGCCCGCTGCTGCGCAGCACCAACAACGGCATTACCGCCGTGATTGGTCCGCAGGGTGAAATCCAGGCCATGATCCCGCAGTTCACCCGTCAGGTGCTCACGACCCGCGTCACTCCGACCAGCGGCCTGACGCCGTACGCCCGCACCGGCAACTGGCCGGTATGGATCCTGACGGCGTTATTTGGCTTTGGTGCCGTCCTGATGAGCCTTCGTCAGCGTCGTCAGTAACCCCTTATACGCTTTACCCGGCAGCGCTACGCTTGCCGGGTTAAGCGCCATAAACCACCCATACCGCCCGCCATCCGGCTATTCCCCTCAAAATATCAATTCTGGCACGCCTGTTGCTTTGTTTTGTTACAGATTAAGCAATCTGGCTGATGTGCAACTTAGTCGCACCAGCGCAGTTCAGAGGTAGCACCTTTTCGGTGCAGACAGCGTTTTTTGCCTCCGAATGGTGCGGCGCGCTTCGCAAAAATAAACAATAACGCAGCAAAATCTTTACATTAAGCCAAACTAAATGCTAACAAACACGTATAACACTGCACTCGTTTAGCGCGAGCAATAACAACATCACACTGGGTATCAATGCGTCTCTGGCGCTGATAAAAAAGGAGTTGGGTATGCAATTACGTAAACTGGCCACAGCAATGCTGGTGATGGGACTGTCTGCAGGCGTGGTTCACGCTGAAGACGCAGCCCCGGCCGCCGGCAGCACCCTGGAAAAGATTGCTAAAAACGGCGTCATCGTGGTCGGCCACCGTGAGTCTTCTGTCCCGTTCTCATATTATGACAACACGCAAAAAGTCGTGGGCTACTCTCAGGCCTACTCCAATGCCATCGTCGACGCGGTGAAGAAAAAGCTGAACAAGCCCGATCTGGATGTGAAGCTGATCCCTATCACCTCGCAAAACCGTATTCCGCTGCTGCAAAACGGCACCTTCGATTTTGAGTGCGGCTCCACCACTAACAACCTTGAGCGTCAGAAACAGGCTGCCTTCTCCGACACCATCTTCGTGGTCGGTACCCGTCTGCTGACCAAAAAAGGCGGCGAGATTAAAGACTTCGCCGACCTGAAAGGCAAAGCGGTGGTTGTCACCTCCGGTACGACTTCTGAAGTTCTGCTGCACAAGCTGAATGAAGAGAAGAAAATGGACATGCGTATCATCAGCGCGAAAGACCACGGTGACTCCTTCCGCACCCTGGAAAGCGGCCGCGCCGTGGCGTTTATGATGGATGACGCTCTGCTGGCCGGTGAACGTGCAAAAGCGAAGAAACCGGACAACTGGGAAATCGTGGGCACGGCGCAATCCAAAGAAGCCTATGGCTGCATGATGCGTAAAGACGACCCGGAATTTAAGAAACTGGTCGATGACACTATCGCGCAGGTTCAGACCTCCGGTGAAGCAGAAAAATGGTTCGGAAAATGGTTCAGCAACCCAATCCCACCAAAAAATCTGAACATGAACTTTGAACTGTCTGACGACATGAAAGCCCTGTTTAAAGAACCGAACGACAAGGCACTTAACTAATTAGAACCATTAAGGGGCAGGATCTCCTGCCCTCTCGATTGTCGGGAAGCGCGGACAGACTAAACGTTGAGTGGTCGTTCCCCACTGGGCGTGAAAATTTGCTTCTCACCAATCTTCGAGGGTAGCGCTGCTACCCTTTTTTTTCCGGAGTTTATTATGTCAATCGACTGGAACTGGGGCATTTTCCTGCAGCAAGCCCCGTTCGGCAACACCACCTATCTGGGCTGGCTGTGGAGCGGTTTTCAGGTCACGGTCGCGCTGTCGATCACGGCCTGGATTATCGCTTTTCTCGTCGGCTCGCTGTTCGGTATTCTGCGTACCGTGCCTAACCGCTTTCTTTCCTCTTTGGGTACCTGTTACGTCGAACTGTTCCGTAACGTTCCGTTAATCGTGCAGTTTTTTACCTGGTACCTGGTGATTCCGGAACTGCTGCCTGAAGATATCGGCATGTGGTTCAAATCTGAGCTGGATCCGAACATTCAGTTCTTCGTCTCCTCGATGCTTTGTCTGGGTCTGTTCACCGCTGCGCGCGTCTGTGAACAGGTTCGTGCTGCTATCCAGTCCCTGCCACGCGGGCAGAAAAATGCCGCTCTGGCGATGGGCCTGACCTTACCGCAAGCTTACCGCTACGTGCTGCTGCCAAACGCGTATCGCGTGATCGTCCCGCCGATGACTTCGGAGATGATGAACCTGGTGAAAAACTCGGCCATCGCCTCCACTATTGGGCTGGTGGACATGGCTGCCCAGGCGGGCAAGCTGCTGGATTATTCTGCCCATGCGTGGGAATCCTTCACCGCCATCACCCTGGCGTATGTGCTGATTAACGCCGTGATTATGCTGGTGATGAACCTGGTCGAACGTAAAGTTCGCCTGCCGGGCAACCTGGGGGGCAAATAATGTACGAGTTTGACTGGAGTTCAATTGTTCCTTCCCTGCCCTATCTGGTCGATGGGCTGATCATTACGCTGAAGATTACCGTGATTGCGGTGATTATCGGGATTGTCTGGGGAACACTGCTGGCGGTGATGCGCCTGTCGAGTTTTAAACCGATCGCCTGGTTTGCCACCGCATACGTGAACGTATTTCGCTCTATCCCACTGGTGATGGTGCTGCTGTGGTTCTACCTGATTGTTCCAGGTTTTCTGCAGGATGTTCTCGGTCTGTCACCGAAAAACGATATTCGCCTGATCTCAGCAATGGTGGCTTTCTCAATGTTTGAGGCAGCTTACTATTCAGAGATTATTCGTGCCGGGATCCAGAGTATTTCGCGTGGTCAGTCAAGCGCGGCCCTGGCGTTAGGCATGACCCACTGGCAGTCGATGAAGCTTATCATTCTGCCACAGGCGTTCCGCGCCATGGTTCCGCTGCTGCTGACACAGGGTATCGTGTTGTTCCAGGATACCTCCCTGGTCTATGTGTTGAGCCTGGCAGACTTCTTCCGTACCGCCTCCACTATCGGCGAGCGCGATGGTACCCAGGTCGAGATGATCCTGTTCGCAGGTGCGGTCTATTTTGCAATTAGTTTAAGCGCGTCGCTGTTGGTCAGCTGGCTGAAGAAAAGGACAGTCTCATGATTTCCCTGAAAAATGTTTCTAAATGGTATGGGCACTTTCAGGTGCTGACCGATTGCTCCACGGAAGTGAAAAAGGGCGATGTTGTGGTGGTTTGCGGGCCTTCCGGCTCGGGTAAATCAACGCTTATCAAAACCGTGAACGGCCTGGAACCGGTGCAGAAGGGCGAGATTGTCGTCAACGGCACCAAAGTGAACGATAAGAAAACCAATCTGGCCAAGCTGCGTTCCAACGTCGGGATGGTGTTCCAGCATTTCGAGCTATTCCCGCACCTGTCGATCATCGAGAACCTGACGCTGGCGCAGGTAAAAGTACTGAAGCGCGATAAAGCCGCTGCCCGTGAAAAAGCGCTGAAGCTGCTGGAGCGCGTCGGCCTGACCGCACATGCAGATAAGTACCCGGCGCAGCTCTCTGGTGGCCAGCAGCAGCGCGTGGCGATTGCCCGGGCGCTGTGTATGGACCCGGTGGCGATGCTGTTTGATGAGCCAACGTCTGCACTCGATCCGGAGATGATCAATGAAGTGCTGGACGTCATGGTGCAGCTGGCACAGGAAGGCATGACCATGATGGTGGTGACCCACGAAATGGGCTTTGCGCGCAAAGTGGCCAACCGCGTAATCTTTATGGATGAAGGTAAAATCGTTGAGGACTCGGCAAAAGAAGAGTTCTTTGCTAATCCGAAGTCTGAACGCGCCAAAGATTTCCTCGCCAAAATCCTGCATTAATCTCCCCCGTGCGCAATCCTTTGATTGCGCACAACTTCACGCTTTTGCACTCCCCCTCTCGCCTGTGCCATCCAACAGCGTTAGCCTTGTCACAAAACTGGCTAAGAATGGAGAACGCTATGGCACACCCAATTATTCTCGATTGCGACCCGGGTCATGATGACGCGATTGCACTCGTCCTCGCCCTTGCTTCACCGGAGTTAGATCTCAAAGCGGTCACCTCTTCCGCAGGGAATCAAACGCCGGATAAAACGCTGCGCAATGTGCTGCGCATGCTGACCCTGCTCTCTCGCCCGGACATTCCCGTGGCCGGCGGTGCGATAAAACCGCTGATGCGCGACCTGATCATTGCCGACAACGTGCATGGCGAAAGCGGGCTGGATGGGCCAGCGCTGCCCGAGCCCGCCTTTGCCGCGCAAAATTGCACTGCCGTCGAACTGATGGCAAAAGTGCTGCGCGAAAGCAACGAACCTGTCACCCTGGTCGCCACCGGCCCGCAGACCAATATTGCCCTGCTGCTGAACAGCCATCCTGAATTACACCGCAAAATTGCCCGCATCGTGATCATGGGCGGTGCAATGGGCCTCGGCAACTGGACGCCTGCGGCGGAATTCAATATTTTTGTCGACCCAGAGGCTGCAGAAATTGTCTTCCAGTCCGGCTTACCGATTGTTATGGCAGGACTGGATGTCACCCATCGGGCGCAAATTATGGCGCACGACATCGAGCGCTTTCGCACGATTGACAATCCCGTCGCCACCACCGTGGCCGAGCTGCTGGACTTCTTTATGGAGTACCATAAATCTGAAAAATGGGGCTTCCAGGGGGCGCCATTGCACGACCCTTGCACCATTGCCTGGCTGCTGAAGCCTGAGATTTTCACCACCATTGAACGCTGGGTCGGGGTAGAAACGCAGGGCAAATATACTCAAGGGATGACGGTCGTCGATTATTATTTCCTCACCGACAACAAACCCAATGCGACAGTGATGGTTGACCTCGACAGGCAGGCATTTGTTGATCTGCTGGCGGAACGACTCAGCTATTATCAATAAGATACGTTCAGTACGCCCTTCCTGTACAAGGGCGTAACCCTCTTTATTCATAAAAATCTCAAATATCAACTTCCGTGATCATTGCACGTACTCATATGTGATCTGCTTAGTTCATAAAAAAATGAGTTCCAGCTTATAGATAACCCACCGCGCCTCGACTAGGATAGCCACGTTTTTCAACCTCTGTCTGTGCTCCTTTGAGAACACCTAAAACTAAAATCATTTCCCTGTTATTTAATTTTGCTTAACTTTTTATTCATTTGATTTTTATCGTCATCGGGTTAATTTATGTCGACCGAATAAATGGATATTTCGGTTTACATTTTGCAACAGCACTAACCCTAATCAACGAAACAAAACGGACATTGCTTCATGTTGAAAAAGTATAACCCAGTTATTATTGGGGTTTTCATTTGTTGTTCAATTAATAATATTGCCTATGCCAGCATTGCAACCTCTTCGTCAAATCAGACTGAACAGGATAAAGCTCGCCAGGCGTCTTTGGCACCCCTGCAACAAGATTATACTTCTTCCCTTGAGCACAGCGATAAAGAAACCATTAAATTCCCTAAAGAGGAAAACTGCCGGGAAATTAACGACGTTATCATTGACTCTGGTGACGACCGCCTGACCCACAAATTATTAGGTCGTTTATCCGCACAGGCGAAAGGAAAATGCCTTGGCATTGGGGGTATCCGCCTGCTTGCTATCTCTATGCAGAATGAGCTTATTGCCCGGGGATATATTACATCGCTGATCGACATTGCCCCACAAACCCTTGATGACGGCATTCTTAAGCTTGAATTAAATTACGGGAAAGTGGGCTCTATCTCTTATTCGGATGAAAGCAAATCCAAAACCCGGCTGTGGAACTCGTTGCCTTTTTCGCAAAACGAGATCCTGAAGCTGTCGAATCTTGAACAAGGGATGGCTAACCTGCAGCGCATTCCGGGTTCAGACGCGAAGATGAAGCTGATGCCGGGAGCAGAAGACTATACCAGCGATATCGTGTTGACCCGCAACCTGGGTAAAAAATGGCAGGTCAGCGGATGGCTAAACGATGCCGGGAGCCGCTCAAGCGGGCGCTACCTGGGCGGTGCAGCGCTTTATCTGTACGATTTAACCTCGTTAAACGACATCTTATACGTGTCCGGTGGTGGCGATGTTGAATACAAACAGCATGATGACGGCAATAAAAACGCGAGTCTCTTCTATTCCATCCCGTTTGGCTTCTGGACCGTCAGCCTGTATGGGTCATACAGCAAATATCTGCAGATGTTCAGAGGACAGTGGTCAACGACGGAATATGAAAGCAAGAACCGCTACTTCAGCGCCACCCTGGCTCGCCTGCTTTCGCACACCCGTCAGCAGAAAACATCCGTTGATATGCGCGTCTTTAAAAGCACCTCGCGCTACTATTTTGGCGGCACAGAACTTGATGTGATGCGTAAGCAAAACCCGGGATGGGAATTAACCTTAAATCATCAGCATTATTTTGACCGAAAAGTGATAAATGCCAGCATTGGGGTTCAGCATCGCTTACCCTGGTTTAATTCCACCGCCACGCCTGAAGAGAAAGCCGGGCTTTATACTAAGCAAGCCCGCGTTATTCATGCTGATATCCAGGCCTTGATGAAGTTTGATGCGACCGGGGACAGATTCAGCTGGGCACCGCAATTTTACGCCCAAATTAGTCCGGACACCTTATCGTCAGATAATAAGATCAATATCGGTAACCGCTGGTCGGTACGCGGTTTTGACGGGGAAAGAACGCTTTCAAGCAACCAGGGATGGTACTGGCGCAACGATCTGATTTGGGATGTTCCCGACCATAATCAACAGCTGTATGTCGGCCTGGATGTCGGCAAAATTATCAGCAGTGACCAGTATCAAAAAGGGAAGGTCATGTCCGGCGCCGTCGTGGGGTTGCGCGGTAATAAGTTCGCAACGCAATACGATGTTTTTGTCGGCACACCGCTTTATAAGCCAGACAGTTTCCATACTGATGCATTCAATATGGGATTCAACTTGCAGTGGAAGTATTAAGATCGTCATTTTTTACGACCAATGCATTAATCAGTAGTTATTTTAAATAATATTTAAAGGAATAAATTCAATGTTTAAATTTAAGTTTTCTTATGTCGCGCTCGCAACCGCACTGTGCTCCACCATGGTTTACGCCGCCCCGACGACTTACGATCTGCGTTTTGGTACACAGGTTGTAGATATTGAAGCACCTAATGCTGCCGGTGTTTCACATAATATGTACAGCGAATTCAGTGTTTCCGACAAAGGCCTGGTCCTGAACAACAGTACCACCGATCTGGCCCATGAGACTCTGGGTAACATTGCCAAAAACAACAATCTGACCAACGGTGCGGCTTCCGTTATTCTGAACGAAGTCATTTCGAACAAACCCAGCGCCCTGAATGGCTTTATTGAAGTCACCGGCGCCAAAGCGGACGTGATTATTGCCAACCCGAACGGCATTAGCTGCTCCGGCTGTAGCTTCATCAACACCAATAAATCCATACTGACTACGGGTACCGTTAACCTGACCAGCACCGGCGCAATCGCCAGCTATACCGTAGACAGTGGCAACATCACCATTGATAAAAACGGCATGAACGCTAACAACAGCTACGCGGTGCTGCTGGGCAATTCTATTAATATCAACGGCATGGTTCAGGCAGCCAACGCCAATGTGATTGCGGGCGCTCACACCTTTGATAACACCACTGGCAAAACGACCAGTGCGGGTAATAAAGCCAACCTTATCCAGATGGTGATTCCGGAATACAGCATTGATATCGGTAGCCTGGGCGGCATCAAAGCGGGCAGTATCAGCATGATTGGTAACGATATCGGGCTGGGTGTACGTAACAAAGGGGCGATTGTCGCGAACTCTACCCTGGCTATGAGCAGCAATGGTCAACTGATCAACGAAGGCTCCATCACCAGCAACGGTCTTTTATCGCAGATGGTCTCTCTGGCCGATTTTAAAAATACCGGTACCATCAGCACCAAAAACTCCACGCTGCTGACCTCCTACAGCAATCTGATCAACGAAGGCGATATCATCAGCACCAAACAGTTATTCGTGACGGCTGCAGGTAACGTTGAAAACAAAAAGCAGATTAAAGGAACGAAAGGGCTGAGCATCAGCGGTAACAATATCAAGACAGCTCACAACTCTGCTCTGTATTCCGATGCCCAGATCACCGTTGCTGCCACCGGCAATGTGGATAACGCAGGTTCTATGCGCGCGCAAAACGTGGCTATCAGCTTCGGCGGCGATAGCGCAAAAGTATCCGGTGATGTCATGGCGAATTCAGCCGTAACCGTTAAATCCTGGAAAGACAGCAGCTATCAGAGCGGTGCCATCACCAATACCGGTACGATTTCTGGCGACAACGTGAGCCTGTACACCAACGGTAACATTGAGCTGACCTCAGGGAGCAACACCACCGGACGCTCAACGCTGGCATCTAACAGCTACAACTTCACTAACTCTGGCACCACGACCGCCAGCGATATGGACGTTAATAGCTCGTACTTCAAAAACTATGGCGCGATGTCCGGCGACGACGTCACCGTAACGGCTTATAAAGAGCTGCTGAACGAAAAAACGCTGTCTTCAACGGGCGATATGCTGCTGACCACCCAGAATGGCGGTAACATCATTAACCGTTCCAGTATCTCTGCGGGCAATACCCTGACCCTGACCGCGAAACAAGTGCTGAACGGCGGCTACCGTTGTAACGTGTTCATGACCTGCGGTAAAGGCACCCTGAGCGCCAATAAACTGGTTCTGAACTCTTCACATAAATACGCCAGCAACATGGGCGGTACGCAGAACTTCAAAAACACCGAAATCAACACCGTTAAGTAACAACGACGCAATGAAGGATTTCATTCGTTAAAGGGGCATGCTGGCGTCGTCATGACGCCAGCATTTTTTTAGGGCTCAAACGGACGACGCTGGAAATGATCGTGTCCGCATTTCGGGCACAGGGGCAGTACATCCGGCGTATAAATGGCCAGGTGGAAATGGCAGTTCTCACACACCAGATTGCCTAACCCGACCACCTCACCGCTGTGATACACCCCATGGTGATTCAGATCCTGGAATACCTCGCGCCATTCCAGCTGGGTTTTATCGGTGATGTCCGCCAGCTCCTGCCACAGACTCTCTTTGATCACCCGCATAAATACGCTATCGGTGACCTCATCCTGGCTCTCTTCATAGCTGCGGGCGAACTCTTCCAGATCGCGTCGAACCGCGCGCGTCACCTCTTCCACCTCGGTGCGCGTCAACTCACCCGTCTGCATCACCCGTACTCGCGCCTGTGCGACCAGCGCATCGATATCGCGCTCGCCGTTGCGCAGACGTTCGGTCAGTGTTGCCACCAGTTCACGGTAAAATTGAGCAACCTTGTTCATCATTTTGCCTCCCGGGTAAGTAACTCTCTCTAATGATAGACCTTATTTGCTTTCCGCTTTGTCAGCTCCTCCACACTCTGCGTAAATTCCTGCAAGGGGCTTTTGAGGTAAAGGCTGTTTTGACGCGGACGTTTGGGCTATGCTATGCGGATCTGAAATACCACATCCATTGGCTACGTTTTGTAGCAGTAATGAACACAGGACCACTGGCAGCCATGCAAGAGCAATACCGCCCGGAAGAGATAGAATCCAAAGTCCAGCAACACTGGGACGAGAAGCGCACTTTTGAAGTCACCGAAGACGAGAGCAAAGAGAAGTATTACTGCCTGTCGATGCTTCCCTA
>Ga0308165_1003544_pt1 | contig 16607 bp, 11 predicted proteins | sample PhyWR2_FD_201032 | JGI IMG/M metagenome (GOLD analysis project Ga0308165, IMG submission 201032) | Phyllosphere microbial communities from UC Gill Tract Community Farm, Albany, California, United States - DLSLW.R2 | ecosystem: Host-associated > Plants > Phyllosphere > Unclassified | place: USA...
AGCCTAAAGTGTATTTTTTGTAATGAAAGAAATAGTTCTCCTGCGTGAGCTTAATTGTTCCCCAATGGTGCAGCTTGCTATATTCGGGGCTGCTAACGAAACCCGGAACGTTGCGAAAGATATTCCCCTGGTCGTATCTTTCCCGCCCGTTGGTGAAGCTAAAGCTGAGCAAAAAGCTTTGCCCTCTGGTAGCATATTGTTTTCGGTTTAAAGCGTTCTTTTCAAAATTAAGCGAGCTTTTAAAACCATTAAAGACTGTTTTATCGAGCAAATCGCCCACATTGAACGTGTTATTGGGGCTGTATCGGTCAGTGTTGTTTATCAAAGCCGAATGAAGCACAATTTTGGTGTTGTAGTTTAGCGGAAAACCAGCCATTAAATCTATCTTTCTGTCTGACTGTTCGATGTAAACGGGATGGGGATTTTCGATGAAGATTTGGCTGGTATTATAGAAATTCCAGTGGTTGTAAGTAAGCTCGGCACCTAAGAATATCGGCAATTTGGTTGGGTAATCAACGCGACCGTTTACCTGTACCGATTCATAGAAACGGCCTGAGTAAAAGCTCGTTCCGAAGGTATAGGCCTTTCTGTTGAGGTAATTGTATTCTGCACCCAAAAAAACATTGCTAATTGGCCGGGTAGAGATATTTCCGCCCAAATCGAGTTTGAAGCTTTTCTTCGGCTGGGCCACCACCTCGAAGGTATAACTATCTGTTGCGGCCTGATAAGAAATTTTCGGATAAACGGTTTCGAAAGTTTGATCGGCAACGAGCTTATAGTATCCCCGCTTAATATCTTGCAGATCGAAGTTATTCTTATTGCTCTTAAAAAGCCTCTCTACATATCTTTTCTGCTGATTATTAACGCCCGATACCATAATATTACTGAACTTAAGATCGGGTTTCCTTTTATTAAACGCTGCCCTTCTTTTTTGTAGTTCAACCGAATCAACCCTTTTAGCAATCAACTGTTTTATCCGTGGCATGTCGGCGATCGTAGCATCATAACCCTTTTTGATCAATTCTTCAACGGGTGCAAAATTGGTGACGCTATAATCTGCTAAATCGGGCTGAATATAAATCCCGTTTTTTCCGATCATTGTTGAATCAGACTTGGACAGGAACATGTATACTAAAAACCGGTTCATTAACCGCTCATCAATATTTTTAGGGTATTCGTTGTAAATCTTCGAAGATACATTGGCGCCAATAATGTAATCGGGTTTAAAGTCCCGCTCCATCACATCAGCAGGGAAGTTATTGTATAAACCGCCATCAAACACATATTTTCCCTCGAGTTTTATGGGGCGGTAAATAATCGGAACCGTCATAGTAGCCCGCACCGCTTCGGCCAAACTGCCCTTGCTTACGGTAATGCTTTTTTGCGAGAGTACATCGGCAACCATGCACCGAAAAGGCACAAAGAGATTGTCGAAGTTGTCTTTCGAAACCGCCGAGGCCTGGGCAAACAGCTCGAGGAATGCAAAATTTAAGGGAATATCATTGATCAGGTTGGATCGGAAATTTAAATGGAAGCCGGTATCAATTGCAACCTTTGCCGTAATCATCGATGCGTTTGGTGCATTTTTTTGAAAGTAAAAAGTATAATCGCTGGTGTAGCGGCCATTTACCCAGTTTTGGAAGTCCTTGCTTACGGCAATTTCTTCGATCTCGGCAGGAGAGTAGCCCGCTGCATACATGGCGCCTACAATGCCACCCATCGATGTACCTGTAATGTAATCGATAGGAATTTGGTTTTCTTCCAACGCTTTCAACGTACCAATATGTGCCAGCCCCTTTGCGCCTCCACCACTAAAAACAAGGCCAACTTTTTGCGCATGTAACTGTGTAGCGCATAAAACGAGAAGAGCAAGCAGAAATCTTTTAAAAGTTACCACCCCTAAAAATAGGTGTTTTTATTTTAAAATTAGTTCAATATAAAGATGTTATATGTTAAAATAGAAGCAAAGCTTACCCATAAGATGTAAGGGATAAAAAGCAGACCTGCCCATTTATCGATTTTATAAAACATAAGCGCATTGATAACAATGATGATGAGCAAAAGAATAATCTCGGCCAGTGCAAACCCGATTTCGTGCAGGTAAAAGAAAATGAAAGACCAGGCCAGGTTTAAGATCAGCTGTATTAAATAAATGGCAACCGTGCGGGGGAAATGCGGTATCGTATCTCGTTTTGTCCATACCAGATAAGCCGCGATGCCGATTAAAATATAGAGGCTCGTCCATACCGGGCCGAACAACCAGTCTGGTGGGTTAAACGATGGTTTATTTATGGTTTTATACCACGTTTCAACAGATGTTGCCGTTGCCCAACCGCCCAAGGCGCCAATACTTAAGGTAATGGCAATATTGATTATAAATGCTAATGGTCGAAATTTCATATTGTATTAGTTAACTGTTTTATAGAATAATTGTTTGAACGGGGTTATTGGTTCATTAGTTCAATGGTTCATTAGTCATTGGTTCATTAGTTCAATGGTTCATAAGTTCAATGGTTCATTGGTCATTAGTTCATTGGTCATTGCCAACTCCCAACTGAAAACTCCCAACTGAAAACTCCCAACTGAAAACTGCCAACTCCCAACTCCCAACTCAAAACTCCTCATCGTCCAATGCCAGGCACCATGGGTAAACTTTCGTTATCCTCAACTCCTACGCTTTGAACGGCAAACAAGTAATTATCCTTACTGTAAGGAATTCTTAACTCGGTTGCAGTGGTATAAAATTTCTTTTCCCATGTTGGGCTACTGGTTTCACGCATCAGCACATAATAGCCTTTTACCTTTCCCTTTTCGGGCGCTTTCCAGTATAACAGAGATGAGTTGCTCAGGTTTTTTACATCTATCTTTACATCAGTGGGCGGCGTTGGCGCTTTAGCCAGGTTGGCCAGTACCGCAATGTTAACCGCCGTATTTTTCCGCAGATATTCAAAGTCCATAAATTCTTGCAAATCGCCGTAACGTACACCGTTTTCAGTTCTTAAATCCTGGTGTTGGTGATCGAAGTTCTCGTTCATTTCCGTAATTCGCACTGCCGTAAAGCCGTTCTCTACAAACGGAGAGTGATCGCCGCCTCGCAGAAATCTATCGTTCCTGTAAATCAGCTTAACTTCGAGCTGGTCTACATAGCGTTCGCCGATTTCCTTAACATAGCGTGCCAGCTGACGACTTTTCCCGTCGTTCTCCAACCCGAACTGGCGAATGTATTTTGCGTTTTTCTCTAACTCAAAACCAGGCAGCCCCTCGCTAAAAACCCTCAGTTTTGTATTGTCAATAATTTGTGTTTCGCTGCTGTTGTTACTGCCAATCATGTCGTTATTAAGCATAGCGTCGATATTCCAGTTTTCTTTTTTTGCCTTTCTGGCCATAAAGCCCGACCCCAGAAGCGATTGTTCTTCGCCGCTCACCGCCACAAATATAATGGTAGCTGGAAAGTTATACTTGCTCATAATCCTTGCCGCCTCAATAACACCAGCAACCCCGCTTCCATCGTCGTTTGCCCCCGGTGCGTTGCTTGTTCTGTTCATTACATCTGTTACCCGGCTATCTAAATGGCCACTCACCACATACACCCGTTTATCGCTTGCATCCGTTCCCTTTAAAATAGCAACCGCATTTCCCAACAGCGTGGGTTTGTCTACCCGTTTCCCGTCTGGCGCTATCGTTACCGTATCAAGGTAGGCAGTAAGCCGGCCGTTACTTGCGGCTGCAAATTGCTTAAACTTACCCACCACCCAATTTCTGGCGGCCCCAATGCCCTTACTTTGGCTTGTTATATCGCTCAGTGTGTTTCTTGTGCCGAAGGAAACCATTTTTGTGATGTACGATTTCAGCGAGTCTTGATTTACAGCCTTCACCATATGTTCGATGTCGACATTGCGGTTAACAATAGTTTGGGCATTAATATTAAGTCCGAAAAGAGTAAAAAGGAAGAAAAAGTATAGTGTTTTCATTAATAGAATATTTGCTCACTAAGATATTGAATGATTAATTGTAAAACGAAACCACTACATAAAAGTCGATATTGATGTTACATCAAATTAATCTATGATCTATCATTTATAAAAAAAAAGGCCCCTTGAAAAATCAAGGAACCTTACGCTTGGTTTAGTAATACAATACAACTGCAAGTGTTTAGCTGAATATTTATCGTGCAGTTACCGATTTAAATAGGCTGGCTTTTAATCGATACTAACAGCGCCCCAGTTTTCGAAAGCTTTTTTAGCCGATGCCTTTGCCGATTTTAAATCCACATTTCCGGCGATCGTTAAAAACGTTTTTTCTGGAGAAATCTGCGCATAAAAATCTTTTACATCGGCCAGGGTTAATTCGTTAATCGATTCTTCCGTAACGGTTTGATCGTAGTCATAATCTTGTGCCTTTAGGCTCAATAATAATTTGGCTTTTGCTGTATTAAAATTGGCCTGATTTAACGCTGCATTTTGGATCAATGCAGCCATTTCGGTCAATTCCGCATCGAAGCTGGTGTTTGCAGTAGCCAGTTTGCCGCTATTATCTTTGAAAGAGGTGTTTGAGTTTTTGGCGGCGCTTTCATTCAGCACTGCGTTAAACAACTCTACAATGCCGTTCTTTTTTCCCGAAAATTGTTCCGTATCCAAAGTAAAACTGGCGTAAGCTTTTGGCGAAGCAGCATGTTCGGAAACGATGATGTTCATTTCGTTCTTTAATTTAAATGCTACAGGCTCTTTAAACGTTTGAGCACTTGCTGTTACTGATATAAATAGAGTTGTGGTGGCGAGTAAAATGGTTTTAACCGTGTTCATAGAGATTTTTATTTTTTTGTTTTGAAATAATTATTTGTATTAATATGATACAAATGTGCTTGTTCTTGCACGGCTGGCCTATATGTTCTCGTTAAAAAGGCAATTATCCGTGACGAACGGCTGTATATACGTGTTAAAAAATTGATTCGGTTTTTTCAAAAGGAAATAAATGTTCATTTTATTCAATCTTTGAATGGATAGATTTTTTTTGATCTGAATGCTTAAATTTATTTTTCGTTACCAGACCAAATGAACTGCTTAATTGTTGATGACCACGAAATTGCCCGAAGCACACTCAAACAACTCATCAAATTTGAAGACTCGCTTACGCTGATTTCGACATGCGAAAATGCCGGAGATGCTTACAAGATAATTGCCGGTCAAAAGATCGACCTCGTCTTCCTTGATATAGAAATGCCCGAAGTTTCGGGAATTGAGCTGGTTAAGGGACTTGGCGATAAAAGGCCGTTAATTATTTTTATCAGCGCAAACCGCGAATATGCGGCCGATGCGTACGATTTAAACGTTGTTGATTTTATTACCAAACCGGTAACACTCGATCGATTCCTGAAATCGATAATCAAAGCCAAAGAAATTTTTAAAAATCAAGATGTCTTTGTACCCTCGAAACAAGACGAATTTATCTTTATAAGAGACTCCAGCATCATCAGGAGAATTAAACTGACCGATATTGAATATTTCGAAGCCCAGGGCGATTATGTTAAAATAGGCACCGCAACTAAGACCTACGCCATTTATTCGTCGTTAAAATCTGTCGAGGGAAAGGTTTCAGGCGATTTCTTTCTACGCGTTCACAGGTCATTTATCGTTAACGTGGGTAAGATCGATACCGTTGAAGGCAGTACGCTAATCATAAACAAAAGCTTTATTCCGGTTTCTGATGCCTATAAATCGGTATTGAACAAGCGGATGCAAATTCTGTAACTCCATGGAACCGAATCGCAAGCAAGACCTGCCAGATGCTGAGCCGCCGTTATATCAGGTTATTATTTTAAGTTACCTGCAAGAGATTAGTATGGGCGATGTTGAATTTGAGCGTGAAATAGCCGAAAGGTTCTTACACCTCATCGATGAAGATTTGTCTGCATTGGCAAAACACGCCCAACAAAATGATTTGGAGGCGTTAAAAAGGCATGCCCACCACACCTTATCAACCATTGCCGTAATGGGATTAGGCCCGTTGCTCGAGAAACATTTAAAGGCAATCGAACATCAGTCGCTTAGCGAAATCGAAATTAATAATTGCTTAATCGCCATAGCTGGCATTTGTGAAAAAGCCAAGGCAGATGTCAGGGTTTTTCTATGCTCTTAGCGGTCAATCTTTACGTAAATTTATGAAATGCCATTCTTGTTTGCTATCTTAGGCACAAATGAAGGCTCTTTTGATCATTTTCGGTATTTACATCCTGGCGTTGTCTGCAATGCCATGTAGTGATTTGGTTAACGAATGCCAGCGCAATACGAGCAATATCTCTGGTTCAGAGCTTGTCGAATCTCACAATCACCAAACCGATTCAAACGATTTTTGTAGTCTTTTTTGCACCTGTAATTGTTGCAGCATTGCTGCCCATTCAAAAATTGCAGCTTCGTATAGCAAAAGCGAAAGACTTCCATTATTCTCGATTATTAAATTTCCAATCAGGAGCTCTTTTCTCCTTTCCCCTTATTACGGAAACATTTGGCAGCCGCCAAAGATTAGTGCCTAATAACCTGAATTCGATAATCAAAGTACTTTTTTGGGGTTCGCATTCGACGTTTAACATGAACGGTCGTCCTCCTGATCCGATAGCTATCGGATTTATTTCAGGATCTAGTTTGCATGAACGCTAAGAACGATGCTGACCTCGAAGTAGCTACAACGCATTTCAAAACAACAAATCACTTGTAAATTATGCCGGTAGCTTTATTGGTATCACAATAGCTTTGTTTATTGATATAGCAATCGAATCTAGGTTAATACGGGTTCTTTTTTGATGTGCCATTGGGTACCCGCATACATATCGCTGTTTTTTGCTTTCTGCAAAAAGCATTCGAATTTCTTCGTATAATCATTAATCATAATTATAGTGTTAGATCGTATTATAAAATTTAGTATTAACAACAAGCTTGTTATTGGCATAATGACCTTGTTGCTAATGATTTGGGGCGTGTGGAGCGCATCCAGATTACCCATCGATGCCGTGCCCGATATTACCAATAACCAGGTGCAGATTATTACCGTTTGCCCTACGCTGGCAGGTCAGGAAGTAGAGCAACTGGTTACCTTTCCTATTGAACAAAGCATTGCCAACTTGCCCGATTTAGCCGAAACCCGAAGTATTTCGAGGTTCGGCCTCTCGGTTATTACCGTTGTTTTTAATGATGAAGTAGATATTTACTTTGCCCGCCAACTGATAGCTGAGAAGTTAAAGGAAGCCGGAGAAAACATACCGAAAGGGATTGGTACGCCCGAAATGGCGCCAGTGAGTACTGGCCTGGGCGAAGTGTACCAATATATTTTGCACCCCAAAAAGGGCAGTGAAAACAAGTACAACAGCAGAGATTTGCGTACCATGCAAGATTGGATTGTTGCCCGCCAGCTGAATGGAACCGGAGGAATTGCCGAAGTGAACAGTTTCGGCGGCGAACTAAAACAGTATGAAGTATCGGTTAACCCTAACCGCTTGAGGGCAATGGGCGTAACCATTACCGATATTTTTAATGCACTTGAAAATAACAACCAAAATACCGGTGGGGCCTATATTGATAAAAAACCCAACGCTTATTTCATTCGTGGTATTGGGTTAGTTACCTCGTTAGAGGATGTAGAAAACATCAGCGTTAAAAACGAGAACGGAAATGTGCCGATTTTTATTAAAGATGTGGCAGATGTACGTTTTGGCAGCGCCGTTAGGTATGGTGCAATGACTTTTAACGGAGAGGTAGATGCGGTTGGTGGCGTGGTGATGATGCTTAAGGGAGAAAACAGCAATGAAGTTGTAAAGCGCATAAAAGAAAAAATACCGGTGATTCAAAAATCACTGCCAAGTGATGTAATCATTGAACCGTATTTAGATCGTACAGAACTGGTTGGCCGGGCAATTAGCACTGTTGAAAAGAACCTGATTGAAGGTGCATTGATCGTAATTTTTGTGCTTGTACTGTTTCTCGGAAATTTTAGGGCAGGTTTAATTGTCGCATCCGCCATTCCATTAGCCCTGCTTTTTGCGTTAGGGATGATGAATGTGTTCGGAGTAAGTGCCAACCTGATGAGTTTGGGCGCAATAGATTTCGGGCTGATTGTAGATGGCGCAGTAATTATTGTTGAGGCCACATTGCACCATTTGGGCCTGCGCAAATCGCTGAACAAACTTTCGCAACAGGAAATGGACGATGAGGTTTTCGTGTCAGCTTCCAAAATTCGTAACAGCGCAGCTTTCGGAGAAATCATTATCCTAATCGTTTACCTGCCGATACTTACGCTGGTAGGCGTAGAGGGAAAAATGTTTACACCAATGGCTAAAACAGTTGGCTTTGCCATATTGGGTGCATTAATCTTGTCCCTTACCTACATCCCCATGATGTGTGCGCAGTTCTTATCTAAAAAGGTTAGCCAGAAGAAAACCATTTCAGATAAAATGATGCAAAACCTGCAAGGCATTTATCAACCACTTTTGCAAAAGGTAATTAAGGTAAAATATGCCGTTGTAACCGTTACGGTTTTGCTCTTTGCTGTTACCTTCTTTATTTTCAACAGTTTGGGCGGCGAATTTATTCCGCAGTTAAGAGAAGGCGATTTTGCTTTTCACTGCATTCTGCCACAAGGGAGCTCGTTGAAACAAAGTATTGAAACGTCAATGCAGGCTTCGCGAATTGTTAAACAGTTTAATGAGGTTAAAATGGTTGTAGGCAAAACCGGCGCAGCAGAAGTGCCTACAGACCCCATGCCGCCCGAAGCTTCGGATATCATAATTATACTCAAACCACAAAATGAGTGGAAAACTCAAAAAACCTACGACGAGTTGGCGGATGAAATTGAAGAAAAATTGGAGGCAATTCCCGGTGTGTTTTTCGAAAAAAATCAACCGATACAAATGCGGTTCAATGAGCTGATGACAGGTATTAGGCAAGATGTAGCCGTGAAGATTTTTGGCGAGGATTTAGATAGCCTGGCCATTTATGCCGATAAAGTGAGCAAGATAATACAAACAGTAAGCGGAACCACCGGACCGCAGGTTGAACGGGTAGGCGGATTGCCGCAAATAAACATCGAGTACGATCGGACGCGGCTTGCCAATTACGGCCTGAACGTAACCGATGTAAACGATGTTGTTAGCACCGCCTTTGCAGGTAAAAGTGCAGGGCAGGTATTTGAAAACGAACGAAGGTTTGATCTGGTAGTGAGGTTAGATAGCGCTTACCGAACCGATATAAATGATGTAAGTAACATGATGATTCCTACCAGCTCTGGAATCCAGATCCCGCTATCGCAAGTGGCTACCATTGGCTATAAACTGGGGCCTGCGCAAATTAGCCGCGAAGCCAGTAAACGTAGAATCGTAATCGGTTTCAACGTATCGGGAAGGGATGTCGAAAGCGTGGTTAATGATATCCAGCAAAAGTTAAATAACGACGTAAAGCTGCCGCTGGGCTACTATTTTACCTACGGCGGACAGTTTGAAAATCTGCAAAAAGCGAGCAACCGCTTAATGATTGCGGTGCCAATATCGTTGCTCCTCATCTTTTCGCTCTTGTACTTTACGTTTGGGTCGCTTAAACAAGCCACATTGATTTTTACGGCGATTCCGATGAGCGCCATAGGTGGCATATTCGCATTGCTGATCCGTGGCATGCCCTTCAGTATTAGTGCTGGTATCGGTTTTATTGCGCTGTTTGGTGTGGCCGTACTGAATGGAATTGTACTGATAGGAACGTTTAACCAACTGGAAAAGGAAGGCATTACCGATATCTTAAAACGGGTAATTGAAGGAACCAAAGAAAGGTTGCGCCCCGTATTAATGACTGCGGCCGTAGCAAGTTTGGGCTTCTTACCAATGGCGATAAGTACCAGTGCAGGTGCCGAGGTGCAAAAGCCCCTAGCTACCGTGGTAATAGGAGGTTTAATTACAGCTACTTTTTTAACACTTTTTGTTCTGCCCCTGCTGTACATTATTTTTAGTAGGAAGATAAAGGTTGAAACAAAATAAGCAATTGGCAATTAGCAACATTCAATAACAATTAGCACGGCGGAGCCATCTGCCAATTATAAATTTAAATCAATTAAAACTATGGGCGCAGTAAATTTTAAAGAAACTATTTTATATAAGAAAGCCTTTGAACAAGCTATGAGGATTTTTGAGATGAGTAAATCGTTTCCAAGTGAAGAAAAATATTCGTTAACTGACCAAATAAGAAGAAGTAGTAGAAGTGTATGTGCAAATCTTGCAGAGGCGTATAGAAAAAAAAGATATCCTGCGCATTTCACCTCGAAACTCACGGATTGCGATGCTGAAAACTCTGAAACGAGCGTGTGGCTAGATTTTGCCCTTGCTTGTGAGTATATCAATCAAACGCAGTTTGACAAATTTAATGCTTTAAATAATGAAGTTGGCAGGTTAATGCATCACATCATTAATAACCCAGATAGATATTAAAAAATGAAGAAAGATATAAATGAACAATGGGCGACAGGTAAAGGGCGGTTGGCAATATGCAATTGGCAAAATTTGCCCATTGCCAATTGCCGCCGCAGGCGACTTGCTTATTGCCTATTGTTGTTTTCAATAGTAAGTTTCAATGCCACTTCGCAAACCAGGAAGATAATCGACATTAACGAAGCCATAAACATTGCATTGCAGAACAATGGCAACATTAGAGCGAACAACTTTGAGGTAAAGTCTGCACAAAGCCTAACCAAGACTGCAGGGGAATTGCCAAAGTTCGATCTTAGCGCTCAATTAGGGCAGTACAATAGTTCGGAATTTGATCAATTGTATCAGGCTTCGCAAACGATTCCCTTTCCAACGCTGTTCGGTGCTAAAAAGCAGCTTTTGGATGCAACGGTAAAAAGCAAGAAATTGCAAGGCGAAATGTCGGCGCTCGACTTAAAGACTCAGGTGCGAACGCATTACTACCAGATACAGTATCTGCAAAACAATCAAAAGCAGCTCTTGCATCTCGATAGCCTGTATAACAGTTTTGCCAAAGTAGCCGAGTTGAGGTATAAAGCGGGCGACATTAAAAAGGTGGAAATCAGTACCGCTGAGGCAAAAAGAGGGGAAATCAATTTGTTACTGAAACAAAACGAAGTTTACCTGCAAAACGCTTATCATGACCTGCAGGCGTTGATGAATATTAAAGAAAAGTTTGAAATTAGCCACGAAGCCGAATTTAAGCCGCTGCAAATAAGTGCCTTGCTCGATAGTGGTGCCGTGGCAAACCATCCGGCTATACGCATGCTTTATCAAGATGTTTTAATTGCAGAGCATAACAAGAAAGTAGAGCGGGCACAAGCGCTGCCCGATTTTACCGTGGGTTATGTTAATCAATCATTAATCGGTTTTCATACTTTAAATGGCCAAGAACGGTATTTCGGTTCGGGCAATCGGTTTAGTTCTGTAAATGTGGGAATCTCCATCCCCTTGTTTAGTGCAACTAAATCCAAAAGCAGGGCCTTTGATTACCAAAGGCAAGCCGCAGAAGCCAACGCAGAACAACAACAGATTTTATTGGAGACACAGCTTCAAAATGCGCTGCAGCAATATCAGCAAAACCTGATGGGGTTCAATTACTATCAGCAACAAGCGCTTCCGAATGCAGAAAAAATTGTGTTTGCAGCGCAGCTGGGCTACCGAACCGGAGATATCAGTTATGTAGAATATCTTTATGCATTGCAAACAGCCACAGATATAAAGCTAAACTACCTGGAAAGCATTCAACGGGTAAACCAATCGGTAATCAACATCTATTCATTAATCAATAAATAACCAAATAGCAGTTAACAGTCAACAGTTAATAACGACCAACTAGCAATAACCAATAATCAGTTAGTAATGACCAGTTAGTAATTAACGATGAGTAATTAACAATTTGCGGTCACAGGCGATTTACTCATTATCCATAATCTTAAACTATTTTGATCCAAAAAAAATAAAAAATGAACTTCAATATAAATTTCAGACTAAATAAAAGCGCCAAAGGTAATGGTCGATATGACACAGGCAGTATCTTATTATTAATGAGAAAAATTTACCAATTCGCGCCAAAGGAAATTTGGTTATTGCTTATTGCCTGTTGCGTTTTATTTACCGCTTGTAACAACGAAAAGGGGAGCAATAGCGACAATCAAGGTGCAAAAGAAGAAACAAAAACCAAAGAGAGCGGGCACGAAGAAGAACCAACAACCATTGCAACACTCACGCAAGAGCAAATAAAAGCTGCGGGAATAAAGTTTAGCAACCTCGAAAACAAGGAGCTTACCGCAACCATAAAGGCCAATGGTACACTTAGGGTTCCAAACAACAACAGGGGCAATACCACATCTTTGTACGGCGGGGTAATTAAAACATTGAATGTACAGATTGGCGATTATGTAAAAAAAGGACAGGTTATAGCCACAATTTCCAATCCACAGTTTATCCAGTTACAAGAGGAATATTTGACCGTGAGCAACAAGATAATTTTCGCGGAGCAAGAAGTGCAACGTCAAAAAGAGCTTAACGCGGGCAATGCCGGGGCTTTGAAAAATTTGCAAAGTGCTACTGCCGAATTCAATTCGCTGCTTACCCGAAAGGGATCATTGCAGCAACAAATCCGGTTGATGGGTATTAATCCGAACTCGTTATCAAACAACAGTTTAAAAACCACACTGGTGATAAAAAGCTCGCTTAAGGGCGTTGTAAGCAATGTATTTGCCAAAATTGGCAGTTACGTTGATGTGTCGGCTCCTGTTGTGGAAATTGTAGATAACAGCTTTCTGCACCTGGATTTACAGGTTTTTGAAAAGGATTTACCAATGTTAAAAGTTGGCCAGACGATACATTTCACGTTAACAAACAATCCTGTTGATGAATACGATGCAAAAGTCTTTAGCATCGGCTCATCGTTTGAAAATGACAGCAAAACCGTTTCCGTACATTGCGATGTAACCGGAAACAAACGCGGCCTGATTGATGGAATGAATGTTACAGGGATTGTCAGCTTAAATCACGTAACCGCACCTGCTGTACCTACTGAGGCCATCGTAAGTGATAATGCCAAAGATTATGTTTTTGTGGTTACAGATAAAAAGCCAGAGGAACACCATGAGGAAGATGCAATAGGCAATGAGCAAAGGGCAATAGGCGATGAGCAAAAGGGAAGTATTAATTTCGAAAAGATAGAAGTGGTGAGAGGCGTTTCAAATATGGGTTATACTGCAGTAACCTTTGTGCAGGATGTAGCAAAGAGTGCTAAAATTGTAACTAAGGGCGCATTTTTTGTTAACGCTAAATTATCTAACACAGGAGGTCACGAGCATTAACAGCACAACTATAAAGAACATCTTTTTGCGTCTTCACAACAAAGTACATCCGCTCTGTTCACAATATTGTTACAGCATAGCGACGCAATTATCAAGGGCTTAAATGTAAATTTTAAACAGAAAAGCTATTTTAGGGCAATGAAAGGTTAATCGTTTTAATAGCCGCTAACCAATACTTTCTAACCAAATCACCCGATGTAAGCTGATGAAAAAAGCACTCTTTATTTTACTGATCCTCTGCGGCAACCTATCATTTGCCCAAAATTTAATTAATCTAAAAGCCGTTAAAAAAAATGGCGCAGTTGTACAGGCCAAACAAAAGGAATTAGTTGTAACGTGGCCCGCCGGAAACGGCACTACTGGTAAAATGATCTTAAATTTAGCGCAAGATAAGCCCTTATTTACCAGCTTGCAGCTAGGTAACAATGGTACGTTTAAAGAAATTACGAGCAATCTCGATCCTGCCTTTGTGCTTCGGGTAGGCAGCCGAACGTTAAGTCCATCGAGTGGCGGCTGGGATGTGTTTTTCGATCGGGTGCCAACCAGACCTTACACTACAAATGCTGTAAAATTTAACAAGCGAAATGCCACAGTGCGTACCGATGGAATACAAACGATTGTTTCTATTGCAGAGGTGGAATCGACGATTTTTAAGGGCACGCTCGAAATTACCACTTATAACGGAAGTTCGTTATTTAATGTGGCTGCGGTAATGGCTACCGACAAAGATTCGACCGCTATTTTATACGATGCAGGTTTGGTTTGCAAACAAAATCTTTGGCAAAACGTAGCCTGGAGCAATGTAAAAGATGAAATGCAGGGCGAAAAGGCAGTTAAAGGAGAAGTAAGCAAAAATTTGGAGGTTAAATACCGCACGGTCATTGGCGAGCAGGCTAATGGAAGCCTTGCCCTGTTTCCAGCACCTCACCAGTATTTTTATCCCTTGGATGAAGCTTTTAACTTAAAATTCACCTGGAAGGGGAGTAATTACTTAAACCTGATTCCTGATTATGGCATTGGTATTCGTCAAGATCCAATAGGCGATAAACGGTTTGTGCCCTGGTTTAATGCACCACCAAAAACGGAGCAGCGACTTAATTTCTTCTGCCTTTTATCTGGCGAAAATGCAAAAAGCGCACTTAACGAAGTTAAAAAGTTTACCCACGGCGACACTTATGTTCCAGTTAAGGGCTATAAAACGATGGCCACTCACTTTCACAACGAATTCATCTCTGATGTGGTGCTAAGCGGAAAGCCAGTTCCAGAAAAGCCTGAATTTGTTGATGTGTTGAAAAAAGCAGGTCTGAACATCGTTAAACTCGCCGAATTTCACGGACCGGGGCATCCAAAAGGACCCGACTCTACCAGGCTAAACGAACTGGATGCATTATTTAAGCAAACGAAGCGGTTATCAGACCCGAATTTTTTATTGCTTCCGGGCGAAGAGGCAAATAATTTTTATGGAGGTCATTGGTTGGCATTTTTTCCTAAACCAATCTACTGGGTAATGTCTAAAAAAGATGAACAACCTTTTTCAATGACGGATCCAAAGTATGGTACCGTTTATCACGTAGGGAACAAGGAAGAAATGTTGAAGCTTCTGGAACAGGAAAAGGGCCTGGCATGGACTGCGCATGCCCGCACCAAAGCTTCAACCGGCTATCCCGACAAATATAAAGACGAGGATTTTTTTAAATCGGAAACCTTTTTAGGTGCTGCCTGGAAAGCCATTCCCGGCGATTTGTCGTTACCCAGCTTAAGCAAGCGTGTGCTAAATCTGATGGATGATATGGCCAATTGGGGATTAAAAAAACATGTGATTGCGGAGGCTGACATTTTTACCATTACCCACCAAAATGAAATGTACGCCCACTTAAACGCCAATTATCTGGAGCTCGATAAGGTGCCCGATTACAAGGATGGATGGCAACCAGTTTTAGATGCCATTAAAAATGGTAAGTTCTTTGTTTCAACAGGGGAAATTGTAATTCCATCGTTCAGTATAAACGGAAAACGAGCTGGTGAAACGCTTAAAATAGGCGACGGCAAGGCAAATATCAAAATGGAATTAACATGGACTTTTCCCTTGAGTTTTGTAGAAATTGTTTCGGGCGATGGTAGTAAGGTTTATCGCACGCGTATCAATTTAAATACTACGACCGCATTCGGAAACAAAGCCTTTAATTGGAATGTAGATCTGAAAGATAGGAAATGGGTTAGGGTAGAAGCCTGGGATATCGCAACCAATGGCGCATTTACCCAAATGATTTGGTTGGAAAACTAGGCTTTCGAGAGCATATTCCTTAAAAACGATTCGTCATCTCGGCCAGCACCGTCCGCTAATCAGGATTTACAATCCTGATTTAAATAGCCCTGGATTTCAAATCGGGAGTTAGATAAGACGGGATTGGAAATCTCGATCGGCATGGGAATCTCGACCAGCACCGTCCGCTAATTAGGATTTGCAATCCTGATTTAAATAGCTCTGGATTTTAAATTCAGTATTAGATAGGACGAGATTGGAAATCTCGACCAGCATGGATGTGATTAGAAATCTCGGCCAGCACCGTCCGCTAATCAGGATTTGCAATCCTGATTTAAATAGCTCTGGATTTCAAATCCAGCATTAGATAGGACAAGATTGGAAATCTCGACCAGCACGATCAAAATCTCGAATAGCATGTGACAAACTTAACCCTCCATTTCCCAAATCATTACCTGCCTGTCATCGCCGGTAGAAATTAAATACTTACCATCATTGCTCCACATTATTTTATTGATGGAATGTGTATGGCCAATGCCTGTTTTTTCTAAACTTAAAATTTTATATAGCTTAAAGTTTTCGGCATCCCAAATTTTTATGCTTTTGTCTTGACTGCTGGTTGCGAAATAGGGCAGGGTTGGGTGGAAAGAGATATCATAAACCGTAAACATATGCGCCGGAATGTTCTGCAGGAGCTCGTAATCGGGTAGACCCCAAATTTTCAACTGTGCATCTCTGCTTCCAGAAATTAGGTATTTCCCCTCCGGATGGTACGCTAACGATGTAACCGGCAATGAATGGCTATCCAGATTTTGTTTGATGCTATAATCAGCAAGGTTGTAAATCTTGATTAAGTGGTCTTTGCATCCAAAAGCGATTTCGGTTTCATCGGGCGAGATTGCAATAGCCCTAACGGTATCATAAGCGGCCTGAAAGCGGTATATCTCTTTAAAATCATTAAGCGACCACACGGCAACTGTTCCATCTTCGCCAGTAGTTAAGAGTTCATTTTTGCCTTTAA
>Ga0308165_1003547_pt1 | contig 16593 bp, 14 predicted proteins | sample PhyWR2_FD_201032 | JGI IMG/M metagenome (GOLD analysis project Ga0308165, IMG submission 201032) | Phyllosphere microbial communities from UC Gill Tract Community Farm, Albany, California, United States - DLSLW.R2 | ecosystem: Host-associated > Plants > Phyllosphere > Unclassified | place: USA...
GTCCCGTGTTCGAACTCGTCGGCAAGATGCTCGAAAAGGCACTCTTACGCTTGAAGAAACGCGACAAGCCGATCGTGCATTCGGACCAGGGTTGGCAATACCAGATGTCCCAATACCGCGCCCTGCTCAAGAAAAAGAAGCTGACCCAAAGCATGTCTAGGAGAGGTAACTGCCTTGACAACGCTGCCATGGAAAGCTTCTTCGGCACGCTGAAATCCGAGTTCTTTTACCTGAACAAGTTTGCCAGTATCGATGAGTTGCAAGCCGGCTTGACGCACTACATCCATTACTACAATCACGACCGGATCAAGCTGAAATTAAAAGGGCTGAGCCCGGTGCAATACCGGACCCAGCCCTCTTGACCCGCTAGACCAACTCCACTGTCCAACTTTGTGGGGTCAGTTCACGCAAGGGGCTTTTTTTATTATGTGTGGCGGCGGATTCCGTAAGGGTAAGTCAGGTATTGCTGAATGCGTATTGACGAACTGGGTATTGCCAAACCGATGCTGCCAAACGGGTAGTGCCAAACGGGTAGTGCCAAAAACACAGCAAGCTCAGCCGGGTTTGGTTTCCTCTTCCATCCAGCCCAGCCAACGCAGCGCCTGTTCACGCGTATCGCCGCACATCATTTCGCTGGGCGGCAGCGACCCGCACACGGCCGGCCGGTCGGGATGGCCGAAGATCTTGCAGCGCTGTTGATCGTCCAGCTGAATGCAGCGCACGCCGGCAGGCTTGCCGTTAGGCATGCCGGGGATGGCGCTGGAGATCGAGGGCGCGATACAGCACGCGCCGCAGCCATCGCGACAGGAAAAAACGCTGCTCATCAATCCGCTCGCAAGGATTGCACGAAGGTCTTGGCGATCTCTTCCGACAGCTCGTCGTCCGGCCCCAGCGCCACCACTTCGATCAGGCGGCGATCCAGCAGGTACACCCGCCCCAGCAACCACGAGCTGCTGTCGCGCACCTTGCCGCGCACTTCCACTTCGCTGGCATGCGTAAGTTTGCGGGTGTCCTTGGCCGACTGGCGCAAGGTGACCGGGCGCCGTGCGGTGACGGTGCCCTGCAGGTTGCGCTGGAAGATCTCTTCGAACGCCGCCACCACCCGATCACGCTCGGCAGGATCTGCCACCACCGCCTCGGGCAGGTCCACGTGGACCACCGCGAACATGGTGCGGTCCACGCGCGCAACCTTCATCGTCATCGGCAGGGTCAGCCCGGCGACCGTGACGTCGCGAGACTCTTCCTGCGGTTTGCCGGGATAGGTGATGTGCACGGCATCGCCCGCTGCCGGCATGTCGCGCCAGTCGTACTTGGGGAAGCACCCCACCAGCAGCAGGGACGCCGAAAGCACCAATGCGCCGCGCAGAATGTTTTGCATGGCCGTCTCGAAAATATCGGAAGATAGGCTGGGATTGTCCGGCTGATGCACGGCGTTGACCGAGAAAGATATTGCGCTGCAGTACAACCCGTTACACCAAGCGACAGAGGAAGGCCTGTCGCATTGGGCGACAATCGCACATTCCCATTCGCCTCGCGGAGCCCCGCATTGTCGCCGATTTCGATGACGAGCACGCCCGACCATGCCCAATTGGCGACCTATCGCTGGACGCCAGCGGCGCCTGTGGCCGGACGCGGCATCTACCTGCTGCACGGTCTGGGTGAACACGCCGGACGCTACGAGATGCTCGGTGAGTGGCTGGCGGCGCGTGGCTGGACGGTGGCGGCACACGACCATCGCGGTCACGGCAAATCGGCAGGCAAGCGCGGCGTGGTGCGCAGCCCCGACACGCTGGTCGAAGACGCCGAGTTTCGTGTGACCCAATTCGCCGATGAAATGGGTGCGCCACCGGTGCTGCTCGGCCACAGCCTGGGCGGCCTAGTCGCCACGCAGGTTGCCTTGCGCAATCGTGTGCCGCTGGCAGGCGTGGTTCTGTCGTCGCCGGCCTTTGCGCTGCGCATGAGCCGCTGGCAGCAGATGCTGATGGACATGGTGGTGAACTGGGCGCCGAACCTGCGCAGCAGCAATGGCCTGGACACCAGCAAACTGTCGCATGAACAGGCAGTGATCGATGCCTACCGCGAAGACCTGCTGGTGCATGACCGCATCTCTGCGCGACTGGCGAAAGCCATCGAAGACGGCGGCAAGGCGGCGATTGCGCAGGCCTCGACCTTGCAGCACCGCACCTTGCTGATGGTGGCGGGCAGCGACGGCATCGTCGACCCCGCAGGCAGCCGGCGCTTTGCCGATGCCGCCACGCCGGGGCGCCTTGCGCTGCGCTGGTACGACCGGGCGTATCACGAGATCTTCAACGAAAGCGAGGACATCGCTGCGGCGGTCCTGGCTGACCTCGAGGCCTGGCTCGCCGAAGTCTGATCAGCGCCAGTCACCTGGCCTGAACTCCGTGCCCAACTCGACCGCAAGCCACTTCATCGGGGCCCCACCCGCTCGACCAGCAACCCATCTCCCGATATGGGCTATCCTGAGTCCCTGATGTTCCCGCCCCTCCTTCTCGCGGCCCTGCGCCGCGTCGCGCCCATGTCCTACCGTCCCATGCGGACCGGTGGTGCGTTGGCGCTCGCCTGGACGAGCCGAAAGCCCGCGCTTCAGTTCCACGACTAAGCCCGGCGATCCTCCTCCCTCCTGCTTGAACCATCAAGATCGCCGGGCCACTCCATAGGTCCGTTTGGCGCGCATGTGCGCGCAGCCCCTTCTCACTTTTTTCATTGGAGTGCGCATGTCCACGCCTCGCCCGGAATTCATCACGCTGACCGAACTCGACCACGTCCGTATCAGCAATCTCATTGGCGGCAACGCTGCCGGCGCGCGCTCGGCCCAGAACGAAGCGCTGCTTGCCGTGCTTGATGATGCCGACCTGGTCCCTTCGCAGGAGATTCCTGCGGACATCATCACCATGAGCTCGCGCTTCGTGGTGAAAGACGCCGCAACGGGTTCGAGCGATACGCTGACCTTGGTCTATCCGCAGGAAGCCGATGCCGGCCAGGGCCTGCTGTCGGTGCTGTCGCCGCTGGGCACGCAATTGCTGGGTGCGCAGCCCGGCCAGCGCATCGCGGTCGCCGGTCCGACCGGACGGGCGCGCGAACTGGAAGTCGTCGAACTGGTCTACCAGCCCGAAGCCAACGGCGACTACACAGGCTGAACCCCGACGCCAGCCAATCAGCTATCCACGTGCAAGGCGTTGGGTATGTGCATCATCACCGCTTAATGCTTCGGCTTCGCGCAGGGGCGGTGATAGAGTAGCGCCCGAATTGGTGCGCCTGGGACTTCACCAGCCCTGGCGTTAAACGGGAAACAGGATGGCGCCCGCCCTAACCTGTGCTGCCCCCGCAACGGTAAGCATCCGTCCCTGGCTTTGCCCGGGACACGTCTCCGATCAGTACGCCACTGCGGCCCTCAAAGGCTGTGGGAAGGCGATCGGACGCATGGATGCCAGCCCGGATACCGGCCAGTTCTGCGGCCGACCCCCGGCCGCATGAGGGAACGCGCTGCGGATGGGCAGCCGGTCGAAGACAGCCGTGCCCACGTCGACAGACGTCTGCGCAAGATGCTGCCTGGCCGCCGCGTGTTCCGACCGAAATCGGACGTGCGGGGTAGCACGTCTTTCGAGGCTCCCTGAATCTCATGTCTTCGTACTTTCAACGCTCCCTGATCGGCGCGGCCATTGCCTTGCTGTCGGCCACCGGCGCCACTGCACAAACCACCGCCAACACCTCGTCCTCGGCCACCGTGCTGGGCCCCGTGGTGGTGACTGCCGCGCGCGGCGAACAACTGCTGGCCGACACGCTTGGCGACGTCAGCGTCATCGACAGCGAGACGCTGGGCGCCGCCGGTCAGAGCAGCCTGGCTGAAGTGCTGCGACGCGAGCACGGCGTGGAAATCGTCGCCAATGGCGGCCCGCACAATGCCACCTCGGTGTTCCTGCGCGGCGCGAGCAACAGCCAGACACTGGTGCTGCTCGACGGCCAGCGCATCGGCTCGGCCACCGCCGGCGGCGCGTCCTTCAACGCCATTCCCGCCAGCAGCATCGAGCGCGTTGAAATCATCCGTGGCGCAGCCAGCAGCCTGTATGGCGCGGACGCCATCGGCGGCGTGATCAACGTCATCACCAAGAAGGGTGCGACCAACGTGCCCTTCGCCGTCAACGGCGCCATCGGCGCAGGCAGCTACAACACCCGCAAGATGGAACTGGGCCTGTCGGGCAACGACGGCATCCTGGCCTACGGCTTGCAGGCGTCGCACGCCACCAGCGACGGCTTCAGCTCGCGTCGCCCCATCGGTTCGTCCTACAACCCGGATGACGACGGCTACACGCTCGACGCCATCAACGGCAATGTGGGCCTGAACTTCAAGCCCGGCCAGAAGCTGGAAGCGACCTTCTTCCATTCGTATCTGCATGGCCAGTACGACTCGCGTCCGCGTGCCGACGACCGCACGATTTCGCGCGTGGAAGGCCTGGCGCTGACCAGCACCAACAAGATCACCGACATGTGGACCAGCCGCCTGCGTTACGGCGAAACCACCGACAAGTCGCGCGACATCTCGTCGACCACCAGCGTGTTCAACACGCGCCAGCAACAGGTGTCGTGGCAGAACGACCTGGCGTTTGCCGCCGGCCAGAACCTGAGCATTGCCGCCGAACACCTGAACGAAGCAGTCAGCAGCTCGTCCTACACGGCTGCGGCCCCGGGCTCGCGCCGCACCAACTCGCTGACCGGCGTGTATCGCGGCGACTTCGGCCCGCACCACGCACAGCTGAGCCTGCGTCACGACGACAGCTCGCAATACGGCGGCAAGACATCGGGCAACGTGTCCTACGGCTATGACATCAGCCGCGCCTGGCAGGTGACTGGCGCCGCCGGCGCGGGCTTCCGCGCACCTTCGTTCAACGAGCTGTACTTCCCCGGCTACGGCCAGGCCGGCGTGCTGCCGGAACGTTCGCGCAACCTGGAAGCCGGCCTGCGTTACCGCGATGGCGGCACCGATGCTGGCGTGACCGTGTATCGCAACAAGGTCCGCAACCTGATCAGTTCGCTGACGCCCTGCCCGGTGCCCGGCTACGCCTTCGGCTGCGCCTACAACGTCGACCGCGCCGTGCTGGAAGGCGTGACGCTGACGGCAGGCCAGCAGTTCGGCGCCACCAACCTGCGCGCCTCGCTGGACCTGCAGGACCCGCACGATGCCAAGACCGGCAACCAGCTGGCACGCCGCGCCGAACAGATCCTGCGCCTGGATGCCGAGCACCGCATTGGCAAGGCATTGATCGGTGCCGAGCTGTTCGCCTCGGGCCGTCGCTTCGACAATCTGGCCAACACCACGCGCCTGGGCGGCTACACGCTGCTGAACCTGCGTGTCGCGTACGACATCACGCGCGAAATCCAGGCGCAGGTGCGTTGGAACAATGTGGCCAACAAGGACTACGAGCTGGCACGCGGCTACAGCACGCCGGGCTCGAACGTGTTCGTCAATCTGGTCTATCGTCCGGAGTGATTGCGGCCGTCGGCTGCAGACAGTGCGGCGCCCTTGCCGGTGCCGCACTGCGTGACACCTTCGTCCCAGCCCAAGTCCGAGCACGCCCTTGATCGCTTCATCTCCCCGTCGCAAGCCCTCTGCTTCTGTTGTGTCGCCTGCACGGGCGCTGACGATCCTGGGCGTGTTGCTGCTGGCAGCGCTTGCCAGCCTGGTGGTGGCGGCGGCAGTCGGCTCGGTCGCCATCGCCCCGCGCGACTGGTGGCCGGCCCTGCACGACGCCCTGGGCACCCCGTCCACGCTGTTCGGCACGCTGGTCGACCTCCGGGTCACCCGCGCGCTGTCTGCCATGGCCACGGGCGCCTCGCTTGCGCTGGCCGGCCTGCTGCTGCAGGCCTTGTTGCGCAATCCCCTGGCTGATCCGTATGTGCTGGGCGTCTCTGGCGGCGCGTCGGTAGGCGCGCTGGCGGCCATGCTGTTTGCGCTGGCGTCCTGGCAGATCGACCTGGCCGCTTTTGCGGGCGCGGCCATCGCCACGCTCTTGCTGTTCATGCTGGCGCGCGACGACTTTCGTGCCGGCCCGGCCGGTGGCGCACCCTTGCTGCTGCTGACCGGCGTGGTGCTGGCCTCGGGCTGCGGCGCGCTGGTCACCTTGATGTTGTCGATCGCGCCCGAAGGCCGCTTGCGCGGCATGGTGTTCTGGCTGATCGGCGACATGTCGGGCGCGCAGGCGCGCTGGCTGCCGTGGGCGGCTGTGCTGCTGGCGCTTGCGCTGTGCATGGCGCGCGCCCGCGCCATCAACCTGATCGCCATGGTGGCGGACCATGCGGTATCCCTGGGCGTGAACGTGCCGCGCCTGCGGGTGTTGCTGTTCCTGTGTGCGGCCGGCCTGACGGCAAGCGCCGTCACCACCGCCGGCAGCATCGGCTTTCTGGGCCTGATCGTGCCGCATGCATGTCGTTTTGCGCTGGGCCCCGACCATCGTCTGCTGATCCCCGCCAGCGCCTTGGCGGGCGGCACTTTCCTGGTGCTGGCCGACACCGCCGCGCGCAGCATCGTCGCACCCATGCAGTTGCCGGTGGGCGTGATCACCGCGCTGATCGGCGTGCCGGCCTTCCTGCTTCAGCTGCGTCACATCCGCAAGGTGCAGCGATGATGCGCGCGCACGGCCTGTCGCTGGCAATCGGCGAGCGGACCTTGCTTCGTGGTCTGGACTGGCATGCAGAACCCGGCCAGTGCTGGGCGCTGATCGGCCGCAACGGCGCGGGCAAGAGCACCTTGCTGCGCACCTTGGCGGGGCTGGCCGCGCCGCAAGCCGGACACGTCGAACTGGGGGGCCGGCCCTTGTCGGGCTGGTCCTTGATCGAGCGTGCGCGGCAATGCGGCTACCTGCCCCAGGGCCGCAGCGACAGCTTTGGGTATCGCGCCATCGACACGGTGCTGGCCGCGCGGTATGCGCAGGCCTCGGCCGGATTCTGGGACGGCGACGCCGACCATGCAGCCGCCATGCAGGCACTGGCCGATGTGGATGTCGAGGATTTGGCCGCGCGCGATGTGCGCACGCTGTCGGGTGGCGAGCGCCAGCGGGTGGCGATCGCCGCGCTGCTGGTGCAGGACACACCGCTGATGCTGCTGGACGAGCCTGCCAATGCGCTGGACCTGGCGCACCAGATGTCGCTGATGGCCTTGCTTGAACGACTGACACGCGAACGCGGTAAAACCATGGTGATGGTCAGCCATGATCTGAACCTGGCCGCGCGCGTGGCCAGCCACGCGCTGCTGTTGATGCACGACGGCGGCTGGCTTGCCGGGCCTTGTGCCACCACCATGACAGCGGACGCGCTGGGCGCCTGCCTTGGCCATGCGGTCGAGGCCGTGCCGCACCGCGGCCGCACCTTATTCATTCCTTCGGAGACTTCTTGATGAGCCAGGACACCGCGGATCTCGATCCCGACGACATTACCCCCACTGATGCATCTGCCACTGCCGACGATGCCGCGCGCGACGAACGCCATCGCGTTCGCATGCAGAAAAAGAAAGAAGTGGTCGATGCCAAGATCGCCGACGCCAAGCGCGACGCAGGCGTGCTGCTGGTGCACATGGGCAATGGCAAGGGCAAGAGTTCCAGCGCATTCGGCATGGTCGCGCGCGCACTCGGCCATGGCATGAAGGTCGGCGTGGTGCAGTTCATCAAGGGCGGCAAACCCAGCGGCGAGGAAATGTTCTTCCGTCGCTTCCCGGATGAGGTGAGCTTCCACGTGATGGGCGAAGGCTATACCTGGGAAACCCAGGACCGCAGCCGCGACGTGGCGCGCGCCGAAGCCGCCTGGGCGCAGGCCATGGAATTCCTGACCGATCCGGCCTATGGCCTGGTGGTGCTGGACGAGCTGAACATCGCCCTGAAATACAAATACCTGGACGTGAACAAGGTGGTCGCCGACCTGAAGGCGCGCCCGCCGATGCAGCACGTGGCCGTCACCGGCCGGGGCGCCCCGCCCGAAATGATCGAGGCCGGTGACACGGTGACCGAGATGCAGCCGATCAAGCACGCGTTCGCCGCGGGTATTGCGGCGCAGGCCGGGGTCGAATGGTGATCTGCGCTTGCCGCCAGTCAGTCGCATGAGCGACGTGCGCATGCAGGACCCAGATCTGATCGTGCCCGGGAAAGTCGACACGGCGGCGCCTGCGCGCAAGACGGGCTGCCGTGCGGTGCTGATCTCCGCGATTGCATCCGGACAAGGCAAGACCACGGTGACTGCTGCGCTGGCACGTCGCCTGGTGCGCGAGGGCAAGCGCGTGCGGGTGTTCAAGACCGGGCCGGATTTTCTCGACCCGATGCTGCTGGCGCGCGCCAGTGGCGCAGCGGTGCATCCGCTGGATCTGTGGATGGTCGGGCATAAGGAAAGCCGCCAGCGGCTGGCCGAGGCCGCGCGCGATGCCGACGTGATTCTGGTCGAAGGCGTGATGGGGCTGTACGACGGCAAGCCGTCCTCTGCGGACCTGGCACGCGCCTTCGGCTTGCCGGTGCTGGTGGTGGTCGATGCGAGTGCCATGGCGCAGACCGTGGGTGCCGTGGTGCGCGGCCTGCGCGACTACGGGCCGTGCGATGTGCTGGGCGTGATCGCCAACCGGGTGGCCAGTGCCGGCCACGCGGCCATGGTGGCGGAGTCGCTGCGCGATGTGTCGCTGGTGGCGACAATGCCACGCCAGGCGACCAGTTTGCCGGAGCGGCATCTGGGCCTGGTGCAGGCGGACGAGATCGCGGAACTCGATGCCTTGCTGGATACCCTGGCGGACGCCCTGGTGCTGCGCGATGGGATCGAGGCTTGGCCGATGGTCAGCTTCGATGTTCCCGACGTCGATGCGTCGACACTCACTGCAGCAGACGCAATTACGCCACGCGCTGACCAGCATCTGCGAGCAGGAGCTATCGATCACGCGACCGAGCGAGGCCTGCCGTACCCCCGACAGGAATCGAACCAGCATCCGACCCTGCTGCAAGGCAAGACCATCGCCATCGCCCGCGATGCCGCCTTTGCGTTTGTGTATCCCGCCAATCTCGATTGCCTGCGCGAACTCGGCGCCGACATCGTGTTTTTCTCCCCGCTGGCCGATGAAGCAATTCCGGCTGATGCCGATGCGGTCTACCTGCCCGGCGGCTACCCCGAACTGCATGCAGCGCAGCTTGCTGCGGCGCAGACCTGGCGCGCCTCGATCCGCGCGGCCGACGCAGCCGGCACGCCCATTCTTGCGGAATGCGGCGGCATGATGGCCTTGGCCGACACGCTGATGGATGCGCAGGGCGCCTCGTGGCCAATGGCAGGCCTGTTGCCCGGCACCGTCAGCATGCAGACGAAGCTGGCCGGCCTGGGCATGCAGTCGCTGCCCACGCCCCACGGCGAGGTGCGCGGCCATACCTTCCATTACTCGCGCTTCGACACCCCGCTTGCGCCGCAGGCCCACACCACGCGCCAGCGCGACGGCAGCGCAGGGGAAGCGGTCTACGTGCGCGGCGCGCTGCATGCCTCGTATTTCCACGCCTACTTTCCGTCCCAGCCCCGCGCCATTGCCGCCTTGCTGGGCGCCGATCCGACCATGCATACCACCGCCACCAAGATGACATCATTGCCCGCAAGCGAGGCTCGTCCATGACCACCACCCTGGTGCTGGGCGGCGCGCGCTCGGGCAAAAGCCGATACGCCGAAACCTTGGCCGCCAAGACCGGCAAAGAAGTCGTCTACATCGCCACGGCGCAGCCGGGCGACGAAGAAATGCACACCCGCATCGCGCTGCACAAGCGCCGCCGGCCCGATGCCTGGATCACCGTGGAAACCCCGCTGGCGTTGGCAGACGCCATCCAGCAATGGGCAACGCCCGGGCGTGTGGTGCTGATCGATTGCCTGACGGTCTGGCTCAGCAACCTGCTGTTCTCGGATGGCCGCATCTACCCGGAGATTGGCACGCTGGACCTGCCCTTGCGCCTGCACGCAGAACGCGCCGCGTTGCTGGAAGTGCTGTCGCATCCGCCAGGCGACCTGATTTTTGTGGCCAACGAAGTGGGTCTGTCGATCGTGCCCATGGGCGCGATATCTCGCGCTTTTGTGGACCAGGCGGGATGGCTGAATCAGGAAGTGGCGGCACGCTGCGACCACGCAGTGATGACGGTGGCCGGATTGCCGATGGTGCTCAAGGGCTCGGCGTGATGCGGGTGTCGCTTTCAATCGCCGTGCCTGTGGAAACCCGCAGCCAGGGAAGCGCATCCCTTGCGCGGCGCATCAGGCTGCCTATTGATCAGACCACCTTGTCGTCTGATGCGCACCGTGGCGACCTGCGCCTGCCGCACGACACGCACGCGGCCCAGATAGGAAACCAAGCATGCTGAGCGGCATTCCGCTTGCCTGGCTGGGCATGCTGGCACTGGCCGGCGTGGCGCTGGACATGCTGCTTGGCGAGCCGCGTCGCTGGCATCCGCTGGTGGGCTTTGGCAAGCTGGCCAATGCGATCGAGCGGCGCTTGAATCGGCGCAAGCCTGGTGTGCCGGTCGGCCGCGCAGACAAGGCTCAAGCAACGAAAAATGCCAACGCCGAGCCCGGCGCAGGACGTGCGGCAGGCGTCTTGGCATGGTCGCTGGCTGTGCTTCCCATCGTTGCCCTGCCCTGCCTTGCGCTGGTCTGGCTGCAGCACCAGTTCGGCATGGCGGCCGTGGCCGCCGCGATACCCGTCACTGCCTTGCGCGAATTGCTGGCCGAACCAAGCACTGCGCGTTATCTGATTCCCGCCCTGGCCGTGCACGTCATCCTGCTGTACGCCTGCCTGGGCTTGCGCAGCCTGCGCGATCACACCAAGCCGATTTCGGATGCGTTGCGCGCAGGCGACCTTGCCACGGCACGCACACTGACCAGCTACATCGTCAGCCGCGATACCGCCGATGCATCGGAAAGCGATCTCGCCAAAGCCGGCGTGGAGTCCTTGCTGGAAAACGGCAACGACGCCGTCTTCGGCACCTTGTTCTGGTTCGCCGTCGCAGGCGGCCCGGGCGCCCTGCTGTTCCGTCTGGCCAATACGCTGGACGCGATGTGGGGCTATCGCAATCCCCGCTTCAATCATTTCGGTTGGGCCGCCGCGCGCATCGATGACGTGCTGAACTGGGTCCCCGCACGGCTGACCGCCTGCAGTTATGCGCTGCTGGGCAAGACGCGTCTGGCTTGGCAGTGCTGGCGCAGCCAGGCGCCTGCCTGGCCCAGCCCGAATGCCGGCCCCGTGATGGCCGCCGGCGCAGGTGCGCTGGGCCTGGCGCTGGGACGCGAAGCGAGCTACGACGGCGTGCCGGAAGTGCGCCCACCGCTGGGCATGGGCGAGCCCGCCAAACGCGAAGACCTGGGCCGTGCGTGGCGACTGGTATGGAAGGTCACGGTTTTGTGGGTGGCGCTGCTGTTGTTGATTGGTGCCTTGGGGGAAACTGCCGGTGCCAAGCTGGTCACGCCCGCAGAGGTCCCCAGCGCGTCGCCCGCCTTGCAAACCCAGCCGCCAGCAACGGCTGCGCCGCGCACCGATATGCCGGCAGACATTCCGGGAGTACGTCAGTGAGTACCCGTCCGATTGCAACGCATATGCCTGCGCCAACCGTCATCGCCCACGGTGGCAATCTGCGGCGTGCGATGGCGCAATACGGTGGCCAGGCCAGTGACTGGATGGACTTGTCCACCGGCATCAATCCGCACGCCTACCCTGCCCCGCCGATTGCGCCCGACGCCTGGCATCGTCTGCCCGAGCCCGACACTGGCCTGATCGATGCCGCATGCGCGTACTACGGCGCGCCGGTGCTGCTGCCGGTTGCCGGCACCCAGGCAGCAATCCAGACACTGCCGCGTTTGCGCGTACACAGCCGGGTGGTGGTGGTCTCGCCGACCTACGCCGAACACGCATTGCGCTGGCGTGAAGCCGGGCATGCGGTGACAGAGATTGCGCCGGCAGATATCGAGGCCTATATCGATCATTGCGACGTGATGGTGGTCTGCAATCCCAACAACCCGACCGGCAATCGCGTCGCGCCCGATCGGCTGCTGGCCTGGGCCGACAGGCTCGCCACACGTGGCGGTTGGCTGGTGGTGGACGAAGCCTTCGGCGACATGGAACCTGGCTTGAGCGTGGCCGCGCATTGCCAGCAGCCGGGCTTGGTCGTGCTGCGCTCGGTCGGCAAGTTCTTTGGGCTGGCGGGATTGCGACTGGGCTTCGTGGGAGCAGAACCACGCGTGCTGGAACGTCTGTCCGCCTTGCTTGGCCCCTGGTCGATCAGTGGCCCGGCGCAGCAGGTGGGCTGCGCTGCATTGGCCGACCGTGCGTGGCAACAGACGATGCGATTGCGCCTGGCAACCGACGGCGCGCGGCTCAGGGCCTTGCTTGCACGGCATGTGGCGGTGACATCTGCATCGATGGCAGGCATATCAGTCAGGAGCACGCTGACTGCATGTGCATCCGGCCTGGATATGCCAGTCAATGACACATTGACCACCAACACCCCGGCCACCGGTGGCACTGACCTGTTCCAGTGGTGGCCCGCCGCGGCCCCGACGGCCTTGCATGAACACCTGGCTCGGCACCGCATCTGGGTGCGCCTGTTTCCGGATGCCGCGCGCGGATTGCGCGTGGGGCTGCCGGCGGCCGAGTCGGACTGGGCAAGACTGGATGTCGCTTTGGCGGATTTTCAGAACCGGGCCTGAGCAGGCCGGTGTTGTTCTGTCCGCGAAGCGGACTTTTTTGTTTTTTTGGCGATGGTCGACGATGTTATCCACACTGCACGCGCATGTTCGATCGATAGTGACGGCAGCCGCCTTGCTGCTGGCCTGCGGCCATGCCTTGGCTCAGCCAGTAGTCGTTCATGACGACCAGGGCACACGCATCGAACTGCCGCACGAGGCCAAGCGCATCATCGCGCTCGCCCCGCATGTGGTCGAACTGATCTTCGCCGCGGGCGGCGGCGACCGCATCGTGGGCACCGTGGCGCATGCGGACTTCCCAGCTGCCGCACGCGATATTGCGCAGATCGGCGACAACCGCGCGCTGGACATCGAACGCATCATCGCCCTGCGTCCCGACGTGATGATTGCATGGCGCCACGGCAATGCCGAAAGCCATCTGGAACCGCTGCGCAAGCTGGGTATTCCGCTGTTCTACAGCGAGCCGCACACACTGGAAGACGTGGCCATGTCGATCGAGAAAGTGGGCAGCATGATGGGCACGGATTCGGTGGCGAAACCGGCCGCACAAGCTTTCCGCGCCCGCATTGCGGAGCTGTCGGCCAAGTACCGCGACCGGCCGCCGGTGCGCCTGTTCTACCAGGTCTGGGACCAGCCGCTGTACACCTTGAACCGCACGCACATCCTCAACGATGCGCTGGGCGTGTGCGGGGGCGTGAATATCTTCGCGACGCTGCCGGCGACCGCGCCTACGGTCAGTGTGGAAGCCGTGCTGGCCGAAGATCCGGAGGCCGTGATTGCGGGTGCGCGCGAAGGCCGCAGCGGCACCGGGCCGCAGGTGTGGAAGCAGTATCCGACGCTCTTGGCAACCAAGCGCGACAACCTGTTCGACATCGTGCCGGACCTGATGCTGCGCGCCGGGCCGCGCATTGTGGAAGGCACGGCGCAGCTGTGCGAGAAGCTGGAAACGGCGCGTGCGCGTCGTCCTGTGCAATGAGCGGCGCGAGGGATGTCGAGTCCGCTGATGTGGGTCCATCTGACCTCGGCACTTCCTCTGTTGGCGCATCTGTTCTTGCGCCATCGGCCACGGCACCCGTCGACCCAGGGTCCTCTGGTAGCGCACGACAAGGGCTGGCGTCCTCTGACTTCGGCGACATGATCGACCCCGCAGCCAACGCTCGCTACCACGGCGAAAGCACGCGCCACTTCCCCGACCTGCACACCGTGATGATCCAGGGCTGCACGTCCGACGCTGGCAAAAGCACGGTAGTCGCTGCGCTGTGCCGGCTCTACGCCCGCGCAGGCATCTCGGTCGTCCCCTTCAAGCCGCAGAACATGGCGCTCAACAGCGCCGTCACGGTCGACGGCGGCGAGATCGGGCGCGCACAGGCCTTGCAGGCGATTGCGGCCGGCATCCCTGCGCACACCGACATGAACCCGGTGCTGCTGAAACCGTCGAGCGACACCGGCGCGCAAGTGATCATCCACGGCAAGGTGCGCGCCGACATGAACGCACGCGACTATCACCGCTACAAGACGGTAGCGATGGGCGCGGTGCTGGAGTCCTACGCGCGCTTGCGCAGCCAGTACCGGATGGTGCTGGTCGAAGGCGCAGGCAGCCCGGCCGAGATCAACCTGCGTGCACGCGACATTGCCAATATGGGCTTTGCGGAAGCGGTGGACTGCCCAGTGGTGCTGGTGGCCGACATCGATCGCGGCGGCGTGTTTGCGCACCTGAGCGGCACGCTGGACTGCCTGTCGGCAAGCGAACGCGCCCGCATCGTGGGCTTCGTGATCAACCGCTTTCGCGGCGACATCAGCCTGCTGGAACCGGGGCTGGACTGGCTGGAGGCACGCACCGGCAAACCGGTGCTCGCGGTGCTGCCCTATCTGCACGGTCTGCACCTGGATGCCGAAGACGCCATCCAATCATCGCAGTCGGGCGGTGCGTTCCGCATCATCGTGCCGGCCGTGCCGCGCATCAGCAATCACACGGATTTCGATGCGCTGCGTGCGCATCCCGATGTGTCTCTGGAGTTCATCGGCCCAGGTCGACCGATTCCGCCTGCCGACCTGGTGATCCTGCCCGGCAGCAAGAACACCCGCGCCGACCTGGCCTGGCTGCGTGCGCAAGGCTGGGAACAGGCGCTGCAAAAGCACCTGCGCTACGGCGGCAAGCTGATCGGCATCTGCGGCGGTTTCCAGATGCTGGGCGATGCGGTGCACGACCCGGACGGGGCGGAAGGTCCGGCAGGCAGCACCACCGGTCTGGGATTCCTGGCGCTGGACACGGTGATGCAGGCAGACAAGCGCTTGGCCCAGGTACATGGCGGCTGCGTGTTTCCTGGCGCGCCGACCGGTGCGAAGGTACAAGGCTACGAGATCCATCTGGGCGACTCCACGGGCGCTGCATTGGCCAGGCCGGCGTTCACCATCGAAGGCCGGTCAGAAGGCGCCGTGTCCGACGACAACGCCGTGCTGGGCACCTATCTGCACGGCGTCTTCGACCACCCCGACGCCTGCCAGGCCTTGCTGGCCTGGGCCGGCCTGCGCAGCGACCGCTCGGTCGACCTGGGCGCCCTGCGCGAACAAAGCCTGGACCGCATCGCAGATGCCTCGACGGCCTTGTACGACGCAATCAACCAGCTGTCGTGCCGGCCGAGCGACTGACGCCTCATGAGTTCTGCCATTGCAGAACGCGCCCCATGCTGCAGCGACATCCCACAGGTCTTGCTGAAGATGGGCAACATCGGCAAGCCCAGGCTCAGTGTAGGCAACGACCTTGATAGCCATTGCTAGCGAATTTCACTAGTTTTTGCTAGTGATGGGTAGCTTTCACGAACCACGGCAGCGTTGCGCTCGGCGATTTATCAGCGCGCTTGTCGCATCAGGCTGACGTTTGCTGACGATTGTCTTAATAACAATCGGCAATGCGAATCATTCTCTGTAAGATTGCGAAAATTTTTAGCAGTTGTGTTTCACAACATTTCTGCATTGACCCGCAGCCCACAGAAAGCCACCCATGATTCGTCACCCGCGTCGCACCCACGCCGCCCTGCTAGCTACCACCGTGCTCGCCAGCAGCGGCATGACTGCCGCCCACGCCCAGTCTTCGGTCAGCACCCTCGGCACCGTTGAAGTCACCTCGGACTACGATCCCAACGACGTTCGCCCGGAATCGATTTCGACCGCGACCAAGACCAAGATGGCCGCACGCGACATTCCGCAGACCATCGATACGCTGGACGTCAACAAGTACAAAAGCTACGGCATCAATGACCTGAGCATCATGCTCGACGGCGTGCCCGGCGTGACGACGTCCTACGACATGCGCGGCGAAGGCGTGATGATTCGCGGCTTCAGCGCCGATTCGGGCGACATCTACCGTGACGGCGTGCGCGAAAGCGGCCAGGTACGACGCAGCACGGCCAATGTGGAACGCATCGAGGTGCTGAAGGGCCCGGCATCCGTCTTGTATGGCCGCAGCTCGGGCGGCGGCATCGTCAACCTGATCAGCAAGCGCGCCAACTTCGAGACCAAGAGCAGCGCCACCTTGCGCGCAGGCTCCTGGCACAACTACGGCGGCACCTTCGACCTGAACAAGGTGATCACGCCCGACGTGGCCGTGCGCCTGACGGTCGATCGCGAGCAGGCCGACAGCTTCCGCAGCGGCATCCGCAACCGCAATGAAATGGTCTCGCCCAGCATTGCCTACGACAACCACCAGGGCCTGCGCTGGGTCGGCCAATACACCCACGACAATGTCTGGCGCGTGCCGGATCGCGGCCCGTCCTACGACAACCTGCCGGCCGGCGTGTCGGTGCGCACGGGCTTCCAGCATCCCGACGATTACGTCGAAGACCGCCTGCGCGTGATGCGTTCTGACCTGAGCTACGACTTCAACGACAAGTG
>Ga0308165_1003549_pt1 | contig 16585 bp, 16 predicted proteins | sample PhyWR2_FD_201032 | JGI IMG/M metagenome (GOLD analysis project Ga0308165, IMG submission 201032) | Phyllosphere microbial communities from UC Gill Tract Community Farm, Albany, California, United States - DLSLW.R2 | ecosystem: Host-associated > Plants > Phyllosphere > Unclassified | place: USA...
CTGGACGAAATTCATGTTGTTCTATTCCCAATTCAATAATGTGCTCCAATCTTTTGGTCCAACTGGCAAAAGCATCTTGAACCGCAGATGTCATAAATGGCAGTGCATCGTCTGTTTCTATAGCTGCATTTAACATGGGGCAACCGCCGGTTTCGGAAATAGCAACCCAGTTGTTACGATAAAATTTGGTATACGCAATGAGTTTATTGTAAGCGCTGGTTTCAATGGAAACAGCGCGATCAGCATTATTCGCTAACTCTGCTGAACTATGTTTGAATACAGCAATCATGACCGCTTCTTTATTTTCAAAGTTGCCATAAATACTACCTTTTGTCAAGCCGGTAGCAGTGGTCATATCTGATAAAGAAGTTCCGGCAAATCCATTTTTATTAAAAAGTACAGCCGTTTTTTCGATGATGAATTGCCGAGTTTGTTCTGCTTTTGACATTATTTTTTAAAACTATTTTTTAGTCATGATTGAACAAAGATACGATAATATACCGAACGGTATATATTTTATGAGATTTATAATTTAAACCTCGTAGGGCTAGCAAGTATAGACTTATTGTATTTTTTCTCTTAATGTAGATGACTGTTGGCAGGATTGTGAAAAACGGTCGAGCACTACCTACTTTACTCCAATCATCAGTGAAATTTTAATTACAGAAATGTTTTAAATGCTTTTTTTGTGCATTGGTCGATCGTAATTTAGTATTGTTGATCAACACAGCAGTCATCCGAAAAGGCTTATCAAATAGAGTAGGAGTAATTCTTTTATAAACAAAATATGAATAATTTAGAATTAAAAACGATCGGCGTCCAAGAAATGGATATGAACGAAATGGTACAGGTTGATGGAGGTATAATTCCTGTACTTGCTCTAGGTTTTGCTGCAGGAACTTTTTCTTTGGCTTTAGGTTATTATGCTGGTAAAGCATTATATTATGCAACTCATTAATTATAAAGTTATGACGGATTATCAATTTAAAGAATTATCTTTTGAGGAACAAAAAGATACCAATGGTGGTGGGCTTATTCCATTAATTCTATTGGCAATGTATGTTGGATATAAAGATGCTGAGGCTGCCAATAAATAAGTAATATTGAACACTAAAAAACTGGATTGGAAAAATGGTTAATAGGGGTCTGAAAATATTTTTTCTGTTATCCCCATTTTAATTTCTCTATTACGGCTGATACTTTTATTAGCTTAGTAATTAAAGTTTTGTAGTTTCTAAATTTAGTTTATTCAACATTAGATTGACAACTTTAGATCTAGTGTTGAATAAACTTTTATATTCTAAAAATACACAAAAATATGCTGTAGTATTTGCTGCAGCGCACGCTCGGATGATACTAGATCTCAAAGTAATCTCAATGACCTATGATAGGTGTCTTGCTGTATAGATCGTTAATTTAGACTCCTATGTCGGATAGATAATCCTAAATAATCCTGCCATAACATTCTCTTGGATAAGCTTCACTATAATCTTCAAATAACTTGGTGATTCTGACAGTACTGCCTATTTTAATGTGGATTTGATTTTCCTTATTCCTACAAGTAGGTATTGATATACTAAACCAAAAATGTTTTCTCCTGTAAAATCACTGGCTAGTGATGGTGGTAAAAGTTCGTAAATACTGATACCAAAATACTCGGCAATTTTGTAGACCTGATCTACTTTTACTTTTGTTTCATTCCTTTCAATTTTTGAATACGCGGCTTGCGACATCTCCAGATGATAAGCAACTGCTTCTTGCGATATTTTGAGCGTTTCTCTCTTCTCCCTAATGAAAGTTCCAATCTTATGTTTTGACATAACTTATATTAAAATTTCCAATAGACAAATTTAAGAATATAACTTGAGGTTATAAAATTTACATGTGTTAAAACTGTAGGTTGTAGTTTAAAACCTGTGGTTGTGGTTTAGTGTGCTCTATTTCAGGAGTTTTGAGAGGTAATAAAATCAACAATCATGGAAGAAAAATTAAACAATAGTCATGTGGTGGCACTAAGTCCAGAGGAAACAAGAGCAATAAATGCGGGCAGTCAGCGAAGGGGCGAGAAGCTTAATAATTGGTTTGAAAAGATGTGGATGTTATTTACAAGCTAATCATTTAACTGAGAATCGCAGTAAAGATTTCTAATCCAGCTTGAGGCCGTACAATCTGTGCTAGAAGGGTTGCAATAAGATAGGCTGATAGATGTAAATATTTATTAATCGAACTATTTTTAATCTGAGCTAATTATAATAAGATCAATAATCAGAAGATCCAACCTTGCATGGTACTATTTCGTTCCAATTTGTGGTGAAATAGTGGTGTTCGTGTCATAAAAACCTCCTGAAATACTCGATTCAGGAGGTTTTATTTCTAATATGAGAATGCAATAATTCTGATGGGCTATCTGTATCAATCGCCTATAAAACTTCGAAAAGGTCCTTATATTTTACTGTCGTACCATTTAATTTCATTTCAATCGCGGATTTTCCTTTTGGCGCAAAGGCTGGAATAATAAAACGAATTTCATCAGTGCTTCGATAGATACTATTGGCATATGCTCCTCCTAGAGTGGTTTGTATGTAGAGCAATCCCTTACCTTTAATGGTTACAACATCTCCTGGATAGCCCTTGAGTGGTGATATGTTATCGACCTGAAAATCGTGTATATACAGCTTTTGCTTTTTAGGGGCATAATAACTTTCATTGTAGTTGATATTTACACCATATCCTATCTGAATTTCTGTTTCTCCGATGACGTAGCCCGGAATGATGAAAGATATTTGACCATTTTGAGCGATAGCACCTTCTCCGATCCCATTTCCGATAATGGAATATCCGTGACCATCAATAAAATTACCGGTTATTGTAAATGGCTCGCCGACATATCGTGTTGTATTGGCTGGTGTATCCCATTTCAAGTTTCTAACTTCCACTTGCTCTATACTAGTTACGCTATAAAAAGGACTGCTGTAACTAAAATTGTAAACACCATCTGGAATATTACGCACAGTAAATGATTGAGTTTCATAAGAACTGTTAAAATAATGCGGTACGCTATGTTTGCCTAGATAATACTTGGGTTGATCGGGATTCATAATGTAGGTGTACAGATCGATACCGTTTATATTCATTAAAGAGGGAGAATGAATGACCTTTCTTTCAAAGTGGATATTACTGCCAAGGGGCTTGATCAGTTCTATGGAATCTTTGAAGACGACCGAGTCTTTTCCATTGTAATAACCCAATTGAAATTTAGATCCTTTTAGCCCTTCGATCTCATGAAGATAAATCTGTGATCTGTATTCTATTTTTTTTCCATTGATCAGGATATAAAATGGGGCAGAAAATGGTATTGCATCTCCATTTACCGCTATCCCGGTGAGTTGTATAGGTTCGTTGAGATAGATCTTAGTTTGTGCAGGCGGATTTAACGAGCCCAAGATCTGAATACTGGCGACTTCTCTATTGGTTTGATAGCCCGATTGATCCCTGATCTGCAAGAAAATAGATACAGTATTGCCATGATAGAATTTGCCCGACTTTGGCAAGGTAAAGGTAAGGCTTTTACGGTCGCTAGAAACTTGAAAAGGTAGCTGGACCTCCTGTTGGTATTGATGTTGATAATACATCTTAATGTTTTCCGTGAGAAATTGGAAATCGCCGGTAACGGTTATTTTATCGTTATTGGGAACTAATTTTAGCTGTAAAAGATCTATTTTAATTCCATCTACTTCAAAAATATTACTTTCGCCACGATAGAATCCGTTTTTAGTTTTGACATATAGTGTATAACGATAACGATCGCCTAATTCGAAATTGCTGCTATGTTGATACTGCAATGTGACCTCACCGACGGAAACTTTGCTTCCAATGCTGACGACAATTTCTTTTTCATTTTCTTTTATCTTTTGGATTATAAATCCATAATCTTCCACCGGCATTCCATTTAATCGAGAAATATTCCCTTTTAAAGTAACCGTTTTTCCTGCCAAGTTACTAAAAGAGGTTGTTTTCAATTGTACAGGGCTGTAGTCAATAGGCTCAATGACTTCTTTTTCTTTACATCCAATAAGTATCCCCAGACAGAATATAGGAATCCAGAATAAGAAAATTTTAGCTATAGATTTTGTTTTCATAATAATTTCTCTTTTTCGATTAATAGATTTCAAGATATTCTGTAGCTGAAACTGTATTGTCGAAATCGAAAGCAGTATCACTAATGTTTATTCTGTATTTACCTTTTGGTAAGTCATCCGGTATTTTAAATTGTATTTTGTTGTTTTGAGATAGGGTATGACGGACTTCAACATCAGCAATTTGTGCTTTGTAGCCATTCATTCCATTACCTTCAATTGTAATTAGACTTCCACTTTTAGCGCGTAGAGGATATATAGAATTAATAATTGTGCGCTTGATCTCCAAAGATACGGTATTGGATGGTCTTGTCGATCCGATCTCACTAAAATGCTGCACTTTGACTTGATAATTTCCTGCTTTCATCAATGGGATTTCAAAAGTTATTTCACCGTTAGTCGTGCAACTTGAATAGGCAGCAGATGTTTTATCTATTTCTAATGTATAAGATCTGCCCTTAATAAATAAACCTTTCAAGGTTATGATGTCTCCGGTATAACTTGCACTGGGGCTAATTGAAGAAATATTTACTTTTCTTACTTTAATCTTGTTGTTGCTTTTATAGCTGAAGTGGTAATTGGTCATTTCCATTGGATATTCACCATCTGGAAGGTCGCCTATACTCAATTCTCCTTTTTTAGAAGCACTGCCTTCTTGCAAGTAATAGGCACGTTTATCTCCTACAGTGACATAACCATAGAAATTAAATTTGGCAGGATCTGGTCCTGACACTTCAAATGTTGTCCCGGGATGCACATAATCGGGTTTTACAATAAAATCATTGGGATCTGGCTCAATAAGATTTAGGGGCTGTGGAAAAGTGACCGTATCTCGTCCATTGGTATAACCCATAGGGAAAGACTTGCCTTTTTGATGGAGGATAAAATCAGAAATGCGTAAGTATTCCGAATGTTTTAAAAAAACATTTCCGATAAATACCTGCAATCCATTGTTATCATAATAATTTTTTGTTGTATATGGTAAATTAACAACATCATTAAAGTAATAACTGTAAGTGGATGGTAACGATAATTTTGCAACTATAAAGGCATTTGCGACGATGGCAGCCAACTGTGGTCCTTTTTGATCCTTGCTAACCAGTCTGAATGTGACATTGTTTCCCTGCTCTAATCCTTCGGGAATTTGAAAACGTATGCTTTTTCCTGCATTAATAATTTCAAAGGGTATCTTAAATTCTTCGTAAGTATAGTAGGAATATACCAGGTCGTAATTCTTTTCGATATTGGTAAACTCTCCATCGACGGTTACGGTTTCGCCAATAGCCATTATGAGATTATCTTTCGCCTGCACTTTGAGGTTACTTACCACAAATTGATTTAATTTACTGGTGTACATTCCCTTTTTTGTATTTATAAAATATTTATACAGGAAATATGTACCCTCTTTATAAATCTCTGGATCAGGAACTTTAAACGTGATTCGGCCTGCTTTTAAAGGTGTTGATATGGAATATTCTTTTTTAATGTAAGTCTCTCCGCTTATCCCATCGACTATAAAACCATGCGATTGGATCGAATCACTATTGTTTAAATACCTGACTTCGGCGGAGAAGATCAGATTATTGCTAGTATTGCTTTCTGGTGACAAAATGACTACTTCTGTTGCGTTTGTATCTGGAGGGACAATGATCACTTCCTTTGCGCAGGAAAACAATAAAAATGTTAGAACACAACATATATAATGTCTAGTTCTTAACTTGCTTAAGGGACTATTTAAATTGGAAAAATTCATTAGATTATTATATAGGCTAAATCTGATGCGCGAATTTCAGATAAAATTCTTGTATTTTAAAATTATTTTATTGTTACCTACATATTTTTTTTATTTATTATAAATAATATTTCTTTAAACCGTCGCCAGTATTAAATCAATTAATCTGGCTTAAGGATTTCCTTTAATTTGTCTCTCTCACATATTTATAGCGCCCACCTCTGTCTTTCTTCAAGGGTTTTTCGAACATATTTTAAATGCTTTTTTTGTGCATTGAGGGATAGTAATTTAGTACTGTTGATCAACACAGCAGTCATCCGAAAAGGCTTATCAAATAGAATAGGAATAATTTAAATTTTATGATTCCAAAATATTTTCTTCTTTGCTTTTGTGTATTACTGTCAATACCTGTTGCTGGTCAAATAATTTTTGTTGATAGCGCAGATCATACTCCGATTTCAGGGGTAAATATTTATACGAGACACGGAGACTTAATTGGTTTTAGTAATAAAAATGGTCAGTTTGATTTGTGCTCTATTTCAGGAGTTTTGAGAGTTAATGAAATCAACAATCATGAAAGAAAAATTAAACAATAGTCATGTGGTGGCACTAAGTCCAGAGGAAACAAGAGTAATAAATTCGGGCAGTTAGCGAAGGGGCGAGAAGCTTAATAATTGGTTTGAAAAGATGTGGATGTTATTTACAAGCTACTCATTTAACTGAGAATCGCAGTAAAGATTTCTAATCCAGCTTGAGGCCGAACAATCTGTGCTAGAAGGGTTCCAATAAGATAGGCTGATAGATGTAAATATTTATTAATCGAACTGTTTTTAATCTGAGCTAATAATAATAAGATCAACAATCCGAAGATCCAACTTTGCATGGCACTATTAACAAATGGGACAATAGAGTTTTGCATCGGTTGCAATGGATAAAATAAGGCGGAAAAGCCATACAAACCAAAGCTGAGTCCAGAGGCTCCTAAAGCTGTAAAATAGAAATCTTTTCTTTTTTGATAGGTCTGGAAAAGATTAGGAAGAATAATTAATAAAAAAAATAATAAAGGAGTTAGCACATAGGCGGTATGCACACCATACTCTTGGCTAATCGTTCCAAACATATCGTATCCTAGTCCAAAAATAATAAGTGCGTTGAACAATAAATGCCAACAATTGCGATGAATAAAGGCAGAGGTAAGCAGGGTATGGATACGCTTGCCTCGGGCTATTTCATAAGGATGTAAAATCAAGGCATGAAAATAGGATTTGCTGTAAAATCCGATGATGCTACTGATGAGCATGAGCGGCACGAAGAGGTACGAATAGGGAGCTTCTTGAAGGGTCGGAAATATATCGAAAAATTGCATCTGCTCGTTAGACTTAATATGTTTTCAAGATAGTGAAAAAATATAAAATACAACCTGTGGTTGTGGTGGATGATGTAGTTATTTGGGAAATTTGGTTAATTCATGATCATTATGGGAAAAACCAATATTATTTATGTGCTCTTGCTTATCGCGATTGTCGGTACGCTTACGGCCTTACCATTTGTACATATTCCGATTTCGATCTCTGCATCGGGAGTGATTAGACCGCAAACTGAAAACAGCAAGATCATATCGCTGGTCAGTGGCCGTGTTGTCGAAAGTCGTATCCATGGAAACAATCAGAAGGTGGTGGAAGGTGATACCTTATTTGTAATCGTATCAAAAGATCTACAGAATAAATTGGAGCTGAATGAGCATCTGGAGGCTGACTATGCACAGCAGATCGCAGATCTAAAGCTCCTCCTTTCTAGCAATTATAAGGGCTTGCGAAGTGGCTTGTATCAGATGGAACTTGTCTCGATGCAGCAACGTATGTCGGAAGTGCAATCGCAACTGACCTTAGCTAAACGTGAATTGGATCGTAATGAACTGTTGTTTAACCAAGGTATCATAGCGCAGGCAGAATTTGATAAAAGTAGATATGCGTATGAACAATTGGAAAATCAAATGCTATCCATCGAGAAACAGCAGATGGCGCAATGGAGTGCCAAGTTGATCGAGCTGCAACAAAAACATCAATCTACAGCTTCGGAGCGCCATGCGATTTATATCGATGGTGAAAATTATATCGTCCGGGCTCCGCTTAGTGGTACGGTGATTAATTTGAAGGGTTTCCAAAAAGGAAGTCAAATTATACAGGGACAGGATATACTGGAAATATCGCCAGAAGATAATCTGGTGGCTGAATGTATGGTGCCTGCAAATGCCATTGGCTATATCAAAGATAAGCAAGTGGTCAAATTTCAGATGGATACTTACAATTACAATCAATGGGGTTTCTTAACAGGATCTGTGAAAGACATTGATTATAATCTGGTCTCTGATCAGAAGAATGCTGCCTTCTTCAAAGTTCGCTGTCATATGGATGCCAATTATCTGAGTTTGCCAAACGGCAACAAAGTGATGGTCGGTAAAGGCAATACTTTTAATGCTCGTTTTTTTCTGGTGGACCGTACGCTCTGGCAATTGCTTTTTGATCGGGCTGATGATCTTTTTAACCCCAATCTGGGAAATAAAAACTCTTGATTTTTGGCTATTCGAATGAAAGAGGCATGTGCTGTGACGAGGTCGTAGCCATGAATAATGGCTCATGATCGGGCCATAATAATGAATAAACGAAGGGCAAAAGCTGTATGAAGTGTCGGCTAAATATTAAAAATAGATAATAATTATCACGAAAAAATCTCCAGTCCGTATTAAGCAACATGATATTCGAGATTGCGGAGCTGCTTGTCTGGCTTCCGTTGCAAGTTACTATGGATTAGATATTCCAATAGCAAAGATCAGACAATATTGTCATACCGATACGCGAGGTACAAATGTATTGGGTATGATTCAAGGATTGCAGGAATTGGGTTTTACGGCTAAAGGAGTGAAAGGTAGTATCGATGCCATTCCACAGATACCGTTGCCAGCAATCGCACATGTGGTCTTAAATGGTCAGCTACAGCATTATGTCGTGATCTATAAGGTTCATAAAAACCAGATCACGGTAATGGATCCGGGTCCCGGAAAAGTACAGCAGTACAGCATGGAGGAATTTCAGAAGATCTGGACGGGTGTATTGATCTTATTGGAACCGAATGAATATTTTAAGCAGCGCAATGAAAAAAAAGGTGTCTACAATCGGTTCTGGAACTTGATTCAGCCGCATAAGTCCATTATTTTACAGGCGCTGGTCGGTGCGGTGATTTATACCTTACTCGGTCTGTCATCTTCCTTTTATATCCAGAAAATAACAGACTATGTACTGGTGGATGGCAATGTTCGGCTGCTCAATCTGCTTTCTGTGGCTATGTTGGTGATCTTGTTATTTCAATTGATCATCGGCACGCTCAAAAGTGTGATGGTCCTGCAGACGGGACAGCGTATTGACCGCTATTTGATCTTAGGTTATTATCAGCATTTGCTCCGTCTTCCACAGCGTTTTTTTGACACGATGAAGGTGGGTGAGATTATCTCAAGAGTCAATGATGCGGTCAAGATTCGGGCATTTATCAATGATGTTGCTATTCAGGCTGTTGTCAATGTCCTGATTGTGATTTTCTCATTTGCATTGATGTTTTCCTATTTCTGGAAATTGGCACTGATTATTTTATTGGTGATCCCACTTTATTTTTTTGTGTATTGGCTGACCAATAAATTAAATAAAAAGGTGGAACGTCGGCTGATGGAAGAAGGGGCTGAATTGGAATCGCATCTGGTGGAGTCGCTCAATGCGGTCAAGACCATCAAGGAGTTTGGTATGGAAACTTATTTTAACAGCGGTACGGATCAGAAGTTTAGCCATCTGTTGAAAACTATTTACTCGTCTGTATTGAATGGTCTTTTTTCGGCAACATCGAGTGAGTTTCTTTCACGCCTGTTTACCATTATCTTGCTATGGGCTGGGTCTTATTATGTGATCGACCGGACGATTACCCCCGGAGAGTTACTATCCTTCTATGCACTGATCGGATATTTAACAGGTCCGGTGAGCCAGTTGATCGGGATGAATAAAACATTGCAAAATGCATTGATTGCTGCGGATCGTCTCTTTGAAATCATGGATCTGGAACGTGAAGAAAGTGAAGGTAAACTGGACTTGGCAAGCAGCCAGGTGGGTGATATTGTTTTTGAAAATATTCGTTTTTCTTACGGTTCTCGTGTTGAAGTATTCAAGGATTTCAGTTGCCGATTTGAAAAAGGAAAGATGACTGCTATCATCGGTCAAAGCGGAAGTGGGAAAACAACCTTAGGAGCTCTGATCCAACAATTGTATCCTGTCCAATCGGGAAAGATCCACATCGGTCAATATGACCTCAGTTATATCTCTAAGCAATCGCTCCGCGAGCGAATCGCAGTGGTGCCGCAACAGATCGACTTGTTCTCTGGAAATGTGGTGGACAATATTGCGGTGGGAGAGCAGATTCCAGATTTTCAACGGATGATGGATGTTGTAAAAGAACTGGATATGATGTCCTTTATTGAGAAATTGCCTGCTGGATTTGAAACGTATCTAGGTGAAAACGGCTCTATGCTTTCTGGTGGACAAAGGCAGCGTATCGCCATTGCTCGTGCACTATACCGCGATCCTGATATCTTGATCCTGGATGAAGCGACCTCGGCATTGGATACCGAAACAGAATTGATCATTCAGCGTGCTTTCGACCGATTTCGGGATGCTGGAAAGACGATGTTGGTCATCGCTCATCGCTTGAGTACCATAGCTGGTGCGGACACGATTATGGTCATGAAAGAAGGGCAGATAATCGAACAGGGGAGTCATGAGGAACTATTGCTGAGCGAATCTGCTTATAGACAGATGTGGAAAAAACAATCGGTTATACTGGACTAATTCATGAAAAAATTACTACTCATCATACTCGTGTTCTCTTGGACAATAGAGGCGGCATGGGCTCAGAAGCGATGGTCTCTGGCGGACTGTGTGGCTTATGCGATCGATCATAATCTGCCAATTAAACGTCAGGATATTTTAGTGGCGATTAAAAATCTGGATCAGGAAATGGCGCGTAGGGAACGTTTGCCTGCTGTAGGTGGATATTTTAATGGGTACAGCACATTTGGTCACTCGCAAGATGTATTTGGCACGATCCGCCGCAATGATAACTTCAATAGCAATATGGGGATCAATGCGGAGGTCACGCTGTATCAATACAATTATCTGCGCAATCAGGCGAAGAAAGCAACGCTGCAATCGGAACAGGAGGAACTGGAAAAAGGAATTTTAAAAAGGGATTTAACGCTCAAGGTCGTGCAAAGTTATTTGGAAGTGTTGCTGTCTCAGGCTTTAGTACAGGCGCAGGATTCGGCAATCAATTTTTCCTTGCAACTGCTTGATAAAGCGGAGAAAAGTACAGCTATAGGGGCATCTGCACCTGCGGTCGTATTTGAAGCCAAAGCGAATCTGGCAAGGGAAAAACAGCAATTTCAGCAGTATCACAAAGAAGCTCAGCAGGCAAAATTAACCTTGGCGCAGTATATGAATTATACGGATTATCATACGTTAATCGTAGACGACCCTGTGCTGGAAGCAGAGGTTTTTAAAACGGAGGTCAACAGGTCTACATCGGATCTTATCCCAGCAGCTTTTGAAAACAATCCCGTTCTTGCAAAACTTGAAAATCAGCTACTGGAATTAGAGGTAGAAGCTAAGCTGATCAAAGCTGCAGACTATCCCATGGTCAAAGGCTCGGCTAGTCTGGGAACTACGTATTTCAATGCTTTTAAGGTGCCCAATGAACGCCTATTTTTTGTTCAGACCAAAGATAATTTTGCGCAGCAAATTGCTGTAGCGGTCACGGTTCCCATTTTTAATAAAGGGAAGACGAAGCGGCAGTTGCAGCAGCTGAATTTGCGTAAAAAGGAAATCGGACTGTTGGGTGATCATGAAAAACAGCAACAGGTACAGATCTTAGAAAAGTTGCAGCTCGACTGGATAGAGAGTAAGCAGCAATATGAGATCTCGACCGAAGCATTTGCTGCAACACAGGAATCATTGGCGTATTCTAAACTGAGTTTTATGGCTGGTAAAGCGTCCATTTACGATATTAATACGAGTAAAAATAATCTCATCAAATCGGAATCCGAAATGATACGAGCCCGATATAATTCGCTATTTAGCCTTTTGATGCTGCATTATCAGGTATCGGGCGATATTAAATTTTTTAATCATATACATTAAATCATAGGTTATGCAATTATTCAAATACATTGAAAGGATCAACTTAATGGATCGATTGATCCGTCAGAGGAGAACAGGTACACAAGCTGAATTTGCAACTCGTCTTGGACTTTCTGTATCGAGACTAGCGCGTATTATAGAGTACCTAAAGGGGATAGGGGCTCCGTTGGAGTATGATCGATCTCGAAATACTTATTATTATCAAGAAGAGTATTCTATTCAGATTAAGGTCGATATCCAGCAGCTCAATCATCAGCAGATCCGACATATTTCTGCAGGTAGATATTATTTTTCAAATACAATTGCAAATGCTTTTTTTGAGCATTGTAGGCACTTAATTTAGTATTGTTGATCAACAAAGCAGTTATCCGAAAAGGCTTAATAGAGTAGGAGTAATTTTTTATAAATACAAATATGAATAACTTAGAATTAAAATCAATCGGTGTTCAGGAATTGGATACTAATGAGATGGTAAATTTTGAAGGGGGATTTTTACCAGCTGTTGCTATCGGAATCATTTGGGGAGTACAATTGGGATTGTCAGCTGTAGGAGTAGGTATGTATTTAGCAAATAAAGATAAATAATTGAAATTTTAAAATATGGAACATTTAACATTGAAATTAGAGAATTTGAGTCAAGAAGAAATGATTCAAATTGATGGTGGGATATTACCAATCATTGCAGGGGCAGCAATTCTTAAAGGTGTTGGGATAGGTTTTGGTGCCGTAGCGGCTGGAGTTGGTTTAGTTGCAGCTGCTAAGGAGTTATTTTCTTAATGAACAGCAAAAAGCGATTTAAAAACTATTACAGAACTATATTCATTTTTGCTTGGATAATATGCTGTACTTGGTTTTTGATTAAGGCAGGAAAATATCTAGTCTCCTAAAATATAATATTAATCGAAAAACAATAAGCGTTTTTCGATTAATATTGAGAGAATTAAATTGATTTACTTTATTCATGATGAGTCATATTTTAAGTGAAACAGAGAAAGAGGAATTTACAATTAAAGAGAAAGATGCTAGTAATTTGATATTAAAATTGGTGTTCCCTATCAGTTTGATGCTATTTATATGCTATTACGCTATTTGGAAACATCAATTTGAAATTGAAAATATTCGACATCATGTACACGGTATGAGCGCAGTTGATCTAAGTTTATACTGTCTGTATATCGTTATTTCTATATTATTTGGAATTGTATTACATGAATTACTGCATGGACTTACGTGGGTACTCTGTTCAAATATTGGTGGATTTAAATCAATAAAATTTGGAATTATAAAAGAAACATTAACGCCTTACTGCCATTGTAAGGCTCCTCTAAAAAGAAATTCTTATATTTTAGGTATAATTATGCCGGCAATTGTTTTAGGACTAGTTCCGATTTTGATAGGCTTGTCTATAGGTAATATATTGATTTATTTTTTCGGTTATATTTTTATTTTAGTTGCAATGGGCGATTTTATGATTACTTATTATTTACTCAAATATGTTGGTAAATCGTGCAGTGTGCAGGACCATCATAGTAAAATTGGTTTCTTTATTTTTAAGAAGGTTTAACATTTTAAAATAAGTAATTTTTCTATGTCACAAGGATATTGATAAAGGAAATGATATCTATTACTTCAATCTATTACGGATTTGTAATTGACACCTTTAAACAGTTCGATCATCTACAAATCAGATATATTTTTGCAGGTTAATATAATTTTTCAAATACTACTGCCAATGCTTTTTTTGAGCATTGAGCAACTGTAATTTGTGAAATGAAACAGAGTGATTTACAGTAGTTCGTCCCACTTTATTTTTGTTATTGATGTCGGAAAATTTATGTGGGTAAAGTATTTAATAGGCTATATTGCTATTTTGATTTCCTGTTTTTTGGCAGCTTTTATTAATTTATTTTAACCTACTCTTATAGCAATGAAGTCTTTTGCTGCTTAACTTTTTTAATTTAATAAGATGATAATTTTGTATGTAATTTATGGAATTGTTTGCTAATAAATAGTATTCAATTTTTCCTATTTCTTAAAAAGAGGAGTTCTGAAAATAAAAATACGAACGAAGATCTATTACATTTGAAAGCAGATTGATAGGAAATTTCTGCTCCATGTACATTCGATATTCAGTAGTAGTTATAAGCGTGAAAAAGGGCAGCATGGATTGCAGCAGGTAGTATATTTGCAGCAGGTGTTTATGTGGGAGTAATTGAATAATTTAAATTGGTTTATATGTATTCGTCGGGATTATTTTATTCGAAATCGGCAAATTTGTTGCTCATATTTTTAAAATAGGTATTTCTTTGAAAATAGAAATAAACATGAATCTTAGCGGCACTGACCAAGAGAAAATTATTTGATCTTGATGCCGGATAAGTATAGAATTGGTCGAGTAGCAATTGCCGTTACTCGACTAATTTGTTTTGAGGAATTAATACATGATATTGAGATAGGTGCATCTTTACAGTAAAAAAGCATAATGGAAATCCGTTTTCTGCATCTTATCTGAAGAAAGATAAGGTGGATCAGATCAATAATATGGTGACACTGATGGTGGTCGACGAATCACTTATTCAACAGGTATTGATCTTGTTAATAAATTGATCGATATTCTCTCAAACGACAATGGGAAAGATATCTGAACATCATCAGCATTTTAGATTTCCAAATTGTTTATTCATTTTTTTGTAACTGTTTAATTAATCATATATGTTTGGTAAAGTCACGTTGAGAAATGTGGCTTTATTTATTTTAATCGCTTCTGTACTTTTTTAGGATACTCGCTTCTGTATGGTTTTCACCGGCATAGAGTAAGATAACATAGTGCGGCGTCGGTTTTATAGAGTCTCGTAGTGCTACAGGATGGTGGGCTGTTGAATGGCCTGCTACAATACTAGCAGTCGATTTAGGATCTGAAATCCGATTGCTACCAGTTGTAGCTGAGGTCTGGGGAGGTGCTATTATTTTTTTAAAATCACTAAATTTACCTTGGTCAAGGAAAGGAATTTCTTGTTGCTTATCATAAGAGGGATAGTCAGAAGTCACATACTGGACTTCAATCCAACACATGCGCAGCTTTGATGTTAAAAAATATGTGGTTATGCATAGTAAAATCATACATAATGTAAATCCCAATAGATAACAAAGATGTTTCCATTGGAAATTAAGACTTATGGTATTACTTTTTTTTTCCTTTGCTGCAATAGGGGTTCTGATCATGAAGAAACTATCCTGAGGGAATATCCAATCTTCTTTTGGATATATGTTGGATGATGATCGTGTCTTTTTTTGATGAAGACCAGAGCTACTATTTTTGTTCGATCCTTCTTTTTTTGTATATAATACATGTTGCTGTATTCCAGTCCATCTATTTTCTAACCTTTTTTCTTTCTTTATTTCGGTAAAGATTTCTTCTCCTCTATATCTATTTTTAAAGTGTGTTTTGGAATGTTGATTTTTAAAATTGGAATTTTCGATTAGGCTATCTTGAATGCCCCTTTCTTTACTCTTGTTGCCTGCTCCTTCTTTACTCTGTTTTTCATCAAGATGTTGTTGAATGTCCTGATTCTCATCTATACGATTGTCGATTCCGACCATTCCACTCTCCTCCATACCAACTTGTTGATACCCTATTCCTTCATATTTTCCCTCTGTTTTAATTGTAATATTCTGGTTTTCTATATGTTCTAGATGTTTTGCAAGAACTGTTTTTTTTTGATGACGTAATTGACGCCATTTATGAAATGGTCTTGACGAAAATTGGATCAGTATAGCTAATAGTTTGACAATATTTTCATCTGGATTGCTTGTCTTGGCCATCATAAAGTTCTTAAGTGGCTTCAATTTATCCAATTCAAAACGACGAATGCCCGTTTCAAGATCAGCATACTTATTCGTAGGATTAAAGAAATCTTGAAATACTTGGATATCTTCTTTCGACAATCCATTTGCATACAATTTGAGGCTTAAATTTCTCAAATTGCCTGGCGTCGGATGCTCTAATCGAGTATCCAATTCATGTCGCAATAGCATGTCTCTATAGGTTCCAATAACCTCTTTTTTAAATTCTTCAAATTCAAACATTGTTCAAAATTAAACCAACGATATGGTCTGATTTTACGGTTTTCCGTAAAATTCAAGATCATTTATGAGCTTTTTACATATGGAATAATCGGAATTTTTGGAATAGTTGCGGAATATGTGGAAATATTGGAATTACCTGATAGTTAGAATTTTAAGTGCTATAAATTTGATTTCGAAATCAGTTGATCAATCAACTAGTCCTTTCTAGGAAAGTGACGAATAGATTTTGAACGAGTAACTATCGCGGTAGTTTTTAACCGGTTTGGGAAGCAGTAATAAGCTCCCGCGATAGAAACTCACATACTTCCCAAAAAATTCAGAAGGCCTTCTGAAAACATTGTAGTAACCCCGAGCACGAAGCTCGCGGGACTACCAGGTTTTTGACTTTTAATTTTTTGAAA
>Ga0308165_1003550_pt1 | contig 16582 bp, 10 predicted proteins | sample PhyWR2_FD_201032 | JGI IMG/M metagenome (GOLD analysis project Ga0308165, IMG submission 201032) | Phyllosphere microbial communities from UC Gill Tract Community Farm, Albany, California, United States - DLSLW.R2 | ecosystem: Host-associated > Plants > Phyllosphere > Unclassified | place: USA...
GTTTTGATGGTTAATGAAGCTATTTCACTGTAATCTGTTTCGGATCAGTTACCACAATCTGTTTTTTTCCTTTAAACTCGCTTACAATTCCGGTTACACAAATTTTATTTCCCATAAACATTGTTGAAGGCTCTGAAGGGAATTTGGCAATATCTTCTTTATTTACAACAACAGTAATCAGTTCTTTTGGAAAGGCACCACCCAAATTAATCAGGGTTAATTTATCCAGGGCTTTTGTGCTGTACACAGAATCGCAAATGGTTACATTTTTACCTAAATAATCAGCAGCATCTTTAGCCAACACTAAGGTTTGGCTTTTTGCGTAAAATGCTACGCCACAAAGCAAAAAAAAGAGAGATAATTTTTTCATAAATGGGATAATTTTGATGAAAATGGTTTAACAAAGGTAAGGTGAATTTAATATAAATCAAGCGTTATAAAAAAACGGGTAGAAATACTATGTGTGAAGGGTTTTATGTCAACCTTTAATTTAGTGAATTCTATTATTTTCGATTTAATGCGTTTTAGGTAATTTTTGGTTTTAGTAAATTTGTAAATGATACGAAGTAATTTTTGTCGCTATTCAGTTAATATCCGTAATTTGCTTCTTTAATTTGCAAAAGGCAAACCCTAATTCTGATGAAAACCAAGCTATTTTCTTTTATATTTTTCTTAGTGTTTGTAATTCAGTTATATGCAGAATATGCCAATAATGTTGATCTGGTTAATTTTTCAAAACCGCTCATTACAATAGTGCTTTTGGTTTGGCTTTTCTTGAGTACAAATCTGAAAGGCCGTTTTCATAAAAGAATTTTTACGGGATTAATTTTTGCATTGGTGGGAGATATTTTGCTGATGCTGCAAAACGGTAAACCGAGTTTTTTCATTTATGGACTTATTGCTTTTCTAGTTTGCCATATCTTTTACATCAGGGCTTTTACACTTGATCATAAATCCAATCCAAGTCATAAAACGCCATATTTTTTATGGGCTGTTGGGGCATTTGCAATATTTTGCTCAGGTTTGTTTTTCTATTTGCAGCCAAAGCTTGGGGCAATGCAATTTCCGGTATTAATGTATGCAATTATCATCTGCATCATGGTGCTTATGGCCGTTAACCGTTACGGAAAAGTGAATATTTTTAGCTTTAAGCTGATTTTATACGGGGCACTTTTTTTCCTGTTATCAGATAGTGCATTAGCGGTAAATAAATTTGCGCAACCCATTCCACAAAGCGTCGCTTTAATTATGGCCACTTATATGATTGCGCAGTATTTAATTGTTTATGGAACAATATCTCGGCAACTTGTGGTTACCAGAACCGAAATTTGATTTATCATGTAGGCGATGTAAAGTTCTGATATTAATTATTTCTTATCCTTATCTAAAACTGTAAAAATCTGTACCAACCTTTCCCCATTTTCATCCACCAAAGTTAAAGTATGTTTACCTGGTGCCGGACTAATGGCCAATTGATGAAAATTTGTTGTTGTAGCTACATATTCATTATCAATATGCCAGTAAATTTTCGAACTCGAATTCCGATGTGCTGCGTTTAATACAATTTTGCCTCTGGTGCCATCCAGTTCAATAGGAATATATACTATAGCGTTATTTTTAGGGTATATTACTTCCATTACACTGTTTCCTCCTGCGGTATTGCACCCTTCTTTAAAAGGCGGAAGGTTTTTGTAATCGCTATTTTTTATTTTATAGTAATATTCCATCGCGGGCGGTAAAATAAACCAGCTTTTGTGTTGCATATTGGTAACACTTTCACATTGATCGGTAACCCTGTAACTTCCCGATTGATCCAGATGAACTAACTTATGATAAGGACAAACCGACGTTTTTTCTCTCGCAGATGGAACCATTTCTTCATTAACGTTTGTGCAATATTCGCCAGCTTTATAACCACTTTGTTTGCATATTTTAATTTTTTTGAGTTTGGTTACTGGTGTTTCAAACCATTTTCCGTTCGGTAACAATCTAAAAATATCGAATAAAACGGGTGCAGCAGCTTCAATGCCTACCAAGCCTGGCCTGCCTTCGCCATCGGCATTTCCTACCCATACGCACACTACATAATTGGGTGTCAACCCTACCGCCCAGGCATCACGGAAGCCGAAACTGGTTCCTGTTTTCCAGGCTACTCTTTGCGAGGAAGAAAATTGTTCCCATAAACCTTCATCTCCAGGACGCATAACCTCCTCCATCGCATTAAAGGTTGCCCATATCGAACCATGATCTAAAAAGGAATTGCGTTGATAATCTTTTTCTGCTTTTTCATTCCTTTTAAAATAGGTGGCTGGTTTGTAATCTTCTGGATTGTAAAGTCCTTTATAAGTGTTAAAATGATTTAGCGTGCGCACCATACCCATATAGGTATTGGCAAGATCCCACATTGTAACTTCACTGCCGCCTAATATTAATGATAAACCGTAATGATCTGCAGGTTGATTTAAAGTGCTTATTCCAAGTTTTTTTAACTTATCGTAAAAACGTTCATATTTGTATTGTTGCAACATTTTTACTGCAGGGATATTTAATGAGCGGCTTAATGCTTTATCTGCAGCAATAGCTCCATCATATCCCAGATCATAGTTTTGAGGAGAATAACCTGCAATCTGAGTCGGGATATCTGGAATTAAAGTGTGTGGTAAAATAAAGCCATCATTCATCATACTTGCATATAATAGTGGCTTTAAAGTACTCCCAGGACTACGTGGAGCTTTAATCATATCAACATGACTTTGCAAGTCGGCATTTTCCGGTTGATAAATATTTCCTACGTAACTTACTACCTCTCCCGTTTTTGCATCAAGTACCAAGGCCGATATATTGTTGATATCGTTTGCACGATAGCGGTTATTGTACCTTTTTAAAATGGCATTAACCTTAAGTTGGATATTTTCATCCAAAGTGGAGGTGATTTTAGTTGAAAAGTGCGCTAAACTTGCTTTTTCGGCCTTGAATCGATTTAATAAGTGTGGTGCATTTTGGGGTAAGGGCATGGGTTTGCCTGGAACAGGTTCTAATTTAGATAAATTGGAAGTTGCCTGATCAATGTATTTTAATTGAGCGAGTTTATCCAATAGATCGTTCCTTTTTTTTATCAATCGTGTGGCGTTTTTACCTGGATGCACCAACGACGGACTGTTTGGGAGAACTGCCAACGTTGCCATTTCTCCCCATGAAAGCGTTTTTGCATTGCGGCCGTAATATCGCCAGCTTGCTGCTTCTAATCCAACCACATTGCTTCCAAATGGTGCATTTGCAGCATATAAACCAATTATTTCTTCTTTAGAATAAGTTGTTTCCAATCGAATGGCTAAAATTACCTCTACTAACTTTTGCCAAACTGTTCGGTTTTGTTTCCGCGACAAGCGGATTACCTGCATGGTTAATGTACTTCCTCCACTTACCACACTCTTCGCATTCCAGTTTTGCCGCATTGCCCTGCTCATGGCCAAAAAATCGATGCCGAAGTGATTGTAGAACCGTTTATCTTCAAAAGCGATAATGCAATCCTTAAATTTTATGGGTACGCTATCTGCAACCGGAAATCGCCACTGCCCATCGCTTGCAATTGCAGCACTAAGTAAATTACCATTGCTGGCTTCAATTACGTAGGAAGTTGGAGTTTTGAATAGTTTAGAAGGTAGTGAAAACAGAAATGCCAAAAGCAAAGCAAAACAAATGAGATCGGAAATGAGGAATGCTTTTGGAGTTTTGATCATTTTTGATTTTTTCTGTTGCAAGCTAGGGGGGGCTAAAACCTATGAGGTTTAAACTCATTTTGCGCCATGGTTTGTGTCAGCCGTCCAAAAATAAATTTGTCCAATTTCGATGTAGTTCTTTCTCCTGTCCTTGAATAAATCATCCATTTTTATTTAAATTTCGGTCCGTGGAGACACGGACCGAGGTTTATGTTTCTTTACCCAATTTATCTTACTTCACCACCTGTACCCATTTTCCTACTTCCGTGGCTGAAATGTCATTATTGTACATGGCTTCACATTGTACTGCCGATAAATAGTACTTACCAAGATAAGAGGCATTAAGCAATACTTTATAAACCAGACTTTCGCCTTCTCTTACATTGAAATAAGTGAATACGCGATCATCCCTGATATCCTGATAAGTAAATGGCGATGAAGCCAATATACTTTGGTTATCATTAACACGGGTATTGATGATTTCCCATCCCGAAGGGAAAATCTGTGTCAATGCCATTTGTTCATAATAGCCCATTCTGCCTGGATTTTTTACCGTCACTTCTGCATAAAAATCGGTGCCTTGCTTTAAAGTTGTCGGATCTAATACTTTACCATTTAAACGTTTGTAAGTTACGTTCATGTCTAAAACCTCAGGTCGGTTAGGCAAAAAGTTATTCTGACCAGCCACTGGTTGTCCTTCCAAAACCAAACGAACAAACAATACATTATTTCCGTTATTGGTTATAGAGGCTGTGTTTCCTTTAAAAGTTACTGGTGTACTGTTTAGGTATTGATTGGAATTTACAGGCGCAGATTTACCATCCAACACATATTGATACTGCAGTTTATTTGCGGATTGGTTTGATCCACAAAATTTAGCAATAGCCAGTAAGCTATACGCAGTTGTTTGCGTACTGTACCACGTATTTTCGCCCAGTTTGGCGGCTAAAGGTTGTAATAAACTTGCTGCCTTAGCTTTTTGACCTAGCAAAGTTAGGGTTTCTAAAATCATAGCTTCATCACGAACGTCAGAACCATAAGTTCCGCCAAGTTGTTTATAAGCCTGGATTGAAGTATCTAAACCTCTGACCATATTTTGAGCAACATCATTTTGTCCAGCAAGTTTATATGCAGCAGCCAATCGCCATTTCGCGGCAACAGATAAGTACTCAAAAGATTTTAATCGGTTCATTGCTGCCATTTCTGGTTTTTTAGCCAATGCCAGCATGTATAAACGATATGCTTGTGATAAATCACCGCCATAAAAATTATTACTATTAGGTACCCAGTTTGCTGCTTTTGATTTTTGAAAGCGCAAAAGTTCATCTAAGAGGCCAACAGGCAAGGTATATCCGGCATTTTGTGCTTCAACTAAGAAATGGCCAGCGTAATTGGTTCCCCACTCGTCAGAAGTACCTTCTCCTGGCCAGTACGATAAACCACCGTCAGTAGTTTGAAATCCCTTAATTCTATTGATCCCGGCTTTGATATTCTTCTCAGTTGTGGCTTTTTGTTGTCCATTTAAGGGGCTTAATCTATCCAGAAAGAGTTGAGGGAAAATGCCGGAAGTTGTTTGCTCAATGCAACCGTGTGGATATTGAATTAAATAACTCAATCTTTTGCCAAGGTTGATTGCCGGGATTGAAGAAACCTCAAGTGAACCAGAGTTTGTTCCGGCCATGCCGATAGGTAGATAGTTAACCGCCCATTTGGTATGAGGTTGCACGGTTGCCGAAACCACATTGGTTATGTAAGGATTAGGATTTCGGATGTCCATTTCCACATCATAATCTGTTCTTTCACCACCACTTTGTGCAATCACTTTTACTTTGGCAATACCAACTGTATTTGGTGCTTTAACTTCAAAATAGGCCATTTGTTCACCTGTTTGTTTATAGTAAAGCTGCTGTTTATTGGTGCCTTGTACAATTAAATTGTTTGCCTGGAGTTGGACAGAAACGTTTTTAAGGTTTTTCTCTGTAGCAAAAATTGTTACAGGAAGTGTGAAACTTTCTCCAGGGCCGATTACCCTTGGCAAAGTAGCCAAAACCATAAGGGGCTTTTTAACCTGAACAGATTTTTCTGCAAAACCATAAGCAGCATCTTGCCCGGCAACAACCATTGCCCTCACGGCACCAATATATTGAGGTAATTTAAATTTGTGTGTTTTACTTTCGCCTTTTCCAAGAGTGAAGGGCCCCATAAATTTAACTACAGCTTTAAAACGGTTGGCTTTGGCTGGATTGAGGTTTTTGTTAATGCTACCATCACCACCTATGCTTAAAATACGTTCTAAATTTCCGCCCCATGCACCTAAAACATAATCAAATAAATCCCATGTTTTTACACCTAAGCCTTCGCGTGCGTAAAATGCGCCATGTGGATCTGGTGTTTTAAAACGGGTTAAATCCAACAAACCTTCATCTACTAATGCGATGGTATAAGTCATTGCTTTACCGTTTTGCTCGCCCACGGTAATTGTATTTTCGGTTTCCGGTTTAATTTTATCAGCCATTTTAATGGTTGGCTTTAAAATCGTTTGCGGATCTTCCACCGAAAGTGGGATAGCCCCATACATCCTGATTGGTAAATCATTAACCGTTTGTGCATGCGGTTGCAACAAGGTAATGTTGGCAAAAACATTGGGTGCCATTTCTTTTTCAGCCTTAAACTTAAATTGCTTTTGACCGGCTTTGGTATCAACCCAAAAGGTTTTTAATACTCTACTTCCATTTTCAATTGAGATTAATGCCCTTCCATTTTTTCCTGTTGGGATGGTTAGGGTGATGTCTTCGCCAACAGTGAATTTTTCTTTATTGGCAGTAAACGAAAGCATGGATGCTTCAGTGGGATTGCTGCCCTGTTCGCGCTGCGCCCATCCCGGCCAATCCACATATACAGATTTTCCGGTAACATGCCCGCCATTTACATCACGTACTAAAATCAAATATCGGCCCCATTCTGGTTCATCTACACGTAAATTCCAGCTTCCTTTTCCATTAAATAAGTTTACCTGATGAGTTTCTACCAGTTTATTGTACTGGTTTTGCGTAAAGTTGGCATAAGTATTTTGATCATCCTGTTCCCACCACCAGCGCCATTGCGTTTTGTAAAGCTCTACCTGAACGGTTTTTGTGCCACTCAACAGCTTTCCATCGGTATTAACATTTACTATTTCAATTTTATGATCTTTTCCTGTAACCAGCATACCGCTTAAACGATCGCCTTTTTCAGGTTTAATACCCAAATAACTATTGTATACGTGATATGGAATGCTAAAATTATCGATGCTGAAATTGCCTCCCGGTTCAAAAACTTTAGTGGTGAAATTTGCTCTTAATACGCCCGGAGCAGTATTATTTTCGTTTAAATTGGTGTTAATCTGGGCAGTACCATTTTGGTTTAGTGTGCCTTCGAAAATGGTTTTAACCTGCGATTCAAAGTTAACAGTTGGGTTATCGAAACTGAAACCTTCAAAACCTTTAAACTTGGTTTCTGTGGTATTTAAATTTACGTCAACCTTTGCTTTTAAATTTTGCGCAACCGCACCAAACAGCCATTTGGCCGATAGGGTAGCGGCTGATGTGCCTGCACTCAGATAAGGTTTGTTGCCAACATTGAAATCAATTTTCAAACGGTTTGGCATTACCGTTTCAATTTTTAAAGTTTTGGTAAATGTGGCTCCGCCAGCTTTAACTTTCGCCATCCAGTTTCCGGTAGGCGCGGTAGATTCGGTAGCTGTTTTGAAGGTGTAAAATCCATTTAATGGTTTTCCGTTGATCAATCTTTTATACAATTGACCTTTTGGATTATAAAATTCCATTGTTACCGGATAGTTGGCAGGAAGTTTTTTCAGTTTATCTTCCAAAACGAAAGAAACAAATAAACTATCGCCTGGTCGCCAAACACCACGTTCGCCATAAATAAAACCTTTTAAACCGCTTTGAACAACATCTCCGCCTACATCAAATCTGCTCAATGGAAGCGAACTTCCATCATCGAGTTTTAGGTAACCACGTTCTGAACCATTTTTGGCAATTAATAAAAAGGGTTGACGCTTGAGATCGAAACTAGCAAAGCCATCGCCATCTGTTTTGGTAGTGAAAATAATTTGTTTCTGGTAGTCCATCAACTCCAGGTTAACCCCGCTTAATGGTTTGGCTGTAAGTAAATCTGTAGCAATAATAAGCATGCTGTTATCGTTGCCACGTTTGGCCACCAAACCAATGTTCGAAGCGATTAAGTTTCTACTCGCCCAACGCTGGTTGGTATAAAATGATGGTGTACATGGATTGTCTTTATCATTCCACCTGTAATTTTCAGGGTAATAATTGTTGTAGCGTTGCCAAAAATCATCGTCTTCATCAATTTTTTCACCGTAGCCATCATATTCACCATACTCATCACTACTTTCATCAGTTTTTTCTTCTGCTGATCCAGCTTTACAATTGTAAGCATTATATTCTTGCCTGAAAGCGATGGTAACACGGTACATTGCGCCTGGCTCAGTTCGGATCATTTTATCCAAATCAAGCGTAAAACGGTTCTTTTTATGGAGATTAAGTGCTTTATCCTCGTCTAAACGTATGGTTTTTTGTAAAATCGGCTTTGCCACCCTACGCAATTCATTTGCATCTTTATAGCTATTCGTTTGAAAAAACTGAGGGATGTTGTTTTCATATATCTTAATTACCGTTACATCAACGGCTTTTAAGTTAATGGCCTCAAAAGGTAAAACAAGTTTGCCCGAATTGGGTAAAATGGTTCCTGCTCCTGCAATGGTTACAGCAGGTAATTTATCTTCGAAAACAAGATTGATGACCTTGCCGTTTGGAAGTGTTTTTGCATTAATATTTTCTACACCTGCATTTACACTTAAATTATAATTGCCTTTTAATTCCTCGTTGGCATAAACCTTAACCTGACTGGCATCAATCGTATACCTTAAATCGCTCAGGTTACCGAGGGTAATCATCCCCGTTAAATCCTGGCCTACACCAATTGGCTCAGAGAATTGCACCAATGCATAATCTTCTTCACCTTGTATGGCTTTTATATCCAGTATTTCGAATTTATTGATGGCCGGAACGCGGATCTCTATCTCACCTTTTTGATCAGCATCAATGGCATCACCATCCCAATCAATTTTTAAGTTCTGATCATTACCTGTTTTTTTAATGCTATCGATGGTGAATTTTGAAGAGTTTTTTGCAGGATCATGCTGCCATTTAATTTTTAACTTCTGGTCGAAATCCAAGGAGATTGTTTTTTCAATTTTTGCAGTTTCTTCAGCATCAGCGGTAGCCACTTCGCCGGTTAATTTCATGTAATCTAAAGCAGTATTATTTTGCGAAACCAGTCCGTTTTGAGAAAGCATAATTCCTGGCGTAATTACCTTAAATTCAAAGTTGAAATCTTCAAGACCCTTTTCGGTATCAGAAACTTCTGATAATTTAAATGTAGCCTCGTAGTTTTTACCAGGTTTGAGATTTTCGTCGGGTCTGAACTCAACAGTTTGCGGATCTATCCAATAGGTTTTACCGGAGATAGAAGGGGAGAAGTCGAAAAGTTCGCGCGTGTCTGCCTTGCCCAAGTCCTGCATACCTGTGGCTGCATTGGCCAGGTGAACCCTGATAAAGCTCTTTTTTGAAATCGTTCCGGAGGTGTAAGCTTCAATATATTTTGCATAAGCCTGATTTTCTTCATGACTTTTTTTCTTTCTATTGAAATAGATAAACACAATTGCCGCTATAGAAACAGCAAGTAATCCGATGAAAATAAATTTCTTTTTAGAGGAAGATTGGTAGGTAGATGGTTGTTCCATGGATGAAATTCGTTAAGATAAATGTAATATAGTGGTGAAGTGAAAGCAATAAATGTGTCGCAATTATCTTTTATAGTCAAAACCCTATATTCCCTCCGAAAATAAACTAAAATTAACGTTAAAATAAATTATGTTGAAAATTAACGCTTATGGTTTGTTCCTTTGCATGGATTTGGATAAGTTTACAACATTAACCCCTATACAACCAGATATGATAAAGAAACTCTTGATTTTTTCGAGCCTGTTAATTTCGACCAGTTTTTGTTTTGCGCAAAAAACTGATGTTGAGGATGCCGTAAGCAAATTAACCAAACTGATGGTTACACCGGATAGCTTGGCACTTGATAAAATGATCTTGAATAACCTAAGCTATGGTCATTCCAGTGGAAAGATTCAAACCAAGCAGGAATTTATGCATTCGTTACTTTCTGGAGAGTCGGATTTTGTGGATATTAATTTAACTGATCAGACCGTTGTTGTTCAAAATAAAACAGCGTTGGTTCGTCATACATTAAACGCCAAAACAAATGATAAAAATGTTCCTGGAAATGTGAAATTATATATTCTTTTGATCTGGAGTAAAGAAAAAGCTGGTTGGAAATTAATTGGCAGACAGGCGGTTAAGGTGCCTTAGGTTAGTTTGGAGTTTACAGTTTGGAGTTCTCAGTTTTGGATGCAGAACTGGCGATAGTACTAAAGTTATATGCTTAAAATCTGTGAGGAGGTGACTCCAAACTCACCACTCAAAACTTCCAACTTACTTAATCATCACTCCTGGTCGGTTCACCAACGGAATTTTAATTAGATTAGAATCGATGATGCTTTCAGGAAGGAAAATAAATTTTTTGTCGTAAATGGTACTGCCTATATAATAACTCAGCCAGTATTCGTTAGTTAAACCAAATACTTCTGGATCTATAGCTTCAACTCCTGCAAAGGAATTTGCCTTCATATCGCCAACGAAATGCCTTAAAACAGAAGTTTTTACCTGCTTTCCATCTTTTTCTCCGTAACCTTTAGAGCTGATTAAAACATTGGTTATCGGTTCGCTTTTTAAGTTGATGAGGTAAACCGTCCAGCTTGTTACTTCAGGTGTTTCGCCCATCAATACCACAGCCATTGCAATATCTTCAACTATATTTTCTGGTAAATCTGATTTCATAACCATTATTCAACGTCATGCTCAACTCGTTTCAGCCTCTTTAGTTAATCCGCTGTAATAAATTCAGAGTGACGATACTCAGTTTATTTCTTCTTCGCTACGGCTTTTTTTGCTGGCGCAGCTTTTTTCTTTGCAGGTGCTTTTTTCTTTGTTTCGAAAGCGTTAGGTACCTGCTCAACAATCATTTTCTTAACAACTTCCAAATCAATATCTGCCAATTCTTCTGGCGTATATTTTTGTTTAGTGGCTTCATTGTACCTCAATTTTAGCATCAATTTGCCAAAACGGATAAATGGTCCCCAACGTCCGTTTTCGATAGAAATTTTTTCAGCATCCCATGTTTTAATAAAACGGTTGGCTTCTTTTTCTACTTTTTTTCCAATTAAAGTATTGATATCTTCCTGTGATAGGTTATCAAAATCGTATCCTTTAGCAGGAATATTAATAAACAGGTCATTCCATTTAATAAACGGACCAAAGCGGCCTTTACCTTTTGTTACACCTAAACCTTCATAGTAAGCAATAGGCGCATCATCATCCATTTTCTGTTTGATAATTTCAACAGCCCTGTCATAGGTTACCGATAAAGGCTCCTCATTTTTTGGAAGCGAAATAAAACTTTCTCCCCATTTTACGTAAGGGCCAAAACGACCAACGCCGATTATCACCTCTTTGCTTTCATAATCAGGTAGTTGGAAAGGAAGTTTGAAAAGTTCCAAGGCATCATCAAGCGTAATTGTGGCTACAGATTGGCTGCGCATTAAACTGGCGTAACGCGGTTTTTCTTCCTCATCAAGCTCACCAATCTGCACCAGCGGGCCGAATTTACCAACCTTTGTGTATACATTTTTACCCGTTGCAGGGTCTAAACCCAATAAACGTTCGCCTGTAGCACGTTCGGCAGTTTCTAAAGTGGTTTCTACTTCGGTATGAAAAGGGCTGTAGAAAGAATGAAGCATTTTGGTCCATTCCTGTAAACCTTGTGCAATTTCATCAAATTCCTTCTCCACTTTTGCGGTGAAGTTAAAATCTACAATCCCTTTAAAATGCTCTACTAAGAAATCGTTTACCACCTCACCAATATCCGTAGGGAAAAGTTTCGATTTCTCCGCTCCGGTAATTTCAGATTTGATCTCTTTACTAACCTTACCGTCGGCTAAAACAATCGCCGTAAATTTTCTTTGTTTACCATCTCTATCTTCTTTAACTACATAACCACGGTTTTGAACCGTAGAAATGGTTGGCGCATAAGTAGATGGACGGCCAATGCCCAGTTCTTCTAATTTCTTAACCAAACTGGCTTCTGTATATCTTGCAGGCGGACGTGAATAACGTTCCGTTGCCTGCATTTCTTTTAAAAATAATTCTTGTCCTTTCGCTAAAGGAGGTAAAATTGCACCGCCTTCTTTTTCTTCGTTTTCTTCATCATCTGTCGATTCTAAATAAACTTTTAAAAAGCCATCGAACTTTAATACTTCACCCTCGGCAACTAAATGTTCTTTACGGGTGGAAGCAGTAATTTGAGCAGTTGTTTTTTCAAATAAAGCCTCGCTCATCTGCGATGCGATTGATCGTTTCCAGATCAGGTCATATAACCTTTTTTCCGAAATATCGCCATCTACGCTATGTCTGTCAAAATAAGTTGGGCGAATGGCTTCGTGGGCTTCTTGCGCACCAGCAGATTTTGTTTTATAAACGCGGTGCCGGTGGTATTTATCACCATAAGCTGATTTAATCTCCGCTGCAGCAGCATTTAATGCCGTTTCTGATAAGTTAACAGAATCGGTTCTCATATAAGTAATCTTACCCGCCTCATACAACCGTTGTGCAACCTGCATGGTTCTGGCCACAGAAAAACCTAATTTTCTTGAAGCTTCCTGTTGCAGGGTAGAAGTGGTAAATGGTGCAGCAGGGTTACGCTTTGCCGGGCGGGTTTCTAAACTGGTAATGTCGAATTTCGCATTTGCACAATCTTGAAGGTATTTTTCAGCATCAGCCTCACTTTCGAAACGCTGCGGCAACTCTGCCTTAACCGTTTCTTTTCCTTTTCCGGTAGAAAACTGTGCAGTTATTTTATAGGCAGCGGCTGCATTAAAGTTTAAAACCTCTCTTTCTCTGTCTACTATTAAACGTACGGCAACCGATTGTACACGGCCGGCTGATAATGATGGCTTTACTTTTTTCCATAAAACTGGAGAAAGTTCGAAACCCACCAAACGATCCAGTACACGGCGTGCCTGTTGTGCATTTACGAGGTTATAATCGATACCGCGTGGACTATCAATTGCTTTTAATATTGCAGGTTTAGTAATTTCATGAAAAACGATGCGTTTAGTTTTCTCCACCTTTAGGCCTAAAGTTTCGAATAAATGCCATGAAATTGCTTCCCCCTCGCGGTCTTCATCGGATGCTAGCCATACCATTTCGGCTTCCTTGGCTAGTTTTTTTAATTCGGCAACAACATTTTTTTTGTCGGCCGGTACTTCGTAGGTCTGGGCAAAATCATTCTTAATATCAATAGCCATATCACCTTTAACTAAATCCCGAATGTGGCCATAGCTAGATTTCACAAGGAAATCTTTACCTAGGTAGCCTTCTATAGTTTTAGCTTTTGCGGGTGACTCGACGATTAATAAATTTTTGGCCATGAAATACGTTTTTGTGCAAATAAAGCTATAATTAAAGCATAAATCCAAACCTAGGGAAAATTTAATACATTTTTTTTTCTGAAAGGTTGCCGATATATGGCGATTTCCTGTTGATTTTAATGTGATTTTAATCTTTTTTGTTTTTTGGAAAGCAAAAGCAGTAATAAATATGGAAGCTTCATCCCGGCCTTTGCTACAAATCCTCAACCTCGTTCCTCCGTTTGTGGGTTTTCCGCTTCGGTCGGGTTTAGGTGGCGTATAAAATGCTGCTATGAACGTTTTAATAGCGTGGTGTTTGGCAGAAGAGGTTAACGGGCAGATGCTTAGTTAATTAAACCCGATTACAGCGAACATACCGATTCTTCATCGGTATAAAGTGTAAAGCGGGATTGCATGCCCCCAAAAACCACAATGCTTTCGTTTCCTAATCAAAAAATACTGCTCATTTGATGAAGACTACTCGCTTTTCTTCCAATTCTCAAAACGCTGAGCTCTTTAATTACCTATATGATATAATTTACAGGGACATTACATCAACACAACCAATTTAAACCTATATTCGTATATAAAAATAAAAGAACGATGATCAGCACAATTTTAATCCTATTAAACTTATTGGTATCACCGCCAAAAAATGTTTACGATTTCAGCTTTAAAACTATTGATGGTAAAGAAATTAAACTATCGAAATTTAAAGGCAAAAAAATCTTAATTGTCAATACTGCTTCTAAATGTGGTTTTACTCCTCAATATGAAGATTTGGAAAAACTGCAGAAACAATATGGTAAAAAGATAGTTCTAATCGGTTTTCCGGCTGGTAACTTTGGTGGCCAGGAGTTTTCTACCAATGCAGAAATTAAAGAATTTTGCACCGGAAAGTACAATGTTTCTTTTTTACTTGCAGAGAAAAGTAGTGTAAAAGGTGATGACATCAGTCCGCTGTTTAAATATTTAACTTCTCAAACCAATACAGAGGAGCAGGGCGAAATTAAATGGAATTTTGAGAAATTTTTAATTAACGAAAAAGGAGAACTGGTACACCGTTTCCGTTCTAAAACAAAACCTACTGACGAGGCAATTGTGAAAAACCTGTAGGCATTAAGCAAATAAATAGACGGCTTTATGCTGTTTGTATCAAATATAAAAGGTAAGATGCATTGGTCATTTTACCTTTTTTTATGCCCAATAAATTGTGTGCTGAAAAATTTTGGGCAAGAGAAAGGGGCTTAAATCCATAAGCCCCAATTAAACCAAACAAACTATTTATGAAGTATATATATAACGCCCTGCTTGATTAAAATGTTTTTATAAAATTGAAAATTTTTTGTGTTGATTATGGCCAAAAATCAAAATGTATGCTTAAACGCATTTTTTTAGGCAAAGCGAAATAATTTTTAACAAATTGATGTTGGTTTTTGACTTTAAGATGTTAAAATAAATTCAACTGCTCGGGTTGATATAAACCTGGGTCGAAACTGTACGTTAATACCGGGCTTTGACTGTTGCTGACATAATACACTTCAGTTTCCTGATGCCTTGAAGCTACTTTTACAAAAGTATCTCCAGCAACGTTTTTAAAAAGCTTTTCAACCAGTTCGGGGTCGTTATTGTCTTTCGATAAGTGGCTCAATAAAAGGTGACTAAGGTAAGGTGCTTTATGGTTGGTAAAAAGCTCAAGGGCCTGCTCGTTACTGAGGTGACCGTGGCCGCTCATAATCCGTCTTTTCAAAAAATAAGGATAGCTGCCATTCTGAAGCATTTGTGTATCATAATTGGCTTCTAAAAAAGCTGCATGGCAATTTTTGAAATGGGTAATCAAACGATCGCATACTGAGCCGATGTCGGTAAAAATGCCAACCCTTACATCATTGCATTCTACCGTAAAACTATATGGATCTGCGGCATCATGAAATTTAGAAAACGCCGAAATCTTTAAATCACCAATCTGGATATGCTGTAAATGATTTAGCGGGTGGGTGTTGTTTTCATTTAAAATTAAGCGACTGCTTTTTAATGTTGCAGTGCTAATATAAACCGGAAGGTGGTATTTTTTAGCAAAAACAGCTAAACCTTTAATGTGGTCGCTGTGCTCATGAGAAATGAAAATGGCTTTTATTTTATGGATTGATAAACCTAAGCGGTCCATTCGTTTTTCTACTTCTTTACAGGTTAGGCCAACATCAATCAACACCGCTTCATTATCGTTGCCCACATAGTAACAATTGCCGTTACTTCCCGAATTTATAGATGTAAAATATAGTGCCATTTTGAAGCTGCAAGATAAAGCTTATTTGGCAAAAGAGAAAAGAAAACTATACCCTTACGCCGTTGTACTCTACCAGGCGTGATAGTAAAGGAAGGAAAGCCTGAATCAGGTTAATTTCTTCTGAAGAAAATATTTTTTCCATGGTTTGTACCAACCATTCTTCTTTTATTTTTCTACTGGCAATAATGTGTTTTTCGCCAAGTTTGGTAAGGCCGATAAAAACTTTACGTTTATCCTCATCGCTGGGAAACCGTTCTACGCATTTTGCATCAAACAACCGGTTAATGATTTGTGAGATGGCTTGTTTAGATACCCTTTCAAGATCGGCCAGTTCGGTTGATAACATTTTGCCATGCTGCTCCAATAACGACATTGTTAACAATTCTGCATTGCTAAATTCGGAACTTACGTTTTGTTTACGCAGTTGCCTGGTTAAGCGGGTAACGGTGCTCCTTAATTTTGCGGCAATTTCTTGTGTTTGAGTAGGCATATTAATGGTAAATAAACTTTACAAATATAATGTTTTAATTTTATAGTAAATGATCATGAGTTTAAATTAGTACGCTAATTATGATTTTAAATTGATAAAACTATTCATTTTAGTCTTTACTGTTTCGTTATAAATATCTACTTTTGTAAAGTTACTTTACTAATTTAAACATGAGCATATTTCGTTCGCTAAGACATTACAATTACAGATTATTTTTTACAGGTCAGGCTATTTCATTAATTGGCACGTGGATGCAACGTGTAGCCATCAGCTGGTTGGTTTACCGCTTAACAGGGTCGGCTTTTTTGTTGGGTTTAATTACATTTTTAAGTTTAATCCCTTCACTGGTGCTTGCGCCTTATGCCGGCAGCTATGTAGATAGGCATAACAAGTATAAAATACTGGTAATTACGCAGGTAATTTTAATGTTGCAAGCTGGTGCACTGGCCTTAATGATTTGGTTTAAAGTATAC
>Ga0308165_1003552_pt1 | contig 16576 bp, 12 predicted proteins | sample PhyWR2_FD_201032 | JGI IMG/M metagenome (GOLD analysis project Ga0308165, IMG submission 201032) | Phyllosphere microbial communities from UC Gill Tract Community Farm, Albany, California, United States - DLSLW.R2 | ecosystem: Host-associated > Plants > Phyllosphere > Unclassified | place: USA...
CAAAAGGCAAGCAGTAGAGCAAAGATGCTTGGTGCGATGTTCGCAAAGACTTGTTTTGCATCACGGCGAGCACCTTTGGCAAGCACAGCTAACTCTGGCTGACTGCGCATTTTCTTTAAAAGACCAATGATGCCAGAGCTGGCAAAGAAAAAGCCAATCAAAAAGATGCTGTACCACGGACCAAAGCCAATGACTAGTGTGCCGCAAAGAATCGCAGCCAGTGCGCCAGAAATAGTCAGCCACTGAAAGATGAATGCTGCCGCTGCAACGAATAGGCTGGCAAACAAGCCCAGCATGAATTGATAGAAGAAAACCATTTGAACACTCCTTTTTGCTGAATAGACTAAACGTATTATAAATCACTTCGCTATCGAAAAGGCAACCCAAAGGATCAGACTCAGGTTGCAGAAGTGAGGAGGACAATTCTCGAAATCTGTCCGTTGTATATTAATATATGAGAAGTTACTATTATCAATAAGCAAACGGTCATAGAAAATTGCTCTTCATAGATAGAAAGCAATTATTTTTTTTAGTGTAAGTGAAAGCGATTTCTAAGTCCGTTTTTGTGACAATCGTTTAAGGAGGTATATATGAAGATTGCAACAAGTGTCATCGATAGTCAAGAAGAAAATCACTGTTTTTTGATTCGAACAAATGGCTGTTTAGTGAAGATCATGTTCTTGACTGACGAAATTATTCGGATTCGTGCCAGCTTTGATGAGGAATTTGATGAAGCGTCTTACAGTCTAGTGTTGACTGGGTGGGAAGATCGCTTCGATCAGTTGATTGGAGCAGAGCGTCAGCGAGTCGATTTACAAGAATTTCAGGTCCTTGAAGAGGAAGACAAGATTGGGTTGATCGGCAAGAAATTGAAAGTGTTTCTCTACAAGGATCCCTATCAATTGGTGATTTACGACCAAGAGGACTTGGTTTTGCACAAAGATATCGTCGATCTTGCATTGATGGAAGATGCGAATAAGCGCAAAATCCACACCAGTGAAATAGTAGAGGGAGATTGCTTCTACGGATTTGGGGAAAAAACAGGTGCCATAGAGAAAAGTCATACTTTTATGGTTATGAGTCCTCGCGATACGATGGGCTATGACCCTAAAAATGCCGATTCTCTTTATAAACACATTCCCTTCTATGTAAAAAGCAATAAGCGAACAAAAGTTGCCAGTGGTTACTTTTATCACACCACGTATGAATGTGATTTTGATATGGGGCGTTCACATAGTAATTATTGGAAGAAGCACAGTCGTTTTCGAGTAGACGGTGGAGACATTGACTTATTTTTTATTGCAGGACCAACGATTAAAGAAGTGGTTCAGCGCTATACCTCGTTGACTGGACGGTCGGCGATGCTACCTAAATATGCATTGGGCTACCTAGGTTCTTCCATGTATTATTCTGAACTGGCTAAAGATTGCGATCAAGCGATCATTGATTTCATCGATACCGCTAAAGAAGAATCGGTACCGATCGATGGCTTCCAGTTATCTTCAGGCTATTGCAATCATGAGGGGCAGCGCTACTTTTTTACGTGGAACAAGGAACGATTTAAAGACCCTAAAGGATTCTTCGCTGAGATGGAGAAACGGGGTGTCACGACCTCGCCTAATGTCAAACCCGGGATTCTCTTAACGCACCCATTCTTTCAGGCGCTTCAAGAAGAACAAATTTTTGTGAAAGACAGCATGGACAAAGGTAAAAATGCTTTAGGTACTTGGTGGGGAGGAAAAGGAGTTTTCGCTGATTTTACCAATCCCCATACACGGAGGATTTGGAAAAAGTATTTAAAGGAACATGTCTTATCTTACGGTGTAACCAGTGTTTGGAATGATAATTGTGAATATGAAAGTATTGTCGATCAAGATGCTCGTTGTTTTTATGATGGGAAAACCGGTACCATTGGTCAGCTGCGTCCAATCATGGCAAATCTTATGTGCCAAATCACAACCGAAGCCATCATAGAAGAGCACCCGAACACCCGACCTTTTGTGGTTTGTCGGGCAGGCCATGCGGGAATTCAGCGTTTTGCCCAATCGTGGTCTGGGGATAACCGAACGAGTTGGGAGTCGCTAAAATACAACATCGCGACAGTTTTAGGAATGGCGCTTTCTGGGGTGACCAATTATGGCTGTGATATCGGTGGCTTTTATGGGGATGCTCCTGAAGAAGAGTTGTTTGTCCGCTGGGTTCAAAATGGAATTTTCCAGCCCCGCTTCTCGATTCATTCAACCAATACTGATAATACGGTGACTGAACCTTGGATGTTTTCTGCAAGTAAGCAACGAATTGCGGAGGCGATCCAATTTCGATACAAAATGATTCCTTATTATTATTCATTGATGGTGCGGGCGGCTGAGACTGGCTTGCCAATTATTCAACCGACCTTTATGAAATTTCAAGAGGATGCGAACTGTTATGACAACGGCATTGATTTTGTTGTCGGAGAATCATTACTCGTAGCGAATGTCATTGAAAAAGGCCAAAAAGTCCGTGAGATCTATTTGCCAGAAGGGGCAGTTTATTATGACTTTTATTCACGACAGAAGTACCAAGGGGGCCAAACACTAGCCATTCCTGTGACGATCGATAGTGTCCCGTTGTTCGTGATTGGTGGGTCGATCACCCTTTTTGCAGCGAATGAAGTGAGAAATCTTCATTCTGAGGCGGTCACTGATCTAGAGATTTTAGTGGCACCAGATCAAGCTTGTCACTTCACCCATTATGAAGATGACGGGAAATCATTGGCTTACAAGACAGGCGCCTACTTGAAAGAAGAGATCCATGTGGAACCTGGAGAACAGGTCAAAGTGACAGTGAAACGAACGGGTGACTATCCAACACAGATCGAAAAGATTCTTTTAAAAATCATCAACCATGAAAAAGCCCCTTTTTGGGTAACGATTGATGATCAGCTTGTTCCTCATTTTCAGCATCGTAAGCAATTCGAGGCTGTGAAGGAAGGCTGGTACTATAGTCAAACCATGGGTCAAGTCTTTATCAAATACCCAAATCCAAAAGCAGATTATCAAGCGGTGATCTCCTTTGAAAACTTTGATTTGTTAGGGATGTAAGAAAAAGAAATGTAAAAACGAGGAGGAAAAGAAATGATTACACAGGTATTAGGCGGATTGGTCATTTTGTCGATTTTATTTATGGCTTTTTATTGTATCAAGGGCTATAACATGACCGTTGGCTTTTTCTTAATGAGTGCGATTTGGATCGCCATTAGTTTTGCCGGAAATATGATTGAGCCCAATAGTGCTATGGAGGGATTAACCGCAGTTGAAGTTCTGACGGATGTCTTCCAAGCAGGACCCGAAGCTTACGGACGAAATGTTTTAGTCAATGTGTTGTTCGGGGCATTCTTTGGTACCGTTTTGATTGAAACAGGGATTGCTTCCACTTTGATTCGTAAGACCGTGGAATTAGGGGGCGATCATCCGCGAGTGACTGTCAACTTGCTGTGCTTGGTTACAGCGGTATTGTTCACTTCGTTAACTGGTGTCGGACCATACATTGCTATCGGGGTAGTTGTTTTACCAATCATGCTGGCATTAGGTATCTCACCACTTGTTTCCGTTTTTGCTTTTATTGGTTCAGCGGGAGTGAGTGCCTCCTTCTTGAATGTAGTGAATTTCCAACAGTATCAAACGATTTTCGAAACGACGAGTCCAGAATTTGCGAATTATAGTTACAATGATTATTTCCCGTTTGCGATCGTGGCAGCGACGATTTCTTTGATCGTGATCTTGACGATCGTTAATGTGAAGATCGGGAAAGCTAGAAAAGTCTATTCATGGGATGCAGGTCAGTCCACTGCCAAAAGTGCTCCTGCCCTTTCACTGATTTCCGTTGCCATGCCTGTCATTTTATTGATTGCATTTAATCTACCCGTGATCCTTTCCTTTATTTTATCCAGTTTGTTTGCATTAATCACGACAGGGCATCTAAAAGGTGGTTTTGTGGAAGCAAGTCGGAAAATTGCCAAATATGCGTCTGATGGGGCGATCAGTGTTGCACCGATGATGGCGTTTTTGCTAGCAATCGCCACTTACAATGCGGCAGCTGCATATGTCGCTCCCTATCTAGGCGCATTATTAAGCCCAGTGATTCCTGCAACCACATTAGGATTGGCGATCGTGTTTGGCGTTTTTGGTGTCTTAGGGCATTTTAGAGGGCCGATGAACTTAGTGGGAAGTGGTCTTGCACTTTTACATGTAGTAGCTGCGGTAACAAGTTGGCCGATTCAGTTTCTCTATCCATTGTTTATCGTGACAACGATCATTCCTCAAGGACTAGATATTACCCTTTCAGGAGCAGTCTGGGCATTGGATTATGCCAAAGTACAGTCCAAAGATTATATGCGTCTTGGGATTCCAACGTCAGCGACCCTCTGTGTCATCATGGCAATCGTTGTCTATCTCATGTACGGATCTTTAATGTAAAAAATCAGCACAAAAGGCTAGAAAAGAGTGGTATAGAACATGACAAGAAAAGTACGGATGGGAATTGACGTGGGTGGAACCCATACAAAAGCGGTAGCAATCGATAATGCGACTCATGAGATTATTGGGAAATCTTCCGTCAAAACAACCCACGATGATGTTTCAGGAGTGGCAAAAGGTGTTATTCAGACCTTTCAAAATTGCTTAAAAGAAAACAATATTGCTCCGGAAGAAGTGATTTTTGTTGCCCATAGTACCACGCAGGCGACTAATGCATTAATTGAAGGTGACGTGGCGAAAGTAGGGATTTTAGGCATAGCCAAAGGCGGCTTAGAAGGGTTTCTGGCGAAGAAACAATTAAACATAAAAAATATTGTTTTAGGAGAAGGCAAAGAAATTCAGATCGCTAATGAATTTCTGAAACTAAAAGAAGTATCCGAAGACAAAATCGGTGACAAAATTGCTACGCTAAAGCAAGAATCAGCGGAGGTCATCGTTTCTTCCATGGCGTTTGGGGTAGATGATATCGGTCCCGAGGAGCTGGTTTCCAATGTAGCGAAGCAAAAAAATATTCCTTCTACGATGGCATCAGATATCACGAAGCTATATGGCTTAACGCGGCGAACCCGTACGGCAGTAATCAATGCCAGTATTTTACCGAAAATGCTAAATACCGCTACATCAACCGAAAATGCCGTTCGACAAGCAGGCGTAACTGTTCCGTTGATGATCATGCGTGGTGACGGTGGGGTGATGGAAATCACTGAAATGAAGCGTCGTCCCGTATTGACGATGTTGTCAGGACCGGCTGCTTCAGTCATGGGTTCATTGATGTATCTGCGGGCTTCAAATGGCATCTATTTTGAAGTTGGTGGAACGACCACCAATATCGGTGTCATCAAAAATGGACGGCCCACGATCGATTATTCTATCGTGGGTGGTCATGCTACGTACATCAGTTCATTAGATGTACGAATCCTCGGCGTTGCAGGTGGTTCAATGGTTCGCGCGGATAAAAATGGCATCATTGACGTCGGCCCACGTTCTGCACATATCGCAGGGCTTGATTATGCCGTATACACCGATACTGAGAAAATCAATCAGCCAAAGGTCGATTTCTTTTCACCTAAGCCTGGTGATCCTGCCGATTACGTCCGAATTCTCATGGAAGACGGTTCAGCTGTCACCATTACAAACTCCTGCGCAGCTAATGTCTTAGGTTTGGTAGAACCGAATCATTTCTCTTATGGAAACATTCCTTCTGCACGCAAAGCGATGCAAGTGTTGGCGGATTATTGCAAGACGACAGTGGAGGATATCGCGAACCAAATCATGGAAAAATCTTATCAAAAGATTGCACCGGTCATCAACGAACTGGTAGATAAATACAAGCTAGAAAAAGACCAAATCTCCTTAGTAGGGGTAGGTGGCGGTGCCTCCTCCCTGATTACGTATTATTCAAATAAAGACCAAGTGAAATATGATATCCCAGAAAATGCAGAAGTGATTTCTTCCATTGGTGTTGCTTTAGCCATGGTGCGTGATGTCGTTGAGCGGATCATCCCATCACCAAGTCCAGAAGACATTCGTGCCATCAAACAAGAAGCACTAGATAAGGCGATCGATAGTGGGGCAAGTGCCGAAACGATCGAAGTTCATATTGAAATCGATCAACAGACGTCAAAAGTGACCTCGATTGCGACTGGTTCCACCGAAGTCAAAGCCATGGATCTGTTAAAAGAATGTTCGGAAGAAGAAGCATTGGCTTTGGCTGCCAAAGACATGCGCTTGACGGAGCAACAAACGACCTTGTTGGCGAAAACAAATGCCTTCTTCGTGTTTAGTGAAGCGACACATAACGGTCCCACTCAAGTTCGCATCTTAGATAAAAAAGGCTTTATCAAAGTGCAACGAGCGAATGCTTTGGCTGCAAAAGCAACGATTGCCACTTACCGAGAGGCAGTGGCGAAATTGTGGGAAGAAATGTCTGTTTATCAAAGTGAGATCATTGTTCGACCAGAGTTTTATGTCTGTTTTGGTTCACGAGTGATGGACTTCTCAGCTTCAACGCTTGAGCAGCTAGCGTTATTGATGGGCATTGAGCTAGATGATTTACAATGGGATACAGAAGTTTTACTGGTCGCAGGAAACATCAAGCAAACGTAATTAGGTGATCAATGATGAATCCCATGACTATTTTAAGACGACCATTGAAGGAACTAACGCAATACGATGACGAATTTTGGGCGAATTATCTATTCATGACCGATCCCATTGCTTGCAAATACCAAGGATTAGATCATATGGAGCTGATTGTGCAAGCACGACAATGTGGCAAAACTGCTGCCAAAGAATTTTTAGAAATGTATGGTCACCCCTTTGATAGGGGGACCATCTGCAAACAAAACAAGCTATTGTTGCGAAATCAAGTGCCCTTAAATGCTAGTGGAATGGTCTTAGGGCAATTTCAGCCACCTAATCAATTATTCATCAATGAGGCAGCAATCACACAGGTAGCAGCCTTTTTAGAAAACAGGGCAATCAAGAGCACCGACACAGAAATTGCGAACCTAGTTTTTGGACATGAATTTTTTCACTGGATCGAAGAGCAACAACAAGCCTCGATTTACACGAGAACGAAAAAAGTCCAGCTCAGAAAATTCTTAGGTTTTACGCAAAACGTCAATTTGCGTGTCTTGAGTGAGATCGCTGCGATGGTATTTACGAAAGAAATAAATGATTCAAAATACAATCCCTGTCTCTTGAACTGCGCATTGATTCAGGTAAAAGGAGAATATTATGAGAGTGAAAACATTTCAGTACCTTGAAAAACGACCCAATGATTATTTGATTCATACAGACGAGGCAACGATTCAATTACTATTTCTCACAGATGATATTGTCCGAATCCGCGCCTCTTTTGATCGGACATTTATCGAAAAATCGTATGCCTTAGTAATGACGGCTTGGGAGGATCGCTTGGATTCCTTATTGAAGGAGGAACGTAAGCGAGTCGCAGCGGTTACTGTCCCATGTGAAGAAACGGAAGATACCTTGATTTTTCCTGCCAAAAAGTTAAAGGTGATTATCCACAAAGCACCTTTCCATTTCACCATCTACAACCAGAAAAACGAATTGATTTACTCTGATTTGCCAGAACGGGCTTTTGAGATCGACCAGCTAGGCAGAGCTTACCATTATAATAAAATCGAGCCAAAAACCGATCATTTTTATGGTTTTGGCGAAAAGACAGGGCACCATGATAAAAAAGGCAGACGAATGCGCATGTCCGCCAAAGACGCAATTGGTCATGATCCAGAGTTTGGCGATCCGTTATACAAGCATATCCCTTTCTATGTTCGTCTGAGTGAAAGCAACCAAACAGCGATTGGTCTCTTTTATAACAATTCTTATGAGTCTGTATTTGATATGGGCAATGAGATCAGTGGTTATTGGGACCCCTATAGCTATTATCAAACAGATGGTAACGAGATCGACCTCTTTTTTATCAACGGGCCTTCAGTAAAAGAAGTTGTCAATCGCTACACCGATCTAACCGGCAAGCAAGCTATGCCGCCTAAACACAGCTTAGGTTTTACTGCATCTACGATGTATTATGCAGAACTTGATAAAAATTGTGACCAAGAAATCTATGGTGTGATTGAAAAGCATCGTGCCAATGGTATGATGATCGATAATTTTAAGCTAGCATCGGGCTATTCCTCTGGTGAAGAAGATAATCTGAGGTATGTGTTTCATTGGAATAAAACGCGTTTTCCTGATCCAAATGCGTTTTTTAACAAAATGAACCAGCTAGGAATCAATGTTATCGTGAATTTGAAACCGGGTATTTTAGAAAAGCATCCCTTTAGAGAGGAATTTGAAGCAAATGATGTGTTTGTGAAAGACCGCGACGGGGAACAAGATTACTATGGCCGCTGGTGGGGTGGTGAAGGTCGTTTTGTTGATTTCTTAAAAGCATCAGGGCGCAATACCTGGAAAAAAATGCTGAAAGAATCGATTTTAGAAAAAGGGACAGCTATCGTCTGGAACGATAATTGCGAATACGATGGGATCGAAGAGAAACAAGCGCTTTGTGGTGAAGGAGCAGAACGAGGACAAATTGCAGAATTAAAACCGATCCAAGCCAACATGATGGCCTATACGGCAAAACAAGCGATCAGAGAAGTTTTTCCCAACAAGCGACCGTATATCATCAATCGAGCAGGCTATGCCGGGATTCAGCGTTATGCGCAAACTTGGGCGGGAGACAATCTCACTGACTGGCGGACGCTCCGATACAATATCGATACGATCATCGGGATGGGTTTGTCTGGGGTAGCAAATACAGGCTGTGACATTGGTGGTTTTGCTGGTGGTGCACCAGATGCAGAATTATTACTGCGCTGGATTCAAAATGGTATTTTTCAACCGCGTTTTTGTATCAATTCTGCCAATGATGATAATACAGTTACGCAACCATGGATGTATGACAAAATGAATCCATTGATTCGGAAAGCCTTTCGCTTGCGCTATCAAATGCTGCCTTACCTCTATTCATTGATGTATCAAGCCCATCGAACAGGGGATCCAATCCTCAGACCGTTGTTCTACGAATTTCAAGAAGACCCTAACTGTTATGCAGATCCTTTTCATACCTTCATGGTTGGTTCGTCGCTTTTAGTTGCCAATGTTTTGGAAGCAGGTACGGCGACGAGAACCCTCTATTTACCAAAAGGCAGTCAATGGTTCCAATTAAACGAGCAATTCACATGCTATGAGGGTGGTCAAGTGATCACGATTCCAGTCGGCTTAGAAGATATCCCGATGTTTCTTAGAGCAGATGGTATCTTTGTGACAAGTGCTGATGAGCATCAACGGGCGACTGATACGGTGAAACAGATCGAACTACTAATAGGTGAAGGAGAAAATCAACGATTCGATTTGTACGAAGATGATGGACACAGCAATGATTTTGAACAGCAGCATTACAAGCTAACGACGATCAAGACAACTGGCAGAGAAAGAAAAACCATCCACTTTCAAACAACAGGTACTTTCGACAGTACGATCGAGTATTATCGCTTGAAGGTGATAACAAAAGAAAAAGGTGCTTATTGGGTCACCTTAGATGGGCAAAAGCTGCCACAATATCTAAGTCGTCAAGATTTTGAAGCAGCAACAAATGGCTGGTATTACGATCTTCAAGAACGGACAAACTGGATAAAATTCCCACGACCAAGCAGGCCATCTTTTGAAGTGATCGTTTCAACGGAAACGTTTGATCTGATCGGAATGAGTAATGAGTGAAAGCTGAAAAAAATTAGGCAAATGATTAAAAAGTGTTATGTTACTTTTATAGTAATTTTTTAGATATGATTTAACTGTTTGTTGGACCGGATTGTTTCAGAACCCTAGAAACCAGCTCTATCAGCACAAATAACGATTGGTTTCTTATCAATGGGAGGAAATGCAAAAAACGGCTGTCAATATTCATTATTTGTTATTGTAAACAGACAATAGCTTAGATAGAATACTCGTATAGCGAAGGCAGGAAGGTTCATCTTATTAACCGAACGAGTCGAAGATCTATCCATTAGGGAAGCATCAGAAAAATGGAAGATTCGTTTACTAGATAAGGGTGTTTAGATGGCAGAATCAATGATCGTAAAGAAAAAAATTTCCAAAGCATTTAAACAATTAGTAGTGGAGATTGGTTTCGAGAAAGTAACTATTTCAAAGATTATGCTAGCAGCCAATATACGTCGTCAAACGTATTACAATCATTTTCAAGACAAATATGATTTGACCGATTGGATTTTTCAGCAAGAAGCCATTGAAAAAATAGCAGATAATTTGGCTTATGAAGACTGGATGACGACATTACAAGACTTGTTCGTTTACTTTGAAGAAAATAAGCGATTCTATTGTAATGTGTTATCTTTTCAAGGTCAAAATTCTTTTCAAGAGTATTATGTCGAACACTTAAAGGGCTTGATCAGTAAGATGTTGGATATAAAATGGGGCTACAACAGTAAAAAGAAAGAAAATCGTGAGTTTATCGAAGAATTTTATGCGACTGCGTTTATGGCGATGACGACAAAGTGGATGTCAGAAGGCTGTAAACCAAGTGGACGAGAATTTGCGAATAATATGAGCAGCTGTCTATTTGATTAAGCAAATAGACAGCTGTTTTGTTTTATCGAGGCAAAAGAGGCGAGACTTAATGCCAACCAAAGGAATCGGTCGGAAGATGCAAGTACTCTTGCCACTTTTTGTTTTTCAAGGAAAAAAAGGAAAGCGAGAGACCATCCGTATCATAGGCGGTCAAAAAGTTGCCCATTTTTTTAAAGGAAGCACGAATCTCTTCAATTTCTAGTAATTGTTGGACATCGTTCATAAATATTGCCAGTTCCAAAAGAGGGATCGCCCCTAAGCCGTTGACCAGCAGAGCGATGTCTTTTAGCTCTGCTTTGGAAAATTGCTTGCTGAGTTTGTTGACTAATTCAATAGCGATTCGTTCAGAAGAATGGATCTTTTCAGTTCGGTAACCAGACTCTCCATGAATACCGATGCCAAATGCTAGTTCGTCCGAAGCTAAATGATATTGCTGACGAATGTGTGCGATAGGTGAGGGCGGAGCAAAAGCAACCCCTAGTGTTTTGATCCTTGGGACGATCTGTTCCCCTAATTCTTTCAATTGTTTTAATGACAGTAGTTCTTCTGAAGCAGCCCCCAATAGCTTGTGGACAAAAATCGTTCCAGCAACGCCTCTACGGCGTTTGATAAAGGTATCACTTTCAATCGAACAATCGTCGGAAACAAGCAAATGATCCACTTTCATCCCAGCTTCGGTAGCCCATGTTTGCGCCTGTAAGAAATTTTGAACATCTTTAGCAAAGTTTTTAATGATCAAGATGGTCCCATGTCCGTTGTATGATGCCTTGATACCACGAAAAATCTCCTCTGCTGAAGGAGGCTCAAAGATTGATCCCATAATAGCGCCATCCAACATGTTTTTTCCAATATAGCCTATGTGGGAAGGTTCATGACCACTACCGCCACCACTTAATAAAATAACTTTATTAGTTGGCAATTCTCTTTTTAGGAAAATCCCTGTGCGGGGAATCCAGCGCAGGCGATCATGATAGGTATAGGCAAATCCAGCAAGAATCTGTTTCTGTATCTGTGGTTTTGATCGAATAAAACGATTCATTGACGCCAGCTCCTTTTACTTAAATCGTAATTCGATTATACGCTTTTTTTGAGTATCGAACTACTATAAAGGTAGTGTTGAAAGCGGACACATTAGTGTTTCTGTCCGTTGTAAACTCAACGGGATAACAGTAAGATTATAGATAAGAAGATCAACAAAAAAGCATGAATTCCATTAAAAAATTGGAAAGCTATGTGAAGTGGAAAGACGGTTTTTTTTACAAAACAGTAATATCGATTTTTTCAAGAATGCTTTTTGTTTTTAAAAGGAATAATTAAAAATAACAAACGATCAAGATTTACTATGAGAAACTTCTAGTGGATGGTTTGGATGACAGCTTGAGGTTTCCATAGTGTTCTGTTCGTAGCCGAAAGGAAGTAAGCAATGAAAAAAATTATGAATCAACCGACAGATGTTTTGGCAGAAATGATTCGAGGAATCGTTCAAGCAAATGAATCAACGATTGAACAAGTTCCCAATACATTTGTCGTAAAACAAAAAGAACTCGCCAAACAAGTTTCTTTAATCAGTGGTGGTGGAAGTGGTCATGAGCCAGCTCATGCGGGCTTTGTCGGTGAGGGAATGTTACAAGCAGCTGTTTGTGGGCAAGTGTTTACTTCACATACGCCGGATCAAATTTACGAAGGAATCAAAAGTGTGAATACCGGCAATGGTGTCGTTTTGATCGTGAAAAATTATTCTGGCGATATTATGAACTTTGAGATGGCAAAGGAACTCGCTGAACTAGATGGTATTGAAGTTGGCACAGTGGTCGTTGATGATGATATCGCTGTGGAGGATAGCACCTTTACGCAAGGAAAACGTGGGGTCGCTGGCACGGTTTTTGTTCATAAAATTTTAGGAGCTGCTGCCAAACAGGGGTGTTCCATTGAAGAGCTAGTGGCACTTGGGAACCAAGTTGTTCGTCAATTAAAAACCATCAGCGTCGCACTGAGTGGTGCCACCGTAACAGAGGTGGGAAGTCCAGGCTTTACACTAGCAGAAACAGACATCGAGTTTGGTGTGGGGATTCATGGTGAGCCTGGTTATGCTCGGGAAACCATGTGTTCTTCAAATGAGATCGCTCATAAAATGATCGAGAAATTAGAAAAGGCTTTTTCTTGGGAAAATGGGGAGAAATTTGCTGTGATGGTCAATGGATTGGGCGGTACACCATTGATGGAGCAATATATTTTCTATCAAGATGTACGGAAACATTTGGATCGTGAGCTCGATGTGGTGTTTTCAAAGGTCGGCAATTTTATGACGGCAATCGATATGGCAGGTATCTCATTGACCCTATTAAAATTGGAACCGGAATGGGTGGCTTATTTAACAGAGCCGGTAGCACATACCGCTTGGTAAAAGGGGGAAAAGAATGTTTACAAAAGAAAATTCATTAAAAACACTTCGTCTTTTTCATCAAACGATTCAAGCAGAAAAAGATTATTTGAATGCACTAGATACAGCGATCGGTGATGGCGATCACGGAAGTAATCTAGCTCGAGGAATGACAGCAGTCATGGAGACGTTAGAAAAGGAACCTGTAGAGGAGGTGTCAGAGATTTTTAAAAAGACAGCGATGACTCTGATCAGTAAAGTGGGTGGCGCATCCGGACCCCTCTATGGCACGGCTTTCTTAGAGATGGCGAAAACGAGCGCCATGATGGAAAATCCCAAAGCGATTCTTGAAGCAGCACTTAGTGGTATCAAACGTCGAGGACAATCTGAAGCTAAGGATAAAACGATGGTAGAAACTTGGGAAGCAGCAACCGTAGCTCTGGAAACAGGAACCTTGTCCTTTGAAGTCGTGAAAGAAGCTGCCGAAAAAACAGCGGATCTTGTTGCCAAAAAAGGTCGTGCTTCTTATTTGGGGGAACGATCTTTAGGACATATTGATCCCGGCGCAATGTCCAGTGCCTTTCTTTTTGGCGCAATGATCGAAGCAGGTGTTTTTGATGAATAAAATCGGCATTGTACTCGTCTCTCATGTTTATGAAATTGCTTTTGGCTTACAGCGTTTGATCAAAGAGGTTGCTCCAGATGTTCCCATTACTTTAGCAGCTGGCTTAGAGGACAATGGAATCGGGACAAACGCGGAAACGATCGTAACTGCGTTTGAAGAGAACCGAGGCCAGATACTGTTCGCTTTTTATGATTTAGGCAGTGCCAAAATGAATTTGGAACTTGCGGAGGAATTGACCGAAAAAACAGTTCACTTATTTGGTACTGCACTGATTGAAAGTGCCTATACTGCAGCTGCATTGTTGCAAGTTGCTGCTTCTGAGCAAGAAATCATAGAACAATTGACTGCATTAAAAATAAAATAAACGAAATGGAGTGTCGTGTAATGAGAAAAGCTTTTATTAGTCCAGCAAAATATGTGCAAGGAGAAGATGAATTGCTTCGCCTAGGGTATTTTGTAAAAACATTCGGAAAAAGTGCCTTATTGATTGCCAGTAAAGAAGATGTCGCAAGGGTCAAAGAAAAATTAGATCAAACGGCAAACACCTATGAAGTTGTTTTGGTCGAAAGTGATTTTCACGGCGAAGCGACCCGGGGAGAAGTGGCTCGTCTAAAAGCGATCGCTGCCGCAAACGCCTGTGACTGTATTATTGGTTTAGGGGGCGGAAAAGCCATTGATACAGCAAAATGTGTGGCGGAGGGTCGCGACTTGATCATCGTTCCAACGATCGTTGCAACCGATGCACCTACCAGTCATTCGGCGGTTTTGTATACAGAAGATGGCGCATTTGATGACTACGCGTATTTTGTCCAAAGTCCGAGCGTAGTTTTGATTGATACAGTCGTGATCGCGCAAGCACCGACCCGTTTTCTGGTCTCTGGAATCGGAGATGCCTTATCAACTTATTTTGAGGCAAGAGCTACGCAACGTTCTTTTTCTAATGTCAATGCTGGATTGCCTTGTGGTGCACAAGAAGGTTGTCCACCAGCGAAAGGAACCAAAGCCGCTTATGCGTTAGCGAAGCTGTGCTATGAAACGATTTTAGAAGATGGTGCCAAAGCGAAGCAAGCATGTGAGAGTAATGTGGTTTCGCCAGCATTAGAAAATGTCATTGAAGCCAATATCCTCCTTTCAGGGTTAGGATTTGAAAGTGCCGGGTTAGCAGCGATTCACGCCATTCATGATGGCTTGACGGTTCTTCATGACGCTCATGGTGCTACCCATGGTGAAAAAGTCGCTTTTAGCACGATTTGCCAACTCGTTCTAGAAAATGCACCGCAAAAAGAGTTGTTTGAAGTAATCAACTTTGTGCTATCGATTGGCTTACCTGTTTGCTTGAGAGACTTAGGGGTAGAAACGATCAGTGACGAGGAATTAACAGAAGTAGCAGAAAAGGCTTGTATCCCTGAAGAATCGATTCATTCGATGCCGTTTCCAATTACGGTTGAACAAGTCAAAGCAGCGATCGTCGTAGCAGATAAGATTGGGAGTGCTTGTAAGCGAGATTCTCAGCCTCAATGACATAGATAAAACAATAGCAAAAATAAACCACTCAATCAGGAAGTACGTTGCATGATCCTAGTGATGATGCAACCAAACCTCGATTGGCTGGTTTTTTTTGTGTGTTTTTCTTTTTTTAGCGAATTTTTTAGTGAGGGCTGTGTGGCTGACGGCACAATCATAAAGGTACGGTCATTCAGATTGATTTTTTGGTTTGAAAGCATCTTCCAATATCTGGTGCAAAAAAATAGTAAGGAAGATAGCTTTTTACTCGTCAAATGAGAGCGTTTCATTTAAGCTAAGGGAGAGAGGTGATCCAATGAAAATTATAATTATAGGTGGGTCTTTTGGTGGTGTCAGCTGCGCCTGTGAAGCACGCCGATTATACCCTAACGCAGAGATTCTACTGATAGAAAAAAAAGCCCATCTTGGGTTTGTTCCAAGCGGCTTGTTATTGCTGATCGAAGGCAGGATCGCTTCGCTAGAAGAAGCATTCTTTTGTACGAAGGAGCAGCTGGAGGCAGAAACGATCGACGTTGCCTTAGAAGAAACGCTTCTGGAGATTTTTCCTTCGGATCATCGGATTCGAACGGATAAACGGGAACTAAGTTATGATCGACTCGTCTTGGCAGCAGGTTCTAGTCAAGATTCCACTGTTTTGCCGCAACCAGAAGAAGCACTGCTGACCTACAAAGAATATGAAGCAGCGAAGCATTTCTTACAGCAATTGCCCCAAGCAGAGTCGATTACCATCGTCGGTGCTGGTCAAGCCGGGATGGAAGCGGCGAATACCTTAACGATGATCGGCAAAAAAGTCAGTGTGATCGAATCAATGTCGTATCCTTTATTCAAATACTTTGATCGCGATTTTTTGCAGCCCTTTTTAACGGAGATCGAAAAAATCCCCAACTTGCAGCTGCATTGGTCGGAGCCAACTTTGGCAGTCGTTAAAACGGAAACAGGCTTTCGGATCGAAACCGCCGATCAAGGTTATGAAAGCGATCTGGTATTGACGACAGTTAACGTTCATCCTCGCTTGCCAGAGGCATTTACGGTCTTTGAATTACACAGTGATCAAACTATCTGGACAGATGCCTACTTGGAAACTTCTGCCACGGATATTTTTGCGGTCGGCGACTTGATCCAAATTCCAAATGCTATTACGAAAGACACGGTCTACATGCCCTTAGTCAATAATGCTGTTCGCTCAGGGATTGCGGCAGCTCGCAATCTAGCAAACAAAACGACCCCGTTTCGTGGTGGATTGCGGACAGTCGGTACACAATTGTTTGAGTGGTATTTAGCCAGTACCGGCTTGACCGAGTCGGATCAGTTTTTCTATGAATCACCGATCGTTTGTCACACTTTTACGGCTACCGTTTCCCTTTTTGATTCGACGCAGGTTCATGGAAAAGTGATGATCGAACAAGCCAGCGG
>Ga0308165_1003553_pt1 | contig 16575 bp, 10 predicted proteins | sample PhyWR2_FD_201032 | JGI IMG/M metagenome (GOLD analysis project Ga0308165, IMG submission 201032) | Phyllosphere microbial communities from UC Gill Tract Community Farm, Albany, California, United States - DLSLW.R2 | ecosystem: Host-associated > Plants > Phyllosphere > Unclassified | place: USA...
TCGGTCTGGGCCATTTTTTGCGCCGGCAGGTCGCCGCCCGCATCCGGCTTGACCTTGGCCGGGCCGCTGTCGGTGTTGCGCGCTGCGGCCTTGGCCGCCGTGGTGCTTTTCTTGCCGGCGCTGCTGGAGCCGCTGGCCGGTGGATTGTTTTTGGGCATGGTGGTAAGGGTTGAGGCGGGCAGAATTGCCAGCCATCACCGTAACCAGGCTCGGCAGCAGCCGCTGTAGGACGCAGCGCTTTGCCAAGGCCAGAATTCTGTTGAGTTTTCGCGGGACGCTGGCGCCAGCGCCTGGCGCGCTCAGCGCAGGGCGGCAACGGCCATCAGCAGCCCGATGAGCACCGGCTGGTGCACCAGGTAGTAGCTCAGGCTCCATCGGCCCAGCGCGGCCAGCGCCCGGACGGCGGGCCCATCCGTCCTGCCCGGCATGGCCAGCGCATCGGGCCGCCAGCGCAGCAGCCAGCTTGCGGCGGCCATGCCCCACCACACCACGCCCAGCCACGGCAGCAGCGGCACGTAGTCCTCGGTGGCCGGCTTGCGGCTGATCAGCCCCAGCCAGTTAAAGGCGTTTTGATTGAGAAAATCAAGCCCGGCCCAGGCTCCGTGTGCGTAGACAGCTACGAATTTCATAGCAATGGCCAGCGCGCCCAGCAGCCACAGCCAGCGGCCCCAGCCGGCCGTCAGCCGCGCCACCAGCAGCATGACCGCCAGCCCGTGCAGCACGCCGAAATAGATGAAGCTCTGGGGGTACATCAGGTAGGAGCCGGCGCTCACCAGGAGCGCGCTGCCCGCCACCTGCGCCCAGCGGCGCCAAAAGCGCGGCCAGCCCTGCCCCCGGTGAACCGCCACCGCCTGGCCCATGCCGGCGGTGAACAAAAACAGGCTGACGATGGCCGTGCGCTGCCAGGTCCACAATGGATCGCGGTAAAAATCCTGGTGCAAGTAGCCGAAATGGTTCAAATCAAAGCACAGGTGGTACAGCGTCATCCAGACGATGGCCAGGCCGCGCAGGGCATCGAGGGAATCAAGGCGGCGAAGGGTCATGGCGCAGGAAGGGTTGAAAAGATGTTTTTTTGCGCCGCGCACGGCCCGACGGGTAGTTACCCGGCCGCAGGGCGCGCGCAAGTTCGTTACCATTTTGTCCGCGCCAGCCCTGAAGAGGCTGCATTTTATTTTTTAAACCCGACAGGAGCTGGCATGAAGACACGCTATTTATTGACCGCCATTGCGGCCGCATCGCTGATCACGGCCTGCGGCGACAGCGGCTCCCCCGGCAACCTGGGCGTGGTGGACAACAGCCCGGCGCGCGGCGCGCTGATCCAGAACCCGCCGCCGCGCACGGCTTTCTTCACCGCCGGCGACCTCGCGGCCAAGCTCAATGCCAGCGCCAGCGGGCGCAACCTGCTGGCCGTGGCCGGCACGCCCAAGTGCGGCGTCGATGTGCAGTACATCCACTACGGCACCGTCGGCGGCGCGGACGAGGCGACCGACGCCACCGGCGCCTTGATGACGCCCTCGGGCGGCGCGGGCTGCACCGGCAGCCGCCCCATCGTGCTCTACGCGCACGGCACCACGACGGCGAAAAGCTTCAACCTGGCCAACCTACTCGATGAAAGCGGCGCCGCCTATTCCGAAGCCGCCCTGATCGCGGCGATGTATGCGGCGCAGGGCTTCATCGTCGTCGCGCCCAACTATGCGGGCTACGACACCTCCAAGCTGGGCTACCACCCGTACCTCAACGCCGAGCAGGAATCCAAGGAAATGATCGATGCGCTGAGCGCCGCGCGCAAGGCCCTGCCCGGCCTGCTGCAGCCGGTGCAGGACAGCGGCAAGCTGTTCATCACCGGCTACTCGCAGGGCGGCCATGTGGCCATGGCCACGCACAAGGCGATGCAGGCGGCGGGCCAGAGCGTGACAGCCAGCGCGCCCATGTCCGGCCCTTATGCCCTGGAAGCGTTCAACGACGCGGTGTTTTTCGGCAATGTGAACCTGGGCAGCACGGTCTTCACGCCGCTCTTGGTCACCAGCTACCAAAAGGCCTACGGCAATATCTACAACCGCCTGACCGACCTCTACGAGCCGGCGTATGCCAGCGGCATCGACACCCTGCTGCCCAGCGACACGCCCATCTCCACGCTGACGGCGCCCGGCGGCAAGCTGCCGCAAACCGCGCTGTTCAACCGCACGCCGCCCACCGCGCCGGCCGGCGCGCCCCCTTCGCTGCAGGCCACGCTCAACGCCATCACGCCGCCAGCCACGCCGCCCGAGCTGGCGCCGCTCTTTGCCCTGGGCTTTGGCACCAGCAACCTCATCAACAACCAGGCCCGGCTGAACTACCTGCTCGACGCGCTGGCCAACCCCGATGGCGCGGTGCCCACGCTCACCACCGGCGCGCAGGCCGCCAGCCCGGCGCATCCGCTGCGCGTGGCCGCCAAGAAGAACGACCTGCGCAATTGGACGCCCACGCGCCCCGTGCTGCTGTGCGGCGGCAGCGGCGACCCCACCGTTTTCTACAGCCTCAACACCCAGCTGATGCAGGGCTACTGGTCCAGCCCGTCGCCGGCGGCGGCCGCGCCCGGCCTGCTGACCGTGCTCAATGTCGATTCGCTGCCCGGCGGCATCGCCGACCCTTACGCCGGCGCCAAGGCCGGCTTTGGCCAGGCCAAGGCCGCCACGGCGACCGCTGCGGTCTCGGCAGGCGCCTCCGATGGCGGCGCCTCGGCGGTCGTGCAGGCCTACCACGGCACGCTGGTGCCGCCGTTTTGCAATGCCGCCGCGCGCGGCTTTTTCCAGCAGGTGCTGGGCCTCAATTTGTAACGCTTCGCTTATCCTGATCCATGAAAACCTGCCACTTCGTGCTGGCCGGCGTGCTGGCGGCCTGTGCCGCCGCGCCCGCCCTGGCGCAGCAAAACACCTTCAAGCTCGGCATTTCCAGTATTCAGCCGCGCGCAACCACCGGCGAATTTGCCGGCCCGCTCACGCCCGGCGGCATCCGCCTGCAGGTGCGCGACCAGCAGGCGGTGCTTTTTTCCTATGCCCGCGACCTCGACGACCAGTGGGGGCTGGAATTCGCCCTGGGCTTGCCGCCCACGCATGACATTGTCCTGAAGGTCGACAATACCAGCCTGCCCGGCAATGCGCAGGCGCTTTCGGGCCAGGTGGGCGCCAAAGTGCGGCAGATCGCGCCCACGCTGTTTGTCAATTACAAGTTCCTGGACAACACCAGCCGGCTGCGCCCTTACGTCGGCGTCGGCGTCAATTACACGCACTTTGACAAGGCCCGCGCCACCGAGGCCGGCAATGCGCTCGATGGCGGCCCGACATCGGTGTCGCTCAAGGACTCGGTGGGGCTGGCCTTGCAGGCCGGCGCCATCTACCGCATCGACAACCGGTGGTCGGTGTCGGCGGTGCTGGCCACGGCGCGGGTCCAATCGACCGTCAGGACCAACACGCTGGGCATCGAGCGCAGCGCCGGCATCCGTTTTCGGCCCCGGGTGTTCGTGCTGGCGCTGGGCTATTCGTTCTGATCCGAAAATGTATTTTCAGCATCAAAAAGGCCGTTTGCGCAAGCGCTGCCTAGGCAAGCAGCTATTGTTTCGATAGCAAATTTCACTATTTTTCGCGTGCTGCGCCTGGCGGGCGCAGTGATTGCCACGCTGGCGCCATGCGAAATGGCCGCCCGCTGATGCAGCGCAGGGCCGCGAAGGCCTTGGGCAGCTAACCTGCACGCATGGCGCCCGATTCCCATTCCCCGCTGGCCGAGCCGCAAGGCAACTGGCACCTGCGCGATGCCGGCGAGCTCGCGCGCGAGCACGGCGTGGACCCGGCCAGCGGACTCAACCCCGAGCAGGTCGCCCGGCGCACGCTGGCGCATGGCGCCAACGAACTGCCCTCGGCCAGCCGGCGCGGCCTGGGCGCGCTGCTGATCGAGCAGCTCCGCGACGTCATGATCCTGGTGCTGATCGGCGCGGCCGTGGTCTCGGGCGTGGTGGGCGACGTGGCGGACACGCTGGTCATCCTGCTCATCGTGCTGCTCAACGCGGCCATCGGCCTGGCGCAGGCCTGGCGCGCCGACCAGGCGCTGGCCGCGCTGCAGCGGTTGGCCGCCGCGCAGGCCACGGTGCTGCGCGGCGGCCAGGTGCGGCAAATTCCAGCGAGCGCGCTGGTGCCCGGCGACATCGTGCTGCTGGAAGCGGGCAACCAGGTGCCGGCCGACCTGCGGCTGCTGGACATTGCCCAGCTCAAAATCGATGAGTCGGCGCTGACCGGCGAGTCGGTCACGGTGGACAAGCACGCCGCCGTGCTGGGCGGCGCGCCGCACGCGCTGGGCGAGCGGCTGAACATGGCCTTCAAGGGCACGACGGCCACGCACGGGCGCGGGTGCGGCCTGGTGGTGGCCACCGGCATGGCGACCGAGCTGGGCAAGGTGGCCGGGCTGCTGCGCCAGGACAACGAGCGCGGCACGCCGCTGCAGCGGCGCCTGGCCGCTTTCGGCCAGCGCGTGGCCATGGCGGTGCTGGCGATCTGCGCGGTGATCTTTGCCGTCGGCGTGCTGCGCGGCGAGCCGCCGCTGCTGATGGTGCTGACTGCCATCAGCCTGGCCGTGGCCGCCATCCCCGAGGCGCTGCCAGCCGTGGTCACGGTGCTGCTGGCGCTGGGCGCGCGCAGGATGGTGTCGGTCAATGCGCTGGTCCGGCGCCTGCCGTCGGTGGAAACGCTGGGCTCGGTCACCGTCATCTGCTCGGACAAGACCGGCACGCTGACGCAAAACCGCATGCAGGCCGAACAGGTGTGGGCGGGCGGGCAGGCCTGGCATCCGGGCCAGGCCGCGCCACCCGGCGCGCTGCACGCCGAGCTGCTGCGCGCCGCGCTGCTGTGCAACGACGCCGCCCTTGACCCGCAGGGCGGCTGGTGCGGCGACCCAACCGAAACCGCGCTCGCCCAGAGCGCCGCCGCCATCGGCCTGGACAAGATGGCGCTCGAACAGGCGCTGCCGCGCGTGCGCGAATTCCCTTTTGATGCCGAGCGCAAGCGCATGACCACGCTGCACCGCGATGCGCACGGCTGGCTCGCCTACACCAAGGGCGCGCCCGAATCCGTGTTGCTGCGCTGCGCCTGCCAGTGGCGGCCCGAAGGCCAAACCCCGCTGGAAGCCGAAAAGGCACTGGCCCAGGCCGAGGCGATGGCCGCGCAGGGCTTGCGCGTGCTGGCGCTGGCCCGCCGGGTACACGGCGAACTGCCCGCGCCCGACGCAGGCGATGAAGCCGAGCAGAACCTGTGCCTCATCGGCTTCATCGGCCTGATCGACCCGCCGCGCCCGGAAGCGGCAGCGGCGGTGCGCGACTGCATCGCCGCCGGCATCGTGCCGGTCATGATCACCGGCGACCACCCGGCCACGGCCCGCGCCATTGCGCTGCGGCTGGGCATCGTGGCCGATGACCGCGCCGCCGTGCTGACCGGCGCCGACCTGGCAACTCTGGACGAGGACACGCTGCGCGCCCATGTGCAGCGGGTGCGCATCTATGCCCGCGTGGACCCGGCGCAGAAAATCCGCATCGTCGAGGCGCTGCAGGCCCAGGGCGAATTCGTCGCCATGACCGGCGACGGCGTGAACGACGCGCCGGCCCTGAAGCGCGCCGACATCGGCGTGGCCATGGGCAAGGGCGGCACCGACGTGGCGCGCGAGGCGGCCAGCCTGGTGCTGCTGGACGACAACTTCGCCACCATCGTGAAAGCCGTGCGCGAGGGCCGGCGCATCTACGACAACATCCGCAAGTTCGTGCGCTACGCCATGACCGGCAATTCGGGCGAGATCTGGACGATTTTCCTGGCGCCCCTCCTGATGCTGCCGATGCCGCTGCTGCCCATCCACATCCTGTGGGTGAACCTGGTCACCGACGGCCTGCCCGGCCTGGCGCTGGCGGCCGAGCCGGGCGAGCCCGGCCTCATGCGGCGAGCGCCGCGCGCGCCCGGCGAAAGCCTGTTCGCCAACGGCCTGTGGCAGCATGTGCTGGGCGTGGGCCTCTTGATTGGCGCGCTGTGCCTGGGCGTGCAGGCCTGGGCGATTTCGACCGGCCATGCGCACTGGCAGAGCATGGTGTTCACCGTGCTCACACTCTCGCAGATGGCGCATGTGCTGGCCATCCGCTCCGAAAGCGTGCCGCTGTGGCGGCTCGGGCTGGGCAGCAACCGGCCGCTGCTGGGCGCGGTGCTGCTGACCCTGGCGCTGCAGATGGCGACCCTTTACATTCCCGCGCTCAACCCGGTGTTCAAGACCCAGCCGCTGAGCGCCGCCGAACTGGCGATTTGCCTGGCGGCCTCGCTGGTGGTGTGGGCGGCGGTGGAAGTGGAAAAAGCCTGGCGCACCAGCCGGCGCTCCTGAATTGATAGCTGATGGCGCACGCCCCTCCTGCGCAAAGGGCTGTTTTGACTTGAAATAGCAGAGGCCAAGCCGCCCGCCGAGCGCCTCGCCATAATTCAGGGCATGAACCTTCCACCCCAGATCACCCCTCTCCAGCACGCGGGCCACAGCGCCCTGCGGCTGGCCACCCGCCACGGCAGCGCCATCGTCGCGCTGCACGGGGCGCACCTGCTGTCGTGGCTGCCCGCCGGCCAGCGCGAGGTGCTTTGGCTCTCGCCGCAGTCGCCGTCCGAGCCCGGCGCCATCCGGGGGGGCGTGCCGGTGTGCTGGCCCTGGTTTGCCAAGCAGGCCATGCCCGAGAGCGCCGCGCAGCACGGCCCGGTACGCAACCTGCCCTGGCAGGTCAGCGCCATCCACGCCAGCAGCGAGGACGAAGTCAGCCTGAGCCTGGCGCCCTGCCCGCAGGCGGCGCAGGAGGCCGGCCTGGCCGCGCTGGCGCCCGGCCTGCAGGTCAGCCTGCAGATCACGCTGGGCCAGACGCTCAGCCAGCGCCTGCACACGCGCAACCTGGGCAGCGCGCCCTTTGCGCTGACGCAGGCGCTGCACAGCTATTTCGCGGTCAGCCATGCCGCGCAGGTCGGCATCGAGGGCCTCGAAGGCCTGCCTTACCAGGACAAGCTGCGCGGCATGGCGCCCGGCGTGCAGCGCACCGCGTTCGCGCTCGATGGCGCCTGCGACCGCATCTACCACCATGCGGCCAGCGCCGCGCCGGCACACCGCTATGCGCTGGTGGACCCAGGCTGGCAACGGCAGATCGTGGTTCAAACCCAGGGTAGCCAGTCCGTGGTGGTCTGGAACCCAGGCAGCGAAGGCGCCCGCCGCATGGCCGATGTGCCCGATGACGGCTGGCAGGCGTATTTCTGCATCGAGGCGGCCAATGCCGGTCCGGACGTGGTGGCGCTCGCACCGGGCGCCGAACACGTCCTGGCGCAGCATTTATCGGTCATCTAGGCGCTTTGCGCATGCCAGCTGTGCGCAAGCTGCTATTAATAACAGAGCATCTTGAACCCATCTAAGAGACTGGCAGCCTGAACAGCGCAGATGCTCTGTCGAAGACCAAGGCCGGTTGCAGAGTTACCCTGGCCATGGATTCAACACTTCAACCGGCGCCGGGGCAAAGTCGCGGACATTGCGCGTCACCAGGCAAAGTCCGTGCGCCAGCGCAGTCGCGGCAATGAGGGAGTCGAAAGCGGCCATCGGCTTGCCTTCGGATTCGGCCTGCGCGCACATCTTGGCCCAGACATGCGCGGTGTCGCCGGTGAACGGCAACACGCGCTCTTCAAACCCCGCTTCGAGCTGTTCAAGCCACGCCCCCAAACTGCTGCGGCGGCGCGACGCCGGGAGCTTGGCGACGCCCCGGTGAAGCTCGGCGAGCGTGATGGCGCTGACGAAAAGCTCGGACTCCTTGCGCTCGGCCATCCAGCCAAGGACAGCCGGCTCGGGGCTGGCCTTGACCAGCTCGGACAGCAAACAGGTATCAAGCAGGTATTTCACAAGCCAATGTCCCGGACCGGCTCTTGTGAACGCGCCAGATCAAGGGCTTCGCCACGCGGTGCGTTGAGCAGCGTGGCGAGCAAGGATGGCGCGCCGCCGCGCATGCGGCGATAGTCTTTCGCGGACAGGATGACGACGGCGTCCTGTCCGCGCCGCGTGACCAACTGCGGGCCTTCGCTCAGCGTGAGGTCCACCAGTTCACTGAAGCGGCTTTTCGCTTCCTGCAATTGCCATGTGTGCATACTGTTCTCCAAACTAGTCAGTCCGGTCAGATTGTCGGTGTCAGCCCCAATCCCGTCAACGCGGACAAGTTGGGCTGTGAAGCGGTGTTGCCGCATATTTTTTACCAAAAAACAAAGGCCGCTATCTAAACGATAGCGGCCTTTGTTAATTCGCCCACTCAACCCAAAGTCAACCCACCCACTTGCGCGCGTTGCGCCAGAGCTGCATCCAGGGGCTGAAGTCGCCCTTGTCCAGATTCGTCCAGCTCATCTGCACATTGCGAAACACCCGCTCGGGGTGCGGCATCATGGCGGTGAAGCGGCCGTCGGCCGTCGTGACCGCCGTCAGGCCGCCGGCGCTGCCGTTCGGGTTGAACGGATAGTCCTCGGTCGGCTGGCCGTGGTTGTTGACGAAGCGCATCGCCGCCAGCGCCTGGGCCTGGGCCGCGTCGCCCCGGTGGGCAAAGTTGGCATAGCCTTCGCCGTGCGCCACGGCGATCGGCAGGCGCGCGCCGGCCATTCCGGCAAAAAACAGGCTGGGGGACTCCAGCACCTCGACCATCGACAGGCGCGCCTCGAAACGCTCGCTCTGGTTGGTGGTGAAGCGCGGCCAAGCCTGAGCGCCCGGAATGATGTCGGCCAGTTCGGCAAACATCTGGCAGCCGTTGCACACGCCCAGCCCGAAGGTGTCGGTGCGGCCAAAGAAGGCCTTGAACTGCTCGGCGAGAAGCGGATTGAAGGTGATGGAGCGCGCCCAGCCGATGCCCGCGCCCAGCGTGTCGCCGTAGCTGAAGCCGCCGCAGGCCACGACGCCGGCAAAGTCGGCCAGCCTGGCGCGGCCCGTCTGCAGGTCGGTCATGTGCACGTCGATGGCCTCGAAACCGGCCTGCGTGAAGGCGTAGGCCATTTCCACATGCGAATTGACGCCCTGCTCGCGCAGCACGGCCACTTTCGGGCGCGACAGCATCAGGGCGGGCGCACTGGCTTCAGGCATGGCTGGCGGCAGGAAGACATGCAGCCCGGGGTCTGACGGCTCGCCGGCGGCGGCGTGCTCGGCGTCGGCGCAGGCCGGGTTGTCGCGCTGCTGGCAGATTTTCCAGCTCACCGCATCCCAGACCTGGTGCAGGTCCTGCAGGCTGGCCTTGAACACTGCCTTGGTGTCGCGCCAGACCTGTACTTCGCCCTTGCCGACGTCGAGCGACGCATGCGCCGGGCGCGTCTTGCCGACGAAATGGCTGAACTTCGAGAGGCCGTGCTGGCGCAGCGTCTGCATGACCTCGTTGCGCTCTTCCGTGCGCACCTGGATCAGGACGCCCAGCTCCTCGTTGAACAAGGCTTTCAGCGTCAGCTCGTCGCGCCGGCCACTGACCTGCGCCGCCCAGTTCTTGCTGTCGCCCATCTCCATGCGGCTGTCGCTGATGCCGTCGCCCTCGACCAGCAGCATGTCCACGTTGAGCGACACGCCGACATGGCCGGCAAACGCCATCTCGCAGGCGGCGGCAAAGAGGCCGCCGTCGCTGCGGTCGTGGTAGGCCAGGATCTGCCCCTGCGCGCGCAGCGCGTTGACGGCGTTGACCAGATTGACGAGGTCTTGCGGGTCGTCCAGGTCGGGCACTTCGCCGTCTTCCAGGTTCAAGGTCTGCGCCAGGATGGAGCCGCCCATGCGCCGCTGGCCCTTGCCCAGGTCGATCAGGATCAGCGTCGTATCGGCTTCCTGCGTGTTCAGCTCGGGCGTGAGCGTGCCGCGCACGTCCGCCAGCGTGGCAAAGGCGCTGACGATCAGCGAGACCGGCGAGGTGACTTTCTTGGCCTCGTCGCCCTCATCCTTCCAGACGGTGCGCATCGACAGCGAATCCTTGCCCACCGGAATCGACACGCCCAGCGCCGGGCACAGTTCCATGCCCACGGCCTTGACGGTTTCGTAGAGCGCGGCGTCCTGGCCGGCTTCGCCGCAGGCGGCCATCCAGTTTGCAGACAATTTCACGCGCGGCAGTTCGATGGGCGCGGCCAGCAAATTGGTGATGGCCTCGGCCACGGCCATGCGGCCCGACGCGGCGGCATTCACAGCGGCCAGCGGCGTGCGCTCGCCCATGCTCATCGCTTCGCCGCCAAAGCCCCGGTAGTCGGCCAGCGTCACGGCGCAGTCGGCCACCGGCACCTGCCACGGGCCGACCATCTGGTCGCGGTGCGTCATGCCGCCGACGGTGCGGTCGCCGATGGTGATCAAAAAGCGCTTGGACGCCACGGTGGGGTGGCTGAGCACGTCAATGCAGCTTTTTTGCAAGTCCACGCCGGTCAGGTCGATGGGCTTGACGGCGCGCACGACGGTTTTCACGTCGCGGTGCATCTTGGGCGGCTTGCCCAGCAGCACGTTCATGGGCATGTCCACCGGCGCGGCGTTGCCTTCGTCCGACAGCACGAGCTGCTTTTCTTCCGTCGCCACGCCGATCACCGCGAACGGGCAGCGCTCGCGCTCGCAGAAGGCCTCGAACTGCGCCAGCGACTCGGGCGCAATCGCCATCACGTAGCGTTCCTGGCTTTCGTTGCTCCAGATTTCCTTGGGCGACAGGCCACTTTCTTCGAGCTTGACGGCGCGCAGATCGAAGCGCGCGCCCCGGCCGGCATCGTTCACCAGTTCGGGAAAGGCGTTCGAGAGGCCGCCGGCGCCCACGTCGTGGATCGCCAGGATCGGATTGGCCTGGCCGAGCTGGGCGCACTGGTTGATAACCTCCTGCGCCCGGCGCTCGATCTCGGGGTTGCCGCGCTGGACCGAATCGAAGTCGAGCTGCGCCGCGTTCGCGCCCGAGGCCATCGAACTCGCCGCGCTGCCGCCCATGCCGATGCGCATGCCGGGGCCGCCAAGCTGGATCAGGAGCGTGCCGGCGGGGAACAGGATTTTCTTCGTCAGGCCCGCGTCAATCGTGCCGACACCGCCAGCAATCATGATGGGCTTGTGGTAGCCCCAGCGCTGGCCGGCCACGGTCTGCTCGTATTCGCGAAAGTACCCGTTCAGGTTGGGCCGGCCGAATTCGTTGTTGAACGCCGCGCCGCCCAGCGGGCCTTCCGTCATGATCTGCAGCGCGCTGGCGATGTGCTCGGGCTTGCCGTATTGCGCGTCGAACAGTTTGGACACCGTGAAGCCGGTCAGGCCGGCCTTGGGCTTGGAGCCGCGCCCGGTCGCGCCCTCGTCGCGGATTTCGCCGCCCGCGCCGGTCGAGGCGCCGGGGAAAGGCGAGATCGCCGTCGGGTGGTTGTGCGTCTCGACCTTCATCAGGACATGCGTCAGCACGTCGTTCATGGCGCTATAGGTTTGATAGCTGCCGGCGCTTGCTGCGTCTGCGCTGGCGATCGATTTGGCATAAAAACGCTGGACCGGCGCGCCTTCCATGATGGAGGCGTTGTCCGAGTAGGCGACCACCGTGTGCTGCGGGTTCAGCTGCTCAGTGTTGCGGATCATGCCGAACAGGCTTTTTTCCTGCGCCATGCCGTCGATGGTGAAGTCGGCGTTGAAAATCTTGTGGCGGCAATGCTCGCTGTTGGCCTGGGCGAACATCATCAGTTCGACATCGGTCGGGTTGCGCTGAAGCTGCGTGAAGGCATTGACCAAGTAGTCGATCTCGTCCAGGGCCAGCGCCAGGCCGAACTCGGTGTTGGCCTGCTCCAGCGCCGCTTTTCCGCCGTGCAGCACGTCGATGCTTTGCAGCGGCGCGCCCTGCAGTTCGGTGAAGAGCCCGGCAGCCGCCTCGGCGCGGTCGGCCACCACGCTCTCGGTCATGCGGTCGTGCAGCAGCGCGGCGACCTGCTCGCGCTGCGCGTCGCTCAGCGCGGCCTTGCTGAAGAAGCCCGACTTGAGCGTGACGCGGTATTCGGTGATGCGCTCGATGCGCTTGACGGCCAGGCCGCAGTTGTGCGCGATGTCGGTCGCCTTGGACGCCCAGGGCGAGACCGTGCCAAAGCGCGGCGAGACGATGAACAGCACGCTGCCCGCGTCATCGGCGGCAGGCTGCGCGCACGGCTCGCCGTAGCTGAGCAGCGCGGCCAACTGGCTTTTCAGCGCCTCGGCCGGCGGCGCCTCGGTGGCCGCCAGGTGCACGAAACGGGCGCTGATGCCGGTGATCTTGTCGTGAATGGCCTGCAGGCGGGGCAGGAGTTGCTGGACGCGAAAGTCGCTCAGGGCCTTGATGCCGTGGGCGTCGCCCTCAAAAGTCGTCAGGTGCAGGGTCACGGTAGCGGTGGCCTTTTGGTGGAGGTGGTTGGGTGGCAGCGGGCAGGCTGCATTTTTGAGTGTGACACCCGGGTCAGGAGGAAACTGCTCCGGCAGCCGGGCCGAAAGCCTGCGGCGGGGCACGTCAGGCGCGCAATTTTATCAGCGCCCCGGCGCGCACCGTCCGCGCGCGCCAGCCCCGGGGCCTGCGGGGGCAGCGCAAAAACCCCTGCAAGGCCCGGTGCCATGCGGCCGCCAAACTCCGGTGGGATAATTCCAGGATGAGTATTACCTACAAAAGTGCGGAAGAAATCGAGGGTCTGCGCGTGGCGGGCAGGCTGGCCGGCGAACTGCTGGACTACCTCACGCCCTTCGTCAAACCCGGCGTGACCACCAATGAAATCAACCAGCTGACCCATGACTACATGGTCAACGTGCAGGGCACCATCCCGGCCACGCTGGGCTACGGCCCGCCGAGCTACCCGCCCTACCCCAAGTCGCTGTGCACCTCGGTCAACCACCAGGTCTGCCACGGCGTGCCCAACGACAAGCCGCTCAAAAAAGGCGACATCGTCAACCTCGACGTGACCGGCATCAAGGACGGCTGGCACGGCGACAGCAGCCGCATGTTCCTGGTGGGCGAATGCTCGATTGCCGCCAAGCGGCTGTGCCAGGTCACCTACGAGGCGATGTGGCAGGGCATCATGCGCGTCAAGCCGGGCATGCGCCTGGGCGACATCGGCTTTGCCATCCAGACCTACGCGGAAAAGCACGGCTACTCCGTCGTGCGCGAATTCTGCGGCCACGGCATCGGCCGCAAGTTCCATGAAGAACCCCAGGTGATGCACTACGGCCGCCCCGGGACCCTTGAGGAGCTCAAGCCCGGCATGGTCTTCACCATCGAGCCGATGATCAACATCGGCAAGCGCGACATCAAGGACGGCCCGGAAAAAGACGGCTGGAGCATCGTCACGCGCGACCATTCGCTCTCGGCGCAGTGGGAGCACATGGTGGCCGTGACCGAGACCGGCTACGAAGTGCTGAGCCTGTCGGCCGGCAGCCCGCCGATTCCGGACTTCGTGCCGCAAGCCACGTCCGCGCCCGTCAGCGCCTGATTGCAGCCCCGGGACGGGGACTGCCTTTTTTTGCACTTTTCAAGGTCAGGCTTTCCCCTCATGACTGAACTGCTTCCCTTTCGCGACCAATACCGCGCCGGCAAGGCCGCCGTGCTGGCGTCGCTGGCGCGCAGCGGCGCCTCCACGCGCGGCATTCACGGCCTGCTGAAAAAGCTCAGCCGCGTCACCGACACCACGCTGCAGCAGCTCTGGCAGCGCAGCGCGCTGCCGCCGCTGGCCTGCCTGATCGCCGTGGGCGGCTTCGGCCGGGGCGAGCTGTTTCCGCATTCCGATGTCGATGTGCTGCTGCTGCTGCCCGACGACGCCGACGCCGGCAACGACCCGGTGCTCAAGGCCAAGCTCGAAACCTTCATCAGCGATTGCTGGGACTGCGGCCTGCAGATCGGCTCCAGCGTGCGCACCGTGGCCCAATGCGCCGAGGAAGCGGCCAAGGACGTGACGGTGCAGACCTCGCTCCTGGAGATGCGGCTGGTCACCGGCTCGATCACCGCCTTCGTGCGGCTGCAGGCGCAGCTCGAATCGGTGCTCAACCCGAAGGCCTTTTTTGTCGCCAAGACGCTGGAGATGCGCCAACGGCACAACAAGTTCGAAAACACGCCCTACGCGCTGGAGCCCAACTGCAAGGAGTCGCCCGGCGGGCTGCGCGACCTGCAGGTGGTGCTGTGGGTGGCGCGCGCCGCCGGCCTGGGCAAGTCCTGGGACGAGATGGCCCGAAACGGCCTGGTGACCGAGTTCGAGGTGCGCCAGATCAAGGCCAACGAGGCGCTGCTGAGCCTGATCCGCGCGCGGCTGCACCTCATTTCCGGGCGGCGCGAGGACCGGCTGATCTTTGACCTGCAGACGGCCGTGGCCGAATCCTTCGGCTATGCGGCGCAGGAGGAGGAAGGCGGCAAGGTGCCGCGCCGCGCCAGCGAAGCGCTGATGCGCCGCTACTACTGGGCAGCCAAGGCCGTCACCCAGCTCAACCAGATCCTGCTGCTCAACATCGAGGAGCAGCTCAGCCCGTGCAACTACCCGATGCGACCCATCAACGAGCGGTTCTTCGACAAGGCCGGCATGCTGGAGGTGGTGAGCGAGGAGGTTTACCTGCAAAACCCGCACGCCATCCTGGAGACCTTCCTGCTCTACGAAACGAGCGTCGGCATCAAGGGCCTGTCGGCGCGCACCCTGCGGGCGCTGTACAACGCGCGCCACGTGATGAATGCCAAGTTCCGCCGCGACCCGGTCAACCGCCGCACATTCCTGCAGATTTTGCAGCAGCCCGAAGGCATCACGCACGCGCTGCGGCAGATGAACCAGACCTCGGTGCTGGGGCGCTACCTGTGGGTGTTTCGCGGCATCGTCGGGCAGATGCAGCACGACCTGTTCCATGTGTACACCGTGGACCAGCACATCCTGATGGTGGTGCGCAACATGCGGCGCTTTTTCATCGCCGAGCATTCGCACGAATACCCGATGTGCTCGCAGCTGGCCGCCGGCTGGGACAAGCCCTGGGTGCTCTACATTGCCGCGCTGTTCCACGACATCGCCAAGGGACGCGGGGGCGACCACTCCGACCTGGGCCGCGAGGAAGCGCGCAAGTTCTGCCGCCAGCACGGCATCGGCCGGGAGGACGCCGAGCTGATCGAGTTCCTGGTCGGCGGGCACCTGTCCATGAGCCACGTGGCGCAGAAGGAAGACCTGAGCGACCCGGCGGTGATTGCCGCCTTTGCCCGGCAGGTGGGCAACGAGCGCCGCCTGACGGCGCTTTACCTGCTCACCGTGGCCGACATCCGGGGCACCAGCCCCAAGGTCTGGAACGGCTGGAAAGGCAAGCTGCTCGAAGACCTGTACCGCTACACGCTGCGCGTGCTGGGCGGGCGGGCGCCGGACGCCGCCGCCGAGGTCGAGTCGCGCAAGCGCGAAGCCCTCACGCTGCTGGCGCTGCATGCCGAGCCGTTCGAGGGCTACAAGGCGCTGTGGAAGACGCTGGACGTGAGCTACTTCATGCGCCACGAGGCGGCCGACATCGCCTGGCATGCGCGCCACCTCTCGCGCCACGTCGGCAAGGGCGGCGTGATCGTGCGGGCGCGCCGCTCGTCGGCCGGCGAAGGCATGCAGGTGCTGGTGTACACGCCCGATGCGCCGGATCTGTTCGTGCGCATCTGCGGCTACTTCGACCAGGCCGGCTTCAGCATCCTGGATGCCAAGGTGCACACGGCCAACAACGGCTATGCGCTGGACACTTTCCAGGTGGCCAGCCCGCAGCTCGAAGACCACTACCGCGAACTGGCCGCCATGGTCGAGGCCGACCTGGACCGCACACTGCAGGAGCAAGGCGCGCTGCCGCTGCCCGGCAAGGGCCGCGTCTCGCGGCGCGTGCGCAGCTTTCCGGTCACGCCGCGCGTGGACCTGCATCCCGACGAAAAGGCCCAGCGTTGGCTGCTCAATGTCTCGGCCAGCGACCGGGTCGGCCTGCTCTACCTGATCGCGCGCGTGCTGGCCCAGCACCACATCAACGTCAAGCTGGCCAAGGTGACCACGCTGGGCGAGCGCGTCGAGGACACTTTCCTCATCGACGGGCCGGAGCTGCAGCACAACAAGGCGCAGATCGCCATCGAGACCGAGCTGCTGCAGGCGCTGAACGAATAGCCCCGCCCGTTCAGTCGTCGCTGGAGGCGTCCAGGCCCGGGAACAGCACCTCGGTGTAGCCGAACTGGCCGAAGTCCCGGATGCGCATCGGGTAGAGCTTGCCGATCAGGTGGTCGCACTCGTGCTGCACCACGCGCGCATGAAAGCCCTCCACCGTGCGGTCGATCGCATCGCCATACTGGTCAAAGCCCGTGTAGCGGATGCGCGAGAAGCGCGGCACCATGCCGCGCAGCCCCGGCACCGACAGGCACCCTTCCCAGTCGCTTTCCTCCTCGGGCCCCAGCGGCGTGATGACCGGGTTGACCAGCACGGTGCGCGGCACCACCGGCGCCTCGGGGTAGCGCGGGTTGCGCTGGTCGCTGCCGAAGATCACCACCTGCAGGTCCACGCCGATCTGCGGCGCGGCCAGGCCGGCGCCGTTGACCGACTGCATGGTGTAGAACATGTCCGAGACGAGGACATGCAGCGC
>Ga0308165_1003555_pt1 | contig 16565 bp, 8 predicted proteins | sample PhyWR2_FD_201032 | JGI IMG/M metagenome (GOLD analysis project Ga0308165, IMG submission 201032) | Phyllosphere microbial communities from UC Gill Tract Community Farm, Albany, California, United States - DLSLW.R2 | ecosystem: Host-associated > Plants > Phyllosphere > Unclassified | place: USA...
ATAAATTGCACTTCGTAGCCTTTATCGCGGTAGCCTTTTACGCGTTCCTCAAAATTGCCATTGGCATCGTTTATGCCATAAACCATTGCAATATCCGATCGGACATCGTAATCGGCGCTCCACGGGGCTGATACCTGAAAAGAGGTTTTTTCTTTTGATTTGACCTGCGCAGTGCTATTGTAATGCATCATTAATGCAATTACGGTTGTTAAAACAGCACGTTGTGTTAGGGGTTTCATTTCAGTTCGCTTGTATTTCTTACCTTAAAATTTCAGGCAGGGCGCTTAACATTGGTAGATGTAGAAAAGCGCCTCCTGAAATGCCTTTATTTAATTCCCCATTTATCAGCAAGCATTTTAATAAAATAACCGCCAACAACACTTCTGGCCTGGAAACCAACCATTCTACCATCTGTAGTTTCGTGCCAGTCGCTCAACGGAACCTTGCTCTCGGTTTCGGTTGCAAAGCGATAAATCGGATGAATAAACTTCTCAAAATCGGCCTGATTATCGGCCAGGGTTGCTGTCCACATAATCCAATCTGATTTGGTGTAGGTTCTGCGGCTATCTAACGGCAGGCCAAAATCTTTTTGTTTGGTTAAATAGAAATCGATTTCCTTTTTATATACTTCTGCGGGGAAAAGATCCAGCTTTAGCAGCTTGTCCCAAACGAGGTTGTATTTTTGGCTCCAGGTATTTTTATCGTTAAATGTTAGGGCATAATGATCGCCATCGTTGGCCATTTTCATCCAATCCTGCGCCATTTTTAAGGCTGCGTTTCTGTATTTCGTCGCCACCTCGGTTTTACCCATGGTCTGTGCCATTTGTGCATATCCGCCCAATGCAACTATTGCCTTAACGGATAAGTTTGCGTTTCTGGCCAAATGCCCTGCAAAATCGTCGGTACACAACTGGTTTGCAGGATCGAAACCTTCTTTTAATAGATAATCGGCCCAAACCGACATTACATCCCAGTGTTTCGCCGCATACTTTGTATTTCCTTCGGCCTTTGTAATAGCAGCCGTCAAAATTATCATGTTCCCCGCTTCCTCAACCGGCATATCCTCGCCATAGGTTTGCCCATTCGCCAGCGGGTAAGTCCCTAAATCGTGTGCAGCAAAGGGTTTCTTCCATTTTCCACTTTCTGAATAGTAGAAAATACCGTTTAACATCCCTTTTAGCAATTCGGGGTTGTAAACCAAGTACTGTGGCGCCGATGGGTAGGTTACGTCGACGGTATTGATAGAGCCGTTACTGAAGTTTTCTTTTGACAGGAATAAAATATCGCCGTTCGGCGCATATACAATTTTATGGGCAGCAACGCTTTGGCGGTAGGCCAGCTCGCATAGCTTGGCGTACTCCTCTCCGCCTGCTTTAACCGCATCTGCATATAATTTGGCATCGAAATCTGCACATTTGCTTTTCAAAGCAGCAAACTCCGAAGATGCTTTTATCAACTGATCATCGAATTTTTGCGAGCCTGTTTTTCTCCAAACGGGCGATAGTTGGGTTTTAAAATACTCAACTGATTTAATATCATCGTACCCTAGCATCATAAACTTTTCTACGGCTGTTGCTTTAACCAAACCGAAAGGAAGCACAGTGCCCAAGTCGATTGTTTTGGCTTCTAATACTTCTTTTTGGGCGGGATAAACTGAATTGACAAATGCGCTAAGGTTGGCATTTTGCTGACCAAGAAACTGCTTAGCCCCGAATTTTTGAGGCACGGCAACGTAAAGGTAACCCCAATCGATGCGCAAATCATCGCCTCGTTTTTTAAGAATTGGCTGTTCTACGGTTCCAACTTTAAGAACAGACAAATTGCCTGCTTTTTTTACCCAGGCCGAAACGGGTTGACTTGGCGAGTTGACTGCAAGATTTGATGAGGCGCCTAAATAGATATCAACGTTGTGTGCTTTGGCATCGTTCGCTTTTACTGAATAACTGATGTAGGTGATCGGCCTTGCTGTTAACTTGATATCGTTTACCAAAAGTGGTGAAGTAAAATCGACTGTTAAATCTACATCGCCGCACTTGAAAGTGTAAGCCGTTGTTGTGGCTTTTACGGTTACATTGGTTTGCTTCGCCTTAAGAATTGGAAACTTTGCATTTTCTTCTTCTACAATTCCTGCATCGAGGTGCCGTCCGCCTGCTGTGTTTTTAACATGAATTGCCAATACATTTTTGCCTTTTTTCAAGATGCCATCGGCTATGGGCAAGTAGATGAAATCTGAAACGTAATTATTTTTTTTGTAAATGAGCTTGCCGTTCAGGTAAACCACTACATGGTCGTCGTGATTAAGTTTTAGTGCTTTTTTTGCGTCCGAAATATCGCTCAGCGTAAATTCTCTGCGGTAGTAAAGATCGTCGGAGTTCCATTTGGTTTTTGCTCGCTGATCGTCGCCAAAAGGCGCTTCTGCCTTTTTCCAATTATTATCATTGTAATCTACGTCCTCCCATCCTTTTTCGGGCGTATTAAAAGTGTAGCTTGCCTGATATGAAGATTCATCTGTGGCCGGAAGCAACTGTTTATATTTTTTCGTTTCATTACCGAGGAATCGGTAAAATTTATCGTCGACTTTAATAATACCTAATAACGATTGCTCTTTACCGGTCCAGTGCTTAGTTACTGATTCATTTAGCACGTCGCCGAATGACCAAACGCTAAAGTAGGCATCATGAGTAATAAGCGGATAAGCGGGCGCTTTGTCTTGCGCCTTTGTAATGGCGATTACAAAGAGACAGAGTGTTAATAAGGAAAATTTTCTCATAGTTATATTTGGTTTTTGTGTGTTTATGATAAATCGATTTACTCATTTAATCAACCAAATATCTTATTCTGAAAGCTTTGAAGTTCTTGGGGAATAAGGATGCACTGATGATTATAGGCACTGAGGCCAATTAAAACATAAAACGTTTTACCAATTCAATATTAGAGAAATTAAACCCATAATTAAAATGGGGGTTGGTAAAATTTTTATGACATTAACCTAGGGGTTGTTAATGGTTAGTTTCGTTTTTTTTTGCGCCGTACCTTCATAGAATTCAGACACAACCGAACTATGTTTATAGATAGTCAAAGCCAAGATTAGGTCTATTAAGAAACCATATAGGCATAGAGAACATAGAGACTGGGCGCTCATACAGGCCTGTGTTTGCTATGTGCCTAATGTGGTCAAAGCAAAGGTCTATTAGAAACCATATAGGCATAGAGAACATAGAGACCGGGCGCTCATACAGGCCTGTGTTTGCTATGTGCCTGATGTGGTCAAAGCAAAGGTCTATCAGAAACCATATAGGCATAGAGAACATAGAGACTAGGCGCTCATACAAGCCTATGTTTGCTATGTGCCTAATGTGGTCAATGTAAAGGTCTATTAAGAAACCATATAGGCATAGAGAACATAGAGACTGGGCGGTCATACAAAAACTATATGTCCTATATGTCTATATGGTCAAAATAATTTGGGTCGTATAACGTAATCTAAAAATGCAATAAGAGATAACACAGGCTGAGTAGCTCATGCCGAAAAACATGTGTCGTATATGTTTATTGTATCCGAATTTACTCCCTGATAATCAACCGCGCAGGGATGATAATTTTCTCGTGCTCTAACTTGGTTTTCGATGAAAGTTGTTTCAGAATGAGCTTAATCACATTCTCTGCAATTTCTTCTAAAGGCTGTTGAACAACAGAAATACTTGGGGTGTGCAATTCAAAAGCTTCGTGATCATCGTAGGCGATAACAGAGAACTCATCGCTAATCTTCTTGTTAATTTGCTTAAGAACCTTTAGACCGCTAATGGCCAGGTAATTGGTTGCAAACAAAACAGCGTCGATGTCTTTAGTTTTAAACAGTTTTTTAACCTCATCCATTGTTTCCGCTTCCTCCTGGTTAAAATGGATCTTCACTACCAAATCGTCGTTATAAGGAATCCCGTTGTCTTCAAGGGCTTTTTTGTAACCCTCGTAACGCTCGGTAATTTGCTGAACATCAATATCGGTGGTAACCAAGGCGATGTTCTTCTTGCCCTGCTTTATAAAGTTTTCTACCGATTGATAAGAGGCATTAAAATGATCGGCGCCAACATAGCTTGTGTCTATTCCCGGGAGATTTCTATCAAATAAAATTACCGGGTTGCCATCATCAATCAGCATCTGAATATCTTCTTCGATGCCTTTAATTGGAGAAATGATATAAGCGTCGACCTTTCGCGATTTAAACATATTGATCAGCTCTTTGGCCTTGTCAACGTTGTTTTCTGTGCTGGAATAAATGATTTTGTAGCCTTTTTTATATGCCTTATCTTCAATCAGCCTGGCGATGCGGGAAAAAAAGGAGTTAGAAATGTCCTCGATAATTAGCCCAATGATATTGGAGTTCCCCGTTCTCAAACTTCTGGCGATCTGATTGGGCTTGTACCCGCTTTCCTCGATAATTTTTTTAACTTTTTCGATTACGGCCTCGCTAATTGATTTCTCTTTGGCCTTGCCGTTGATGATGAATGAAACAGTGGTGATGGAAACATTAGCTTTAACAGCAATATCTTTGATAGAAAGCGATTTCATTTGGCTGGTGTTCTATTTGGTTGACGTTATCAAAGCTAACTAAAAATTGCAGCTTTCATATTCCAACATGGTGTAAAAGCTGCAATTTAACATTTTTTATGTTAATCAATTTAGTAAAATTTACCGCGGGAGCTTTAAACAGCTATTTTACGCAGCTATGAGCGGAGTCAAAGACTTTTATAAGATGAATCTATTAACACCTGCCCTTCGACTCCCTGCCCGGCCGGTCAGGCAGGCGCTCAGGGCGACAATCTTTGTTAGTTTTATTCTTAACTAAATGACGTTGGCCATCTGGTTGAGCTTAGCCTTTAAAAACATCCATAAAAACGAAGGGCAGCATTTTCTTGCTGCCCTTAATGTTTAATTAATAACCCGGATTTTGGGTTAGTTTAGCATTTAAATCACGTTGTCGTTGTGGTATAGGATAAAGCGTTTTTGTTGCGCTTGATGGTGTGTGATCCCACCAGCTTGCAGTCGCAAATTTTCCGAACCGGATGAGGTCATCGCGTCTGAAGCCTTCAAAAATAAACTCACGCCCCCTTTCGGCCAAAAGCTCATCTAAGGTTAAGTTAGCCACCGTGTAGGCATGAGCTGGCCAGGTAGCATCGGTATAAGCCCGTTTTTTGCAAGTATTAATCAGCGCAACTGCATCGGCTGTTGCAACACCACCATTTTTACGAATCAGTGCTTCTGCCTTGGCAAAATAAACCCATGTTAAACGGTAAATGTTCCAATCGGTGTTGTTGTAATTTGGATCTGGTGCAACCGCCGTAGTGTCAGTACCATTTACTACAAAACCAGCAACAGAGTTACCCAAACGATATTTGTTAAACCTAACGCCGCTGTTTTCCTCGCCCTCACTCATGTTCGAAACGGTAGAGTTCGATTTATTTCTTCGAATGTTATCAACAAAAACCAAAGGCTGGCCTGCGTATTCAACAGTTCCCTGAACAGGATCTTTCGGGTTTGCAAATTTGTATTGCGTACCAATTAGCAACCATTCTTTCCTTCTTAAATCGTCAGTATCGTAAGTGGTATAGTTACCTGGCACAACCACTACCCCATCATTACCGTTTCTACCGCCGCCGTAAATCTCACGTTGCGAAAAGTGGAAAAAATCGGCTGCAAAGCCTGGCTCAAAGTTGGCCGTTTTGTAGTTATAAGCAATAGAGAAGATTACTTCTTTCGATAAATCGTTGGTATTTGAAAACTGATCGAGGATGTTCGGGTCAAGTGCCATTGCGCCGTTCTGCCCGCCTGCCTGATTGGTAATCAGTTTATCAGCAGCTGCAACACAATCATCCCAACGTGGGGTGCCTGTCCAAACTTCAGCATTTAAGTATAAATCAACCAACATGGCATATCCACCGGCCTGCGTCATGCGACCAAGCATACCTTTCGACAATTTTGGTGCTTTATCGATGTTCTCTTTAATTTCTTTCTCGATAAAATTGAACACCTCTGCCCTTTGGGTGGTTGGCGGATAGTCATCAGGAGATACGGTTCCTTGTGGAATTTCGGTTGTGATGGGAATATTGCCCCACAAATCCATCAGTTTAAGGTAATGAAAAGCCCTTAACAATTTCAATTCGGCGATATAAGATTCCTTTTCTTCCTGGGTAATTCCCATTTCGGCGATGCTCCTCGATTCTAGATTGAGTATCGGACTGTTACACAAGCCCATTCCCCAATACATCAGGTTCCACGCATTGTTAAAGCCACCTTCATCTACCGTCCACGTGTGGTAATGCAAACGCTTCCATTTACCTCCATCTTCGCCGTGAGGTCCTTTTGTTGGCCATGCCAGTTGATCGCCCGAAAGCTCGGCCATACGCCACCATCCATCCTGACCCGATGGGGTTGCCCATGCGTTTGCATGTGTATATGGCCGTAAAACAGCCGAAATTACCTCGTTTTTATTAGAATAAAATTGATCTGCAGGAATTTGATCGTAAGCTTTTTCATCAAGCTTGGTACACGAAAAGCCTATTCCAATGAGCAGAAATAATGCGATATATTTGATATTTTTTTTCATTGTGGTATATTTTAAAATCCAACATTTACGCCAAACAAGAATGATCTCGTGCTTGGATAGGCATTTCTGTTATCAACACCAGGGCCTAAGCCGGTATCAGCAATAAAATCGGGGTCGTTGCCCGAATAACCTGTTATCGTAAACAAGTTTTGCCCGGTTGCGTAAACGCGTAAGTTGCGAATGGTTTTAGATTTAAACTTGAAGTTATAACCCAGGGTAACTTCATCAATCTTCACGTTTGTTCCCTCTTCTAAATAATAATCAGAGTACATAAACGTATCGTTGATTTGGCTAAATTTAGGATCGTTAAATGCCGATCTGAGGTAATTGCTGCCCTTAACAAATGGATTTGCGTAAGTAAGCGCCGTTGTATTTAAAATCTGGTAATCGAATTTTCCACGAACGAATATTCTTAAGTCCCAATTTTTGTAACCGAAATTGGCAGTGTAAGAAGCATAGTATTTCGGAATTGCGTTACCAATTTTGGCCAAATCAGTTAAGTTCGGATCTTTTGAATAATTGATCTTATCGTTTGTTACCGCTTCGCCGTTTCTGTTAAAGAACAACCATTTTCCATCTTCGGTGAAACCTGCAAAACGCTTGCCCCAAAATTCACCCACATTCGAACCTTCGTAAGTAGTAATCGCATCGCCCAAATCTCCTGATCCGCCAATGCCGCCAAAGGTTTTATATTTTACCTTGAAAACATCGTCAGAATAGGAAACGAATTTATTGCTCAATGTACTTCCGGTAAAATCCATTGTGAAGCTGAAATCTTTCTTTTGAATCGCTTTGTAGCTCAATGCGAGCTCAACACCTTTTGATGATATTGTACCAACGTTTGCATAAATATTGGCAAGCACGTAAGGCGGTTGAGGTGTAGTGTAAGTATCTAACAAATCTTTCGTCGTTCTATCAAATACATCTAATGCACCAGTCAATTTGCTGTTAAATAGCGTAAAATCGGCACCAATATTCAACTCGCGTTTGGTTTCCCATTTTAGGTTGGGGTTAACATTGGTTGTTGGTCCGTAAGTTTCGCGGTATGTTCCATCTGGGTAGAGGTAGCGACCACCGCCGCCCAACAATACTCTGGAAGCGTTGTTGGTAAAACCTGTATTACCGGTTACCCCGTAACCAGCTCTTAGTTTTAAATAGTTCACCCATTTCACATTTTTCATGAAATTCTCATCAGAAATATTCCATCCCACAGAAACAGCCGGGAAATCGCCCCATTTGTTGTTCACACCAAATTTAGATGAACCTTCATGTCGTAAAATCAACTGCAATAAATATTTATTGTTGAAGGCGTAGTTTACACGACCGAAAAATGCAATCAGCGTATTGTCGCTTTTAAAACTCGATAAATTTGCACGTCCATCAGAACGGGCCAAACCCTGGCTCAGGTTATCTTCGTGAAACTGATCGTTTAAGAAACCTCTGTTATCTGCCGATTGGCCTTCCTCAATATTATAACGGTAGCTATAACCTGCAACGGCGGTAATGGAGTGCTTGTCGTTTATTGTGGTATTGTAACTTACGGTTGGCTCAACAGCAAAGTTCTGCGATAGGTAATTGCCTTTGCTGGCGAATCCACCATTTGGATAATCAGAATCTTCGATCGATCTTTCAGAGAAGATTGATGCCCAGGCACCGTCGATGTAGCTGTTGCGCTGTACCGAACCGAAAATTGAGGCTTTTAAGCCTTTGGCCAGATCGTAATCTGCTTTGATATCGGCCGAAGTAGTCTGTTGCTTTCTGTAATTCCTCTCTTGAAACAACCTGGCGTACTGGTTTGTACTCTGGGTATCATGATAAAAACTTCCATCGGGATTGTAAATAAGCTTCGTTGGGTTTTTAACCAATTCTTCTTCCCATCCACTTCCGCCAAGCAAATTTGCATTGTTAAAATTGCTAGCCAGGTTCATTTGAATGTTTAACTTATCGTTTAAACCCCGCTGATTAACATTCAGCCTAAAAGTATATTCTTTTCTGCCATTCTCTAAGCCGATCCCCTGTAAATCGCGGTAATTTAAGCTGGCCCGGTAATTGGTGTTGCTTGTACCGCCCGATAGCGAAACGTTGTGATTTTGCGAAAAGTTGTTCTTGTTGATTAAGCTACCGTACAGATCTTCGCTACCGCCATAATCTACTGCATCGATTTGGCCCGATTGTATTCCGGCACGAAACTCATCGGCCGTTAAAAAATCCTGGCGGTTTTGAATGTATTCTTTTCTGATATAAGCCGAATAATTAAAAGTTGGCGCACCAGGTTTACCTTTTTTAGTGGTGATTAAGATTACACCTGCATTGGCACTGGTACCGTAAATCGCGGCACCCGATCCATCTTTCAATACATCGACAGAAAGAATATCATCTTGCTGCAAAAGATCGATATTACCTCCTGGGATCCCATCAATTACATAAAGCGGACTGGCATCGCCGGTTACGGTAATAGCGCCCCTGAGTTGAACACTCGGCCCACTATTTGGGTTAGAACCGCTCGTTCTCGTTAAGTTTAGTCCTGCCACTTTTCCTTGTATGAGATCTAAGGCGTTTCGGGCTCCACCCTGCCGAAACTGGGCGGTATCAACGTGCGCTACGGATGAGGTTACCTCCTTAGTTTTTAGGGTACCGTAACCCACTACCACAACATCGTTTAGATTTTGCGAATCGGAAGGAACGAGACTTACTACTAAGGGTGTTGCGCCGTTCCCTGCGGGCATCGATTTAGATTGATAACCAATGTAGCTGAATACCAAAACATCGGTGGGCGAACTTACGCTGATGCTAAATTTTCCGGTTGCCTGAGTAACCGTTCCACCTGTTTTGCCTTGAATTTTGATACCTACACCCGGTAAACCAAGTTTATTCTCATCTAAAACGGTACCGGTAATTGTTTTTTGGCCAGCGCTGGCGCTCGGCGTGGCTGCAGGTGCTGTTGCCGCAGGTGTTGCTGGTACCGCGGTTGGCGCTGTTGCCGGACTTGCACCACCTAAAGGGTTCGCCGGCGGTTTCACCGTGTCGGTGGGTTTTGTAACCGGAACCTTTTTGGTTGTGTCTCGTTTTGTTGTGTCTTGCTGAAAATAATAAAGACTGTAATTGGTCTTTTTGCTCATTAATTTTGCAAACAACGGGGGGCTTGAAAGCAGGATCAGGCATAGGAAACCTGACACCCTGAGTAGAATGTTTCTCATTGGCACTCACTAGTTTAGTTTATAATTAGTTATGCTTTGTGGCTAACTATTCACTTAATTAATGGAGCGTATGAAATTAATTATGGATGATATAGGATTTCCGCAAAACGATTTAGTAACGCCTTAAAGGCGTTTTTGTTTTAGAAAAACGTGTATAGTCCCTAAAATGTTACGTTGAGTGGCAAACTATTTTTTTGTAAGGTAGGTAGTAATAAGTTTGGCTGTTTTTTCTGAAGCGCCGGGTTTTCCCATCAGCGTTAACAGCTGTTTATAGTCGGTAAACATCTGGCCTCGACCCGATCCATCTAAAATAAAGCGTAACTCGTTACTCAGTTTTTCCGTATTGCAATCCTCTTGAATCAACTCGGTTACAATCTTTTTATCAACGATTAAATTAACCAGGGAAATAAATCTGATTTTGATCAACATTCGAGCAATAGCGATAGAAATTACGCCACCTTTATAAACAACAACCTGCGGCACTTCGAACAGTGCGGTTTCGAGGGTGGCCGTTCCGGAGGCTACAATTGCTGCGTGGGCATGATGCAATAAATTATAGGTATTATTGAAAAGAAGTTTCACTTTTTTTGCGCCGATAAACTGCTGATAATAGGCTTCGCCAAAGGTTGGGGCGGCCGCAATGGCAAAGGTATAATCCGGATATTTATCTACAACGCTGAGCATTACCGGCAATAACCGCTCTATTTCCTGTTTTCTGCTTCCGGGCAGTAATGCGATTATTTTTTCATCGCCGAAGCCAGCGCTTTCCCTAAATTTTGGATCGGCCTCAAATTGGGCAATCTCATCTAAAAGCGGGTTTCCGACGTAATCAACCTCCATTCCCCAGTTTTTATAAAAATCGACCTCGAATGGCAAAATACAGAACATGTGATCAACTACTCGTTTAATCTTCAAAACGCGTTTTTGATTCCATGCCCATACCTTGGGCGAAATGTAATAGCAAACCAGTATGTTATTGGCTTTGGCAAACTCTGCAATCTTAAGGTTAAAGCCCGGAAAATCGATTAATATCAAAACATCAGGCTTCCAAGCTAAAATGTCTTCTTTGCATGTTCGCAGGTTTTTAAAAATGGTTCGCAAGTTGGCAACCACCTCGGTAAAGCCCATAAAAGCCATGTCGGCATAGTGCTTTACCAGTTCTCCGCCCTCGGCCTGCATTTTGTCGCCACCAAAATAACGAAACACAGCATTGCCGTCTTCAACCTTTAAAGCCTTCATTAAGTTGGCGCCATGCAAATCGCCCGATGCTTCTCCCGCTACGAGGTAGTATTTCATAAATTATTGGTTCGTTAGTTCATTAGTCATTGGTTCATTGGTCATTGGTCATTGGTCATTGGTCATTGGTCATTGGTCATTGGTCATTGTCCTTCGACTCCGCTCAGGATGACAATTGGTTCCCTTGTTGGCGTACGCATGTCACGTGTGCTTCCAAATCTATAAAACCTTATACGCAAAGAAAACAAAAGCGCACACAAATGTTGCGGCTAAAATTCCTTGTCCGGTTTTCACCTTGTTGTATTTAAAAAAGATTTGCATGGTATAAGCATTCACGGCAATACCGCCAATGTATAATAAATCGGCCTTGGCCAAAGCGCCAACATGGTGAATAATGTAATAGGCGATGGAGCACAATATTGCTGGAATAATTAAGCCGATTGCCAAACCAATCCACACCGAATCATTTATTTTTCTGAGTATCTCGTTCATGTTCAAGAAAGGCTTAACCTAGGTTAGCACCGTCTGGCGCCGACGTCTTATTTGGTGTTACCTTGTTATTATTGGTCTCGATGCCAAAATCCCAGCTGTTTAACGCTTGAATGGCGTGATGGGCAGTTAAATCGAACTGCACCGGAACGATCGATACAAAGTTGTGTTCCAAAGCCCAAACATCGGTATCCTCGCCCTTATCAAAATTCTCAAAAACGCCGGTTAGCCAGTAATACGGTCGTTGATACGGGTCGCGGCGTTCATCAAACTCTTCCATCCATTTGGCGTTGGCCTGTCGACAAATTTTTATGCCCTTTAATTGATTTCCTTTTGGAAAATTGACGTTTAACAAAGTGCCTTCTGGCAGTCCGTTAGCCAAAACCTGCTCGCAAATGCTTTTAATGTATTTTTTAGTATGGCTAAAATCTGCATCCGCTGCAAAATCATCAAGAGAAAAGCCAATAGAAGGAATTTTTTCGATTGCTCCTTCTACTGCGGCCGACATGGTGCCGGAGTAGAGGACATTAATGGAATTGTTTAAGCCGTGATTGATTCCGGAAACGCACAAATCGGGTTTTTTACCCTTAAATATTTTATTTACGCCCAGTTTTACGCAATCGACTGGTGTGCCGCTGCATTTATACATCTCAACACCGGGATATAAATCTACTTTATCGAAACGAATGGGTTTTCCGATGGTAATGGCATGCCCCATTCCGCTCTGCGGACTATCGGGAGCCACAACTACCACATTTCCCAGTTCCTGCATTACTTCCATCAGGTTTTTTATCCCTGTGGCGGTTATACCATCGTCGTTAACCACTAAAATATTCGGTTTTGTACCTTGCTTCGTCATGGTGGTAAAAATAAGGATTATTTTACTATGGTCGGCGGAAGACCTGGCATTCGGGCGAAATATATCTAGCCGTACTAACAAGGTCGGTGAGGACATCGACCTTTAGGAAAAAGGAAATACAAGCAGCTTACTTGTACCCACCTGCATATTTAGACCCGACACGAATGGAAAGCCCGCAGGCCGAGGTACGAGGCTGAGGACTTGGAATGGTTGGCGGGAGTGCTGAGCCCCACAATGCACAGGTTTTGCTCTTCAAAAAAGTTTCTTGGTGGTTTACAAACAAAGTAGGGCGCTCCATCAACTCCTTGGATAATTTACGACTACTGGACGGTGTCGCCACCGATTAGCCAAGGAATCTATTCTGCCAAAAGGATTACTAAAGTTAATGCGCAATAAACCTGAATTTAGTGATTTGATTTTTTAACATGGGTGCTTTACAATGGTCGGTGGAAATGCACAGCAACTTATTAGCAATGCTTCTTTTTGAAAATGAACAGTCTGGATTTAATGGCGGCCTGTAGTCCCGCTCCCGCTTCTGCCGATGAAGAATCGGCATCCCGCTTCGATCGGGTTTAGGAATAAAGGTCTGTTTACTTCTGCTAGGGTCATATTTACTTTTGCTAAGGCTATTTTGATCCAGGCTACAGTCTATTTGATAAATGCTAGGTCATATTTACTTTTGCTAAGGCTATTTTGATCCGGCTAGGGTCGTATTTACTTTTGCTGAGGCTATTTTCATTATTTACTGGTCGGTGTCCCCACCGACCAGCAGGAAATTAACCAAGGTCGGTGAGGACACCGACCTTTAGGAAAAAGGAAATACAAGCAGCTTACTTGTACCAACCTGCATATTTAGACCCGACAGGATTGGAAAGCCCGCAGGCCGAGGTACGAGGCTGAGGACTTGGAATGGTTGGCGGGACTGCTGAGCCCCACAATGCACAGGTTTTGCTCTTCAAAAAAGTTTATTGGTGGTTTACAAACAAGTTGGGGACCTTCATCACTTCGTAGATAATTTCTCTACAATTCTTTTGTTGAATTTCATTCGATGACGGAAACCGTATATATTTGAATAATTAACTTATTAATTATGAAACCGGCTCGGTAGAACGATCTGAATACTCATCTCTCATAAACCAAACTCAATGAAAATCAAACTATTTACTTTAGCTTGTTTTCTGCTTATGGGTACTTTTGCAAATGCGCAAAGCACTTACCAATGGAAAACAGGAAACGCTGGCGGTTACAGTTATAAATATGTAACTAACGACCCGACCAAAACCCGATTTTACACCCTAAAAAACGGCTTAACTGTTATTTTATCGCAAAACAACAAGGAACCGAACATCACTTTTAAAATGGCGGTGCGGGCAGGTAGCAATACCGATCCACGAACAAACACGGGCTTAGCACATTACTTAGAGCATTTATTGTTTAAAGGGACAGACAAGTTCGGAACGCTAAATTACGCTAAAGAGAAGCCACTTTTAGATAAGATTGAGGCTTTGTATGAAACGTACAACAAGACTACAGACCCGGCAAAACGTAAAGAGATTTATGCTCAGATCGATAAAACTTCGGGTGAGGCATCTAATTACTCCATAGCAAACGAGTACGATAAGATGATGAAAGCGATTGGCAGCAATGTGACGAATGCGCACACTTCTGTTGAGGAAACGGTTTACGAAGAGGATTTACCATCGAACGCAATCGATAAATTTCTAGCCGTTCAGGCCGAGCGTTTCCGTGCACCGGTTTTTCGCATCTTTCATACGGAGTTGGAGGCCGTGTACGAAGAAAAAAATATCGGCATGGATAGCGATCCGCGTAAGATGTACGAAAAAATGCTTTATGCCCTGTTTCCAACGCATAATTACGGACAGCAAACTACGATTGGCACCATTGAGCATTTAAAAAACCCATCGCTGGTTGAGATCAGAAACTATTACAATAAATATTATGTGCCTAATAACATGGCGCTAATTATGTCGGGCGATATTAATTACGATGCCTTAATCAAGAAAATCGATAAGAATTTTTCTTTTATGGCCTCGAAACCGCTTGCTTTGTATAATCCTGCTGCAGAGAAGCCATTAACAAAAATCCAAAAGGTTGATATTTATGGTCCGAGCGCAGAGAATTTATATGTGGCTTACCGCGGTTATGCACAAAATACGCATCAAAGCTTGTTGTTGGATCTGATCGGCAGCATTTTGGCAAATGGCAAGGCGGGTTTAATGGATATTAACATTAATAAGCAGCAAAAAATGTTGAGGGCAAGCGCCGGCTACAACCAAATGAAAGATTATGGAATCTTCATTTTATCTGGCTCTCCAAAGGCAGGCCAAAGTTTGGAAGAGGCGCAAAAAATTATGCTGGAGCAGGTAGATTTGCTTAAAAAAGGCGAATTCGACGAAAGCTTAATTAAAGCCACTGTAGCAAATATTAAATTGGCCGAACTACAAGCGTATGATAATAACGATGTTCGGGCGGAAGCAACGATGAATGCTTTCATCCAAAACCGCGGAACGGAATGGGACAAGATGCTTTCTTCGACGGATAACATGGCAAAGGTTACCAAAAAAGAGATTGTAGATTTCGCCAATAAGTTCTTTATCGATAATTATGTGGTTTTGTATAAGCATAAAGGCGAGGACAAGAGCATTATAAAGGTAGAAAAGCCCGCCATAACAGCCGTTAAAACGAATACGAACGAGGTTTCTCCTTTTACCAAAAGCATTATCGATGCGAAGGTAACTCCTATTGCGCCAAAATTTTTAGATTATAAAAACGACCTGAAGTTTGGAAAAGCTGCCATTGCTGATGTAATTGCTGTTCAAAATACCGAAAACGCGATTTTCCGCATGGGTTATCGCTTCGAAATGGGTGCTTACAATTATAAGCTGCTGCCCTATGCCGCACAATACCTGTCGTTTTTGAGTACCGACAAATATTCGGCAGAGGACATTAGCAAAGCGTTTTATAATTTGGCCTGTAGCTATAACGTAAATGTTGGCAACGAAGTAACAACGGTTTCGTTAAGCGGGCTGCAAGAAAACTTTAATAAGGCGGTGGCTTTGTTAGAGGATGTTTTGGCAAATTGCAAACCGAACGAAAAGGCACTGGAAGATTTGAAAGGCCGTTTACTAAAATCGAGAGAGAATGCGAAATTAAATAAATCATCTATTTTAGGTGGCTTGATGAACTACGCACAGTATGGCAAAGACAATCCTTTTAATTACGGGTTGACAAACGAGGAGATTAAAAACATGAAATCGTCGGATTTAATTTACCTTTTGCATAACCTAACCAATTACGAACATACAATTACTTATTTCGGTCCGAAAACGATTGAAGCATTTTCTGCCGATATTGTTAAAGCGCATCCGCTTGGCAAAGCATTTACCGACGCTGCTCCGATGAAAAAGTTTACCTATACCAATACAGACTCGAACAAGGTTTATTTTGCCGATTATGATATGGTACAGGCAGAAATTCGCTGGGTAAGGAACGGCGGTCTGTATGACCCTGCTAACGCTGCAAAAATTGGATTATTTAACAATTATTTTGGCGGTGGCATGGGTTCTATTGTGTTTCAAACCATTCGCGAATCGAAAGCGCTGGCTTATTCAACTTTCGCGGTTTACTCTTCGCCAAATAGCAAGGAAAAAGAAAATACCGTGGTTGCTTATGTGGGTACGCAGGCCGACAAGATGACTGAGGCGGTTGCGGGAATGAATGAGTTGTTGAACGTTTTGCCTGAATCGGATAAATCGTTCGCACTTTCGAAAAGCAACTCGTTAAACGGGCTCGAAACTTCTCGGATTACGAAAGATGGCATCATTTACGCTTACCTGGCAGATAAAAAACTGGGCTTCGATCACGACTCGCGAAGTGACGAATATGCAAACTTAAAACCTTTGACATTTACTGATGTAAAAGCTTTTCATGAAGGTAATCTATCTCAAAAACCGTATAACTATTGCATTGTTGCCTCTGAGAAAAAAGTAAGCATTGACGACCTGGCAAAGTTTGGCCCGGTGACTAAGTTAAGTTTAGAACAGATTTTTGGGTATTAAGCGTAAAGACTAAAGCTGAAAGACCAAAGCTGAAAGCGAAACCCCTTTCCCCGTCATTTCGACGAGGAACGAGGAGAAATCTGTAACCGAAAAGGCACAAG
>Ga0308165_1003557_pt1 | contig 16549 bp, 9 predicted proteins | sample PhyWR2_FD_201032 | JGI IMG/M metagenome (GOLD analysis project Ga0308165, IMG submission 201032) | Phyllosphere microbial communities from UC Gill Tract Community Farm, Albany, California, United States - DLSLW.R2 | ecosystem: Host-associated > Plants > Phyllosphere > Unclassified | place: USA...
GTAAGGCGGATCTCACATAATCTAATGCCTGCATCTTTACGTCAGTTTGGGTTGATAGCAGCATTGGAGCAATTATGTCTGGCAATGAAAAATAGTCATGTTTCCATTCAGTTTGAGAATTACGAACCTGAATTGAATGTCGATTTTCAAAAAGGATTGGCCCTCTATCAAATTGTTCAAGAAGCGATTTCAAATGCACTAAAGTATGCAAATGCAGATACGATTATTGTTCAGGTAAGTAAATCGGAAGAAATATTACATATACTTGTGGAGGATAATGGTAAAGGCTTTGATTCCTCCGTATTAAATTATGGATTGGGATTAAATAATATGGTCAATAGGATTAAATGGATCAACGGATCAATTGACATTCACAGCAAGCTTGGATCCGGAACCCAAATCGAAATTGCTATAACTGTTTAAATTGGCTGAGTCATGAAGATAATTGCGGTGTTAGATGATCATCCCTTACTGTTGGAAGGAGTTGTTTCTTTTCTCAATAATCAGGACGGGTATCGGGTATATCCATTTTTGGAAGAGGTGGCCATGATTGAATTTTTGGATACAACGAGAGTTGACTTGGTTCTGATGGATATGCAGCTTTCCAACATTAGCGGCGTAGATGTATGTAGGCAGGTCAGGAAGCAATTCCCTTTGGTTCCTATAGTCGCCTTGAGCAATTTAGCCGATGGCAATCTTATTTTTCAGTTTATGCGTGCCGGCGGAAATGGCTATATTTTAAAGGATGTGTCCAACGAGGAATTTTTAGGTTGCGTACAACTGGGGATAGATGGCAAAGAATCAATTTGTGATCGTGCAAAAGAGCTATACACGGGCGCAGTTGCCACAATGAAAAGCCTTCCTAGGCTGACACAACGTGAAAAGGAGATTTTGATTTTGATTTCAAATGGACTGACAACGAATCAGATCGCAGAAAAGTTATTTTTAAGCCCAGTTACTGTAGAAACGCATCGGCGTAATCTACTGACTAAATTCAAAGTCAAAAATATGATTAAACTTGTACAGTTTGCAATGAAGCATAAGTTATTGGACCTTTAATCGAGGGCGCATCTTAGTGTTCGCCGTAACCTACATTATCTAGCTTACCTTTGAATACTCTAAATTGGATGATGAAATAGGCTATTACTAAAATGGCAGCAACTATAAACCAGCCTAAACCTACAGAAAGACCATATTCGTGTGCAGCAGTATTTTGAATCGTCAAGGACGGATTTACGTCATTCGTTGATGGTAATAATATGGGAAACATGGAAGCCACGGTTGTGGCAAAGCTCCCGAGTATAAAGAGGGATGAAAACAAGAAGCCCATACCGTCTTTCTTAAAGCTCCTGATCCGAGCAATCCAGCTGCTGCAATTAGGGGAAATAACCATAGCCAATAATGATTTTGAAAATTGCTTAAAGAGATGGGTTTTACGTAATGCCATACATAGGCTGATAGCATAACGAGAATAAGCAAGACAATGTTGAGTTTAAAAACAATACGTTTTAATCTATCGTTTAAGGTGCTGGAGGTTTTGAGGATAATCCAGCCTGCTCCATGAATCGTCAATGTAACGACAGCGACTAAACCCAATATAACGGTAAACCAGTCAATAATGCCTTGATGCTGGGCTAAGGGGTCAAAGGTCGGGTTCCAAAGTGCAAGGAAAAAATAATGTGCCTCCTGTGTTGATACACCATTTTCGACCATACCAAGATTGACTCCACGAACGACGTTTCCCAGGGCCGCGCCAAAGAAAAGCGCAAGCAATAAACTTGCTAGTCCAAAGGCTTTGTCCCACAAAGCTTCCCAAAGGCGATGGTGTATCTGACCTCTCAACTCGAGGCTTATTGCCCTAAAAATAAGTAGCCATAACACAAGCATTAGCGGTAGGTAAAATCCACTGAAAGAGGAAGCGTAAAGCGTAGGGAAAGCAAAAAACAAGACACCTCCGGAAGCAATAAGCCACACTTCATTGGCATCCCAAAATGGTCCAATGGAATTCGTTACAGCTTTTTTCTCCTGTTCCGTCTTAGCGAAAAATAGATGGACAATTCCTGCTCCAAAATCGTACCCATCGAGTACAATATAGATTCCCAACATAAAAGTTAATACGATAAACCAAAATATTTCCATAGCTAATTAGGTTAATGCAGGGTAAGTTTCGGGACCTTTTTTAATGATTTTGAGGACTAACATCAGAAATAGTAAACCCAAAAGAATGTACAGACCAACGAATCCCAGAAAGGTGAATAAGGTGTTTCCAGAAGAGACTGTAGGGGATACACCGTCTACCATTCGCATGAGATTATACACAAGCCAAGGTTGTCTTCCAAGCTCGGCCGTGTACCAGCCTGCCGTATTGGCGATATAGGGAAAAGGGATCATAAACATGATAATCCATAATAACCATTTTGTTTGGTATAATCTGTTTCTCCAAAGCAGTAGCACTGCGAGCACCATGACTCCAATGAATATGGTACCAAGACCTACCATGATGTGATAACTATAATAAAGTCCAGGCACGTTCGTTGGGTGTAACGATTGGTCGAATTCATTTAATCCCTTAATTTCTGCATCCCAGCGTTGATAGGTAAGAAAACTGAGGACATTCGGTACGGCTATTTTATTATCCAATTTTTTATTTTCCATGTCCGGTTGACCGATCAGAACAATCTCTGATCCGCCTTTTTCTGTTTTGAAAATTCCTTCCATCCCAGCAAAGGCAGCGGGTTGGTATTTTACCACATTTTTTGCAGCCAAATCTCCGGTAGGAAAGGCAAGCATCACCGAAGAGATCGCACCAAAGATGACCCCGCTTTTAACGAATATCTTACCAAATTTGCTATGCCTGTCACTGAGCAGATAAAATGCGCCAATAGAAGCAACAAAAAAGGAACTTGTAACCAAAGATGCGGCTTGATTGTGAAGATAGGAGGGCCAGAGCCATGGATTACTGAATAATGCGCTAAAATTATTCAGTATAAATTTGCCGTTTTCAAGAATCTCATAGCCCACCGGATGTTGCATCCAAGAATGTGTGGCTATAATCAGGAAGCCACTGGCCCAGGATCCAATAAAGACCATCAGTCCTGATAGAAAATGGAGCTTATGGCCGAGCAACTTTTCTCCAAAAAGGAACATTCCTAGAAACGAAGATTCTAGGAAAAAGGAGAACATGCCCTCCATAGCTAGGGTCTGCCCAATAATCCCACCGGTAAGTTCCGAAAACTTCGCCCAGTTTGTGCCAAACTGAAACTCCATGGGGATGCCCGTGACAACGCCCATGGTAAAATTAAGGGCGAAGATTTTCATCCAAAATTTTGAAGCGTGGTTGTAATCTTCGTTTTGAGTCTGCAGAAATTTCCATTTAAAGTACACGATCATCAGCGATAAACCCATGGTCAATTGGGGGAAAAGATAATGAAATGTAATAGTAAATGCGAACTGAAGCCGATTGTAGAGAATCATATCTTCCATGGATCCGAAGTTTTGGTTAAAAGACAGCTAAATATAGCCATTTTATTTCCCGATTTAGCTTGGAGCCAATTTATTTTTTGCTAAAAATTGTTCATTTTTAGCATTTTCTGAGTTAATTGTAAAATAGTAGAACGATAATCCCTCATGACTCACCATAATCCCTTATTTATCTTATCTTCGTCCGATTTAATGATGGACTAGAAAGGGAGAGAAGAACATAAAGGGAAATGAAGAAAATAATCATTTTGATGGGTGTTTTATTAATACCTGTACTTTTAATTGTCGTAAATAATATCGGTCGCGGAAGAACTGCTAAAGATAATATTGTATTTAGGAGCAAATTATCGGATTACAATCTGTTCAAAGGTAAATTGGCTGATCTTGTGCCAAACGACCAAGGGATTTCCTATGAATTAGCATCTGCCTTATTCACAGACTATGCTGATAAAAAGCGTGCAATCTTTCTTCCCAAAGGGGAAAAAATGAGTGCATCGGACGATGGACTACCCGAATTCCCCAATGGTACTATCATAGCTAAAACTTTTTTCTATTCGGCAGCAAATGTGGTAAAAGGGGCTAAATTACAGCTGCTTGAGACTAGGCTTATTATCAATAAAGATGGGCAATGGAATGCGGCTACCTATCAATGGAATGCAGCTCAAGATGAAGCTTTTCTACTCATGGACAGCGCTTCCGTTCATGTTTCGTTTCTAGACAGCAAAGGTGTCGAAAGACAGACGAATTATATCATTCCTTCGCGGGAGGATTGTATCGCATGCCACCGTCAAGGAAATCATATGCTTCCAATAGGTCCCAAAATAAGAAATATGAACCGTATTGTCCATGTCAATAAAGAACCTCTCCAGCAATTGTTATATTTGAGGGATAGGGGTATGCTTGATTTAAAATCGTTGAGTGATTTTAGCGCCCTGCCAAGTTATGATGATGTGACCCGGTCGACACGTGTGCGAGCACGTGCTTATTTGGATCTTAATTGCGCCCATTGTCATAATCCTAAAGGTACCGCTTATATGACTATGCTGGATCTCCGTTACGAAAGCCCCTTGAATGAAACTGGAATTTTGTTGAAACAGGCCAAGATGATTGGAAGAATGTCAACATTAGGAGAGATGCATATGCCCCAAAAGGGAACCACAATCTTGCATGATGACGCAATATCGTTGATCAAAACCTATTTGAAATCTTTAAAATAAAAGGTCTTTTAAAGATGAAGTTGTTAGCATCGACTGACGATCGCCACAGAAAAACAAAGCGGCACTTATTGATTTAAGTGCCGCTTTGTTTTTTTATAGAAAAATAGTTTTAAAGCAATTCAAATTCTTTTTCTTTGACATCGCGACTGTTGGGGCCAATGTACACTTTGAAATTTCCTGGCTCTGCGATATAATTCAGGCTGTTGTCAAAAAATTTCAAATCATCCACGTTAATTTTAAAGTTTACCGTTTTTTGTTCTCCTTTTTTAAGGAATATTTTCTGAAACCCTTTTAGTTCTTTTACGGGACGCGTAACTGATGCGACTACGTCTTGTATATAGAGCTGTATAGTTTCCTCAGCATCATAGTTTCCAGTATTACTGATGTCTATACTCGCTTGTAGCGTACCTTTTTCGTCTATTTTGGTACGGTCGAGACGAATGTCACTATAGGTAAAGGTCGTATAACTTAAACCATATCCAAAAGGGTAAAGTGGCGAATTACTTACATCGAGGTAATTGGATTTGAATTTTTCAAAATCACCTGAGTTTCCGTAAGGTCTACCGGTATTCTTGTGCGCGTAATAGATCGGAATCTGACCAACATTACGTGGGAAAGTTGCCGTAATTTTTCCCGATGGTACAACATCTCCAAATAAGACATCAGCCACTGCTTTTCCAGTTTCTGTTCCACCAAACCAAACATTTAATATCGCGGGCACGTGAGCATCTTCCCATGTGAGCGTCAGTGGTCGACCCGTAAATAGCACAAGAACGACTGGCTTTCCGGTAGCCAACAATGCTTTTAAAAGATTCTGTTGATTTTTTGGAATATCCAGTTCCGATCGACTGGAGCTTTCTCCAGACATTTCCGACGATTCGCCGAGCGCAGCGACGACTACATCGGACTGCTGGGCAACTTTTACGGCTTCTGCAATGATCTCTTCTTCTTTTCGGGGATCACGTGCGATTGTACGGCCAAACATAGTTGCATGTTTTTGGTAATTCGGATCCTCCAACAGATTACTGCCTAGGTGTGTCAGGATATTTACTTTGTTACCCAATACAGCTTTCATGCCCTCAACCAAGGAGGCCGTTTTGTCTAGTTCAGCACTGACACTCCAGGTTCCTGGCATATTTGCTCCTGAATTGGCTAAAGGGCCAATAACAGCGACTGTGCCTGTTTTTTTCAATGGAAGCGCTTGGTTTTCATTTTTCAATAAAACAAATGATTTTGCTGCAATTTCTCTTGCTTTCGCATGATTGTCTTCAGATCCAATCACTGTTTTCGCCCGTTTTTCATCACAATAGCGATATGGATCATCAAATAAGCCTAATTTGTACTTGGCTTCCAAAACAAAACGGCAAGCCCTGTCAATATCTGCGATTTTGACTTTTCCAGCGTCCAAAGATTTCTTTAGCGTCGTAAGAAACCCTTCACCGACCATATCCATATCAACACCCGCATTGAGACTTAAAGCAGACACCTGCTGGAGGTCACCTAGACCGTGTGCCGTTAATTCATTTACCGCTGTATAATCGGTTACGACCAATCCTTTAAAGCCCCATTGTTTGCGTAAAACATCAGTCATTAACCATTTGTTTGCTGAAGCAGGGACACCATTAATATCGTTAAAAGACGTCATAATACTTCCAGCTCCGGCGTCTATTGCTGCTTTGTAAGGAGGTAAATATTCATTGTACATCCGGTGAAGGCTCATATCCGTGCTATTATAATCACGACCGCCTTCGGCTGAACCGTATAGGGCAAAATGTTTGACGCAGGCCATCATGGTGTTGTATGCCGCGAGATTATCACCTTGGAAACCATGGACGATAGCCTCAGCAACCCTTGAGCTAAGATAGGTATCTTCACCTGCACCTTCAGAAATACGACCCCATCGTGGATCGCGAGAAATATCGACCATTGGCGAAAATGCCCAATTGATTCCATCCGCAGTAGCTTCCTCTGCCGCAATACGTGCAGATTGCTGAATTAAATTCATATCCCAAGTAGCGGCAAGTCCCAAAGGAATAGGGAATACGGTACGGTACCCATGAATGACATCCATACCAAAGATAATGGGTATTTTTAAACGGGACTGTTTAATGGCTATCTCCTGTGTTTTGCGGATCTTAGCGGGGGTACTCATGCTGAAAATACCACCGATTTGACCATTTCTAATTTTTGATTCCACATCAGTGGAGACAGTCGTTCCTGTAGTCGCCTCACCACCTGTTACTAGATTAAGTTGTCCAATCTTTTCTTCGACAGTCATCTTAGCCATCAGCTGATCAATGAACTTGTCCATTTTCTGATTGCTTTGAGCCGAACTTGTATGCCAAGCGAGAAATGCAAGAAGGAAAGCACCTACTACTTTTTTCATCTTATTATCTTTTGTTTATGTGCGCATGAATCTTCTACTCTGCGCTACTTAATATTTAGGGTAGATGTTCAATTTTAATTGTTGAACTTTTTGATACTATGCAATGTTATTTTCGTGGTAGGAACCATTTTCAACGTGTGATGGATCGAAAATGATTCCACAGACCACTATTTTAAATAGGGACTTGTAAAACCAAGTTTTTTTAGTCCCTGTTGAATTTCCGGGGCTTGCATAAAAAGATCCCAGATTTTACCAGTTCTATAGTTTTCGATCATCACTATAATAGGTCCCTGATCAATCGCCAGATACCGTTGTGGATACCAATTTGCTGTTTCGCTATACGCGTCGTAATAGCCATATTTACCCCAAATTTTGTCGCCAAGTTGTTTGTTGAGGTATTGTGCAAATTGAATGCTTTCGTGCGGTGTATAGGGAATGGATGATAATGCCGCTGTTGGCGCGATCACGCCAGGATCGTTGTCTGGGTGATGGGCATCATAACCGTTGATGGAATAACTGGCTGTCCAGCCCCATCCTTTAGAGGAACCATAACCCGTGTAGCCTTTTGGGTTTAGATCAGCATAGGCCAAATTTATCTTGGCATGGTTGCTTGTTGCTTCCCAGTAATCTGCATATTGATCTTTTAATCCCTTGGGGCTTAATCCTAAATAAGAATAATGCTCCCAGAAAAGTGGCCCCACTTCGCCTTCTTTGGCATTATGCTTAAGGACGAGTGGAATGTCATATTTTTTAGCTGCTGTTTTAATCGCACCTGATCTTGCCCAGCCCTCATGGTATACCGATGGAGCAATAGGGTAAGTAGGCGAGGAGGCTGCTAAGATATAGGTGATCAGACATTCATCATACCCTCTTACCGGGTGATTTTGTTGAAAGTTAAATTTGGGGCTCCAATGCCAATACATGACATTTTGCCCATTTGTATAATGATTCCAATTGATTTCTTTCCATAGCTTGTCAGCCTTTTGGGCAACCTTTTGAGCAGAATCATCTTTATCCTTTAGGTACTCCCGAATGGCAATCAGACCCTGTGCTAAGAATGCGGTTTCAACAATATCGCCACCATTATCTTTTTCACTGAATGGTTTAGCTGTGCCTAGTTCGCCATCATACCAGTGAGCCCATGCACCTTTGAACCGTTCGATTTTTCCTAAGTAATCCATGATGTGATCCAATTTTTGGACACCTTGTTCTTTGCTGATAAACCCGCGTTCCATGGCGACAATCATCCCCATAAGACCGAAACCACTACCACCTATGGTGACCACGTTACGGTCATTTTGAGGGTAGACACCATCCATATGGATGCGTTCCCTGGCGAGGCCAGAAGTAGGCTCCGCACCTTCCCAAAAATATTGAAATGTGTGTTGCTGAATATTGGTCAATAGCGAATCTTCATTGACGCGGCCTGCATTTGTTGAATCAATTTTTGAGGGATTGTCTGGACTGCTATTGATAGCATTTTGGCACGAACTGCTGAGAATAAGCGCCAAAGCTATACCGGTGAATACGGGATATGCTATTCGTTTTCTCATGGATATGTTGTTTAATTCTTGAAAAAATGTTCAAACGGCCAAAGGCCGTTTGAACGGAGTTACTTTTACTTATATGATTACCAACCGGTATTCTGCGGCATTTCTGGAGTTTGGATACGTTGATCTTCCGGAATAGGGAAAAGCATCATTTTCTCCTGGAACGCTTTTCCATTGGCTGCCATAGCTGCTTTAGCCTGTTTTGTACGAATCAGATCAAACCAGCGGTCGTGCTCAAATGCCAATTCAAGGCGTCTTTCTTTCCAGATCAATTGACGGAGCTGTGCCTGGTCTGTTGTTGTTACATTAGGCAGTTTCACGCGAGTACGAACAGTGTTTAACGCTGTGAGTGCCTCACTGTTATTTCCTAGTTCATTCGCAGCCTCAGCAAGGATAAGGTAAATTTCGCCCAGACGAAGGTAACGTACATTTTTATCACCGTCAGCTGCACCTCCATTTGCAGAAGAATACGCTTTTTCATTGTACATCGGATTCTCAACACCATTGTCAATCAGACGACCGTCGTAAAGAGTTTCACCCCTGAAAATAATCGTTGCATCGCGACGGATATTATCTTTTTCGGCATTGAAGGCATCCAATAGGTTTTGGCTTGGAATATTAAAACCCCAGCCTAAATTGACGGCTCCACCACGAGGCGCCTGTACCTGACTATATTGTTGGATACCGTGAGCAATGGAAGTACCACGGGCTTGCCATTCAAAGAGTGATTCCGGACCATTTTCTCCCGCTAATCGCCAAATCGTTGCATAATCCGGCTCAAGGCTGTATCCACCTGATGTAATGACACTCTTAGCCATATCAGCCGCTTGTTGCCATTTGCTTTGGTACAAATATACCTTCGATAGCAATCCTTGTGCAGCACCTTTGGTCGCTCTGCCTAAATCTTTTGCTGCATAAGCAGATTTGATAGGTAGGTTGTCAATAGCAAATTGTAGATCTGCTTCAATATAGGCATACACTTCAGCTGCAGGTTCTCTCTTTATATAATCTCGTTCTTGGATAGGCACATCACCCCAACCCCGTACAAGATAAAAGTAATTCAAAGCACGAAGAAAACGGGCTTCAGCAATTAATCTATTTTTATAGGTTTCATCAGTTAAACCGTAATTTTCAGTATATTCTATGGCTCTTGTCGCGCGACCAATAGATTTATACCAACGCGCCCACATGGAAAGAAAGGATCCAGTTGTTGAGGTATAGGTTAGATTGTCTAAACTTAGTTTATCGCCGCCAGCATCGGTTTCAGAGCTGCCTTTATCTGCATTATCAGAAATCATTTCTGTAATGCCTATATACGAAAATGAGTAATCCCAGTCGGTAAACATGCCGTAGATTCCATTGACATATTGCTCTGGTGTATAAATTTCTTCACTATCCTCAGCTTCAACCAGTTCCTTTGAGGGTACATCCAGGAAATTATTGTCTTTGCAGCTCTGTAATGCAATTCCTGCAGTGAACATGAGCGCTATATAGAGTTTGTTAATTTTCATTGTTTTCAAAACTAATTGATTAAAATTGCATGTTAAGTCCAAATAAGAAATTACGGGTAGTTGGATAAGCTGAAAGCTCGATACCAGACGTAAGGTTTGGACTGCCATCGCCTGCCAGTTCAGGAGAGAAACCACTGTAATTTGTAAATATAAATGGATTTTGTGCCGTCACATAGAGTCTCAGCTTAGATTTTGAACTATAAAGTTTGTTGAAGGTGTAGCCAAGAGTGATATTATTGATTCGGAAGTAAGCTCCTGATTCAAGAAAATAGTTAGAGGCCCAGTATGCTCTTTCAGCACCAGGATGTTCATTGGTTGAACCTGCGCCAGTCCAGCGATTTTCAAAAGTCGACAGGGCAATATTCTCCCCAGCATTGGAGCGTACACTATTTAAACCGTTGTAAACCTTATTGCCGGCAACACCATAACCCGAAACATTGAAATCGATCATTTTATAATTCACACCTATATTAATGCCGTATGTGGAGGTTGGTAGGAATGAGCCAAAGAATTTTTTATCACGAGAGTCAATTACACCATCACCATTTTGGTCTTTGTATTTCAGGTAGCCCGGCTTCGCAACTCCAAAAGATGGTGTGCTAGCGACATCTGCGGCGTCTTGATACACACCATTTGTCTCAAACATCCACCACGCATAGATGGGTTGTCCAACACGTAGCCGTTTGGTGATTTCGCCATTATTTAAGCTACCTCCTGTAGCACCGTCAAAAGTATAGACTACCTCAGTAACCTTGTTTTTATTATAAGCATAATTCACGCCTACAGTATAGCTAAAATCGGGACTTATATTTTTGTTCCAATTCAATGCCACTTCCAGACCTTTATTCAGCACTTTGGCACCATGCGCATAATAATTTTTCTCATCTGGAGCAGAGTAAAGTGGCGTTACATCAAGAATGGTGTTGGTATTAAACTTATGGTAATAGTCAACCGATCCTGAAAGCTGATTGTTTAAGAATGCAAAATCTAATCCTGCACCAGTTTCCCTGGTTACTTCCCAGGTCAGATCTACGGCAGGAGTACCTTTTGCACTTCCGTACACCATATTTTGTTCAGGGCCGAGTACATAATTGTAGTTTGCGCTTTCCGGACTTGATAAGATCGTGGAAACATTTAATGGAATATCTTGATTTCCTAATTTACCCCAATTTCCGCGCACTTTTAGTAAATTGATCCAAGTAGCGTCTTTCATGAAGCTTTCATTGGTGACGGTCCAGCCCAATCCAACAGAAGGGAAAGTACCCCAGTATTTTCCTGTATTACGAAATACACTTGATCCGTCGCGGCGCAAAGTAGCTGTTAAGTAGTATTTACTATCGTAATTGTATTGTAGTCGACCAAAATAGGATGCTAATGCCCTTGGTGTGTAATTGGTTTGTAAGGAGACTATACCGTAATCATTAGTACCTTTGGCTAAGTTAATATTCCAATATTGCTCTTGTTCCGGTACATTGTAGCCTGTTTGGCTGCTCATACTGTTGATATCGTATTTTTCACGCGACATACCAACGACGGCTTCGATATTGTGCTTGTCAAAACTTTTGTTGAATGTCAGGAAGTTTTCGAATGACCAGCGAAATTGCTCAAGATTCTCGTATTTTAAGCTGTTGTCGACATACTCAACGGCCTTGGGATTATCGGCTTTTAATTGGTTGAATCTAGCTTCATCCAACAATGTGTTGGCATTTAACCATTGATCTTTTACGTTATTAAAAATCCGTTGTTTTGAGTAGAATTTATTCCCGCCGATACGCGAGTTGATTTTTAAATAATCGGTTATTTTGAATTCGCCTTCCATACTTCCTTGTAGACGGAATGTATTTGTTCTTTCATTTTGGCGGAGAACTTCATAAACTGGATTACCAATAGAGTTTAAATTTCCAATAGGTTCCCCGTTGGCTGCGTCAATGCCAGCCACTCCCGTTTTTGTATTTACGCGACCAAGACCATAGCGGCCATTGTCAAACATGACTGGAGCAAGCGGCGATTGACGATAAGCGGTAGTAAAAGCACTATATGGTTTTGGTGTTGCGTTAGTTAAAGTAAGATTTAAATTTTGACTGAATTTTAGACGATTGTTTAAAAATTTATAAACATTGTTGTTGCGTACTGTATTTCTCACAAATTTAGAACCATCAAGAATACCATTTTCGGTATAATTGTTTGCAGACACAAAATAGTCCACTTTTTCTGTTCCTCCAGAAAGATTGACAGCATTATTAAAGACAGAACCTGTGCGTAACAACTCATCATACCAATCTGTATTATATTTTTGGTTCTCAGCCAAACGATACGATCCATTGGTCGAGGTAAGGTATTCATTGGCAAATATTCTAAACTGATCAGCATTGGCCATTTTTACGCGATTGAGAACGTTCTTAATGCCTGCAAAGCTTTCGTAATTAATACTTGTAGTTCCAGTCTTTCCTTTCTTTGTTGTTACAATGATGACACCATTTGCAGCGCGAAGACCGTAAATTGAAGCTGATGAAGCATCCTTTAATACATCCATCGACTCAATGTCAGAAGGATTGATATTGTTGATATCGGTTTGCGCAATACCGTCCACAATATAGAGTGGATTTCTACCTCCAAGCGCTGTACCTAGACCTCTAATAACGACGTTGGGTGACGATCCCGGAGCTTCGTTGGCAATGATATTGATACCGGCAGCTTTGCCCTGTATAGATTGCATGGCTGACATGGCCGGTTGCTTGGTGATATCGGACGATTTCAATGAACTGATCGATCCGGTTAGATCGGCTTTCTTTTGCGTACCGTAACCGATAACCACAACCTCTTCCAATGCTTGATTCTCATTTTCTAAAAATACATTCAGCTGTGTTTGGTTGCCGATGTATACAGTTTGTTTGCGATAACCGAGAAAATTAAAGACTAGAGAATCGGTAGGAGCGGCGTTAATCTGAAATTTTCCCGTTGCGTCGGTTTTCGTAGATACAGCTTTCCCTTTAATACTAATGGTTACGCCAGGCATGGATATCATGCTTGAGCCATCTTTGACCACTCCTTGTATAGAAGTTTGTCCATAGGCAACAGAGACGACCATGGAAGTCAAAAATAATGCGGATAGATTCCTCATATCGTAAATTTTTGGTGTTTGTTTAAAATACAGTTGGTTATTTCCCTGAGGCAAATATGTTGATGTAGTACAACATTCCCAAAATTTAACATTTGCACATCACTACTACACGAAAATTTCCCCTGCTCAATCGTGTTTTATGTGTATGTTATTATTTTGATAATCAATTTTTTAAATTGTTTTTTTTGATGAAATAACACACTCTTTAGTGTGTTTTATACACTAAAGAGTGTGTGTGGTAATGATGTAGTGTTTGCAAGGGGAATTTAACGTTCTAACAGAAATTCAGATAGGTTCTTGTCTGTTGGAAGTCCTAGTTTTTTGCGTAATCTATAGCGTCTGATCTCGACGCCGCGCGTACTAATGTTGAGCAACGAAGCGATTTCCTTACTCGACATATTGAGCCGTAAATAGGCGCATAGCTTAAGGTCATTGGGGACTAGATCAGGAAACTCCTGCTTCAATTTTTTGAAGAAGTTTTCATGCGATTCATTAAAACTTCTTTCAAATATATGCCAGTCACGGTCGTCATTATGGGCATCGTCTATGAGCTTATTGATTTTTTTCAGCTCATCCGAACTCAGTTTGTTCCCATCCGCATCTTTAAGCTGTTTAAGTTCGTCGTGCAAGTTGTTCAACATCTCATTTTTGTAGACGATATTGAGTGCTGCATTCGCCAATTCTTTGTTTTTTAATTGAAGCTGGTCTTCCAATTGTTGGTTTTTCAGTTTGATCCAGTCTTTTTCCTTTTTTTCAGCTTCGCGTTCCAAAGCAATCTTTTTTTCTTCGAGCCATTTTCGCCGTATTTGAAACTGACGCCTACGCTCACGTTGAACATTAAAGATATAAGCAAAATATAGAAGTATTAAAACAGCAAGTGTGTACAAAGCCTTTGCCCACCAGGATAGATACCAGGGATGCTGAATTGTGAAGGAGTATGATTGGATTTCAGAAACCATCCCCATATTATTTTTTGCCCTTATTTTAATTTGGAATTTTCCATAGGGCAGATTTGTGAAATCCTGGTAGGCAGTCTCACTCCATTCGGACCAATTGTCTGAGTATCCCTCCAGATAATATTGATATTGAAGCGGTGAAGATGAGTAATAGGGGCTCGAAAAGCTAATTCTAAGGTTATTGTCTGAAGACGATAATTTAAATGTTGAATCTGGAAAGATAGCTTGTCCGGTGGTCAAGTTGATGAGCTGTGCTATTTGCGGAAGTGGCAACCTATGTTTTTGTGATTTGTCTGTATGTCGATAGATCGCAAACCCATCATCTAGCCCGATGAGGTAGTATTGATTTTCAATAGGAAGGATGTTTTCATAGTTATTCATCATACGGTCCTGTAGTGGACTTAATAGGTTGGAGTCAATGTGTAATTTACCCTTGCTATCAAAATCTACTTTGGCAATTTTAGTCTTCTGAATAAACCAATAACTGTTTGTGTTGATCGGTATGATCTTATTCGAGTTTTTATAGGTACCTAGTGCGGCGTTCAATTCATTCGCATAACTGAATCTCTTTACAATATTGTCGAATTGAAGGAATCCGCTGTCAGTGGCGAATACAAGATTATTTTCTAACGTATACACCCCTTTAAATTGTCTCTTCGAGGCAATACTGTCCTGTTTGGAGGAGAATAATATATTTGCCTGTTGAAAACTCGGGTCAAATCCGATAAGTTGTAGTTGTCCCCAGTCTCCAATCCAAAAGGAATGAGTATCCTTTTGGGCTAAAAATCGAACGGGCTCCTTAATACCCTCAAATTGCTGCACAAATTGTAATTGCATACCATCGAAGGTAAATTTTGAAAGACCGGTATAATTTCCTTGCAGGATATTTCTCGTGCCAAATATAGGTTTGAAAATCCACCCGCCGGTGATCTGTGAAATCTTTTCTAGACGGCCTTTAAGTAGCTTAAACGTTCCCTCGTTATGGCCACAGATGAGTTCATCACCGAATAGTGCTAACGTCCAAACCTGGCCATTTGAATTTGGGACCTGAGTGAAGTTTAATGCATTGTAATTGTTCAATCCCTTCCATTCACTGGAAAATAATCCTTTATTGGTGCCCAGGTAGATTTTTCCCTGATAGATAATAGATGTATAGACCGTGCCAATTTTTCCAATAAAATCTGTATAAAATGAAATAGGGGAGTTGATTTCAATACGATCGATACCATTATCCAGCCCTACCCAGATATTCTTTTGGTTGTCTTTGACGATACTGAGCACCGTATTGTTTTGCAGCCCATTGTTTTTATTGATGTGTTGAATGACTTGGCCATCCTTGTTGATAATGATAACGCCGTTCTGGATGGTGCCAAAGGCGTATTGTCCATCATAGAGGTAGATGCCATTATTTACCTGTGATTGGCTCAATAGCTGATTTGCAGGAACCGACCAAGGTTCGATAGTTCCGTCGGCTTTCATCAGATAAAGGCCGTTTCGTGCGGTGGCGATGAGCGAAGTATTTGTGTCGAAAGGCAATAGGGCAAGGACGTTTTTATCTTTTAAGACGTCTTTGCCTTTGATTGGAATCAATTTACCCTGTCTAAATTCATGCAGACCACTGGGTAGTTGTTCGAAAAACAACTTTTCATTAAGCTGATGTGGGAATAAAAAAGGCTCTCCTTTTGCCGTTAACTGCCTTATCGTATTGTTTTCCCAAATATAGGATTTGGAAAAGGTATGGAAAAATACGCGCTGGTCTTCCACAATGATTTTCCAGATTTCTTCGTTTGGAAAATAGGTCTTGTCGCGTACCAGCCTCGAAAGACTATGATAAGTCAAGTTTCCAAAAGGCTTAGCAGTCCAATAACCAAATTCTCCTCTGCCACCGGTATAAATTTTACCATCTTTACCTATCGAAACACTTCGGACGGTGGAATGGTTTGGTAGCGGAAAGATACGCCAGTACTGTCCGTCAAATTGTAATAGACCTTCAGTATTTGCACTATAGATACGGCCATCTTTGTCTACTGCCAACGACCAGTTTTGATTTCCAGCCTTGTATTGGTCTTTTTTGAATTGTTTAACAAAAGGTGTACCTGTAGGTATGATGGTCTGGCAATAGCTGCAGTTTGGAAAAATAAATAAAATGGTGCAAAACCAAAAGATATAGACGTTCCTATATTTTTTTATTGTCATCGACTCCCTCACTTAAAATTGATTTGGGGTACAATATATCGATTTTATTGGAGAATTGGTAATCTCCGAGCTCATATAGCACTTGAAAATCTCCTTAAGACATCCCTCTTGTGCTGGGGAAAAAAATCATTT
>Ga0308165_1003558_pt1 | contig 16544 bp, 11 predicted proteins | sample PhyWR2_FD_201032 | JGI IMG/M metagenome (GOLD analysis project Ga0308165, IMG submission 201032) | Phyllosphere microbial communities from UC Gill Tract Community Farm, Albany, California, United States - DLSLW.R2 | ecosystem: Host-associated > Plants > Phyllosphere > Unclassified | place: USA...
AGATATGGATGCCACGATCGTTAACCAAATTAACCTTAACAACATCGTAGCCGTAAGCCTTAAGCAGTTCGGATACAGAGTAGCCCAACAAATTGTTTCTAACGTGGCCCAGATGCAACGGCTTATTGGTGTTTGGCGAAGAATATTCTACCATTACCTTTTTGCCATTTGACGGGAAAGTGCCAAAAGATGGCGCTAAAATTTCGTTATTAAATTGATCTAAAAAGTAACTTTCGGCAATGCTTAAGTTTAAAAAACCTTTTACTACGTTAAATTTGGTCACATTTTCTACGTGTGTCATCAAATATTCGCCAATTTCGGTAGCGGTTTGCTCAGGCGACTTTTTAGAAATCTTTGTTATCGGAAAAACAACGATAGTGGCCTGCCCCTCAAATTCTTTTCGGGTTTCTTGTATATTGATCACACTTTCAGCAACTTCTTCTTTATAAAGCTCGAAGATGGCTTTCTGTGTTTCGGAAATAATAAAATTCATGGGGTAAAAATAGTAAAATAGTCCGACGTCGGAAAGACCGGAGTCCGAAGTTCGGTTAAAAGAGTCCGGAGTCGGAAAGTCCGGGGTCCGAGGTTTAGATGCAAAGTAGCGGAAGGCGGAATAGCGATAGTCCGGGGTCGGAAAGTCCGGGGTCCGAAGTCTGGATGCAAATTAGCGGAAAGCTGAATTGTTGGGCTCCGAGGTTGTTTAGTTCACCACCACGAATGTCAGTCTGAGCGGAGTCGAAGACCTTTTTTGAAGATAAACAACTATTCAATTGCTCGCGGCTCCGCTCCATCTACGTCATTTATCATTGTTTAATATATTGCCAGTCAAATTAAACAACAAACGATTAGCGCTAACCATGAACGGTCGTCATTCCCAATTTAATTGGGAATCTTAACGCTAATGCTCTAGCTTTAATCCCGTACGTACGGGACCGCCTGCGCGGGAAAGACGACCGCCTTAAAACGTCACGCACCAGCTATTATGCAATAGATTAAAACTCAGGGTGACCATGTTTTTTATTTTTTTAATTAAGCTGAAAGATGAATAGTTGGAGTCCGCGATCATTAATTCAGCACCAGGAATGTCAGTCTGAGCGGAGTCGAAGATCTTTTTTGGAGATAAGCAAATAGATGACGTACCGAATAGTCTGCTGGGCCAAGGTTTTGTTGAAGAACCCATTGCGCACAATATCTTCGGACTTTCCGACTTCCGGACTTCCCGACTAAACTACTTTCAAAAAATTCTAATAGCTTTGTAGCACTGACTTTTTTATGAACGAGCAAAATCCAAGTTTCAAAGTGAGCGTTAATACCGAAATCGGCAGATTACGCAAATTACTCATCCACAGTCCCGATAGCGGCCTCGGAAAAGTTGTACCCTCAAAGGCGCAAGACTGGCTTTTTGAGGATATTGTACACTTAGATACCATCCGCAAAGGTGAATACGATTACTACATTAAATTGTTGATGTATTTTCTCGATCCCGAAAAAATTAAGGGAAAGTTAGCCCAAATAGATTCGGAAGAAGGAAACCGGAACTTTTTTAAACCCAATCATCCCGATTTTCACAATTCAGGCTCAGTAATAGAAATTCAAAACCTGCTAAGCGAGATTCTCGAAAACGAAATTATTCGCAAAAAACTAGTCGCCGCAGTTTGTGCAATTGAGGGATGTACTTACAAGGTACAGACACAATTGACAAACACCGATTCGAAAGAGTTGGCTGAGATTTTCATCTCGGGTACGTTAGCCAACGACACGATGATTTTTGCGCCGATCCCAAATTTGATCTTTACACGGGATGTTGGTACAACCATTAACAACCATATTTTATTAAATAAGCCTGCTAAAAAAGCACGCGTTCGCGAAACGTTGTTAATGCGTTACATTTTCTTTAATCACCCATTATTTGCTGATTATACAGACAATGTATTGGAAATACCAGATGTAACGATGCATTTTTTACGCCCGGGCGATGAGCCGGCATTTAGCACCACGCTGGAAGGTGGCGATGTGATGATGGTAAGTCCGAACCACGTTTTAATTGGTTGTAGCGAAAGAACATCTGAACATGGGGCTAATGAAGCGATAAAACTGCTCTTCGATAATAATGTGGTTGAAAAGGTTACGGTGGTAAAAATACCGAGCAAACGTGATTACATGCATTTAGACACCGTTTTTACGCAAGTTAAACGCAACACCTGGGTGATACTGAATTCCATTGCGCACTCGCCGAAATACAACCCGTACGAGCCGATCAACTTTTTGAAAGAACCCGAGAAGCTTGAAGCCACCACCGCTATTCAGTTTACCAAAGCAAACCCGCAGGAACCCAAACATTTTGAGCATGTAGAGGCTTTATTAAATGATATTAGTCAAAACGACCTGAAAAGTACCGAGCCGACCCGAATTATTTATAGTGGGAACAACATGTTTCCTTACGATTCGAGAGAACAGTGGACCGATTCGTGTAACCTGCTCGCTATTAAAGAAGGGGTTGTTTTGGGCTACGACAGGAACGACAAAACTGTAGAAGCATTTAAATCAGCAGGCTTTAATGTTGTTGACGTAAAAGATCTTATTGCAGATTTGGAAAGTGGCAAGGCCGATGCAGAAACGATTACCGATACTTTGATATTAATGCCTTCTGCAGAGTTATCGCGTGCCCGAGGAGGCTTTCATTGCATGAGCTTACCAATTTTGAGAGACAATTTATAAGGTTTGAGGCATAAGGTATAGGGTTTAAGGTCAATGTGCTTATACCTGCCAATAACTTATAAAATTAAAATTTTCATTTCAGGCGTCGTGCTACCTTAAACCCTACGCCTTTTACCTTTTACCTTAAATGCAAACAGCCAATCACCTTTTAATGATCCGTCCTGTTGATTTTAAATTCAATGAACAAACGGCCGGAAACAACAAGTTTCAGGTTTCTTCGGCGGAACGCGATGTACAGGCGCAAGCTTTGAATGAATTTGATAGTTTTGTAGCCCTTTTGCGGAAAAATGATGTGGACATAACGGTGGTTGAAGATACTTTACATCCGGAAACACCGGATTCTATCTTTCCAAATAATTGGGTTTCATTTCACGAAGACGGATCGGTTTACCTCTATCCTATGTTTTCAGAAAACCGTCGATTAGAGCGCAGAAATGAGATTATTGAGGGTTTAAAAGATAAGTTTGAGGTAAATCATGTAAGTGATTTAAGCTTCTTCGAAATGCAGCACGCCTTTTTAGAAGGAACCGGGAGCATGGTGCTCGATCGCGTAAACAAGATCGCCTACGCTTGTTTAAGTGTCCGCACCGACGAAGAAGTGCTGAACAACTTTTGCATGCTTACCGGTTACGAGCCTGTATCGTTTCAAGCGGTTGATGGCGCTAATTTCCCTATTTATCATACCAATGTGATGATGTGTGTGGGCGATGCTTTTGCGGTAATTTGTTTGGATTCGATACCTGATAAGGAAGAAAGACTAGCGGTAACACTGAGTTTAACCAGCTCAGGCAAAGAGATTATTGATATTAGCCTCGATCAAATGAACCATTTCGCTGGAAACATGTTGCAGGTAGTGAATAAAAGTGGTGAAAGTTTACTGGTTATGTCAGAACAAGCTTATTTGTCGCTTACCGACGAACAGATTGTCAAGTTGGAACGCTATTCTCGCACCGTTTATAGTCCATTGTATGTTATTGAGCAAAATGGTGGTGGAAGCGCACGATGCATGCTCGCAGAGATACATTTACCGGTGAAATAGCCTATTTACCTACATTTACAGCGGTTATTTAATCTGTGGGTAAATTTTTAGCAAAACGAAAAAGTATTAGTTCTTTTAAAAGAAAAAGTTTGCCGAAGCAATTAGCTCACTTTAATAATGCCTACCCTTTAACAATGGAAGTGAAATCAGAAAAATCTTCTACTTTAAACGCCCGTATATCCCTCACTGATTTTTTAAACCAATTTATGCTCGAGAGAACATTAACGGCGGTATAAACTGCTGTTAAATTTCCCTCGGTAATGTAAGTGCTTCCTTGAATCCAATAAAAGCCACTATTATTTAAATGATTTTTAATTTCCACATAAGCACTATGATATTTTTCCCCATATTCTCTTTTTAGATCCGAAATGGTCATATCAAAGCTCAATGCGTACATTTTTCCTCGTTTAAAAGTTTAAAAAGATCTTCTTTTTCAAAAAAGACTTCGTCATCATCTGATTTTGCCGTAATAACAACACCTGCAAAAGGGTTTTTTTCTATTTCTATAACAACTCCATTAATCCAGCCCGATCTATCAGTTACTTGCGGAGAAATGGAAACTTTATCACCTATTTTCATAACAGCTTATTGTTGTTTAACTTAAATATTAGCTATTACAAATATAACTATTTTATAAAGCTTGGTTATAAGAAAAAGTTGAAACATACATTTACGCTATTATATTTGAGTTTGAATGCTGGGGTGTATTTCTCTTCACCTAGCTATTCCGGTGAATACTTGCCGCTGGCCCTTGTTAAATGGATAACTAATTATAACATCAAATCAGTCTGTTAATCTGCGGCCAAAACTACTCCTCCATCGTTACCATTGCCTTAATCACGCCGTTTTTAGGATCAAGCCAGCTTTCGAACTCATTTTTAACCTCGCCAAACGGTACCGTATGGGTAATGTAGTTGGTTGGATTTACCAGGCCCGCTTTCATCGATTTGATTACATGCTCAAAATCTTCGATCGTGGCATTTCTGCTGCTCATTAATGTCGATTCTCTTTTATGAAATTCGGGGTGATTAAAGATCAAATCGCCTTTTTGGAGGCCAATCAACACAAATCTTGCACCATGGGCCATGTAGTTTATCGCATTGTTTATCGCTTTTTGGTTGCCCGTTGCATCAATAACCACGGTTGGCATATCGCCGCCAGTAATTTCGCTGAGTTGTTGGACTACATCGGGCGACAGCGCGTTTACTACGTGGGCAACCTTTAGTTTATCCTTACAAAAAGCAAGTCGATCTTCGTTTATATCGAGGGCAATTACATTTGCTCCGGCAATTTTGGCAAGTTCCATCGTCCCTAAGCCAATGGGGCCAGCGCCAATAACGAGCACAAACTCACCCCGTTGTACGGCCGCCCGACGGACGCCATGTGCACCAATAGCCAGTGGCTCAACCAAAGCCAATTCATCGTAGCTTAATCCCTCGCCGTGCAAAAGCGTTCGCGATGGCACCTGCAGGCATTCTCTCATTCCACCATCAACGTGCACGCCACAAACCTGCATATTTACGCAGCAGTTGGGTTTATTCATTCTGCAGGCGATACATTCGCCACAGTTGAAGTACGGAATAAAGGTAACGGCCTCTCCTATCTCGAAGCCATTTGCCCCGTCGGCCTCTACAAGTTGACCAGAAAGTTCGTGACCTAAAACACGCGGATAATTAAAAAATGGCTGCGTGCCCTCAAATGCATGCAAATCAGTTCCACAAATACCAATTCGTTTAATTTTTATAATGGCATGGTCTTTCTTAAGCCCTGGCTTTTCAGTTTCTGAATATTCAAAAGTTCCGGGCGTTGTACAGGTAAGGGTTTTCATTAAGGATAATTGTTGAAATTGGTTAATTGATTAATTGTTGAAACTGGTTAATTGTTTGCTAATTGCCTATTGCTAATTGCCCATTGCCTGTTGCTAATTGCCTATTGCTAATTGCCTATTGCAAACTGTTTAAGCGTTAGCCAAGGCCCTGTCTAGATGAACATAACCACCATCAACGTGAATAATCTGGCCGGTGGTATGGCTCGATTTGCCCGACATCAAAAAGGCCGTCATGTTGGCAATTTCCTCGGCAGTTGTCATTCTGTTCTCTAAAGGAATTTTAGATGTAATTTCGTCTAACTTAGCCTGTGCATCGGGCAAGGTTTCAATCCAGGTTTCGTACGCAGGTGTCCAGCATTCGGCAACTACAATTGCATTTACACGAATTCCGTATTTTAACAACTCAACTGCCCACTCGCGGGTTAATGCATTTCTACCCCCATTTGCAGCAGCGTAAGCCGAAGTATTGCCTTGCCCGGTTTCTGCTGTTTTAGAGGTGATATTTACTATTGCGCCCTTGCTTTTAATCAGCGCAGGCAGCGCATGGTGTGCCATCAGGTAATAATGCACCACGTTTTTATGCAACGAAGCCATAAAATCTTCGTAGTTTCCGCTTTCAAGGCCAACGCCATCGTTTACCCCTGCGTTGTTTACCAAACCATCTATTCTGCCAAATTGTGAAATAATTGCTTCCACAACCGATTTACAATCTTCGGGGTTTGATAGTTCGGCAACAAATTGTGCAGCCTTGCCGCCGTTTGCCTCAATGGCCCCAACCACTTTTTGGTTGTCGGCTGCTTTTCTGCCAACAATTACGGCAACTGCATTTTCATTTGCAAAAACTTCGGCAATACTGCGGCCAATACCTTTTGCAGCTCCGGTAATTACGATAACTTTTTCTTTGAGTTCTAAATCCATATTTTTTTAATTAGTGAATGATAGAATAATTGGATGATAGAATGACCGAGTGAGAGAATGTGGGTTTCAATTATCTTAAAGCATTCACTCATTCAAAATTCATTCATTTTATTATTCAACATTATTTGTATGTCTGCCTTTCTTCTTTCGGGCGTAACTTTCAATTCCGTTAATATACCATTTTTTAGCTTTCCTTCAACAGTAGTCTGGTATGGTGCATGTAACTTAAAGTGAACATTCCAATGTTTCGGCCATGCCGGAAACAGGTAAATTTTGCGCCCATCTACCTGCATCAGCATTTCTTGCAGACCGATCATTCCCGATCCGCCCCAGTTATGATCCGGTGTCCAATCGAAGCCTGGCCCCCAAAATGCAGGAAATCTTCGTCCAGAATCTTTCAGTTTCAATGTGGTTAGTTCAGCCGCAGTTTCAGTCAAACCAAGTCGGGCCGCAAATATGTTGTCTTGTTTCCAGCCGATATGACTTCGAAACTTTAACACATCGGTATCATATTTAAACGTATTAATGGCGGTATCTAAGCCCGGCTTGCCCAGCCCATAAATTCCCCAGGGATAAACAGGATACAACTGCGGACTCTCGGTATTATTAATTCGTTCCCAGAGTTTTGCCGGGGCGATGGTTGTATGATCACTGAATGTTCTGAAGCTGATTGGTGGGATGGTGTTCAACATGGCCGTCCATTCTGCCTTCTTTTCTGCCGATAAACCCGGCTGCTCGATCAATCTTTCTAAAACAGTTTTTAAGGCCGCAATGGTCGAAGTTGAATTATAAGCCATTTTATAAGTTTCGGCCGCCGAACCCGGATAAAGCACGAGGTGACCATTTGCATCGAGTGCTTTTGCGCCTCTTTGCTTCGCCAGATAAGTATAGTGTTCCTTAAAAAACGTCAGCGAACTTTCAATCAATGGAAGGTACTTTTCGATGTTAGCCCCCTGATATCGCTCGGTTTCTAAAATCATCATACAAAACTCCAGAACGGTGTCCCATTCATATTCTAACCAGGCATTGTATTCCATGCCTTTATCAAAACCGGCCGGACGTTTCCACCCATATTCGGCAGGATTTGGCAGCCCGAAATTTTCTAATTGCTCTGTAAAGCTTGCCCCTTTGTGGCCCCACGCCGATGTGGTTCTGATTTCGGCATTTTTTAATAATTTAAGATAGAAATCAAATTGCGGCTGCATCATTTCAAAATCGCCACTTTTTAGCATGGGCCAGTAAACGAGGCGTTGGTTTTGTGCGGTGTGTGTGCCGCCGCCCCAATTTCTGAAATCGGGCGTATAACGCAATATGGCGTCGGTAAACTGAGGGTCGAAAGTGAACAAGCCACCGTTGAATTTTGTAGGATATTTGCCAAATGCATTGCAACCCAGCATGTAGCGGAACAATTGATAGTTTTTAGCCGACTGATTGGCTGCCTCATTCTCAGAAGTGATATAAATGAAACTCTTTTTCCAGTAATCGTTCCACCACGCTGTGCTCTTTTCGTGTTTGTTTTTGGTTGATATTGCCCTTAAACCAGTTTCCCAATCGGCCACCGATGCTACGCTGGATGTATTTAATGTGATGGTAATTTTGGCAGATTTTGAAGGCGCTTTTGTTTTAATCGACCAGCCTTTATAGGGTGTACTCAAGTAGGTTCCTTCGCTCGTTCCGGTTGTAACCATACCAGCGCCCTGCATAAAGCCACCAAAAATCAGTTGTTGTAAAGGGTTAAACAATTCAGATTTCCTGTCTTCTAAACCTTGTTGTTTCACGGCAACATCGAAAACCGTTTCGGCTTTGTTTTGATGATAGAACTGAATTCCACCGTTTTTGAAGGCAATTTCATCTTTAAATGTTTTTACAATTCCCTGCGGCGCCCACTTGTACGAATTTTGATTGTTTTCCTTGCCTTTGGTTACTCGATCTTCAAAACGCCAACTTTCATAGCTTGCCTCGGTTGTTATCTTTTGATTGGAACTAACATCAATGTGAATCACGGGATTAAAAACATCAACCCATACCTTCATTTGTGCATGTAGACTACCGTTGGTACCAAAAACTTCTGCGTAGCCATCTTTCACAAGTAGTTCTTGCTTAAAGGTTTTTCCTGCAAATGGATTTGGACTCAATTTTAACCGCACCCGTCCGAGTTTGAGTAAAGTGTTGTTTTCGTCAAACGTTCCACTTCTGGACAGGTACAGGTAAACGTCGCCTTTTTCAACCCAAAGGTTGAGGCCAATATCGCCGCCGCCAACTGGCATCGATTCAGATGAATTGTTGCTTTGTGTGGTCCAGATTACATTTTCCTGTGCCTGTGTCGTGATTGACCACAAAGACACGAAAAGCATGAAGTAAAAACTTAGGTTTTTTAAGTGCAGAATTGACCACATGAGGTATGTAAAAATATCTAAGTTCTTAATCAAAATAATTGGTCGTCGTTGCGTCTTTGTGCTAAAAATCATTTTTAATCAAATCTAAATCGTCATTTCGATCCCGAAATTCGGGAAGAAATCTTTTTAAAAAAAAGACCTCTCAGCTACATTGCATTTCGCTCGAGGTGACGACTACTATTGTTCCCAGTCATCGGTTCTGAAAGATGAAACCGGCAAGCCGTCGTTTCCGAATAAGTCGCCTGTTACAAAATCATCAAAGGCATATCGAACCGCAACCGGAGCTTTAACCTCGTCGGCCGAAACCGTTATGCTACTGCCTTTTATGGTTGCTTTTGCTGGATAAAATTTGTGATCAGCGCCAGCGATTTTAAACAACGATAATTCTTTACCGAACGAAGTTAGGCCATTTGGCACGTTGTTAAACTTTATTATTGCGTTATTTTTTTCTATCAGCATCGATTCGTAGCCAGGGCTTACAGCGCCGAAGCCATTAATGCCATAGGTTTGTGCGAGCGCCAAATAGGCCAGTCGCTCACCACCCTGTTTTTTATGTGCCGGATGAATCGATTTTTCTTCGCCGATATCCAATAAAACGGCCATTCCCGAATTGGGTATTTTGGCGAGTGATTTTCGTTGGGCATCTCGCAAGAATGCCGAATTGTATTTTCCGCCAACGTGGTAAGGCGGCAACTGGGCATAGTTGTAGGGCGCAATTTGTGCATAATAGAACGGAAAGCTGCCACTGTTCCAGTTTTTTCGCCACGATGCTACCATGGCCGGAAACAACTCTTCGTAGCGATCAGGGCGTTCATAATTTGATTCTCCCTGGTACCAGATTGCACCCTTTATTGTATAGCCGATTACCGGAAAAAGCATGCCATTGTACAGCGTTGTTGGCGTCCTGCTTACTTCTTTAATGGGATCGCCTTTTAACGGAATCTTTACCTCTGGAAACGCTTTCAAATCTTCGGGCGACATCCAGGCTTCAATGGACGAGCCGCCGTAACTGTCGTTAATAATTCCAATCGGAACGTTTAACAAGTCACTTAACAAAGAGCCGAAATAATATGCGGTTGCACTAAAATTGGCAACCGTTTCTGGCGCTGTGAGTTTCCATTGCGAGGGCTTGCTGTTATCTTGCCGCTCGGTAACCGACGACCTAGGAACGGTGTAAAGGCGCAATAATTTATTGGTCGACCTTAAAATGGCCTCATTTGAACCAATAATCGGCTGCCCTTTAAAGCCTTTCATCGGCATTTCCATATTCGACTGTCCGCCGCAAAACCACACTTCGCCAATTAATATATCGGTTAAAACCAGCTTGTCACCATCGTTAAGCTCAATATTATAAGGCCCTCCAGCTACCGGAGTAGAGATTTTAAGTTTCCACTTTCCATTTTCGTCAGCTGTAACTGAATAGTGTTTCTTGTTCCACGAGGTGGTAATTTTTAGGTTGCCCGAGGGCTTACACCAGCCCCAAATGGCCACATTGCTTTGTTGCTGCAGTACCATGTGATCGGTAAAGATTGATGCGGGTTTAACCGTGGCCGAAGCAATAACGCAGCAGGCAAGGTTTAGGAAAAGGAAGATTTTTAGTTTCATAGTTTTAATTATTCTTGCCGTCATTGCGAGGTACGAAGCAATCTGATTCGGTGGATGAGATTGCTTCGTACCTCGCAATGACGATTGGTTACCTACTCACTGGCAGCCATACCGACATTTCTGAATGCCCACGATTTCCCCAGGCAAAGTAAGGCACCAGCTTAATTTCTGTTTCTGTGTTCTTATTCGCAATTGGCCTGTACAGCACATTTTTCCAATTATTTGTTTCTATCATTTTTGCGTTACCAACCAGTTCCATAATTTCTGCGCCACCAATACTTGCAGGCCGGGCCACAAACTTTGTAGTTGTTGGGATGAATGCATTGAAGATGTTTTTGCCAGGCAAATCAGTCGACTCCAGGCAATAAACCACCGGACCACGTTTAACCGCGATTTGATTTCGGTTTTCTTCTACCAGCGGGTTAGCTTCGATCAGTCTCGCCTCCGTGGGAAGGTTCAATTCTACAACATCGCCTTTTTTCCAAACGCGGTTTACCTCTGCATAAGTGCCCGGAGCAGCTTCAACATTTCCAGTTTTTCCATTAACCGAAATGCTCGCCCCGTGGGTCCACGATGGGATTCTTAAGAACAGTGAAAACGCTTTGTTGCTTGTTTCTTTAAAAGTGATTTTGATTTGTCCATCCCATGGGTAATTGGTGTCTTCTGATAGTGCAATTTTTGTTCCGTCAGCTAACTTAGTAGTTAAGTTATTGCCGCCGTATAAATTGAACCACAAGCCTTTATCTGAAACGCTGTAAGCATAATCGCTAACTTCTGCAATAGTTCTTACCACGTTCGGCGGACAGCAATTGGAGAGCGCAATATAAGGCACACGATCTTTCGACCAACGTTGTTTAAAAGGTAAATCGTTCGACTGTGCCAACGGATTGGTGTATAAGAAATTTTTTCCATCGAGGCTGATTCCCGACAAAACACTGTTATGCAAAGCGAGTTCCATTACATCGGCATACTTGGCGTCGCCCGTAATTTGCAGCATGCGCCAGTTCCAAAGTACGTTGCCGATGTTGGCGCAGGTTTCGTTATGGGCCGTAAAATTAGGCAATTGGTAATCGCGGCCAAAGGCCTGATGGATTTTTTGCACATCGGCGGGATTGTACGAGGTTCCATCAGGCGAAGTGCCATCGTAAAGAGAACCACAGCCACCTGTAATGTACATTTTGTGCTGATTTACATCATCCCACATTAAATTCAGCGTTTTCAATAAAGAGTCTTTTCCCGTTTCGGCATATAAATCGGCCACGCCAGCGTAGAGGTAATTTGCCCTTACCGCATGCCCCATTGCCTTAGTTTGTTGCAAAAACGGGATTCTATCTTGATTATCATCTGTTCCATCGTCGATTTTACCTTTTATCGCAATTAAATGTTTGGCCAGCTCCAGGTATCGAGGATCTTTTGTGGTTCGGTACATTTCTATCACGCCCATATAGTGCGATGGGCAAATGGCGTTCCGGGCTAAAGTGGGCGATGCTGATTTATAAAAATTGTACAAATAATCAGTGGCCTTTTTAGCGATGTTGAGCAAAGTTGTTTTACCCGTAGCACGATAATGTATGCAGCCCGCCGTCATTAAATGGCCAATATTGTAGGCTTCGAAGCTTAACCGATCTTGAAATTGATTTTTGTCTCCGGTTTTACGCTGCTCAATCATCGCTTTGGTATAAATGTAGCCATCTTCGCGTTGCGATTTGCCAATTACTGCAATGGCATCGTCCATCATTTTGTTAAGCTTCGGGTTTTTGGTCGACGTGTACAAAACCGCCACAGCTTCGAGGGTTTTATAATAATCGCCATCGTGGAAAGACGGGCCAGCATGAGAGCCTGTATCCAATCCGGCCGCAATCCTGAAATTTTCAAATGCATGACTGATTTTTGGATCGTTGTAGATTGCCCACATATTTGGCACCATGGTTTCGGTGGCCACCTTAAACCGATCGGCCCAAAAGCCTTTTGTCCAGGTTACATCAGTCATATTGATGCTGTGCAATTTGGCGTAAGGCGAAGCCGAATTGTTCACCAAGGCTTTATTTTGAGCATTTGCCTGCAAGACAGATGCACCTAAAGTGATGATGATTGCAATTTTTGGGATGATTTTCTTGATCATGTTTTGTTAAGCTAATTTTTATATTCTTAGTTCGCAGTGCTGTCATTGATGTACAGCCTGTCCCGATTTCTCGGGAAAGCATCTGTTAGTTTCTGCTTACCGTCCATACTTTACCTACTTCCTTTTGGCTGTGGGTTTACTAAGGTTCGGTGTTCTATCGCTTGCAGATCCTTCGTGTCTCAGGATGACAATAAGAGGTTTGTCATTCTGAACGTAGTGAAGAATCTTTAACCTACTTCCCACTGAACCGACATCGGCTGCAACCTTTTCCAAAGCCTGTTTTCTATCGCTTGCAGATCCTTCCCCGAAGTATCGGGGCAGGCTGTGCCTACCATTGACGTTTCGTCATTGCGAAATCGATTTTTCATCGATTGAAGCAATCTCTTTAGCGCTTTTCTTACAGAATAGATTGCTTCGTGCCTCGCAATGACGACCGCTTTAAAAAACGTCATTCATATTGATTTTTATCCAATAAATTACCCCTCAGGATGACAATAAGAGGTTTGTCATTCTGAACGTAGTGAAGAATCTTTAACCTACTCCCACTGAACCGAGGTCGGCTACAACCGTTTCCAAAGCCTGTTTTCTATCGCTTGCAGATCCTTCGTACCTCAGGATTACAATCCTATCAATTTTATTTCTCTTCCACCTGTATCACCACGGGCCCCAACAATCCGGCAGGATTTAAAGGTTTCCCTTCTAACCTAAAAGGCGCTGTTGTTTTTGTAATTCTTTTATCTTCAGGTAATTTACTATCTCCAATTAAACGGTTAGCCCAGGTATTTGTAACTTCAATTTCGATTTTGTTTTCGCCCTTTTTTAAGGCTTTACTAATTTCCAATCGATGCGGCGCAGTCCAAACCGTACCGCAGTTTATCCCGTTTATTTTAACTTCGGCGATGCTGGAGAACTCGCCCAAATCAATCCACACTTTATCGTTCGGGCTACCATTAAAAATGAAGTTTCTTGTATACACCGCCGTGCCTGAATAATATTTTACTAAACTGTCGGCGCTTTTTGTCCAGTCGCTTAATTCGTTATACCTAACCGGTTCTGATGGCCCTCCGTAGGCTGTATCAAATTTTGCTTGCCAGTTTTTGGAAATGTCTTCGATGATTTTGAAGCTCGACCAGTTACCTCTTTTTTGTACGGAGGTTGATTTTGCCGCCTTTTCAAAAATTACGAACACCGACCCGTTTGCTGGTAATTTTAAGAAAACGAGTGTTCTGCCGCTATGGACAGTCCAATGATGTAGTGGGATGGTGTCGTTGGTAACGGGATTATAAAGTTGCGGCACCTTGCCGTTTATTCTAAATGAAAAGTTTAGTTCTCTTTCCTTATTCTCCTGATTAGAAATGAAATAAATATCTTTAGTAGAAAGTACTCTATGTGTATAAGCCACATTTTTTGCTTGCTGAAATACTGAGCTGACCAAAGATGGTAAATAGGAGACATCTAAATCCTTCTCCACTCCAAAGGCCACGAAGTCGTTACCATAAAAAGGCGCTTTTATCACTTGTCCTAAGCCCAATTTTTTCGAAACGATGCTATTATTGTTGACTTTTCCAGAGTGGAATCCATCCCAAATTGCATTTACGAGTTGGGCGAATTCCTTGTCGTTAATTTGCTTGATGCCTGATTGATACACTGGTTTATCTGCTACGATTACTTTAGCTCCTTTTTTGATCAGCTCATAAAGTTGCTTAACAGTTTCGAAACTGATGTATTGGTAGTCGGGATTCATTTTCATCTCGCCTGGAAAAACGAGAACTTTGTAACGGGCCCCGCTTTCAAACACTACTTCCCCATTTTGCACTTTTGCAGTTTTTAATACATCGGGATTAAAACTATCATACGCATATCCACGCAACGGATTTACCCAATTTTCGGGGTCGGCCATGTTTGCGGAGTGTGTTACGCCGGCTGGCTTTTGCCTTAAAGGTTCGCCCACGTTTGCCAAGCGTTTCTTTTCGGCTTCCACTACATCGAAGCCGAAAATACCCGGTAAGGTGCCTACCAACCTATCGGGCAAAACTGATCGGCGAGGTAACTCTTCACCCGTAAAAACAGCGATATCTACCACTGGTTTGCCTTGCTGCAAAAGGGCCTGACACCGCTCTGCATACTCAACCCACGCTTTACCGGGTTTCCACCAGGTTTGATCGCGTTGAAAATAGAGTCCCACTCCGTCCAAAGTCATTCCCGGCTTCCTATCCATCCACGGATTATGTGTAAAAACATGGTAAACGAGCTTGTTAATGCCAAGCGCATAATTCCTGTCTTGCAGAGTTTTCATATTTGCAGGGCTTTCGTTCCAATCCATGCGAACGGTGGTAAAGGCTTCTGCCTGAACAATTTGCTTTCCGTAAATATGCGCACCAGAAATCGCGTCTAACATATCGTTTGGCTTATCATGTGTTGGGCTGTTCAACCAAAATTCTCCCATCGGCACATCAACGGTTTTGTAATGCATTAAACCGTCGCTCATCATAGTTGGCGCAATGCTTTCGGCGGTAAAGGTTACGCCCTGTGCTTTGGCCAGTTTGGCAAGTGTTTGGTAAAACTGATCGACAACGAGTTCGGAAATGGTTTTTCGGATATCGTAAAGAAAGTTCTCAGAAACTGATACATTTTCTACCGGTAAACCTGTCATGATGGGCAAATAGGGCGTTAAATCGTAGCCTCTTCGCTTTAAAAACTCGGCCTTGAACACTGGCGACCAATTCTGGCTGCCGCACTCCCAGCTATCTACATGAAAAACGCTTAATACTTTTTTTGCAATCTCAGGCCCAGCGTGCTTTATGGCCTGTCCATACCAATTATCGAACTGCAGTTTTACGGCATCGGGATTAAATTTATCGCACTCCAACCCCATTCCGCCACCGCCTGTGGCATTAGTATGCCCGGTAGTGGTATGTCCGATCCGTAAAATTGTCCAATTGCCTTTTGGGGCTTTCCAGTTTAAAGTTCCATCGGGCTTTAATTTATCGGTTAAATTGATAATTTCATTTAATGGAACGCATAAGTTATTGGCAATCTGCTGATCTGTTGATCGTTTGCTTATGCGCCAGACCGACCCATTTTTTCCTTCAAACTGATTAATCCGCGCCTCGGAAAAAAGCTCGATATTTCGCAATTTTAAGGAGGGTTTCCATTTTGCGGCATCCAAATCTTCTGCTCCGGGCTCGGAACCGTTTTTATCGTAAATAAAACGAAAATACTTAGCCGTTGTGGGCGTAATTGAATTGGTTAGATCCTCATCGATATCTTGCCAACCGTGCCTTGGAGGCTCTAATCGACCAATTGAACGAAAATTTTTGCCATCGTTGCTTACTTCAACCAATAGGCGCTCGGCCTGGTAATTGTTGCCGCTGGTGCGGATGGTTATTGTACGGCAGGTAAAAGGCTTTTCGAATTCATATTGAATGTAGCATGGTTCGTTGGCGCCGAAATTCTGTTTGTTTTCGGGGTTGATCAGGCCCGATGCATCGACCCCATTGCTGGTTGTAATTTTTGGAATAACTGTACGCGTAGAACTATCGCTTCCGGCAGGCGACGGGTAGGCGTAAACGGCAACATCCTGATAATAATTGTTTTGAAACTGAGGTTTTGGTACAATAATATTTTTAACTGTGCTATTAACGTTTATTTTACTCGACACAAGTTTTTGCATGGATAGCGCTGGGGTAATCCATGGCCCACCAGCTAGTGCAAAGCCATCGCTAACGTGCATACCGAGCTTTAAATTGAGTCGTTTGGCTTCGCTCATGGCAAACTCAACCATTTTCCACCATTGGGGCGTGAGCTGATTGGCAACCGGCATATAAACCGGCGGAGTAGCCGGGCCCTTTATTGTCATTAAATAGGCCCCGGCAATTCCGTTGGCTTTCATTGCTTCTAAATCGGCGGTTATGCCGC
>Ga0308165_1003560_pt1 | contig 16538 bp, 15 predicted proteins | sample PhyWR2_FD_201032 | JGI IMG/M metagenome (GOLD analysis project Ga0308165, IMG submission 201032) | Phyllosphere microbial communities from UC Gill Tract Community Farm, Albany, California, United States - DLSLW.R2 | ecosystem: Host-associated > Plants > Phyllosphere > Unclassified | place: USA...
CGTTATTATTTGCTGATGATTCGTTCATTCGTCTGCCCCGACACGCAAGCACTCTTTGAAGGCAAACGTGTCAAGCGCTGGGTCAACATTGAGCGGGCGGCGCTGCGAAAGCTCGAGCAGCTGCAGGTGTCCGCGCGGCTCGATGATCTGCGGGTGCCGCCGGGCAACCGGCTGGAGCTGCTCAGGGGCAACCGTGCCGGTCAGCACAGTATCCGGATCAATGACCAGTGGCGCGTTTGCTTTGCTTGGCAAGACGATGCAGCCCATGATGTCCAAATCGTTGACTACCACTGAAAGGAGCCTTGTGATGCGTGAAGTCCTTCCCGTTCACCCCGGCGAAATGCTGGAGGAAGAATTCTTGAAACCCATGGGCCTGAGCAAGTACCGACTGGCCAAGGAGATTGCCGTGCCTGCCCCGCGCATTGGCCAGATCGTGGCTGGCCATCGCTCGATCACGGCCGATACCGATTTGCGCCTGTGCCGGTTCTTTGGCCTGAGCGATGGCTGGTGGCTGGCGCTGCAGGCGCGCTATGACCTGGCGATGGCGCGCCAGAAGATCGCCGACAAGCTGGCGAACATTCACCGTTTTAAGCCTCAGGCCGAACACGCCTGACAAGCCATCGGGGTGATCCAGGCAGGCCGCACCGTAGCGGTGCAAAACGGCCTCATCTCTGACCCGGCCAGCGTCAAGGACGAGGACGAGGACATCAGCCAGGAAATCCGGCGATGGCGCTGCGCAGGTGCTGACCACGAACGGTTTGCCCGTCTTGGCAATTTTTTGCACGGGCTGCCCGGGCAGATTGCCCGAGACCAGTGCTTCGATCATTGAGTCGCTCCAGATGAGGGTGTCTTGCCGCGTCAATGCCCAGAGGATAGACCAGTAGGAGCCCATCCATGGCGGCCTTGAACGCTTGAGCCTCGGCTTTGCCCTTGCGAAGTGCTTGCCAGCATCGCTGGCAATAGGGCATCTGCTGCTTAGCGGCCATCCAATTGCATTTACAACAGACCTCCCCACCTTTCCTTGGACAGCTTTCCCTTCTCCTTGCCCATCCCCCTGCCCTGAGGGGAAAGCGAAGGGGGAAACGAGGAAAACCAAAGTCAGGCGTTGCTTTTCAATAAGGGGCTGGCATGGGGCGGGAAGGCGTATGATTTGCTGCACGGGTTTGTTGTAAATGCAATTTTTTGCCGAAGGGTTATTCCGATGAGTGACGGGACTGCGGTGGAGCCTGACGTGTTCTTTGCGTCCTGGCAAAGCGCGCGCCTTGCGCGCCCAGACCTCAAGCCCATGGGCGCGGCGGGCTTGCGCCAGGCCGCGCTCGTGTGGCGCCAGTGGCTAAACTTTTGCGCCGTGCAGGGCCTGGCTTGGGACGCGGCGCAAAGCGCGCACGTTGCCCGCTTCACCCAAGCCATCGACCCACGCTCGCCAGCCAAGAAAACCTCGCCCGTGACGCTGCGCCGCTACTGGCGCGTGCTGCGCGACCTGTATGCGCACGCGCTGGCGCTCAGCCTCATCGAGCGCAACCCGGCCGAAGGCGCCCAGCCGCCGGCCACCGAGCGCGTGCCTTCGCTGGCGCTGCCCGCGCCCATGTGGGCTGCGCTGCATGAAGGCCTTTATGAAGGTTTTCCCGGCGGCGACGACTTCAAGGCCCGGCGCAACCGCCTGGCGCTGCTCTTGATGATGCGCGCAGCGCTCACCGTGCGCGAGATCATCGGCTTGACGCTGGACTGCGCCCAGCCTTGCCCGGACTCGGCCGGCTACTCTGCTGGAGGGGCTGTTTTGTACACGCTGCGCGTGCGCAAGGCCGGCGGCGGGCATGAACGGGTGTTGCAGCTCGACCCGCAGACCAGCCGGGCGCTGCACGCCTGGCTCGAGGTGCGCCCGCTGGGCCTTCCTGCCCTGCATCCGGGCAGCCGCCTGCTCGTGGGCGACCGCATTGGGCGCTCCATTGCGCCCAATGGCCTGTACAACATCTGCCAGGCGCACCTGGCGCGCTGCCTGAAGACAAACGGCTTGCTGCTCGAGCAGGCACCCCACGCGACGCTCGATCCGGGCGCGCTGGCCCACATGGGCCCCAACACGCTGCGCAACACCTGCATTGCTGTGTGGTTCAACGCCGGCGTGCCGCTAACTGAGATCCAGCGCCGCTGCGGCTTCAAGGACGCCAGCGTCATGAGCCGCCTGGGCGCGCACCTCTTGAGCCCCTTGCCGCTCTAAGGCGCTGCCGATGCGTTCACCGCAAAACCCAAGCAGTGATGATGCAGCGCTGCAGGCGCTGTGGCTGCAGGTGTGCGCCGCGCGCGGCACGCCCGCGCCTGATGGAGCGCAGTTGGCCGGCTTTCTTGTCGCGCTGGCAGCGCCCGAGCGCCTGGCGCTGCACAACGCCCTGGCCCTGGCCGCGCGCGGCCGCGAGCCGCCCGGCGGCTTGGCCCTGATCAGCTGGGCCGCCGGCTGCACGCGCCCTGCCCTGCTGGGGCGGCTGGAGCACCAAGGCCTGGCTTTTACCGGTGCGGCGCTCTTTGCCTGCGGCCTGGCGCTCGCAAAGCAAGGCTGGGACATGCCCGAGCGCCTGGCGCAGCTGGCCAGCTGCCCCGAGGACGTAGCGACGCTGCGCAACTGGCTGGCCGGGGCGAGCGCCGCAGCGCCCGAGGTGCCCGAAGTGCCTCAGGCGCACCGGCACGAGCCAAGCGTTTCAGGGCCGCCTGATGCGGCTATCCTTGACGCGCCCTGGGCGGTTGAAGGCCATGACGGGGCCGGTGCCGCCTGCCGAGGCGATGAGCAGGACGGCGGGCTGCAGGGCCGCCAGGCGCGCCGCTGGCAAGGCCCGCCCGAGGACCACGCACTGCCCGAGCTGCCCAGCCGCTTTGCGCGCCAGGCGCCTGGCGCGCCTGCTGGCCCGGCCAGCGCCAGCGCCAGGGCCGCCCCGCCCTCGGGCCGGCTGCGCCTGCGCCTGTTTGGCCAGTCAGCTGCGCACACGCTGGAGGCTACCTCCCACCGCCGGGGCGGCGACTTTCTTGGCGCGCACGTGGTGAGCATCGACTCGGCCCCGGCTTTGGCCGCAGGCGCAGGCTACGACTGGGCGCGCAAGCTCACGCTGCAGCTCACCCCTGAGGAGATGCCCGCCGTGCTGGCAGTGCTGATGGGCCTTGCGCCTGCAGTGCGCTTTGACCACCACGGCGCGGGCCGGGACAAGTTCTTCGAGGTGCGCCGCCAGCAAGGGGGCCTCGTGATCGTCACGGGCCAGCACTCGCTCAGCTACGCCGTGCCCGTGCCGACAGCGACCGGCTACTACGTGCTCGCGCTCTTTTGCCGCGCCATGGCCATGGGCGGCGCGCCCGGCACGCCTGCGCTCAGTGTCTCGGATGTGCTCGGGCTCGCAAGGAGCGCGCATGGCCTGTAAAGCAGCATTGCGGCCAAGTGCAGACTTGGGGTACGGGCGATACCCAGCACCCGCACGCGCATCAGGCCTGAATCACCATGGAAAAAGCTTTGCTCGCAAGGCGCGCTGTTATCCTTGCCCGGGCGTATGTCGCTTTGCCCGTCTTTGCGCTTTGCGCCTCGATATTTTTTCCCCCATGGCTCGCACCTCTTTGCCAACTCCGCCTGTTCCGCCAACTCCGCCAACTCCGCCAACTTTGCCTGTTCCGCCTGCGGGGCGGTTTTTGGATCGGTTTGTCTTTCCAAGGTTGCTGGAATTGAGGAATGGGAATGTCTATGCCAACGACAAGCCCGGCCTGGGCGTGGACATTGACGAAGCCGAAGCGAACAAATATCCCTGCGAGAACACCACCACCACCTGGACCCAGACGCGGCTGGTGGACGAAACGCTTCAGACGCCTTGACTGTGTTTGACGCCAGGTGTTCGCGCAGGTCATTTGTGAAATTGACAAACGAGCTTGGGGACTCCACCCGTGCAGCGCCGGGACATCGTAAAACGGAATTGTTCAGGGCCGGCCAGGTAAGTTTTTCTTACCTGGTTGCAGAGTCAATATAGAAAAGCTGCCCTGACAAGGGGGCATTGGCCAAGGCTTCGAGTGCGACGGGCTGGCGTGCGCTGCTCACGTACAGCCGGTCCAGGTTTTCCCCGCCCAAGGCAACATCCAGCGGGTAAGGAACGGGCAGGCCAATGACCTGATCCTGGCTACCGTCAGGCGAGAACCTGAGGACGCTCCAGCCCTCCTGCAATGCGGTCCAGACCCCGCCTGCGCCATCGACCGCCAGTCCGCTTAAGCGTCCCGATGCCTTGGGCACGCTTGCCAGCCGGCGCACCGATGCCGAGCCACGCTGCATGACGAGAATTTCCCCGGAATTGCACGACAAGCCGTACAGAAGCTGTCCCGCGCGATCCCAGGACAGCGCATCCAGGGGTTCACCCACGGTCCAGCTGCTCTGCGATGGATTTTCACGGCTTTGCGTCCAAGGCGTTATTTGCCATCGCGCACCCTCCACCTGCTCGCATGCCCACAAATGGCCCGCCGGGTCGGTGCAGATCGTCGATGGCATGCCACGCGGCCATGGCTGCAAGGATCCGACATGGGCTGTCCCACTGTCGGGATTGTCAATGCGCCAGTAGCCTGCCTTGCTTCCGACCAGCAGCGCCGCTTCCCAAACCACCAGGGACGTCAGGGGTGCATCAAACACCGCCAGTTCACGGTTTTGATGACCATCGAAAAGGCGCACCGAAGGCGCCAGGCTGTCGGCCCAGAACAGGCATCCATGCACAATGCTCCAGCGTGCGAACTCGCCGCGAAAGGCCCAGGGGCCGTTGACCGCGTGCGCCTCGGCGCAGGCCGGTGCCGGCGCATTGGCCAACAGCTGAGCCCCCACGCGCCGCGCCGCCTCGGCCACTTCTGGCCCGAGACCCTGAATGCGCTCCATGGTCATCCGAAAGGCCGGGCCGGCCACGCTGATGGCGCCGCGCACCTTGCCGCTGGCGTCCACGACCGGCGCGCCGACACAGCGCACGCCCAGCACGATTTCCTCATCATCGACCGACCAGCCACGTGCGGCGGTGATTTTCAGCTCGGCTTGCAGGCGGCGCCGATCGGTGAGGGTGTGCGGCGTGAAGGCCTTGAGGGTGATGCCCTGCAGGGTGGCGTCGCGGCTGGCATCGTCCAGCGACGACAAGATCGCCTTGCCTTGACTGGTGCAGTGCAAGGGCTTGCGCTGGCCCAGCGCCGCTTGCGAACGCTGGCTGTGCGCGCCGTCGCAGCGCTCCAGCGACAGCACTTCTAGCCCGTCGAGCGTCGCCAGGTAAGAAGTCTCCCCGGTCAGGTCGCGCAGCGCCCGAAGCTCGGTGCTGGCAGCTGCCGCCAGGTCAGGCATAGCGTATGCACTGCGTGCCAGCTCGAAGCAGCGAAAACCCAGGCAGTACACCCGCCGCAGCGGATCGCGCCTGACCATGCCGCGCGCCACCAGCGTGGCCAGCAAGCGGTACAGCGTGGTGCGCGGCAGGTCCAGATGCCTTGACAGTTGCACTTGGGTCAATCCCTGCGGTGCATTTTCCAGCGCATCCAGGATGTCCATTGCCTTTTCCAGTGAGGCGGTTCCATCGCCTATGTTCGCTTTCATCGCACTTAATTCCAGTATGTGGGACGGTAAGGCCGAATAAAAAATGAGGCTGTTGGCAGCGAGGCCTGGCTTGCTTAATATTCACAGCATGCCATTTCAGCATATTTCCGATGTATTCATTCAATCAATTTGTCCCATGCTATGGGATGGCAATGAAATGCCTGAGAGACGATCCCTGACCCTTCATCCAAAGGAAACTCCATGACCAGCGCTGAAATCACCCCCACCCCTGTCCGCCCGGCGCCGATGCATGTGCCTGACGCCGTGCTTGAGCGCCTCGCCAGGGTCACCAGCGGTTCGCTGACCACCCAGCTGTTCAAGAAAGGCTACCGCCAGCCGGTGCTGGTGGGCCTCACGCCCCTGAACAGGAAGATGAAGGCCTTTGCCGGTCGCGCCTACACCATGCGCTTCATCCCGGCGCGCGAGGACATCGACACCTACGCCACGCTGACCACCGAGCCGCACATCGACAACCTGCAGTGGGTCGGCGTCGAGCAGGTACGCCCCGGCGAGGTGGTGGTGATCGACAGCAACCGCAACCCGGCGGCGGCCTCCATGGGCAACATGCTCATCACCCGCATGATGATGCGCGGCGCGCAGGGCGTGGTGACCGACGGCGCGTTTCGCGACGGCACCGAGCTGTCTGGCATGGACTTTCCCATCTGGGCCGGCGGCGTGACCGCCACCACGCGCCTGTCCTACCACCATGTGGCCGACCTGCAGGTGCCCATCGGCTGCGCCGGCGTGGCGATCTACCCAGGCGACGTGATCCACGGCGACGGCGACAACGTCAGCGTGATCCCGGCGCACTGCGCCCAGGAAATGGCCGACCTGTGCGAAGCGCAGGACGACCTCGAAGCCTACCTGGCGCTGCGCGTGCAGGCCGGCGAGAAGCTCTGGGGCCTGTACCCGCCCAGCCCTGAGACGCGCGCCGCGCACAAGGCCTGGGTCGCCGCCGGCCGCCCAGCGATCGAACCGGCCGCTCCCGCCCGGATGGGATGAAAAGCAAACGCCCGCCCCTAGCCAACCCGCCCTGGAGACCACCGACATGCACCCGCACGAAGCCCTGATCCGCCGCTATTTCCAAGCCTGCAACGACGCCGACTACGACGCCCTGATGGGCTGCTTCACTCCGGACGCGGTCCACTATTTCCCGCCCGGCCTGCCCGAGATTCCCTGGCGCGGCGCTGACACCATCAGCCGCAAGTGGCTGTGGTGCGTCGAGAACCTCGGCTCGCAGTGGACCATCGAGAAAGTGCTGATCAGCCATGACGCACACGAGGCGGTCATTGAATGGACGCATTGGAAGCGCAAGTTCGCCACCGCCCAGCGCGGCGACGAATGGTATGTGTTCGACGAGGCCAGCGGCCTGATCAAGGAAATCCGCGCGTACTACGCCGCCCCGGCCGCCAAGGACCCCGCCGTACTGCCCGTTGTACGTGGCACACACATGGGCGAGCTGGTCGAGTTTGACTATGCTGGCCGTGGCTATCACCTGAACTGGAACCACCCATGAAGAAGCTGCAATCGATCCAAGCCCGCACGGGCACCCCCCTGGGCGCGCCGCTGTGCGCCTCCACCCCGGAGCAGGTGGACGCCTGCGCCAGCGCCGCCGACGTGGCCTTTGCCGGCTGGTCATCGAGCGATGGCGCCACGCGCGCCACGCTGTTGCGCGGCCTGGCTGGCGCGCTGGAGTCCGACCGCGAAGGCCTGGTCGCGCTGGCCGACGAGGAAACCGGCCTGGGCCCGGCGCGCCTCAATGGCGAACTCGACCGCACCGCCTTTCAGCTGCGCCGCTTTGCCGACATCGCCGAGCGCGGCGCGGCCTTTGAATTCGTGGACGACCCGCTAGTGGCCGGCGGCCCGCCCGCAGGCCATCCGGCCATGGTGCGCCAGCGCGTGCCGCTGGGGCCGGTGGCAATGTTCTCGGCAAGCAACTTTCCGTTTGCGTTCTCGGTGCTGGGCGGCGACACCGCCTCGGCGCTGGCGGCAGGCTGCCCGGTGGTGGTCAAGGCGCATTCGGGCCATCTGTTGCTGTCCAGCCGGGTCATCGGCCTGGCGCGGCAGGTGCTCCAGGACCAGGGCCTGCCCGCCGGGCTGGTCGGCATGATCCAGGGTGGCGGCGCCGACGTGGGCGTGCGCCTGGTGCGGCATCCGGCTATCGCGGCTGGCGCCTTCACCGGCTCGACACGCGGCGGCGCGGCCCTGCAGGCCGAGGCCAGCGCGCGCCCGCGCCCGATTCCCTTCTATGGCGAACTGGGCTCGACCAACCCGGTCGTGGCCCTGCCCGCGCTTTTGGCGACCAAAGGCGCCGAGCTGGCGACCCTGCTGGCCGGCTCCATCAGCCTGGGCTGCGGCCAGTTCTGCACCAGCCCGGGCCTGATCGTGCTGATCGACAGCCCGCAAAGCGATGCCTTCGTGGACCAGCTGGCCACGGCGCTGGCGGCGCAGAACCCGCATGCCATGCTCACGCCTGGCATGCGCCAAGCCTTCGATGCCGGCGTTGAGCACTTCGTGGGCGCCGGTGCCGCGCCGCTGCTGCACGAAGCCGGCACGCCCGAGGCGCCACGGCCTTTTCTGGCGCAGGTGCAAGCCGCCCAGTTCATTGCCAGCGCGGCGCTGCGCGAGGAAGTGTTCGGCCCGTCCAGCCTGATCGTGCGCGCCCACTCGGTGGATGAGGTGCTGCAGGTGCTGCAGGCCGTGGGCGGCAGCCTGACGGTCACGCTGTGGGGTGCAGAAGAAGAATCCGAAGACACCCGCGCCCTGGTGCGCGGCGCCATGAACATTGCCGGACGCGTGCTGTTTGCCGGTGTGCCCACGGGCGTGGCGGTGACGGCGGCGCAGCAACACGGCGGGCCCTGGCCGTCCTCGACCCAGCCGATGACGACCTCGGTGGGCGATGCAGCCATGGACCGTTTCCTGCGCCCGGTGGCACTGCAGGATGCCCCCGCCTGGCTGCTGGCGCGCAAGGGCCAGCCATGCTGAACCACATCGTGATGTTCCGCCGCAAGGCGCAGGTGGCCGTCGATACGGCGCTGGAAAAAGCGCTGGTGACCCGCATGGATGCGCTGGCAGGGCAGATCGACGTGATCCGCAGCTGGCGCCTGGGGACCAACGAGCTGGACCGGCCGATCTGCTGGGGCTATGTACTGGAATCGTCCTTCGACGGTGTTGAAGACCTCAACGCCTACTTGTTCCACCCGCTGCATCAGGCGCTCATTGCCGACTTGAAAACCTATTTTGAATGGGCTGCGGTGGACTACACCGTTTAGCGCCAGCGCATCGCCGGGCTGGCAACCGGGTTTGCCTAAATGGTGAGCCGCTGGTCGCTGCAGGGGTGCCAAGCCTTCGATGCCCGGGCAAGCCCGCCCCAGACTGAACACGCACCCATCGACTTTTGAATTCCAGAATCATCTACTACCAAGGATTGTCATGTACATCGGAGAGCAACTCATCAATCCGCCGCCCGAGCGGCTGCGCCTGTCGGCCCAGCTGGGCGTCGAGCGCGTCGTTATCGACAACCGCGGCACCGACCTGGTCAGGCCCGGCGGCGTGTGGGACGTGGACAAGCTGCGCGCCTACCGTGAATGGGTCGAGAGCTTCGGCCTGAAGATCGACCTGTTCGCCCTGGATGTCGGCTCCATTTTGCTCGACTTCCTGACCGACGAAGCCAGCGCCCGCCAGCAGGCCGAGGTGCTCAAGCAAAATATCCAGATCGCCGCCGACGCGGGCCTCACGGCGCTGAAGTACAACGTGCAGATGGTCGGCATCACGCGCACCGGCCTGCGCGCCGGGCGCGGCGGCGTGCAGTACAGCGGCTTCAAGCTGGCCAGCTACAGCCTTGAAGCCGACCGCAAGCACAGCTACTGGGGCGTGGGCTACCCGACCAACCAGGACGAGGGCGATGCCGAATCGTCGCTGCTCTGCGGCCAGAAGATGGCCAAGGAAGTGCCGCCCGTGACCGAGGAGGCCGGCTGGCGCGCCATCGAATTCCTCGTGAATGAACTCGTGCCCGCCGCCGACAAGGCCGGCATCCGGCTGGCCTGCCATCCGCACGACCCGGCCTATCCCGTCGGCGGCCTGAACGGCGTGGAACACGTTCTCGGCTCCATCGAGGGGCTGCGCCGCTTCGTCGCACTGTCCAGCAGCCCGAACCACGGCCTGAACTTCTGCCAGGGCACGGTCGCCGAGATGGCCAAGGAGCCGCACAGCTACGTCATTCAGGCGATCGAGGAATTCGCGCCGCGCATCTTCATGGTTCACTTTCGCAACATCAAGGGCGGCTACCTCGACTTCGCCGAGGTCTTCCCGGACGAAGGCGACGTGGACATGAACGAAGCCGTGCGCGCCTACCAGCGCAGCGGCTACCGCGGCATCTTGTGCCCCGACCATGTGCCGCTGAGCGAACTCGACCCGAACCGCGAGCGCTTCATGGCTTTCGCACTGGGCTACACGCGCGGCCTGCTGCAGGCGGCCGGCTACAAGCCCAGAATCGCCACGCTGGCGGACTGAGCAACGTATTGAGCACAGCAGGCTTCAATTTTCCCTCAGTGCAACCCCCTAGAGACAAGCCCATGATTCGCAGACAACTCGTTAGCCTCGCAGCCCTTGCCACACTCGGCGCGGCACTGCCGCTGGGCGCTTTTGCCCAGGCCGACTACCCGAGCAAGCCGGTGAAGATCATCGTGCCCTTTCCGGCCGGCGGCACCAGCGACGTGATGGGCCGGCTGGTGGCCGACGAACTGGGCAAGCTTCTCAAGCAGCCGTTCATCGTCGAGAACATCGCCGGCGCCGGCGGCGTGATCGGCACCGACAAGGGCGCCAAGGCAGCGCCCGACGGCTACACCTTGATCCAGACCGGCGTGGGCCAGAACGCCGTGGCGCACGGCCTGGAGCCGTTTCCGAAGTACAACTCGAACCTAGACTTCATCCACATCTTGCAGGTCCACTCCGGCCCGAACGTGCTGGTGGTGCATCCGAGCACGCCCTTCAAGACTGTCAAGGACGTGGTGGACTACGCCAAGGCCAATCCCGGCAAGCTCGACTACGGCTACACGCCGGCGGCCTCGGGCCACATGGCGATGGAGCTGTTCAAGCAGACGGCCGGCGTGTTCATGGTCGGCGTGCCGTACCGCGGCGGCGGCCCGATGATGACCGACATCCTGGGCGGCACGATCAAGATGATGTTCATCAACCAGGACGTGGCGCTGCAGCACATCAAGGCCGGCAAGCTGCGCCCGCTGGCCGTCACCAGCGCCCAGCGCAACGCCCTCTACCCGGACGTGCCGACGATTGCCGAGGCGGGCTACAAGGGCTTCGAGGCGCTGTCCTGGTCGGGCATTTCCGCGCCCAAGGGCACGCCCCAGCCGGTCGTGGACAAGCTGGAGGCGGCCATGGTGCAGGTGCTGGCCTCGCCCACGTTCCGCCAGCGCCTGGAGTCGCAGGGCTTCGTGGTGCCCCCGTCCGGCGCCAAGGCCTACAGCGCCTTCGTCAAGAGCGAAGAGGCGCGCTGGACCAAGGTGATCAAGACCGCCGGTATCAAGTCGCAGTAAGGAGCACATCCCATGAATCCCACCATCCGACTGGATCCGAACGACAACGTGGTGGTAGCGCGCGCCGCCATCGCCGCCGGCACGCCAGTGCCCGACGAGCAGCTGACCGCTCTGCAGGACGTGCCTGCCGGCCACAAGCTGGCGGCCCGCTTCATTGCCAAGGGCGAAAAAGTTCTGAAATACAACACCGTCATCGGCTACGCGGCCAAAGACCTGCCGCCCGGCACCTGGATGCACAGCCACAACATCGCGTTTGGCGAAACCGACCGCGATTACCGCTTCGGCCAGGATTACCAGCCGGTCGCTATCCTGCCGCCTGAGCAGCGCGCCCAATTCATGGGCATCGTGCGCGAAGACGCCCGCGTGGCCACCCGCAACTACCTGGGCGTGTTCGTGGTAGGCAATTGCGGCGCCACGGCCGCGCGCAAGATCGCCGATTATTTTGACGACGAGCGGCTGGCCGACTTTGCCAATGTCGATGGCGTCGTGCCCTATGTGCATGAAATGGGCTGCGGCATGGAGATGACCGGCGAGCCCATGGACCTGCTGCGCCGCACGATTGCCGGCCACATCCGCCACCCCAACACGGCCGGCGCGCTGGTGATTGCGCTGGGCTGCGAGCGCAACAACATCTGGAGCTTTTTGGAGCAGGAAAAGCTCATGGTTGGCCCGAAATTGCAGACGCTGGTGATCCAGGATTCGGGCGGCATGCTTGAGACGATCGCCAAGGGCAAGGACATCATCCGCGCCATGCTGCCCGAAGCCAACAAGGTCGAGCGCGTGCCATGCTCGGCCGAACACATTACCGTCGGCCTGCAGTGTGGCGGCTCGGACGGCTTTTCCGGCCTGTCGGCTAACCCGGCGCTGGGCGTGGCGATGGACTTGCTGGTGCAAAACGGCGGCACGGCCATCCTGTCCGAAACCAGCGAAATCTACGGCGTCGAGCACACGCTGACCTGCCGCGCCGTGACGCCCGCCGTCGGCCAAAAGCTGGTGGACCGGATGAACTGGTGGCTAGCGTACAACAAGGGCCGCGACACCCAGATCAACGGCCGCGTCAGCCCCGGCAACAACGCCGGCGGCCTGGCCAACGTGCTGGAAAAATCCCTGGGCGGCGCCAAGAAGGGCGGCAACAGCCCGCTGATGGAAGTCTATGAGTACGCCCATCCGGTCACCCAGCACGGCCTGGTGTTCATGGACACGCCGGGCTACGACCCGGTGAGCGCGACCGGCCAGATCGCCGGTGGCGCCAACCTGATCGCCTTCACCACCGGACGCGGCTCGTGCTTTGGCTCGGTGCCGGCGCCCACGGTCAAGCTGGCGAGCAACACGCCGATGTACGAGGGCATGAAAAACGACATGGACATCAACTGTGGCACCGTCATTGACGGCCAGGCCACGCTGCAGGACATGGGCCAGCAGATTTTCGAGCTGATCCTGCGCACCGCTTCGGGCCAGAAAACCAAGAGCGAGATCGTCGGCATGGGCGAGAACGAATTCGCACCGTGGCCGATCGGGGTGCTGGCATGATAGACCACGCTGCCACGGATTTCCTGTCACACAGCACGATCTCGACATCCGTTAAATGGGCCGTCGCCACCACGATACAGAGCAGCACACTGAAGGTGACCCCTGCCGCGTAGCCTGGCATGATGCAGCCGGTTTCGCCCGTCATGGCCCGCCGCGCAACCAGCGTGGCCGACTGGAGGGCGCGGACAAATGATATCCGCTCAGCAGCGCCAAAAGTTGCTCGACCTGATTGACAAGGCCTGCGCCGACAAGACGTGCTTGCAACCGGTTTGCCGTTAGGGCAGTACACGGATCAGCGCCTGCTTGGCTAGCGGGTCGTATCTGCACCGTCCGCCTCGCTTGCGCCCGACCACCAATAGGGCCAACTAACGGCGCAATTGTCAGCGCTTATGCTGTTCCAGTTCAGACTCGTGTGTGGCTAGCTTACGAAAGCGGGCAGCTGTGGCGCTTTCTGTCTCTGCAATATAAGCCAGCGCAAGTCCGATGGAAGCGGCCGGTAGTACATCGATCAAAGGCCGGTAAATGATTTTTTTGCTGATGTAACGCTTCATCACCGACGGCACAAGCGCCACGCCCAACCCGCTCTCTACCAGCGCGAGCACAGTCTGAACCTGAATGGCTTGCTGTGATACTTTGGGCATAAAGCCTGCGTGCTGACAAGCGAGGAACGCCGCACTATGCAAGCCTGCGGCATGGGTAGGCGCATACATGATAAAGGACTCGTCTGCCATGTCTGAAAGACGCAGCGGCCCCTCGCCTACCAGTGCGGTGCTGTGAGGCAAAGCAGCGATGAACACGTCCGGCTCCAGCTGGAGCAGCGTTGCGCCCGATGGCTGCAGCAATGGAACCCGCACCAGCCCAATGTCCAGCACGCGGTCTTCGAGTTGCTGAAGGATACTGACCGATGTGGCCTCACGCAAAACTAACTCAACGCCTGGGTATTTGGTCCGGTAAATCGGCAATAGCTTTTGCAGTAGGCCGTTGGTTGCTGATCCGACAAAACCGATCTGCAAGGTACCGCCGGTACCGTCCAGTGCGTTTTTAGCCGTTTCACTCAACTGATTGCCTTGAAACAGCAGCTTACGGGCATTAGCCAAAATAGCCTTGCCGCTTGGGGTTAGCACGACGCCGCTGGATTCCCGCAAAAACAGCTTTACACCCAGCTCAGCTTCGAGTTTCTGTATGGAAACCGACAGCGGCGGCTGTGCCATGTGCAGGCGCTCGGCTGCTCGGCGAAAATTTAGCGTGTCAGCCAAAACCACAAAGTGGCGAATGCGTCGCAGGTCCATAGGCCAAGCGTGTCCTTTACGCCAAGCATAACCTGGCCTTGACGGGTCACAAGCCGCGAACACAGTAGATGTTCGATACTGAAATCGTATCAATAATCAAGAATTAAATATTGGACGGTATCGATTCTTTTTTTTATTCTCGGCTCCATCCCAATCGACAGGAGTTCACATGAAGACATTCAAGAATGTACGGACACCGGCTTCAACTGCATTCTTCCATCCCATAGCAGTGACAGTTTGGCCATTTGATGAACACCGGAGCCTGTCTTGAGCAACCTCTTATCCGCTTTTCGCCTGGCCACGCTGCCCGCCGAGGCAGAAGCTTTCCGCGCCGAAGTCAAAGCCTTTCTTGCATCGGGTTTCGAGCCCGCCACGCCGGATATCCGCGCCCGCTCCTGGATGGGCTTCAGTGCCGATTTCAGCCGCAAGCTGGCCACGCGCGGCTGGGTCGGCGTCACCTTGCCGGCGCAATACGGGGGCGCCAGCCTGGACGCCTTCTCGCGCTTCGTGCTTGTCGAGGAACTGCTGGCCGCCGGCGCGCCGGTGTCGGCGCACTGGATCGCCGACCGCCAGAGCGGCCCGCTGATTCTGAAATTCGGCACTGAAGCGCAGCGCCAGTTCTACCTGCCGAAAATCTGCGCTGGAGAAGCTTTCTTCTGCATCGGCATGAGCGAGCCCAATGCGGGCTCCGACCTGGCCAGCGTCGGCACAAGGGCCACCCGCTGTGAAGGCGGATGGCGACTGAACGGCCGCAAGATCTGGACGACCAATGCACACCATTGCCAGTACATGATCGCCCTGGTGCGCACGTCGGGTGAGCCGCAGGACCGGCAAAAGGGCTTGTCGCAGCTGATCATCGATCTGTCGCTGCCGGGCGTGACCATCAGGCCGATTCACGACCTGGCAGGCGACGCACATTTTTCCGAAGTCTTTTTTGATGACGTGATGCTGGCCGACGATGCGCTGGTCGGCAGCGAAGGGGATGGCTGGGCCCAGGTCAACGCCGAATTGGCCTTCGAGCGCAGCGGCCCAGAACGCATTTATTCGAGCATTGTGCTGCTGGAGCACTGGATCGGCTGCCTGCGAAAGAGTCCTGAGGCACCGGTCCACGCCGCGACCATCGGACGCTTTGCCACCCACCTGGCAACGCTGCGCAACATGTCGATTGCCGTTACCAGCAAGCTGGTCAACGGGGAAAGCCCCGTGGTCGAAGCCGCGCTGATCAAGGATATCGGGACGGAGTTCGAGCAAAGCATTCCAGCCCTGATCGAGGCGGCCATCGCCATGAACCCCCAAGCGCCGATCGATCCAGACCTGTACCGGACCGTGGCTTATGTGAGCCAGGTTGCACCCACCTATTCCCTGCGCGGCGGCACGCGCGAGATCCTGCGCGGCATGATCGCGCGCGGTCTGGGCTTGCGCTAAGAAAGAACAAAACCCATGTTTGCAGAAGCCATTGAAGACATTCTCAAAGACCAGTGCACCCCGGCCGCGGTGCGCGCCATCGAGGCAGGCGGCTCACCCGCCGCCCTGTGGGAGTCCCTGGCAGGCGCCGGATTCCTGGAGCTGCTGGCCACGGAAGCTGAGGGTGGTGCCAACTTGTCCCTGGCTGAACTGTTTCCGATCCTGAGCCATTTTGGCCGCTACGCAGTGCCTCTGCCCGTGGCGCAGACCATCGTCGCGCGTGCGCTGGTCGCCTCGCAATTTCCACTGCCGGCGGGCATGGTCACGCTGGCCGGATCGCTCACGCGCCAGGCTGGAGGAAGCATCAGCTGCGCATTGACACCCTACGGGATGATGGCGGACTTCGTGCTGACCAGCGACGGCAACGCACTGGTGCTGCTGCCCTGCGCCGCAGCGCAGCGCCAGGCCACGGGCGTGCACCGAAACCTGGCGGCAAGCCTCGTCTGGCGTGACGATGACGCTGCGGTCCGCGCACCGCACGGCGGCAAGGAATTACCCGCTTTCGCCGCGGCGCTGCATGCCGCGCTGCTGAGCGGCGCAATGAACCGGGTGTTCGAGATGACGCTGCAGTATTGCAACGACCGCAATCAGTTCGGCAAGTCGCTGGGGAAATTCCAGGCGGTGCAGCACCAGCTGAGCGTGATGGCCGAGCACACGGCCGCAGCGTCGATTGCCGCCGAGGCGGCTTTTCAGGGCAACGGCAAAACGCCGTCCTTGTTGGCCGCCGCCATCGCCAAGTCGCGCACCAGCGAGGCGTCGGTGCTGGTCGCCTCGACCGCCCATGCGCTGCACGGCGCGATCGGGGTCACCGAAGAATACGACCTGCAGTTGCTGACGCGGCGCCTGCATGCGTGGCGCATGGCGCACGGGTCGGAAGCCTGCTGGAACCAAGTCGTCGGCGAATATGTCCTGAAGAGCGATCTGCCGCTTTCGGATTTCGTTCGCTCCATTTAACCGTGTCATTCATTCCTATACAGAGCATGTCCATGAAAATCCTAGTCCCCGTCAAGCGCGTCGTTGACTACAACGTGAAGGTGCGCGTGAAAAGCGACGGCTCGGGCGTTGAGCTTGCCAACGTGAAGATGAGCATGAACCCGTTCGACGAGATCGCCATCGAAGAAGCCGTGCGCCTCA
>Ga0308165_1003561_pt1 | contig 16529 bp, 13 predicted proteins | sample PhyWR2_FD_201032 | JGI IMG/M metagenome (GOLD analysis project Ga0308165, IMG submission 201032) | Phyllosphere microbial communities from UC Gill Tract Community Farm, Albany, California, United States - DLSLW.R2 | ecosystem: Host-associated > Plants > Phyllosphere > Unclassified | place: USA...
AAAACGCCCGTCTGCGTGAACTGCTGGGTTCGCCGCTGCGTCAGGATGAGCAGAAAATGGTGACGCAGGTGATCTCCACCGTTAACGATCCGTATAGCGATCAGGTGGTGATCGACAAAGGCAGCGTAAACGGCGTTTACGAAGGCCAGCCCGTCATCAGTGATAAAGGCGTTGTGGGTCAGGTTGTGGCGGTGGCTAAGTTGACCAGCCGCGTTCTGTTGATCTGCGATGCAACGCATGCGCTGCCGATTCAGGTGCTGCGTAACGATATTCGTATTATCGCGGCCGGTAACGGATGCACGGATGACTTACAGCTGGAACATTTGCCTGCCAACACCGACATTCGCGTGGGTGACGTTCTGGTGACGTCCGGTCTGGGTGGCCGTTTCCCTGAAGGCTACCCGGTGGCTGTGGTTTCTTCCGTGAAGCTGGATACGCAACGCGCATACACCGTCATTCAGGCTCGTCCAACGGCGGGTTTACAGCGTCTGCGCTATCTGCTGCTACTGTGGGGTGCCGATCGTAATGGCACCAATCCGATGACGCCGGAAGATGTCCACCGTGTGGCTAATGAACGTCTGATGCAAATGATGCCACAGGTCCTGCCTGCGCCTGATTCCATGGGACCGCCAGCGCCCGTACCTGCGCCTGCTACAGGGTTAGCGCAGCCAACATCTGATGCGCCACCGCCGCCGCGAACCTCCACAGGAGGGCAGTAGTGGCGAGCTATCGTAGTCAGGGTCGTTGGGTAATTTGGCTCTCGTTCTTCATTGCACTGTTGCTGCAAGTCATGCCCTGGCCGGACGACCTTCTCGTTTTCCGGCCAAACTGGGTGCTGCTCATTTTACTCTACTGGTCTCTCGCACTGCCGCACCGCGTAAATGTGGGCACAGGTTTTGTGATGGGTGCCATACTGGATCTCATTAGTGGCTCTACGCTTGGCGTGCGCGCCTTGTCCATGAGTATTATTGCGTACCTCGTCGCACTGAAATTCCAGCTTTTCCGAAACCTCGCGCTCTGGCAACAGGCGCTGGTGGTGATGTTGTTGTCTCTTGCCGCGGATATCATTGTTTTCTGGGCAGAGTTTTTAGTGATCAACGTCTCTTTCCGACCGGAAGTGTTCTGGAGTAGTGTAGTGAACGGTGTGCTCTGGCCGTGGTTGTTCCTGCTGATGCGTAAAATTCGCCAGCAGTTTGCCGTGCAATAAAAGGTTTCTATGACGTCTTTATATCTTGCCTCTGGTTCCCCGCGTCGTCAGGAGTTACTCACTCAGTTGGGTGTCTCTTTTGAACGTATCGTTACCGGTATTGAAGAAAAACGCGCCGAAGGCGAAAGCGCGCAGCAGTATGTGTCCCGTCTGGCGCGAGAAAAAGCCCAGGCCGGTGTGGCACAAACGCCGCGTGATTTACCGGTGCTGGGGGCAGATACCATCGTGATATTTAACGGTGAGGTTTTGGAGAAACCACGTGACGCTGAACACGCGGCACGTACGCTGCGCAAATTATCCGGGCAAACGCATCAGGTGATGACGGCCGTTGCGCTGGCGGACAGCCAGAACGTGCTGGATTGCCTGGTGGTCACGGACGTCACATTCAGAGTGCTTACCGATGATGAAATCGCCGGTTATATCGCCAGCGGTGAACCTATGGATAAAGCAGGTGCATACGGTATTCAAGGGCTGGGTGGCTGTTTTGTCAGGAAGATCAATGGCAGCTATCACGCCGTAGTCGGCTTACCGCTGGTGGAAACGTATGAGTTGCTAAGCAATTTTAACTCACTGCGTGAGGGAAGGGATAATTATGACGGCTGAACTGTTGGTGAACGTAACGCCATCGGAAACTCGGGTGGCCTATATAGATGGCGGCATTCTTCAGGAAATTCATATTGAGCGCGAAGCGCGACGCGGAATAGTAGGCAATATCTACAAAGGTCGTGTCAGTCGTGTACTACCGGGTATGCAGGCGGCATTTGTAGATATTGGTCTTGATAAAGCGGCGTTTCTCCATGCCTCAGACATCATGCCCCATACCGAATGCGTGGCGGGCGAAGAGCAAAAACAGTTTACCGTTCGTGATATCTCCGAACTGGTCCGCCAGGGCCAGGATTTAATGGTGCAAGTGGTGAAAGATCCGCTGGGTACCAAAGGCGCTCGCCTCACTACAGACATCACTTTACCTTCTCGCTATCTGGTCTTTATGCCGGGTGCATCACACGTAGGCGTCTCTCAGCGTATTGAGAGTGAATGCGAGCGCGAACGCCTGAAAAAGGTGGTCGGTGCGTATTGTGATGAGCAGGGCGGATTCATTATCCGCACCGCCGCCGAAGGGATCAGCGAAGACGATCTCGCCTCAGATGCAGCTTATCTCAAACGCGTCTGGACCAAAGTGATGGAGCGTAAAAAACGCAACCAGACCCGCTATCAGATGTATGGCGAACTGGCGCTGGCCCAACGCGTGTTACGTGACTTCGCCGATGCGCATCTCGACAGAATTCGCGTCGATTCTCGCCTGACTTACGATGCGCTGCTGGAATTTACCGCCGAATACATTCCTGAGATGCCAGGCCTGCTGGAACACTATTCTGGCCGTCAGCCTATTTTCGATCTCTTTGATGTCGAAAACGAAATTCAGCGCGCGCTGGAGCGTAAAGTCGAATTGAAATCAGGCGGCTATCTGATCATCGATCAGACCGAAGCGATGACCACCGTTGATATCAATACCGGCGCGTTTGTTGGTCACCGCAATCTCGACGACACCATTTTCAACACCAATATTGAAGCGACCCAGGCGATTGCCCGCCAGCTGCGCCTGCGCAATCTCGGCGGCATTATCATCATCGATTTTATCGACATGAATAATGAAGATCACCGTCGTCGCGTATTGCACTCGCTGGAACAAGCGCTGAGCAAAGATCGGGTGAAAACCAGTATTAATGGTTTCTCACAGCTTGGTCTGGTGGAGATGACCCGCAAGCGCACGCGTGAAAGCGTTGAGCATGTCCTGTGCAACTCATGCCCGACCTGTAACGGGCGCGGCACGGTCAAATCCGTCGAAACCGTCTGCTATGAAATCATGCGTGAAATTGTTCGCGTTCATCACGCTTACGACTCCGATCGTTTTCTGGTCTATGCTTCCCCTGCGGTGGCAGAGGCTCTTAAAGGCGAAGAGTCGCACGCGCTGGCGGAAGTGGAAATCTTTGTCGGCAAACAGGTCAAAGTGCAAATTGAGCCGCTCTATAATCAGCAGCAGTTTGATGTGGTAATGATGTAAAACGCAGCGATGCTGCAAGAGAACGGCTGACAAGGAGAGATGCGTGAGGCGATTGCCAGGAATTTTACTGCTTACAGGGGCAACGCTTGTCGTCATTGTCGCGTTGCTTGTGAGCGGGCTGCGCCTCGTTCTGCCCCATCTGGATAGCTGGCGCCCGCAGGTGCTGGCAAAAATCGAAAGTGCCACCGGCGTTCCGGTGGATGTCAGCCAGCTCAGCGCGAACTGGCAAAATTTTGGCCCGACGCTGGATGCGCGCGATATCAACGCCGCGCTGCCAGACGGCGGCTATCTTAAAATCAAACGTGTCACGCTGGCGCTGGATGTCTGGCAAAGTTTGCTGCACATGCGCTGGCAGTTTCGCGATCTCACCTTTTACCAACTCCAGTTTTTGACCAATACGCCTTTGCGTAGCAGCGAAGACAGCAAAGGAATCGAAACCAACCGTATCAGCGATCTGTTCCTGCGCCAGTTCGATCATTTCGATCTGCGTGACAGTGAAATCAGCTTCATTACGCTTTCTGGTCAACGCGCAGAACTGGCGATCCCGCAGCTCACCTGGCTGAACGGTAAAGATCGTCATCGTGCAGAAGGACAGGTCAATCTCTCCAGCCTGAACGGGCAACACGGCATCATGCAGGTGCGAATGGATCTGCGCGACGATAATGGTTTGCTGAACAGCGGTCGCGTCTGGCTGCAGGCGGATGACGTCGATGTAAAACCGTGGCTGGGAAAATGGATGCAGGATAACGTTGCGCTGCAACGCGCGCGTTTTAGCCTTGAGGGCTGGCTCACCCTGACCGATGGTGATATTGCGGCGGGCGATGTCTGGCTCAAGCAGGGTGGCGCGGCATGGAAAGGTGACCATCAATCTCATGACATGTCCGTCGATAACCTGACCGCCCATGTCACGCGTCAGGGCGCGAACTGGCAATTCTCTATTCCTGATACGCGCATTACGATGGATGGCAAAGCCTGGCCGCGTGGCGCGTTAACGATGGCGTGGATCCCCGAGCAGGAAGTGGGTGGCGTGGATAATAAACGCAGCGATGAATTGCGTATCCGCGCCAGCAATCTTGAGCTGGCCGACCTGGAAGGCCTGCGCCCTATCGCAAACAGAATGTCCGCTGCGCTGGGCGATGTCTGGCGTGCGACGCAGCCGAGCGGGCAGATTGATAGGTTAGCACTCGATATTCCCCTGCAGGCGACCGAAAAAACACGATTCCAGGCATCCTGGAAAAATCTCTCCTGGAAGCAATGGAAGCTTCTGCCCGGTGCAGAACACTTCGATGGAACGCTTGAGGGCGGTGTTGAAAATGGCCGTCTCACGGTGCAAATGAATGACGCCAAAATGCCCTACGAAACGGTTTTCCGCGCACCGCTGGAAATCGAAAAAGGCTCTGCCACGCTCAACTGGCTAAAAAACGCGAAAGGCTTTCAGCTTGATGGACGTGACATCGATGTCAAAGCCACTGGCGTTCGGGCGGCGGGTAATTTCCGCTATTTGCAGCCAGAAGGCGATGAACCCTGGCTGGGCATTCTGGCCGGGATCAGCACTGATGACGGAGGTCAGGCCTGGCGTTATTTCCCGGAAAATCTGATGGGGAAAGCGCTGGTGGACTACCTGAGCGGCGCGATTCAGGGCGGGCAGGCCGATAACGCCACGCTGGTGTATGGCGGGAATCCGCATCTTTTCCCTTACAAACATAACGAAGGCCAGTTCCAGATTCTGGTCCCGCTGCGTAACGCCACGTTTGCCTTCCAGCCCGACTGGCCAGCCCTCAAAAACCTGAATATTGAGCTGAACTTCCTCAATGACGGTTTGTGGATGAAAACCGACAGCGTTGCGCTCGGCGGTGTGACGGCCAGTAATCTCACCGCCGTGATCCCGGATTATTCCAAAGAAAAGCTGCTGATTGACGCGGATATCAACGGGCCGGGTAAAGCCGTTGGGCCGTATTTTGAAGAGACACCGCTGGACGATTCTTTGGCGGCGGCGCTGGAAGAGCTGCAGATTGATGGCGATGTGAATGCCCGCCTGCACCTTGATATTCCGCTGGATGGCGAGATGACGACCGCTGAAGGCGACGTGGTACTGAATAACAACAGTTTGTACATCAAGCCGCTCGATAGCACGCTGAAAAACCTGAGCGGCAAATTCAGCTTTGTGAACGGCAATCTGAAAAGCGAACCGCTGAAAGCGACCTGGTTTAATCAGCCGCTGAACGTGGATTTCTCAACGACTGAAGGTGAGAAAGCGTATCAGGTGGCCGTCAATATGGATGCCAACTGGCAGCCGTCCAAAATGGACGTTTTGCCAAAACCGATCGCTGAGTCTATTGATGGATCGGTGGCGTGGAATGGCAAAGTGGGAATTGATCTGCCGTACCATGCGGGCGCGCGTTATAAGGTCGATATCACGGGCGATCTCAAGAATGTAAGCAGTCACTTACCGGCTCCGCTCAATAAGCGGGCGGGCGAGGCGCTGCCGATGAAAATAAACGTCGACGGCGACCTGAACAGCTTTGCGCTAAGCGGTAGCGCTGCCGCTAAAAACCATTTTAACAGCCGTTGGCTCTTGAATCGTAAGCTGACGCTCGATCGCGCTATCTGGTCGACGGACAGCCGCACCATCCCGCCGTTGCCTGAACAGTCGGGTGTCGAACTGAATTTACCGGCGCTGGATGGCGCAGAGTGGCTGGCGATGTTTAATCGTGGCGTTGGACAAAATGTCGGTGACTCGGCCCAGTTCCCGCAGAAAGTGACCGTGCGTACGCCGGCGCTGACGCTCGGCGGACAGCAGTGGAATAATCTCAGCATTGTTTCTGAGCCGACTGCGAACGGCTCGAAAGTTGACGCGCAGGGGCGTGAGATCAACGGAACGCTGACGATGCGCGACAACGCGCCGTGGCAGGCTGCGATCCGTTATCTTTATTACAACCCGACTACGGCTTCGCCGAAAGGGGAAACCAGCGCGCCTGCGCCACTCTCAGAAGTGACAAAAGTGGACTTCAGCGGCTGGCCGGATCTGCAATTGCGCTGCGCTGAATGCTGGCTGATGGGGCAAAAATATGGTCGCATTGACGGTGACTTTGCCATCGCAGGCAATACGCTGAGTCTCTCCGGCGGCCTCATTGATACGGGCTTTGGGCGGTTGACAGCCAATGGCCAGTGGGTGAATGCGCCTGGTGAGCAGCGCACGTCGCTGAAAGGTCAGATCAAGGGAAACAAGCTGGACAGCGCCTTTGATTTCTTTGGCGTCAGCACGCCGGTGAGAGGCTCGTCATTCGATGCCAACTACGATTTGCACTGGCGCGCTCAACCGTGGAAACCGGATGAAGCGTCGCTAAACGGCATCCTCAAAGTTAATCTCGGCAAAGGTGAAATCGCCGATGTCAGCACCGGGCATGCCGGACAGATATTGCGTCTGCTGAGCTTTGACGCACTGCTGCGTAAACTGCGCTTTGACTTTAGCGACACCTTTAGCGAAGGGTTCTATTACGATTCCATTCGCAGCACCGCGTGGATAAAAGACGGCGTGCTGCATACGGACGACACGCTGGTAGACGGCCTTGAAGCTGATATCGCCATGAAAGGTTCTGTCGATCTGGTGCGCCGCGAACTGAATATGGAAGCGGTGGTCGCGCCTGAAATCTCGGCGACGGTCGGCGTGGCGGCGGCGTTTGTGGTGAACCCGATTGTCGGCGCTGCGGTATTCGCTGCCAGTAAGGTGCTGGGACCGCTTTGGAGTAAAGTCTCGATTCTGCGCTATCGCATTACCGGCCCGGTCGATAAGCCACAGATTAATGAGGTGCTTCGCCAGCCCCGCAAAGATGCACAGCAATGATTTGACGCGGGCGATTTATTGCCTCACTCTCATTTATATTGATCTTTTATACCGCCCTTCGGGTGGCAACGAACGAGTAGCAAAACGATGAGTCTGAACCTGGTAAGTGAACATTTGCTCGCAGCGAACGGCCTGAGCCATCAGGACCTGTTTTCCATTCTTGCCCAACTGACCGAGCGTCGTCTCGACTACGGCGATCTCTATTTTCAGTCGAGCTACCACGAGTCCTGGGTTTTAGAAGACAGCATCATTAAAGATGGTTCTTATAATATCGATCAGGGCGTTGGCGTTCGCGCCGTGAGCGGCGAAAAAACCGGTTTTGCCTATGCCGATCAGATTAGCCTGACGGCACTGCAACAGAGCGCTCAGGCGGCACGTACGATTGTCCGTGAAACTGGCGACGGTCGGGTCAAAACGCTGGGTGAGGTGCAACATACTGCGCTGTACACCAGCATCGATCCGCTGCAAAGCATGAGTCGTGAAGAGAAGCTGGATATTCTGCGCCGCGTGGACAAAGTGGCGCGCGCGGCGGACAAACGCGTGCAGGAAGTCTCGGCCAGTTTAACCGGTGTATATGAGCTGATTTTGGTAGCTGCAACCGATGGAACGCTGGCGGCAGATGTGCGTCCGCTGGTACGTCTGTCGGTGAGCGTGCAGGTCGAAGATGACGGCAAACGTGAGCGCGGCTCCAGCGGCGGCGGCGGTCGTTTTGGCTATGAATGGTTCCTCGCCGACGAAGACGGTGAAGTGCGTGCAGATGCATGGGCAAAAGAAGCCGTCCGCATGGCGATGGTTAACCTGAATGCGGTTGCGGCACCTGCGGGCACGCTGCCAGTGGTATTGGGCGCGGGCTGGCCTGGCGTTCTGCTGCATGAAGCGGTTGGTCACGGTCTTGAAGGCGACTTTAACCGTCGTGGCACGTCAGTGTTCAGCGGTCAGATGGGTGAGCTGGTGGCCTCTGAGCTGTGCACGATTATTGATGACGGCACCATGGCCGATCGTCGCGGCTCCATCTCTATTGATGACGAAGGGACGCCTGGTCAGTACAACGTGCTGATCGAAAATGGCGTGCTGAAAGGCTACATGCAGGACAAACTGAACGCGCGTCTGATGGGCGTTGCGCCAACGGGCAACGGTCGTCGTGAATCCTACGCGCATCTGCCGATGCCGCGCATGACCAACACCTATATGCTGGCGGGTAAATCAACGCCGCAGGAGATCATCGAATCCGTTGATTACGGGATCTTCGCGCCAAACTTTGGCGGCGGACAGGTAGACATCACCTCCGGGAAATTCGTTTTCTCAACGTCTGAAGCGTATCTGATTGAGAAAGGCAAAGTCACCAAAGCGGTGAAAGGCGCCACGCTGATTGGTTCCGGGATCGAAGCGATGCAGCAGATTTCAATGGTCGGTAACGATCTTAAATTGGATAAAGGCGTGGGTGTCTGCGGTAAAGAAGGCCAGAGCCTGCCGGTTGGCGTGGGCCAGCCGACGCTGAAAGTGGACAGTTTAACGGTCGGCGGCACAGCCTGATTGTCGATTCAAAATGCCCTCTGCGGAGGGCATTACATTACTCTTTTCTTCTTCCTCGCATTCCTTGATACAACTCCGCCACTTCGACAAAATAATCCGTCAGATAGTTAATACACACCTGCACCTTGAGCGGCAGCTTGTCCTTTTCGGTATATAGCGCATAGACCGGGCGCGGATCGGACTGATAACGCGGGAACAGGATCTCCAGTTCACCGCTGTTGATCTCATTGATCACCCACATCAGCGGCACATATGCGATCCCCGCACCAGCGACCAGCCAGCGGGAAATCGTCATTGGATCGTTGGTCACAAACCGTCCCTGCGGCAGCAGTTTGGTTGACAGGCCTTCTGGCGCGATCAGCTCAAATTCGTTGTCCGGCCGCACGCTGTATTCCAGCCAGGAATGATTGCTCAGGTCAGCAGGTTTTTCTGGGACGCCAAATTGCACCAGATAGTTTTTTGAGGCACACACGACCATCGGCATACTCCCCAGACGACGGGAGAAAAGACTGGAATCCTGGAGCGCGCCGACGCGGATCACGACGTCCAGCCCGTCAGCGATCAGGTCGGGTGCCGGGATCCCGGTGACTAAATTCACCGTCAGCCCAGGGTATTCTTTCAGCATTTCCGCGGTCATACCGGCGAGGACATTTTGTGCCATAGTTGAAGAACACCCAATGCGCAGCGTGCCGATTGGGGTGTTGTTAAAGGCATAAAGTTGTTCATGTACGTCCTGGACTTCATGCAGCATGCGCCGACAGCCCTGATAATAAATTTTACCGGCCTCCGTCAGCCCAATGCTACGAGTACTGCGGTTGAGCAGCTTGACCTGAAGTTCATCTTCCAGTTTTGATACCGTCTGGCTGATCGATGAGACACTCATCTGTAGCTGTCTGGCGGCGGCGGTAAAGGAGCCAAATTCGACGACTTTGGCAAAGACGGACATGCGTTTTAAACGTTCCATTGTTCACTCTGGCTTAAAAGTGATTTAGATCACATATTATAGATAACAGCATAACAGTTACGTTAAAATATTATTAATGACTTAACGGCTTCGCCATTCCCGCCCGGCTTTTCTTGCCTTTCTGCGATGGCGGGAGCGTAAAAATTCAGTCGCCTGCTCGCTCTATAATCAAGGTCAACATGAGTCTGTTTCCCGTTTTCGTGGTGTTTGGTTTGTCCTTCCCACCGATTTTTTTCGAACTGATTTTATCACTGGCGATTTTCTGGCTGGTGCGTAAGGTGCTGGCCCCAACCGGTATCTACGATTTTGTCTGGCATCCTGCATTGTTTAATACCGCGCTGTATTGCTGCCTTTTCTACTTAATATCGCGCATGTTTGTTTGAGGTAGATGTGAAAACACTAACAAGAAATATCTCCCGTACTGCCATTACCGTCGCGCTGGTTATTCTGGCCTTTATCGCCATTTCTCGTGCATGGGTATTTTATACCGAGTCACCCTGGACGCGTGATGCACGCTTTAGTGCCGATGTTGTCGCCATTGCGCCTGATGTGGCAGGGCTTATCACCGCGGTTAACGTGCGTGATAACCAACTGGTCAAAAAAGATCAGGTTCTCTTCACCATCGACCAGCCGCGCTATCAGAAAGCATTAGAAGAGTCAGAAGCAGACGTCGCTTATTATCAGGCGTTGACCACTGAAAAGCGTCGCGAGGCAGGGCGTCGCAACAAACTAGGCATTCAGGCGATGTCTCGTGAAGAAATCGATCAGTCGAACAACCTGCTGCAAACCGTTCTTCACCAATTGGCGAAAGCAGAAGCCACGCGCGATCTGGCGAAACTGGATCTGGAACGTACGGTCATTCGCGCACCTTCGGATGGCTGGGTGACCAACCTCAATGTCTACACCGGCGAGTTTATTACGCGCGGGTCGACAGCCGTGGCGCTGGTTAAGCAGCACTCCTTCTACGTTCTGGCTTACATGGAAGAGACCAAACTTGAGGGCGTACGCCCAGGGTATCGCGCTGAAATCACGCCGCTTGGCAGCAATCGCGTGCTGAAAGGTACGGTGGACAGTATTGCCGCGGGCGTGACCAACTCCAGCGCCACTCGCGACACCAAAGGCATGGCGACGGTGGATTCCAACCTGGAATGGGTGCGTCTGGCGCAGCGTGTGCCGGTGCGTATTCACCTGGATGACGAGCAAGGGAATCTGTGGCCGGCCGGCACCACGGCGACGGTAGTCATTACGGGCGAGAAAGATCGTAATGCCAGCAACGACTCTCTGTTCCGCAAAATCGCGCATCGCCTGCGTGAGTTTGGTTAATCGCGATGGGGATTTTTACCATCGCCAGCCGGCATCTGCGCTTCGCCGTTAAGCTGGCATGCGCCATCGTCCTGGCACTGTTTGTGGGTTTCCACTTTCAACTGGAGACGCCGCGTTGGGCGGTGCTGACGGCGGCGCTCGTCGCGGCCGGTCCGGCATTTGCCGCCGGGGGCGAACCCTATTCCGGGGCTATCCGCTATCGCGGCATGCTGCGTATTGTCGGAACGTTCATCGGCTGTATCGCGGCGCTGGTGATCATCATTACGATGATCCGCTCGCCGCTGCTGATGCTCATGGTGTGCTGTGTCTGGGCGGGCTTCTGCACGTGGGTTTCTTCGCTGGTGAAAGTGGAAAACTCATACGCCTGGGGACTGTCGGGCTACACCGCACTCATTATTGTGATTACGATCCAGGCCGAACCCTTACTTGCCCCGCAGTTTGCCGTCGAGCGATGCAGCGAAATCGTGATGGGTATCGTCTGCGCGATCGTTGCCGATCTGTTGTTCTCGCCGCGATCCATTAAACAAGAGGTTGACCGTGAGCTGGACGCCATCATTGTTGCTCAGTATCAGCTTATGCAGCTGTGTATTAAGCATGGCGACAGTGAAGAGATGGATAACGCCTGGGGCGCGCTTGTGCGCAGAACCGCTGCGCTGGAAGGGATGCGCAGCAACCTCAATATGGAATCCTCGCGCTGGTCGCGTGCCAACCGACGTCTGAAAGCCATCAACACCGTATCGTTAACGCTGATCACTCAGGCGTGCGAAACCTTTCTTATCCAGAACACCCGTCCGGAAGTGGTCACGGATACGTTTCGTGAGCTGTTCGAGGAGCCGGTCGAAACGGTGCAAGACGTGCACAGGCAGCTCAAACGCATGCGTCGGGTCATGGCCTGGACCGGAGAACACGACACGCCGGTGACGATTTATACCTGGGTCGGCGCGGCGACGCGTTTTCTGCTGCTCAAGCGCGGCGTGCTCAGCAACACCAAAATCAGCGCTATTGAAGAAGAAGTCTTGCAGAGCGAGGTGGTGATCAAACCTGAATCAGCCGAGCGCCACCATGCCATGGTCAACTTCTGGCGTACGACGCTTGCCTGTATGCTCGGGGCATTATTCTGGCTATGGACCGGCTGGACATCCGGGACGGGAGCGATGGTGATGATTGCCGTTGTCACTTCGCTGGCGATGCGCCTGCCGAACCCACGCATGGTGGCGATTGACTTCCTTTACGGCGCTATCGCTGCACTGCCCATCGGCGCGTTCTACTTCCTGGTGGTGCTTCCGTCGACTCAGCAAAGCATGTTGTTGCTCTGTATTAGCCTGGCGGTGCTGGCGTTCTTTATCGGGATTGAAGTGCAGAAACGTCGGCTGGGATCGCTCGGTGCGCTGGCGAGTACCATCAATATCCTGGTGCTGGATAACCCGATGACGTTTCACTTTAGTCAGTTCCTCGACAGTGCGTTAGGCCAGCTGGTGGGCTGTTTCCTCGCGATGATGGTGATACTGCTGGTGCGCGATAATTCTCAGGCGCGTACCGGACGTGTGCTGCTGAATCAGTTTGTGTCCGCGGCCGTTTCTGCGATGACGACCAACACCGCGCGGCGCAAAGAAAACCATCTGCCCGCGCTGTATCAGCAGTTGTTTTTACTGCTGACGAAATTCCCCGGCGATGTCGCTAAGTTTCGCCTGGCACTCACGATGATCATCGCGCACCAGCGTCTGCGTAATGCACCTGTGCCCATCAATGAGGATTTGTCGGCGTTCCACCGCCAGCTTCGCCACACGGCCGATCGGGTTATGTCGGCTTCCAGTGATGACAAACGCCGTCGCTACTTTAGTCAGTTGCTGGAGGAGCTAAACGTTTATCAGGAGAAACTGCGCGTCTGGGAGGCTCCACCGCAAGTGACGGAGCCGGTACAACGGCTGACGGAAGTCCTCCATCGCTATCAGAATGCCCTGACCGATAGCTAAAGACCGAAAAAACCGACGCCCAAAAGCGTCGGTTTTTTTGTGGCTATACTTAATCTGGCAGCTTCTTAAACCCAGATCAGGAGGACACATGACCACCCAGACTCTTCAGGATAATGCGCTTTTTCAGACCGGCTATCTGGTCGACGGCGTGTGGAAAACGCTGGATACCACCTTTGATGTGCTCAACCCGGCAACGGGGGAAGTGGTCGCGAAAGTGGCCAAGGCCGGTAAGAAAGAGACCGAAGAAGCCATTGCAGCAGCGAGTCGCGCTTTTCCTGAGTGGCGCGCCAGTACCGCGAAAGAGCGTTCGGCGATCCTGTATCGTTGGTATGAATTGATTATTGAGAATAAAAGCTGGCTCGGGCGGCTGATGACCACGGAACAAGGCAAACCGTTAAAAGAGGCGGAAGGCGAAGTGGAATATGCTGCCAGCTTTATTCAGTGGTTTGCTGAGCAGGCAAAACGCGCCAACGGCGAGATCATCCCGCCCGTTAAACCTGGCTCGCGCATTCTGGCAACCCGTGAGCCGATTGGTGTGGTGGCGGCAATCACGCCGTGGAATTTCCCGATGGCGATGCTGACCCGCAAACTCGGTCCGGCACTCGCCGCAGGCTGTACCGGGGTGATCAAACCCGCCAACAATACTCCGCTTAGCGCGTTCGCCCTGTTAACGCTGGCGAAAAAAGCCGGTGTCCCGGATGGCGTGCTTAACGCCGTGGCGGGGAATACCCATGAAATCAGCGATGCGATTATGGCCAGCCACGAGGTACGTAAAATCTCGTTTACCGGTTCCACCGCCGTGGGCAAAACGCTCATGCGCAACGCGGCGGACACCATGAAAAAAGTGTCGATGGAACTGGGCGGCAATGCGCCTTACATCGTTTTTGACGATGCGGATATCGATGCGGCCGTGAAAGGCGCGATTGCCAATAAATTCCGTAACGCGGGGCAGGTGTGCGTTAGCGTCAATCGTTTCTACATTCAGGAATCCGTCTACGACACCTTCGTGACAAAACTCGCCGAAGCGGTCGAGGCGTTGAAAGTGGGCAACGGCCAGGAAGAGGGCGTGGTGGTCGGTCCATTAATTGAACCCTCAGCAGTCAAAAAAGTGCGCGAGCACGTTGAGGATGCCGTTGCGAAAGGCGCGACCGTGTTGGCGGGCGGTAAACCGCATTCGCTAGGGGGGAACTTCTGGCTGCCAACCGTGCTAGGGGATTGTCACGAGGGGATGAAACTTGCTGAAGAAGAGACCTTTGGGCCGGTAGCCGCGTGCTTCCGCTTTACCTCAGAGGATGAAGTCATTCAGCGTGCGAATAATACACCCTTTGGTCTGGCGGCTTATTTCTACACACAGAATTTGCAGCGTGTTTTTCGCGTCTCGCAGGCGATTGAAAGCGGCATGATTGGCATCAACGAATGCGCCGTCTCGACAGAGTTGGGGCCGTTCGGCGGTGTGAAAGAGTCTGGGCTGGGTCGTGAGGGCTCGGTTCTGGGGCTGGAAGAATTTCTGGAAGTTAAAACCCTGCATATCGGGGGATTATAATTATCGTCAGGGCGGCGGAAGTCGTCTGTCTGGACGGGGTGACGGGCAATGAATATCTATACCTTTGATTTTGACGAAATCGACAGTCAGGAAGACTTCTGGCATGAATTTTCACGCACTTTTGCTCTTGAACGGGGCAAAGTCGCTGACCTTGATTCGCTGTGGGATGTGATTATCAGTGGAGGACTGCCCATGCCGCTGGAGATCGAGTTTACCCATCTGCCGGAGAAACTACGTCGACGGTTTGGCGCATTGATTCTGCTGTTTGATGAAGCAGAAGAAGAGCTGCAGGGGCAATTACGCTTTAACGTTCGGCCTGCGTAATGGGCATAAAAAAGCCCCTGACAATGTGTCAGGGGCAAGTCGTATGATGAGATACGACGAGGGTTTATTTGTACAGCTCAGCCGTGGCGTGCCAGTGATCGCCCTGAGTTAACTCAGTCACGCGATAGCTGCTGGCACCGGCTTTCTCAGCTTTTGCCGCCAGTTCCTGACGGATATCCATCGGGGCGCCCCCAATAGATGTTACCGATACGCTACCCATCGATTGCAGATTCTGTGCTTGCTCGGAATTCACCAGCTGTGCAGCGCTGGCACCGAAAGAGAGAACGGAGGCTAAGCCAAGGGTTGCGATGATTAATTTGGTTTTCATAGTCATTTCCTCAATAACGTTTTCTCAGCAGCCAGAAGGGTTAAACAGCTTTTTTTATGCCTGGTGCCGCTGAGTGGATAATTACAGTATTTGGTCTGGGCAGAACTTATTTGTACAGTTCAGCCGTCGCATGCCAGTGATCGCCTGAGCGCGCTTCGATAACGCGATAAGATGAAGCACCTTGCTCTTGCGCTTTTTTGTTCAGCATTTCATGCATATCCATCGGAGAAGTCCCGATCGCGCCGACTGAAACGGTGCCCATTGCCTGACGGGATTGCGCTTGATCCGCATTAATGGAGTCGGCGGCGAAAGCACCGAATGACAGGACAGACAGAATGCTCAGTGCCGCTACAGTTGTTTTGATTTTCATGATTCTTTACCTCGTCGAATTTATTGGGGTCTTTCGTTTCGTGACCCTCATCACAAAATCAAGTATACACTAATAACGGCAAAAATTAATATCTTGCTAATGGTTTCACTGGTAATTACGTGTTAAGCGTTGACGCTTTTATAACAAAATTGCATAGAAATGGTTATTTAATCGTCACATAAAGAGGGTGATTTCAAGGAAATCATAGAGATATGTTAATTTGATTATTTGTGCGATTTTTTGATTTGGTATTCACTGGGTGAATGAAAAACGGCAGTGGAAAGCACTAATTGCAAAATGAAAGGGCAAAACGATATGGTGTTAAACGGGGCGGGACCAGAAGATTCCCCGCTGCCATTGACAGCAGGGAAGCGGATTACAGCTCTTGTTCGAACAGCATCAGGATTGCTTCATAGAGGTCTTTAACCGAGAAACCGTTCGCAGGCGTCGTGAAGATCGTATCGTCACCCGCAATGGTTCCCAGAATGCCTTCAGATTTACCCAGTGAATCGAGCAGGCGAGCAATCAGCTGCGCAGCGCCAGGGCTGGTGTGAATCACGACAACGGCATCGTTATAATCAATATCCAGAACCAGATTCTTTAAAGGACTTGAGGTGGTCGGCACGCCCAATTCTGCTGGCAAGCAATAGACCATTTCCATTTTGGCGTTGCGAGTACGCACTGCGCCAAACTTGGTTAACATGCGGGAGACTTTAGACTGGTTGATGTTCTCGAAGCCCTGTTCCTGTAAGGCCAGGACAATCTCTCCCTGAGAGCTAAATTTCTCTTCTTTAAGCAGCGCTTTAAACGCTTTGACTAATTCTTCTTGTTTTGACGAGCTTCGCATATGTCACCCGGATCAGGACGATGGAAATGTCATCATTATGCACGTAAATGAATTTTTATTCAAATTATCGGATTCGAATGAGAAGGAGATAATGTTATGAAAGGGAGTGATTTTATCAAATTTTGTTATCGGAAAACATGCCTGGGTCACGTCGCGCAAATAACCTTAAAAGTAAATTAAATGTTATCAAAATGATGTTGTTTTGATGATG